>SWCD01011361.1_pt1 | contig 303287 bp, 288 predicted proteins | sample 4693011 | NCBI WGS metagenome assembly SWCD01 (sample SAMN10267278, study PRJNA491770) | bioreactor metagenome | isolation source: DHS bioreactor inoculated with marine | place: Japan: Omine Ridge, Nankai Trough
TTCCCGTCGCCTTTGCCCTGCCCGGTTCGGCGATCATCACCATCGGCATCGCCGCCGGAGCGGGCTGGCTGTTTGCCGGCAATACCGATGCTTTTTTCCACTCCGGCGGACCCCAACAATGGTTGAGCGCGGGGGTGACAAACCTTCGCGGCGTCTACCTGGAGGTCGAGCGAGATACGCTCATCGCCATCCCGCTATTCATCTTCATGGGCATCATGCTGCAGCGCTCGAAGATCGCTGAAGACCTGCTGTTCACCATGGCGCAGCTGTTTGGCCCGGTGCCGGGCGGCCTTGGCATCTCGGTCGTCTTCGTCGGCGCGCTGCTTGCCGCCACCACCGGCATCGTCGGCGCCACCGTGGTGGCGATGGGCCTGATCTCGCTGCCCTCGATGCTGCGCAACAATTACTCGACGCCGCTTGCCACCGGCACCATCGCGGCCTCGGGCACGCTCGGGCAGATTATTCCGCCCTCGATCGTGCTGATCATCCTCGCCGACCAGCTTGCCTCTGCCGCCGACCAGGCCTCGACCATGCGCAAGGCGCTGCACAAGGAAGCGACCGGCGAGCTCAGCATGCCCTCGGTATTCGACGTGGCCGGCACAAGCGCGGGCGAGATGTTTCTCGGCGCCTTCATCCCCGGCCTCGTGCTGGTGGGCCTCTACATGCTCTACATCCTGGTCTTTGCGATCCTGCGGCCGAAATCGGCCCCGGCCGTGCCCTACGAAGGCAAGTTCGACTTCGCCTTCTGGCGCAGCGTCTTCATCACCCTGGTGCCGCCGCTCGCTTTGATCTTCCTCGTGCTCGGCTCGATCATCGCCGGCATCGCCACGGTGAACCAGGCCGGCGCGATCGGCGCGGCCGGCGCGCTGATCATGGCCGGATACCGTCTGCCCAAAAAGGGCTCACGCGGTCTCTTCGCGCCCGCCATCCTCGGGCTCGCCGGCATCGCCGTGATCGCCTTCGCGCTCTCGACCTACGAGATGAACGTAAAAGCGATGGACACCGCCGCCGACAAGATTGGCATCACCCTTGGCGCGGTTGGCACTGTGCTTCTTGTCCTGTCGCTGTTCTGGTCGGGTCTCCGGACCCTTAAGATCGACCACACACTGCAAAACGTGATGCTGGAAACGGCCAAGACCACCTCGCTCGTTTTCATCATCCTGCTCGGCGCGGCGATGCTCACCGCCGCCTTCCGCGCCTTCGGGGGCGAGGAGCTGGTGCGCAATTTCCTCGTGTCGCTGCCGGGCGGGTTCTGGACCCAGTTCGTGATCGTCATGGCTGTGATCTTCTTCCTCGGCTTCTTCCTCGATTTCATTGAGATTGCCGTGGTCGTGGTGCCGATCGTTGCGCCGATCCTGCTCGCCGATCCCGGCGCCAACATCACTGCCGTCTGGCTTGGCGTGATGATCGGTCTCAACATGCAGACCAGCTTCCTCACCCCGCCGTTCGGCTTCGCGTTGTTCTACCTGCGCGGCGTCGCCCCGGCGATCGTGCGCACGGTGCAGATCTACAAGGGGGTGATTCCGTTCATCCTCTTGCAGCTTTTCGCCCTGTTCGTCGTCGGCTCCTACCCGCCCTTGGTGAACTACCTGCCAAACCGGGTGAGTTTCCTGTCCGAGACAAGCCCGCCGCCGCGCAACCCGAAGCTCCAGATCTGCCTTGAGGACTACGTGGCCGGTAAGCTCGAGGCCTCGAGCGAGGTGCCGGGCGCGATCGCCGCGGCTAAGCTGCTCGATCTCTCCGCGCTGCCCAAGGACTACGCCAAGGGCGTCGAGAAGGGGATAAAGTCGGCCGATGAAGCGCTGGCGGGCATGACAGATATCGCCACCACTGTAGCGGCAGTCGAGGCGGCGGCGGCCGAATACCGCCCGCGTCTCGCGCAAGTGCGCTTCGTCGAAAAGCAGATGCGCGCGCTCCAGGCCGAGGCGGACGATCTGAAAACTCTGGTCAGCCGCACGGACGACGAGGCGGCGCGCGAGGAATTCGCCGTGGCCCTGGCTGGCAAGGAAGCCGAGATAGCGGCGCTTCAGGCGCAGATTCCGGCGGACTGGGAACAGGTCCACAAAACGTTCGTGGCGCTCACCCAGGCCGAGGACAAGGCTCGCAACGGCTACCGTCGTGCGGCCGATACGTCGTGGGAAGGCCCGGCCGAGGCGCTGGCCGTGCTCAAGGCGAACGATGCCTACGCGGCGCTCGAAGGCCCGCTGGCCGAGATCCGCGCGGTGTTTGAGACCGGTGAGGGCGACGAGGCCGTCGATCAGGTGAAGGCGCTTGAAGACGTGATCGGCGATGTCGCTGGCGCGGACGATGTGAAATCGCCGCTGTCCAAGGCCCGCCGCGCGCTTGACAAAGGCAAACGCGACGAGGCGCTGGCACTTTACCAGGAGGCGCTTGACGCATACGCGGCGCAGAGCCAGTGGCGCGCCGATGCTGCCACGCTGCTGCCGGGGCTCGAAGCCTATCTGGGTGCGATCAAGGGCACGCTGGGGATCCGGGTGCAGGACAAGCTTAGCCGCGAACAGGCGCTGGCGATGGCCTCCTGCACGGCGCGTCACAGCGATGTCTCACTGAACTTCTGATCCGACCGGATGAGAACAGAACCGGCGCCGGGGAGACCCCGCGCCGGTTTTTTTTCGCCTGGACTTTTGCTCGGAAGCGGTTGCCAAACAACGCTCGCAACGCGGAAACTCTAGAACTCTAGAACTCTAGAACTCTAGAACTCTAGAACTCTAGAACTCTAGAACTCTAGAACTCTAGAACTCTAGAACTCTAGAATTCGGGAACGAAAACGGCCGAGAAGATGTGGTGGTCTCAGCGCAGCCGCCGCGCGGCAAAAAAGCTCGCCCCGGCCATCGCGGCGGACGTGGCAAGGCACAGAGCCAGCCCGCCAAACTGGTAGCTAAGGCCAGACAGGAGCGTACCCACCAGACGCCCGGCGGCGTTCGACATGTAGTAGAAGCCTACGTCCATCGTCACCCGCTCCGCACCGGTAAAGGCAAGGATCAGGTAGGAATGGACGGAGGAATTGATCGCGAAGACGAAGCCGAAGACCAGGAGGCCGGCGATGAGCACCGGTGTCAGCCAGGCGCCACCAATGAAGACGGCCAGCGCCAGCGCCGCTGGGACCAGGGCAAGCAGCCCGACCCACACCACGGCAAGGCGGGTGATCTCGTCCGTCGAATGCGCGGCACCCTTGAGCAGCTTCGGTGCTGCGGCCTGCACCGCACCATAGGCAATGATCCAAAGCGCCATGAACCCGCCGACAAGAAAGAAGGCCCGCCGCGCACCTTCAGGTGTGCCGTCCGAGAGGACCGCGTGAAAATAGAGCGGAATGCCGACAACGAACCAGGTATCGCGCGCGCCAAACAGGAAGAGGCGGGCCAGCGAGAGCCGGTTCACGCGGGCGTCGGTGGCGAAGACATGGGCGAATTTGGCCGATTTAGACCCTTTCGGCAGCCCGGCGGGCATGAAGGCGACCACGCCTGCGAGGATCACGGCCAAGATCAATGCCATGCCCAGAACGGAGGCATGGAACCCGGCGATCCCGAGCAGCGCCGCGCCAAGGAAGAAGCCAAACCCCTTCACGGCGTTCTTGGAGCCAGTGAGCACGGCCACCCAACGAAACAGCCCACCGTCGCCCGAGGGCGCGAGCAGTTTGACGGCGGATTTTGACGACATTTTCGCCAGGTCCTTGGCAACACCCGATAGCCCCTGCACCACCATCACGAAGGGCACCGAGACTGCCATCGCCCAGTCCGGCGAGAGCCGCGACAGCGCGAGAAGGGCCACAATCTGCAAGAATAGACCCGCATAGAGCGTGGTGGTCAGGCCAAACCGCGCCGCGATCCAGCCCGCCGACAGGTTGGTGACGATCCCGGCAATCTCGTAGAGCAGGAACAACCAGGCGAGGGTGATGGCAGAAAACCCGAGCTCGTGAAAATGCAGCAGCACCAGCATCCGCAGCGCGCCGTCGGTGAGCATGAAGGCCCAATAGGCCGCTGTGACGGCGATATAGGCCGAAAGCCCCTCCGGGCGCGCGGGTGCATCTGTCATCTAGTTTTCTCGTCGGAAGGTGAGCGGGCGCATCGTGCCGGCCACGAACAGTTCGATCGCCCCGCCGGACAGGCCCGAGACGAAGGCGCACCGGTCTTCACGGCCGTCACGCGCAATCAGCTGAAACGCCGCGCCATCGCCGGGCGCGTCGGGGCAACCCTCGCGGAAATGCATCGTGTAGGCGTTCTGGGGCAGCCCGCCGGAAAATTCCTCGAAGCTCGCGCCGTGGATCAGCAGCTGGTAGCTGGTATCGTCGCTCGAGGTCCAGAAGCCCTGAAGCCCGGCGCGGACATTGGCGTAGGGGTCGCGCCCGGCCTGCTGCCAGACGCGGATCGTCACCAGCGCCTCGCTGCCCTCAAAAGAGATCATGTCGCCTGAGATGGTGATCGGTACGTTCACCCCAAGCCCGTCGAGCGCCACCAGCGTGTCTTCGGGCGTGTTGTCGTAGCTCGTGGCGACGTAGGACCAGCCATCGGCAAGCACGGTGCAGCCGAGCCCGGCATCGTACCAGTCGCAATGCGAGAGCATGCCGGTGATGCTGAAAGGCTCACCAAAGGTGCCGGGCGCGGCGCCGAAGCCGGGATCGCCCGCGGCGGGCTCGTCATACTCGATTTGCTCCTCCGGGTCGGTGCTGGTCATCGGCGCATCGGGGCCGGGCATCGGTGCGCCGCCACCACCGTTCAGCGTCATGGTGAAGCTGGTTGCGCCGTCGAGGTCGATCTCGTTGAACGGCTCACGCCGATAGCCGCGCCCCTCGCAATTCTCGTCGCCGGCGATGGTGAACGCCTTGGGCGAGGTGCAGAACATGTAGCGCTGATCGTCACGCTCCCAGGAATGGGTCGCGGAGGTGGCGCGCCAGTAATAATAGCGCCGCGTCAGATCGCCCCCGACGACGGTGGTGCACTCGCCCGATCCCGCGCTCCACCAGCCTTCCGAGGTCCAGGTGCCGCCATCGTTGTAACCGATCGCCACCGAGACGGTTTCGTCGGAGTTGTTGCAGAACTCGAGCCCGGCTTGGGCGGCCGTGGCGGGAAGAAAACACAAAAGAACGGGAAAAAGGGTGCGAAACGCTGGCATGGCAATCCCCAATTGGCTCAAATGGACGCCATCACCATGCGGGCCACGTCGGCAAGACGGCAGGCGTATCCCCATTCGTTATCATACCAGGCATAGATTTTCACCTGCGTGCCATTCACCACCATGGTCGACGGTGCATCGACGATTGAGGAGCGCGAATCGTTCACGTAGTCGGCCGAAACGAGCGGGCGGGTCTCAAACCCGAGGATCCCCTTGAGCGGACCTATCGCGGCGGCTTCAAGCAGGGCGTTCACCTCTTCTACGCTGGTCTCGCGCTCCACCTCGAAGACGCAATCGGTGAGCGAGGCATTCAGCAGCGGCACCCGCACCGCGTGGCCGTTCAGCCGCCCTGTGAGCTCGGGAAAGATCTGGGTGATTGCCTTGGCCGAGCCGGTGGTGGTGGGGATCAGCGAATTCAGCGCAGAGCGGGCGCGGCGCAGATCCTTCGCCGGGCGGTCGACGATGGTCTGGGTATTGGTCACGTCATGGAGCGTGGTGATCGCGCCGTGGCGAATGCCCAGCGCCTCGTGGATCACCTTCACCACCGGCGCGAGGCAATTGGTGGTGCAGGAGGCGGCGGTGACGATATCCTGCCCTTTGTAGCTCTCCTGGTTTACCCCGTAGACGATATTGGCGGCGGTCTCGTCCTTCACCGGCGCCGACACGACCACCTTCTTCACCCCGGCCGCAAAATACGGCGCGAGCGTTTCGCCGGTGCGGTGCGCGCCCGTGCAGTCGATCACCAGGTCGATGCCGTGTTTGGCGAGCGGCAGCTCTTCGATCTTCCACACGCGCGTCATCGCCATGCGCGCGCCGCCCACCGTTACGCTGTCATCGTCATGGGTGATCTCGGCGGTCCAGCGCCCATGAACGGTGTCGAACTCAAACAGGTGCGCATGCTGGGCGGGTGTGCCGACAGGATCGTTGAGCAGCACGATCTCGCCGGGGAAGCCGTCATCAATCAGCGTGCGGAGCGCGAGTTTTCCGATCCGGCCGAGGCCGTTGATGGCGATGCGTGTCATGCAGTCTCCCCCGTGTCCGCCGTGTCTGTCCCGGATACGACAGCGGTGTAACAGCTATGTGACGCACCAATTTTTTGTGGAGCAGGCTCAAAAAACAGATCCTATTCCACCGGAAGACCGCTTGGCACGCTTTCGGGAATCCCGAGCCGCCCGGCCGTGGCGACCGGGTCGGTGAGGCTGTTGAGGAAGGCGAGAATCGCGTCGACTTCCGCGTCGCTCAGCGTGACCGGCTCCAGCTCATTGGCCTCGGCAATCGCGGTAATCTCGCGCGCATCGGCCATCACCGCCGTGTCCCACTCCGTCGCCCCTTCCAGTGTGGGCAGTACGGCTTGGGAAATATCGTAGCTGAACAGGCTTTTTACAGGGTCCAGATGGTGGCGCACCACGGCTTCGAGCGAGCCATACGCCCCGTCATGACCGTAGGGGCCGGACAGCGCGATGTTGCGCAAGCTCGGCGTGCGGAAGCGATAGATATCCTCCGCCTTGCCCGTCACCCGCAGCCGGCCGATATCGCGGGTATCGGTCTCGAACCGTTCAACCTTGCCCGGCCCGATCTGCGGCATCGCTATAGCGTGAAAATCGTGGTCGGTCTGGAATTTTCCGGAATGGCACGCAGCACAGCCCGCCTTGCCGTAAAACAGCTCCATACCGTCAAACGCGGGGCCGGAAAGCGGCTCTATTCCTCGCAAATGGTGGTCAAACGGGCTGTCGTCGGTGCGCCATTCCCAAGCGATGAACTCGGCGACAACGTTGGAAATATCGGTGAAGTCGATCGGTCGTGGACCGATCACGGCGTTAAACATCTCGCGGTAGTCCGGCACCGCCTCGACGCGTTTGGCGATCAAATCCCAAGCTCCGCCTTCGCCGGTGAGCATGCCCAGGCGCACCGCCTGGCTGATCTCGTTCTCACTGTAGTGGCCGGCCATCTCGTCGGACGACAGCACCGGAAACATCGCCTGCGCCGAGAGCACGCCCGAAAAGCCCTCGACCATTTCCTGGCCAAGCGGCGTGCGGATGCCACCGGGCTTGGTCGGATCCGCCTCGAGCCGCCCGGCGTGAAACATCCGGGTGAACTGCAGCGCGCCAAGGTTGAACAATGCCGGCGCGTTCCGCCCGATCCGTTTCTCGGGCAGGTTCTCGGGCAGCGCCACCCGCTCGGGACCAAGCCCGGCGGCGCCATCGCCAAGCCCAAGCGACAGCCCGTCGGAGGTGCCAAAGCGCGGGTGGTGGCAGGTGGAACAGGCCACCGTCTTCGAGCCCGACAGGATCGGATCGTAGAACAGAAGCTGGCCAAGCGCGACGGCGTCGGGCGTGGTGGCCATGTAGTCGGAGTCGGTGATCGGGGCGGGCAACTCGCCGGCCTGCGCCAGGCCAGTTCCCAGCAGCAGGGCGAAGAGCGCGCGCATCAGCTCACCTCGATCCCCAGGCGCTGAATGTAGGGCGCGCCGGGGTGCACGATCTGCGAGGGATAGTCGGGGTGGTTGACTGCGTCGGGAAAGCCCTCGGGCTCAAGGCAGATGGCGGTGAACGGCGTAAACGGCGCGCCGAGCGTGTTTGCGTTGTAAACCTGTATGCTGGGCTGGTCGGTGAAAAAGGCCAGACTCGGTGCGCCCGGTGCGGTGAGCGTGGCGGCCGGCTTGGCGCCTGGTGCGAGGATCAGGCAGGCGTCCATCATTTCACGGCCCGGCGCGTTGTCGCCCACACGGGTGGGTTTGCGAAAATCGTAACGGCTGCCCGCCACCGGCGCACGCTGGCCGGTCTGGATCAGGTCTGAGTCAGTGACCAGGTATTCGTCGGCCGGGATCGTCAGAACATGATCCCAGATCTCGCCGCCGGTGAGGTTATAGTAGTTGTGCAGGGCGAGGTTGATCGGCGTTGGCCGGTCGACCTCGACGCGCATGTCGTAGGTGAGGCGCGTATCGGTGAGGCTGACGATCACCTCGAACACGGCCCGCCCCGGATAGCCGCCTTCGCCATCGGGGCTCACCCGGCTCAGCCGAACGGCGTTGGCAGCCCTGTCTTCTTCCATCTCCCAATGTTGCTTGGAAATGCCGGCCGGGCCACCGTGCAGTTGGTTTGGCCCGTCGTTGGCGGGCAGAATCACTTCGCGCCCATCGAGGGTAAAGCGGCTCGCTCGGATCCGGTTCGCCACCCGCCCGCAGATCGCGCCGTGGTAATACGGATCGGTGGCGTAGTCGGCCGGATCGTCATATCCGAGCACGACCGACCGCGCACCGATCCGCCACTCGCGGGTGATGGCGCCGTAACTCAGCAGCGCCACCTCCATGTTGGCGGCCGTCAGCCGCGCTTCATGAACGGCGGACCCGCCGATTCTGGTGACGCCCCGAGACATCATGGCTCAAACGAACCTGTTGACGACATTCTCAAGATACTCCTGCTTGCCCGACCGCGGCTGCGGCTCGATGCCCTCATCCTCTACCTTCGCAGCGATATCGTCGAGCGAGATCTTGCCCGCGAGCACGTCCTGCCAATAGTCGCCGGTCCAGCCCGCGTAGCGGTCGTCGACATAGCCCGGTAGGGTGCCGTCTTCCAGCATCGCGGCGGCGGCCTTGAGCCCGCGCGCGCAGGTGTCCATCGCGCCGATATGGGCGATCAGCAGGTCTTCCGCGTCGAGCGACTGGCGCCGGATACGCGAATCGAAGTTGGTGCCGCCCTGGCCAAAGCCGCCGCCCTTGAGGATGTGATAATAGGCCAGCGCCACCTCGGGTGTGTTGTTGGGGAACTGGTCGGTATCCCAGCCGGACTGGTAGTCGTTGCGGTTCATGTCGATCGATCCGAACACGCCCAGCGCCTGCGCCAAGGCGATCTCGTGCTCGAAGCTGTGGCCGGCGAGGATCGCGTGGCCCTGCTCGATGTTAAGCGTCACCTCGTTTTCCAGTCCGTGGCGCTTGAGGAAGCCATACACGGTCGCGACGTCGTAATCGTACTGGTGCTTCGACGGCTCCTGCGGCTTGGGCTCGACCATGATCTGGCCCTTGAAGCCGATCTTGTGCTTGTACTCGACCACCATGTTGAGCATCCGCCCCATCTGGTCGTCTTCGCGCTTGAGGTCGGTGTTGAGCAGGGTTTCATAGCCTTCGCGCCCGCCCCAGAGCACGTAGTTCTGGCCTCCAAGCTTGTGAGTCGCATCGAGGCAGGTCTTGATCGTCGCCCCAGCGTAGGCAAACACCTCCGGGTCGGGGTTGGTCGAGGCCCCCGCCATCCAGCGGCGATGGCTGAACAGGTTGGCGGTGCCCCAGAGCAGGCCCACGCCGGTCTCTTCCTGCTTGGCCGCGAAGATGTCGATGATCTCCTCATAGGCTTTCTTGTTCTCTTTGAAAGAGCCCAGGTCGGGCCGCACGTCGGCATCGTGGAAGGCGTAGAAGGGCGCGCCCAGCGCAGCGAACATCTCAAACGCCACGTCGGCCTTGAGCTTGGCCGCCTGTTGATTATCGGCCGGGAACCACGGCCGCTGGAACGTCGGCCCGCCGAACGGGTCGAGCCCCTCGTAGGCGAAGCTGTGCCAATAGGCGACGGCGAAGCGCAGCTGGTCTGCCATCCGCTTGCCCATCACCACGTCGTCGGGGTTGTAGTAACGAAACGCCAGCGGGTTGGTGCTGTCGGGCCCCTCGAAAGGGACGCGTTCGACGGGGAAGAATCCGGTGCTCATAGGACCTCCTTCAAGGCTGGGTAAAGCGCGCGATATTGCGCGTAAGCGTCGTCATAGGCATGGGCCAGATCGGCGCGTGGTTCGATGGTGCGGGCGACGGCGGGGCGGGTCATCACCTGCGATGGCGCCGCGCCGGTATCGCCGACGATGGCGAGCCGGGCCGCGCCAAGCGCTGCGCCAAACTCGCCCTTCTCGGGCAGGTCTACCGGCACGCCCAGCAGTGTGGCGATCAGCTCGACCCAGTAGTCGGACTTCGAGCCGCCGCCGATCCCGAGCACGCGTTTCAGCGTGGTGCCGGTGGCCTTCAGAGCCTCGTGGTTGTCTTTGAGCGCAAAGCCCACGCCTTCCATCACGGCTTGCGTCAGTTCTTTGTGCCCGTCGCCGATGCCAAGCCCGACAAAGGCGCCACGGATCTCGGCATCGTTGTGCGGGGTGCGCTCGCCGGAGAGGTAGGGCAGGAAGCGGATACTGCCCGGCCCGTCGATGGACTGCCCAAGCAAAGCGCTGAGTTCCGCAGGTTTAGAGCCTGTTTGGCGCGCCAGCCAGTTGAGGCTGTCGGTGGCCGACAGGATCACGCCCATCTGGTACCAGGTATCGGGCACCGAATGGCAGAAGGTATGTACGGCCGTCTCGGGGCTGGGGGCAAAGCCCGCCTTGGCGGCAAGCAGCACGCCCGAGGTGCCGAGCGAAACGAAGCCGTCGCCCTCGTCGAAGCAGCCCACGCCGCAGGCTGAGGCGGAGTTGTCGCCGCCGCCGCCCACGAGTTTCACGCTCTGCGAAAGTCCCCAGCGCTGGGCCAGTTCCCGGCGCAGTGTGCCGGACACGTCGCTGCCCTCGATCAGCCGGGGCATCTGCTCCAGGCGCATCCCGGCCTTCTCAAGCAGCTCTGGCGACCAGGCCCGCTTGCCCACGTCCATCCACGAGGTGCCGGCGCTGTCAGACATGTCGGAGGCATGATCGCCGGTGAGCCAGAACCGCAGGTAATCCTTCGGCAGCAGCACCATGGTGACCTTGTCAAAGGTCTCGGGCTCATGGGCTTTCACCCAGGCGAGCTTCGGCGCGGTAAAACCGGGGAACACGATATTGCCGCTGATCGCGCGGAACGCCGGGTCCGCGTCCATCGCCGCGGCTTCCAGCGACGAGCGCGTGTCGTTCCACAGGATTGACGGCCGCAGCACCTGGTCGGCGCTGTCGAGCAATGTGGCCCCATGCATCTGGCCGGAAAGACCGATGGCGCGCAGCGCCGCAAGTTCGGTCGGGTGGCTCGCCTTCAGCGCATCCAGCGCGCGTTCGGTGGCGGCAACCCAATCGCCCGGATCCTGTTCGCTCCAGCCGGAATGGGGATGCGAGACGGGGTAGGCCTGATCCGACGCCGCCAGCACGTTTCCCTCACCATCGGTGAGAATGGCACGCAGGCCCGACGTGCCGAGATCCAATCCAAGATACATGATTCCTCCCCGGCAGCTGATTTATTTCAGCTGCCGAAAAAAGTATGGACCCGACTCGTGGATCAAGTCAACGACAGAGCGTGGGCGTCATATGATCGCGGCTTCATCCAGCCGCTCACCACGCCGGATCCGGCCGATTTCAAGCGGCGAGAGGTCGAGCGTCTGCCAGCCGCCGGTGGTGATCCACTCGGCAAGCCCGCGCCCCACGGCGGGCGATTGCTGCAACCCGTGGCCGGAAAAGCCGTTGGCATAGAGAAAGTTCGCCACCCGATCGTCGGGGCCGACCACCGCGTTCTGATCGAGCGTGTTGTAGGCGTAGTGCCCTACCCATTCGTTCACCACCCGGATCGATTCGAAGGCGGGGATGCGGTGGGCGAGCGCGGGCCAGACCTTGTCTTGCCAGAGATCGTGGTCGGCGGTGAAATCGTCGGGATCGGCACAAGGATCGTGGTCGGGCGTTGCGCCCGCCATGTAGTAGCCGCCATCGGTGCGCACGTGCACGCCGGAGGGGTCGATGGTGAGTGGCAGGTCTTGCCCGAGCGGCGTCTCGGCTTCGAACACCCAAGTGTAGCGCTTGCGCGGCTCCACCGGTAGATCGAGCCCGGCCATCGCCGCCACTCGCGTGGCGCGGGGCCCGGCGGCATTCACCAGCCAACCGCAGGCGATCCGTTCGCCGCTGGCCAGCCGTACTGCCTGCACCCGGTCCCCCGTCACCTCGATCTCGACGACCTCGTTCGAGACGAACTCGACCCCCCGCTCGCGCGCCTTGCGTCGCCACCACTCAAACATCGTGCCGCCGTCGAAATAGCCCTCGTCACGGGTGCCGTGCGAGCCGAGCAGGATGTCGTCGAGCCGGTAGAAGGGGAAGCGCGCGGCGATCTCCCCGGGGCTCAGGATCACCGTGCCCGCCCCAAGTTCCGCCTGCATAGAGACTGTTTTGCGCAAATGTTCCGCGAAGATCTCGGTGCCCGCAAGATACATGTAGCCAAAGAAGTGCGTGTGGATCTGCGGCACCCGCTCGTCATCCAGCTCTTCGCGCCAGCGCTTGATGTAATCGGCGGTGAATTGGCTGATGCGCACATTGACCGGCGACGAAAATTGCTGGCGCAGGCAGGAATTCGTGTGCGCCGTGGAACAGCGTGCATAACTCGCATCGCGCTCGACCACCAGCACCCGGCCCTGGAAATCAGGGTTTGAGGCGAGGAACCACGCCAGGCTGGATCCCATGATCGCGCCGCCCACGATCACCACGTCATAGGCATTTTGCGCTGGAATAGTGTCGAAAACTGCCAATGTCGGTCTCCCTGCGGACGGCGAGAGACTGCCGCATCGCGCCCCTCAGGGAAAGCGTCAAATCCCGAACAGAGGCTGCAGCAGGCGCGGCAAGAAGGTGTTGAACTTCAGCGGTGCATTGGTGGCCGCGACGACGATGCAGGGCGGGCCCGGATCGGCCGTCGGCACATGATCGAGATCGGCGTCGGCCACCTCCACGTCGCCGACATCGAAATGCCCGGTCTCGTCGGAAAAGCCGCCTTGCAGCACCAGCGTCAGCTCAAGCCCATTGTGGCCGTGATCCGGCACCGCCTGCCCCGGCGGGATGAACAACAGCCGCGAGACACCATCGCGCCCGCCGCCGATCACGCATTGTTTCACGCCGCCGCCAACCGATTTCCACTTCGGCAATTGCCCCTTCAAGGCCTCCATCACCGGGCCGGGATAGACACCGTTACGCATTGTGGGCTGCGGCTCGTCCGGCACCGGATCGTCGAGCCGGTCAAGCAACCGGTCAAACATCCCGTCCGACACGGCCACGCCGCCGATGCCCTCGAGCACCACGCCGCCCGCCGCTTCCTGCGCGGCGAGTTCGGTGCGGCAGATGTCGCACATCGATACATGCGCGGCCACAACCAGCGCGTAGGCCTGCCCGAGCGATCCGGCGGCATAGGCGGCAATGATCTCGGCCGGGATGTGATGAGAGATATGCTCGGTCATTCCTGTCTCAGGTCCTTCAGTTCGTGACGCAGCCGCTCTAGCCCGAGCCGGATGCGGGATTTTATCGTGCCGAGCGGCAGACCGGTCGCGTCGCGGATCTCGGTGTGGGTCAACTCCCCGAGATAGGCCCGCTCGATCATCTCGCGCTGGGCGGGGGCAAGCTTGTCGAGCGCCTGCCGCAACATGTCGGTTTCCTGTTCCAGCGCCAGCACCTGGCCGGCATCGCCCTCGTCGCGGTCTTCGTCTTCCGCTTTCAGTGCTTCGGGTACGGGCCGGGCCTCTTTGCGGATGACATCGATCTGCCGGTTGCGTGCGATCTGGTAGATCCACGATGAGACCTGCGCGCGTGACGGGTCGAACAGGTGCGCTTTGCGCCAGACGGTCAGCATCACGTCCTGCACGATGTCTTCGGCCTGTGCCTTCGGAGCACCCGCCCGCATCACGAAGCCTTTGAGCCGTGGCGCGTAGTGGTCGAACAGCCGCTTGAACGCCTGTTTGTCGCGCTGGTCGCGGATTGCGAGCATCCAGACGGTCTGCTCGGAATAGGCAGGGGCGGTGTCGGTATCCGGCGTCACGTCAGACTCGCTTCTCGCGCGGCGCGGGGCCACGGGGGCTTCTGGGGCAAGGGTATCGTCCAGCATCAGCATATCGGACTTACGCGACCGCGCCAGAGGTGGATCAAAATTGATCTGCTCCCGCAGACGGCCCGTAGCGAAGAGGCAATCACGAGGACCTGCCCATGTCGTTCGACGCTCCCGTCACCCGCCCCCAGCGTATTGCCGTGATCGGTGCCGGGATTTCCGGCCTCGCTGCCGCCTACGAGCTGGCGGCCGAGCACAACGTGACCGTTTACGAGGCGGAAAAACGCCTCGGTGGCCATGCCCGCACGGTCACTGCGGGACGGCGCGGCGATCAGCCGGTCGATACCGGCTTTATCGTGTTCAACTACGCCAATTACCCGCATCTCACACGGATGTTTCATGAGCTGAACGTGCCGGTGAAAAAGTCCGACATGTCGTTCGGTGCGACGATTGATGAGGGCGCGGTGGAATACGGGCTGCGCGATCTGCGCGCGGTGTTCGCCCAGCCGGGCAACCTTGCCCGCCCGGCGTTCCTGCGGATGGTGCGCGATATCCTGCGCTTCAATGTCGAGGCCGAGGCGGCGGCCGCAGCCGGCGACCTCACCATCGGCGATCTCGTCGATCACCTCGGTCTCGGCACCTGGTTTCAGCGCTACTATCTCATGCCGATCTGCGGCGCGATCTGGTCGACGCCGCCATCTGCTATCCGCGCCTTTCCGGCCCGGGCTTTGTTGTCGTTCTTTCGCAACCACGCGCTGCTGTCCGCCACAGGTCAGCACCAGTGGTGGACGGTCGACGGCGGCTCGGTGGAATACGTTCGCCGGCTCACCGATCATCTCAAGACGCGCGGCGTGGCGCTGAGGCCCGGCACGCCGGTGAAAGTGGTGGAGCGGAGAGCTGGAACAGTCACTATTCATGCAGAAAGTGCCACTCCAGAGTTCTTTGACCAGGTAATTTTCGCCACCCATTCCGACGATTCCTTGCGCCTTCTGGCCCAGCCGACCGAGGCGGAGCGCGCCGCGCTGAGCGCCGTTGCCTACCAGGATAACCGGGTGATCCTTCACCGCGATGCGGCGCAGATGCCCAAGCGCAAGGGCGCATGGTCGTCCTGGGTTTACAAGGCCGAGGGCGCGGGCGACGAGACGAAGATCGGCGTGAGCTACTGGATGAACCGGCTGCAGGGCATCCCTGACGACGATCCGATGTTCATCACCCTGAACCCGGTGGGCAAGATTCCTGAGGCACTCACCTACGACGAGGTCACCTTTCGCCACCCGGTGTTCGACGCCGCGGCGCTGGCCGCGCAAGATCGAATTGCCGGGATCCAGGGGGAGAACAACACCTGGTTTGCCGGGGCCTGGCTGCGCCATGGCTTTCACGAAGACGGTTTTGCCTCGGCCGTGCGCGTCGCCCGCGCGATCGCGCCACGCCGCGCCTTGCTCGCCGCATGATCCAGACGCCGATACATATGGCGGGTGTCACCACCCATGCCCGGCGCGGCGGTCCGGCGAATGCGTTTCGCTATGGTGTGGACTACGTGCTGATCGACGCCGAGGCAGATGCGCCCACCCCGGCGCTGTTTGCGCGCAACCGGTTCAACCTGCTTGCGGTGCACGATCGCGATCACGGCGGCAAACGCGCCGCTGGTGAGGGGGCCGCCTGGGCCCGACGCGTTTTCGAAAAAAACAGTCTCTATCTAGGCGAAAAATCCCGTATTCTGCTTCTCACGCAGCCCCGGTTTCTCGGCTACTTGTTCAATCCGGTGAGCTTCTGGCTGGCAATGGAGGGCGATGCGCTGAGGGCCGTGATTGCCGAGGTGAACAACCCCTTCGGCGACCGTCACTCCTATCTCTGCGCCAATCCCGGCTATGCGCCGATTGCTCCCGGTGATACCCTGACTGCCAGCAAGGCTCTGCACGTCTCGCCGTTCCAGCGAGTGGCGGGCGACTACCGCTTTCGCTTCGCCGTCACCCCCGAGCGGATCGCGATCCAGATCACGCTGACCGACGGCGACAACGGGCTGACCGCCACCCTGCAAGGCACGCTTACAGCGCTGACGAATGCGCGCATCCTGCGCAGCAGCCTGCGCCGGCCCGCTGGTGCCCTGCGCACGATCGCGCTCATTTACTGGCAGGCGCTCAAACTCAAGCTCAAGGGCGCGCGCTACCGCACCCGTCCCGAACCCCCGACGGAGGAAATCACCTGATGTCTTTCATCACGACCCGGATCCAGCGCGATTTCTTCGCAACCTGCGAGCAGATCGCCACCGGCACGCTCACGATCCGCACGCCCGAGGGCGCGCTGCATCGGTTCGGCACGGGCCAGCCCGAAGCCGAGCTGCAGATCAACGATTGGGCCGCGATCACGGCCACCGCCGCGCGGGGCGATATCGGGTTTGGCGAGGCTTACGTGGCGGGGCTGTGGGATACGCCCTCGATCCGGGCGCTTGCCGAGCTGGTGTTGCGCAACTACGCCGCGTTCGAGGGCTACGCCAATGCCCGATTCTGGCACATGCTGAAGTTTCGTGCGGTCGATCGCCTGTTGCGCGCCAATTCCAAGCGCGGCGCCGTGCGCAACATCCGTGCGCACTACGACGTTGGCAACGAGTTCTACCAGACCTGGCTCGACCCCTCGATGACTTATTCCTCGGCCCTCTACGCCGAGGGCGACGATGACCTGCACCGGGCCCAGCACCGCAAATATGATCGCATCCTCGACCATCTTGGCGATGGCGAGCGGGTGCTTGAGATCGGCTGTGGCTGGGGCGGCTTTGCCGAGCGCGCGGCCGAAACCGGGCGCCAGGTGACCGGGCTCACCATTTCGCCCAGCCAGAAGGGCTATGCCGATGCGCGCCTCGACGGGCGCGCCGAGATCCGGCTGCAGGATTACCGCGAGGCGGGCGGAAGGTTTGACAACATCGTGTCGATCGAGATGATCGAGGCGGTGGGCGAGCGCTACTGGCCCACCTATTTCGGCACGGTCAAAGACCGTTTGGCCGAGGGTGGCCGCGCCATGATCCAGGCGATCACGGTGTCAGACGATTACTTTCCGACCTACCGGAAAAACTCCGATTTCATCCGACAATACACCTTCCCCGGCGGCATGCTGCTCTCAAACAGCGTGATCCGCGACCAGGCGGCGAAGGCCGGCTTGAAAGTGCGCGAGGTTTTCGCCTTCGGGCAGGATTATGCCCGCACCTGCGCCACCTGGTCCGACCAGCTCGAAGCCGCGCGCCCACGGCTGGCGCAGCTCGGCTACGAGGGTCCGTTTCTGCGCAACTGGCGTTATTACCTCGAAATCTGTGCCGCATCCTTCGCCGCAGGGCAGACCGACGTGGTGCAGGTCGAGCTGGCCCATGCCTGATCTTGCCGGGCGGCGGTATTGGCTGGTCGGGGCGTCCGAGGGCCTTGGCCGGGAGTTGGCCCATGCGCTCGATGCGCAAGGCGCGTCATTGGTGCTTTCGGCGCGCAGCGCGGACCGGCTCGAGGCGTTGGCACGCGATCTGCGAGACGGGCGCGCTTTGCCAATGGATGTAACGGACCCAAAATCAGTCTCTGATGCAGCCAAAAATGCCCAAGATATCGATGGCGTGATCTACAACGCCGGGGCCTATGATCCGGTGTCGGCGAAGGATTGGCAGCCCGACGCCGTGCGTCGGATGGCCGAGGTGAACTTCGTCGGCGCGCTCAACGTGTTGGCGGAGGTGGTGCCGGGCTTCGTGACGCAAGGAAAGGGCCACATCGTGCTGATCGGCTCGCTCTCGGGGTTTCGCGGCCTGCCGGGCGCGATCGGCTACGGCGCGTCGAAGGCCGCGCTGATGCACCTGGCGGAGAATCTGCGGATCGACCTGCGCGGCACCGCGATCTGCGTGCAGCGGATCAACCCGGGTTTTATCAACACGCGCCTCACCGCAAAGAACGATTTCACGATGCCGCAGATCATGGAGCCGGAAGACGCCGCATCGCAGGTGCTGCGGGCGATGAAATCGGGGCGGTTTTCCACCAGTTTCCCGGCCCCGTTTTCCTGGCTGTTCACGCTCGGACAGCACCTGCCGCTCGGGTTGTTTCACCGCTTGTTTTAGAGTCTATTCCAGCGGAACTGTCATTTCTTCGATCACCGGCCGCGTGTCGGGCCGCTTGCCGCGCCACCACAGGAAGGCCTCGGCGGCCTGCTCCACCAGCATCCCCACGCCATCGGCGATCCGCTCGGCGCCGCTGTCTTCGGCGAGCTTGAGGAATGGCGTCTTGCCCTTGCCGTATACCATCTCGTAGGCCAGCTCCGCCCCTTCGAACGCGATCGGCGGGATCGGCGGGCAGATCCCCGACAGGCTCGCCGAGGTCGCATTCAGCACCACGTCAAAGCCACGGTCGATCGCATTGTAGCCGCAAGCATGCAGCGAGCCGCGCGGCCCGAGCAGATGCGCGACAGCCTCGGCCTTTTCCACCGTGCGGTTGGCGATCCAGATCTCGGCCACCCCGGCCTCGAGAAATGGCCCGAGCGCCCCGCGCGTTGCCCCGCCGGCCCCGGCAAACAGCACCCGCTTGCCCTTGAGCTCCACCCCGATGTTGTCCTCAATATCGCGCACCAGGCCGATGCCGTCGAAATTATCCGCGACGATCCGGCCATCTTCGAATTTGAGGCAGTTCGACGCGCCGCAGATATTCGCCGCTTCGAGAGATTCCCCGGCCATCGCCTCGGCGGCCACCTTGAACGGCACCGTCACGTTGATGCCTTTGCCCCCCTCGGCGATGAAGGCGCGCACGGCGGCCTCGAACCCATCGACCGGCGCCTCGATCGCCTCGTAGGTCATGTCTTCGCCGCACTGCGCGGCGAAGGCGGTGTGGATGAACGGGCTCTTGGTGTGGCCCATTGGATTGCCGAACACGGCATAACGGTCGGTCATGCCAGCAGTGACCCCATCCGCCGCATCGCCAGGGTGTAGCCTTCCACACCGAAGCCCGCGATCACCCCATCGGCGCGCCGCGAGACGTAGGAATGATGTCGGAAACTCTCGCGCTTGTGAACGTTCGAGATATGCACCTCGAGAACGGGTCCCGCGTAGGTGTTGAGCGCATCGAGGATCGCCACCGAGGTGTGCGTATACGCCCCCGGGTTGATGATGATTCCCCCGGCCTCTTCCCGTGCCTCGTGAATCCAGTCGACGATCTGCCCCTCGTAGTTGGATTGCAGCAGCTGCACCGCCAGGCCAAACCCTTGCCCCACCTCGGCACACATCGCCTCGACATCGGCCAGCGTGTCGGAGCCGTAGATCTCCGGCTCGCGTTTGCCCAGCAGGTTCAGGTTCGGTCCGTTCAGGACATAGATCAGGTTGCTCATGGCTTTCCTCGGGGCTGTTCAATGTTGTGTGCCATCAAAAGCCCGTTTCGACAAGAAAGCCAAACGCGAAAGGGCCACCCCGAAGGATGGCCCCTGGCCCGGCGCGCGGATCGCGGTGTCAGTCGTATTGCACGAAGACCGTGGTCACCACTTCGCTGGCGCCGGAGGAGATGTTGGCCACCATGGTGAGCGCGTCGCCGGCGGCGAAGGCGAGCGGCGCGCCGGTGAAATCGCCAGATCCGGTGCTGACCACTGCGCCGCCGGCATGGGTGACAGACACCTGGTAGCCGGTGTTCTCCACTTTGTTCACTGCGATCGAGGCGACGTTGACCCCGGCCGTACCATTGGCGATCGACATCGAGGCGGCCAGCACCTTGCCTGCGAAGGGCATCACCGCCCCGGCGGTGGTGGTGCCGCCATCGCCCATCGACATGAATTGCCCGACGGTGAAGGTTGACGCCTCGGCGCCGCTGATCGCCACCACCTGGCCACCCATCGGGCCGGCGCCGCTGCCGGTGCCACCGAGACCCGAGGGAAAGGTGACACGGCCGGTGTTGCGGTCGATGTGGATCGCCTCGTGGAAGGTCGCGCCATCGGGCGAGACCTTGAAGCCGAAATCGTCGCCGCCCATCAGCCCGATCTCGCCGCGGCCCGACCAGTTCGACTGGAACAGCAGCGACGCGGTATCGCCGGCGCTGGCCTTGTTGACCTTCACCCGGTGGTCGCCGCCCTCGTGGGAAAACAGCGTGGCGGCGGCCGAAACCGCCAGCCGGTTGGTGCTGTCCGAGGTGGTGTTGACGCCGAGGCCGGTCATGTTGTCGAGCAGATCCGGGCTCGCGGCCTCCCACGCCGATCCGGACCAGACCCGGACCGCGCTGGTGCCGGCAAGGGTGGCGATCCAGCCGGCCTGGGGGGTATGGAACTGCCAGACCCCGTCGACATAGACCGCGAGCGTGCCGTCCTGTCCGGCCCAGGCCCCGCTCGCCCCCGCCCCAAGGGCATGCACCTCGCCCTCCAGCGGCAACGAGGGGGGTGTGGTGGCGTCAAAGGCGACGACGGTGAGCTGAACGAGCACGTCGAGCACGCGCAGTGCCTCGTTGTGGGTCACGTGTTTCTGGGCTTGGGCGGGCTGGATATACGGCAGCTCGAGCCGGGGCGAAATGTCCGACATGGGATCTCCTCGGGGCATGAAGAATTCGAGGATTGATAGGCGCCCAAGGCTCAACGCTTGTCCAACGGAGCGGGCGTGCGGTTAACCCACTGGAAAGAAAGACAATGCGGAAAATGAAAAACGCCGCGACGGGCGCGGCGTTTGTTCATTGGTCGGAGTGAGAGGATTCGAACCTCCGACCCCTGCCTCCCGAAGACAGTGCTCTACCAGGCTGAGCTACACTCCGACCGTGGCGCGCGGGATAGCCCAGCTTCGCAGGCTTTGCAAGCGCTTATCCGCGTTGGCGCATCCTTCTCAGCAGCGGCGAAATGCGGAAGCTTGCGGCACTCGGCCCGCGCGAGCGCGTGCGCAGCACCGGGGTGGTGGATTTCGACCCGAGCCGGCTCTCGCGGATGACGATATAGACCCCGCTGGCAATGATGATTCCGGCGCCGATCACGGTGGGCAAATCGACCCTTTCGCCAAACAAGAGGTAGCCATAGATCGTGGCCCAGATGATCTGCGAATATTGCATCGGCGCGATGATCGCCGCGTCGCCGTTGCGGTAGGCGCCGATCAGCAGAAGCCCGGCGACGAAGCCGAGCGCCGAGATCGTGGCGATGCCGCCGAGATGTTCGATCGGCATCGGCTTGTAGACGAAGGCGAGCAACCCGCCCATCACGATGAAGTTTGCCGCCATCGGGTAAAGCATCAGCACTGCCGTGCGCTCGTCCCGCCCGATCTTGCGCACGATCACCGAGGCGAGCGCGCCAAACACGGCCGTGGCCCCCGCCGCGAGATGGCCGAGCCCGAGATGCGCCGATCCGGGCCGCAACACCACGATCACGCCGAGCAGTCCGACGATCACCGCGAGGATTCGGTGAATGCCCACCCGCTCGCCGAGGATCGGGATTGAAATAAGGGTGATCAGCAGCGGCGAGGCGAAGATCACCACGTAGACCTGCGCCAGCGGCAGCACCGAGAAGGCGTAGAACGCCGAAAACCCGGCGATAAGTGCGGAGATGGTCCGTGCCGCCGTCCACCATGGGTGCACCGGGATCAGGTGCCCCTCGGTCGCGTCGCGCATCAGCATGAAGGTGACCAGCGGGAAGGAAAACAGCGTCGAGAAAAAGATGATCTGGAACGGCGCGTAGATGCCGCCCAGCACTTTGACCACGACGTCATGGGTCGAGAAGATCGCAAAGGCGAGAAGCGCGTAGAGCGGGCCGGAGAGCGACATGTTGGGCTCCGAAAACTTGGCGCGGGCAAAGATTGCCTGACGGAGGCTGTTCTAGCCCAAAATCCTGACCAAGAAAAGCGACGCGGCGCGAGGTTGGCCCCGCGCCGCCGCATTCATATCGGGTCCGCTCAGAGCGAGGCGTCGAGGGCGGCGAGAATGGCGCTGCCCATCTCGGCGGTCGAGGCCGGGGTCTTGCCCTCTTCACCCAGCAGATCGGGCGTGCGCACACCATCGGCCAGCACCTTCTCCACGGCCTTCTCCAACCGGTCGGCTTCGCCGCCCAGGTCGAACGAATAGCGCAGCGCCATGGCGAAGGAGAGGATGCAGGCGATCGGGTTGGCCTTGCCCTGGCCGGCGATATCGGGCGCCGAGCCGTGCACAGGCTCGTAGAGCGCCTTGGGCCGGCCGTTCGCCATCGGCGCGCCGAGGCTGGCCGAGGGCAGCATGCCGAGCGAGCCGGTGAGCATCGCCGCCACGTCCGACAGCAGGTCGCCAAACAGGTTGTCGGTGACGATCACGTCAAATTGCTTGGGCCAGCGCACGAGCTGCATGCCGCCGGCGTCGGCGTACATGTGGCTGAGCTCGACGTCGGGGTATTCCTTCTCGTGCACCTCGGAGACGACCGCGCGCCAGAGGATGCCCGATTCCATCACGTTGGCCTTCTCCATCGAGCAGACCTTGTTGCCGCGCTTGCGCGCCAACTCGAACGCCGAGCGCGCCACCCGGGCAATCTCGGCCTCGGTGTAGCGCTGGGTGTTGATCCCCACGCGCCCGCCGTCTTCCTCGAAGATGCCGCGCGGCTCGCCGAAGTAGATGCCGCTCGTCAGCTCGCGCACGATCATGATGTCGAGGCCGGAGATGATCTCGGGCTTGAGCGACGAGAAATCGGCCAATGCGTCGAAGCACTGGGCCGGGCGCAGGTTGGCGAAAAGGTCCATCTCCTTGCGCAGCCGCAGAAGGCCGCGCTCGGGCTTCACCGAGAAGTCGAGCACGTCGTATTTCGGCCCGCCCACGGCGCCGAGCAGCACGGCATCGACCGCTTGCGCCTTGTCCATCGTCTCGTCGGCGAGCGGCACGCCGTGCACGTCATAGGCAGCGCCGCCCACCAGATCTTCGCTCACGTCGAAGGTCAGGCCGCGCTTGTCGCCGTACCAGCCGATGATCCGGCGCACCTCGGCCATCACTTCGGGGCCGATCCCGTCGCCGGAGAGGATGAGAATGGAGCCAACACTCATGGGGTTTTCCTTTGGCTGAAAATGAGGTTGGCGTTGGCGTAACGGCAAGCGCCCCCAGCGTCAAGAAAACGCCGAAAGCGCCTCTGCCAAAGCGCTCCACACCCGCGCCACGCGGGGCACGCCGCGCATCGCCTCGTGCGCGGTCAGCCAGACCGGAAGGCTCGGCAGCGCCAGCTCGGGCAGCAGCCGTTCGACCAGCGGCTCGGGTTCGCCAATCACCCGCTGCATGATCCCCACGCCGCCGCCGGCGCGCACGAGGTGCCAGTGGCCGGCCTGATCGTCGGTGCGCAGCTTGAAAAAGTCGCGCCCCACCGGCCAGCCCGCCGCGCGCATACCGCGGATCATCAGCTCGTTGCGGTCGTAACCCACCCAGTCGAGCGCGAGCAGATCGTCGACCGTCTCGGGCCGCCCGGCGCGCTCAAGGTAGCTGGTGGCGCAAAAGATCCCGAGCGCCAGGTCGGCGACGTGCCGGGTGATCATGTCGAGCTGGTCGGGGCGATACATTCGCACCGCGATGTCGGCTTCGCGAAACAGCAGGTTGTCCGTGCTGTCGGAGGCGACGAGATCGATCTCGATCCCCGGCTCATCGCGGCGCAGCGCGGCAAGCACCGGCGGCAGCAAGAAATGCGACACCACCACCGAGGCGGTAATCCGCACCGGCCCGGTCAGTCCCCGGTCCTGCCCCGCCGCCACCAGTGCCATCCGTGCGGCGGCCTCGCGCATCGCCTCTGCCGGCGCGCGCATGATCTGCCCGGTCTCGGTCAGGGCCAGCCCTTTCGGGTGGCGGTGAAACAGCTCCACCCCCAGCGCCGCCTCGGCCTCGCGCACCTTTCGCCCGAGTGTCGGCTGGCTGGTACCCAGCGCCCGTGCTCCGGCGGAGAGCGAGCCGGTTTCCGCGACCGCCAGGAAGGCCTGGACGAGCGACCAGTCGAGGGAGGCAAACGACGGAGGCATTCATAAATGAATAGACGATCGTTACTTTCATGCAATTTATATTTTCTGGTGAATGGATACCTTAAGGGCAGTTCAAGGAGACACACCATGCCCGAAACCATTCTCATTCTTGGCGGGTCCGGTCGGTTTGGCCACCACGCCACGCAAGCCTTCACCGACGCCGGCTGGACGGTTCGTCCGTTCAACCGTGCCCAAGATGACCTCGACACCGCGATGCAAGGCGCCGACGTGGTGCTGATGGGGTGGAACCCGCCCGGTTACCACCTCTGGCCCGAGCAGCTTGTGGCGCTGCACCGGCGCGTGGCGCAGGCGGCGGCGAACGCGGGCGCGACGGTGATCGTGCCCGGCAATGTCTATGTCTATGGCCCCGACGCGCCGTCGCCCTGGCAGCCCGATACGCCGCACCTGGCGCAGAACCCGCTTGGCCGCTTGCGGATCGAAGCCGAGGCGACCTACCGCGAGGCGGGTGCGCGCACGATCATCCTGCGCTGCGGCGATTTCATCGACGGTGAGAAGACCGGCAACTGGTTTGAGTCCTACATCGCCAACACGGCGCCGAAAGGGTTCATTCGCTACCCCGGCAATCCGGACGTGCCGCATGCCTGGGCCTATCTGCCCGACGCCGCCCGCGCCGCCGTGGCGCTGGCCGAACGGCGCGAGGCACTTGGGGATTTCGAAGAGGTGCCCTTCCCCGGCTACACGCTGTCGGGCAGAGAGATGGCCAGCGCGATTGGCCGGGCGATGGGGCGCACAGTTTCGGTCAAGCCGTTCCAATGGGGCATGATGCGGCTGCTCAAGCCCGTCATGCCGATGCTCAAGGGCGTGTTCGAGATGCGCTACCTCTGGTCGCTGCCGCAGCGCCTCGATGGCGCGCGGCTGGCCGATCTGGCGCCGGAGTTCGCCCCCACACCGCTTGAGCCGGCGCTGCGCGCGGCACTGGCGCACCAATCCCGTCGGCGAGACAAGGCCGCCTAAGGCAGGGCGAGATCGACCCAGACGAGGCGGTGGCGGCTGGCAATCGTGACCGTTTCCGCCAGTGGCGCACCGGGCGCGGGCCAGAACACGCCCGCCCCGATCACCGAAAGCCGCGCGTCGGGCAGCACGTAGTCCACCCGCAGGTTGCCCGGCACCGGGTCTGACCAGTCGACCGTGTCGAGATTCGGATCGCCGGTCTGGCCGGGGTTTGCCGCGGCGCCGGCCCCGTCGCTCGCCGGGCGTGGGTCCTGCAGGCGCGGATCTGCGAGCAGGGCCGCCATCGCCATGTGCCGCCCCTCGCCATCCACCGGGTCAAGATTGGCATTGCCGATCACCACCACCGGCCCCTCGGGCGGGGCAAAGGGCAGATCGCCGTCGAGCAACCTTTGCCAGAACGCGATTTCGTCGTGGTTGCGCCGCCCGTTCAGGTCTTCCGGCCCGTCAAACACCGGCGTGGTGGCATTGAAGGCAAGCAGATGGACGGGCCCATCCGGCACCTCCACCGGCACGTCCCAATGCGCCACCGACGAGAGCCGCTGCGCTGCGTGCGCCCGCGCGGACGGAAAGGGATTTCCATCCACCACCGGGGGAATCGCCCCGGGCAGGTCGGCCCAGAGGAAGGCGCTGAAATCGCGCACCGCGCCAAGCGGATAGAGCGACAGCACCGCCATGCCGCCCGCGCCGGTGAAGGCGCCGTAGCCCTGCGCGTCGCGTGCCTCGCCGAGCTTGCCATTGCCGTCCAGGTCCAGCCCGGATTCGATCCCGGCATTGGGCGGCGCGGCAAAGCGGTAGGGGAACGATGCCCCGGCCGCATCGAGCGCCGCGGCGAAGGTGCTGAGCGCCTGCCCCTCAAGATCATGGTCGAACCCGTTCAACACCAGCACGTCTGGGCGCACCTGGGCGATCACGGCGATCACCGCCGCAACCTGCTCTTCGCCCTTCAGGATGTCGGACAACAGCAGGCCGGGGCCGCGACGGCCAAGCTCGGCGTGGTAGGTGGCGATGCGGATGGTTTCGGCAGTGGCGGTGGCTGGCGAAGCGAGACTCAGCACGAAGGCGAGGGCGGTCAGGCGGCCCATCAGGCGGGCTGCAGCTCCTGTTCGACACTCGAGGGGAAATGCTTCAACCGTTGCTCGGCTATCATCGAGGCCACTTTCTGCATCGCGATCCCGCGCATGAACAGGCTCGCGGGCAGGAACGACCAGGCAGCCAGCGTCCAGATCAGGGTCTGGTCATTCGACAGTGACACCGACCCGAACTTGGTCGAGGCAAGCTCGACGAGCGGCGGGGTGATGAAGGGCAGAAGGAATCCGAGCGTCACGTTGAACCGGGCATCGCGCTCGAGCCGCTCGACCACATCGCCGCCGGTGGTCGGGTCGAAGGTGGGCAGGTTGATCCAGACGTTGAAACTCGGCCCGCGCGTGGGCCAATTTGAAACGCGCAGCACGATGAGGAACACCGAGAGCGAAAGCAGTGAGATCAGGTAGGCCATGCCGGCGGCGGAGCGCAGCATGTTGACTTCGAGTGTCGTGGCGGTGTCAGGCAGCATCAGCACGACAAGGCGCACCGGGCTGTAGGGAAAGTCCATCGCATGGCCGATCAATGTGCCGATGGCGGTGACGAACTGGCCTGCGACCGATTGCCCCTGAACGCCACCATAAACCACCGAGATCAGCAGAATGGTGAGGAACAGGCTGATGAAGCGGATCCGGTTGAACGGCGGGGCATCGCGGAATTCGACGAGGCCGGGATAGGCGGAGGCATATTCGAAAACGGTGAGGGCAGCGCTGAAGATCGCAACAAGGACGACGATCTGGGTCGCATCCGAGCCCACGTTCGGTAGCACGAGCGCTGGCGTTGCCACCAGCAACACCATCAAAACCGCGCGCACAAGGGCGCCTGGGAGTCGCGAAAACACTGCCCTAATCCTCAACCTGGACGGGCGCGATACGATGCCGCCACCCTTGTCCCAACTTGATCCCACCAATTATGGCGGGCTGCCTCATCTTTGCCATATTGTTGCCCACATCCGTTGGCCAAAGCAAGTAACAGCTTCATAAGGCGTGGGTTTCCGGGCGGTTATTGGGAAGAAGTGGTGCGATTGTGCATCATTTTAAGAGCAGAAAAAGGGCCGCCTTGTGGGGCGGCCCTGCATCTTGTGGAGGAGTCGAGATTCCCTGCAAAATATGGGTTTACACCCAAGGACGCATTTGGGCGGCCTTTGTTTCGAATTCGTCGATAGACGATTTCTTCTCCAGCGTCAGCCCGATGTCGTCGAGGCCGTTCAGCAGGCAATGCTTGCGGAACGCATCGACCGTGAACGGGATCTCGACGCCGTCCGACGTGGTGATCACCTGGCTTTCCAGGTCCACCGTCATCCGCGCGTTCTGGCCCCTGTCTGCGTCGGCCATGAGCAGATCGACCTGCTCCTGCGGCAGCACGATCGGCAGGATGCCGTTCTTGAAGCAGTTGTTGAAGAAGATATCGGCGAACGAGGTCGAGACGATCGCCTTGATGCCAAAATCCTTCAGCGCCCAGGGCGCATGTTCGCGCGACGAGCCGCAGCCAAAGTTGTCGCCCGCCACGAGGATCTCGGCGGCGCGATACTTGGGCTTGTTCAGTACGAAATCGGCGATCTCGTTGCCTTCCCGGTCATAGCGCATCTCGTCGAACAGGTTCACGCCGAGACCGGAGCGCTTGATCGTCTTCAGGAAGACCTTGGGAATGATCATATCGGTGTCGATGTTGACCAGCGGCATCGGCGCCGCGACTCCGGTGAGTTTTTCGAACTTTTCCATCAGATCATCTCCCGAACGTCAGTGAGGTGGCCGGTGATGGCGGCCGCGGCGGCCATCGCCGGGCTTACCAGGTGGGTGCGGCCTTTGTAGCCCTGCCGCCCCTCGAAGTTGCGGTTCGAGGTCGAGGCGCAGCGCTCGCCGGGGGCGAGCTGGTCCGGGTTCATCGCCAGGCACATCGAGCAGCCGGCGAGCCGCCAGTCGGCGCCGGCCGCGCGGAAGATATCCGCCAGCCCTTCCTCTTCGGCCTGCTCGCGCACGAGGCCCGAGCCCGGCACGATCATCACCCGCACATTGTCGGCCACCTTGCGGCCCTTCAGGATCTTGGCCACTTCGCGCAGGTCTTCGATCCGGCCATTGGTGCAGGAACCGATGAACACGGCGTCCACCGGGATCTCGGTGAGCGGCGTGCCCGGCTCCAGCCCCATGTACTCAAGCGCGCGCTTGGCGGCCTCAACCTTGCCGCCGGTAAAATCCCCGGGCGCGGGCACGACGCCGGTGATCGGCAGCACATCCTCGGGGCTGGTGCCCCAGGTGACGACCGGCTCGATCTCTTCGCCCTTCAGCGTGATCACCTTGTCCCACTGCGCATCGTCGTCGGAGTAGAGCGTTTTCCACCACGTCAGCGCGGCCTCCCACTGGGCGCCCTTCGGGGCGTGCGGGCGGCCCTTCACGTAGTCGAAGGTGGTCTCGTCCGGCGCGATCAGGCCGGCCCGTGCGCCACCCTCGATCGCCATGTTGCACACCGTCATCCGGCCTTCCATCGAGAGATCGCGGATCGCTTCGCCGCAATACTCGATCACGTAGCCGGTGCCGCCGGCGGTGCCGGTTTTGCCGATCACGGCAAGGGTGATGTCCTTCGCGGTCACACCGGGGCGCAGCTTGCCGGTGATCTCCACCTTCATGTTCTTCGATTTCTGCTGGATCAGCGTCTGGGTCGCGAGCACATGCTCGACTTCCGAGGTGCCGATGCCATGCGCCAGCGCCCCGAAGGCGCCATGCGTGGCGGTGTGGCTGTCGCCGCAGACCACGGTCATGCCCGGCAGGGTCCAGCCCTGCTCGGGCCCGACGATGTGCACGATCCCCTGGCGGACGTCATCGACGGGGTAGTAGTGAATGCCGAAGTCGCGCGCGTTCTTGTCGAGCGCGTCGACCTGGATGCGGCTTTCCTCGTTCTCGATGCCCTTGGCGCGGTCGAGCGTGGTGGGCACGTTGTGATCGGGCACGGCAATAGTCTTGTCGGGCGCGTGCACCGGGCGATGCGCCAGGCGCAGCCCCTCGAAGGCCTGCGGGCTGGTCACTTCGTGAACCAGGTGGCGGTCGATATAGAGCAGCGTGGTGCCGTCTTCGGCTTCGTGGGCGATGTGGGCATCCCAGATCTTGTCGTAGAGTGTCTTGCCGGACATACGGTTTTCTCCCGTGGGAAATGTCAGAATACGGATAGGCGCAAGCGTGTGGCCGCGATCAAAGCCGCGCCAGCACCGAGAGAGTCGCACCGAAGAACCGCCAGGGCAGGCGGGCGCGGTCGTCCATGTCAAAAATCCGTTTCATGGCGAGCGATGTATAGATTGCGGGTGAGTCTCGCAAGCCTTCGCGCTGGACGGTGCGCGCGGGATTTGCGACGGTATGCCGAAGAGAGGGTGCGGATGGCAAACGAGACGACTGTCACTCAGAGCGGCACGGTTCCCGCCGCGGCGAATGCGCCGCCGGCGGCGGCATCCTCCTCGGTCGAGGCTGCGGCAACGGCAGCGGCGCCAACACCTCCGCTGGTGCAAGCCCCTGAGGATATTGCGCTCGGCCTGTGGAACGAGGCACTTGCTTTTTTCAACGGTCTGCTGCGCCCCTGGAACGCCTACCAGGTGATTATTGCGCTCGCCGTGCTGGTTGCGGCGCATTTTGCCGCCCGCTACCTCGGGCCGCGCTGGCAGGACTGGCTGCGCACCCGCGAAGGCTGGCCCACCTGGCGGATGCGGCTTGGCGTTCTGATTCACCGCCGCATGCAGCTGATCCTGTTCGTGGCGATGATCTGGCCCGTGATCCTGATCATGCGCGAACTCACCTGGCCGTCGCGCTCCTACCTGCTTGGCGTCCTCGGCCAGCTGTCCTTCGCCTGGCTCGTCATCGCGCTGGTCTCGCGTTTCATCGCCAACCGTGCGCTGCGCTCGGTTGTGCGCGCCAGCGGTTGGGCGTGGGTGACCGTCTCGATCCTCGGGCTGTCTGAAGAGGCTGTCGGGCTGATGGACGGAGTGGCGATCCACCTCGGCGAGATGCGGCTCTCGGTCTGGATGGTGGTGCAGGCGGTGGCGGTGATCGGCGCGCTGTTCTTCGCGGCCCGTTTCGTTTCGTCAAGCTCGGCGCGCCGGATCCGCAAAAACGAGGATATCAGCCCGTCGATGCAGGTGCTGGCAGTAAAGCTTCTGCAGGTGATGCTCTACGGCGCGGCCTTTTTCATTGGGTTGAAGGCGGTCGGGGTGGATCTGACCGGCCTTGCCGTTCTCTCCGGTGCGATCGGCGTGGGCCTCGGCTTCGGCCTGCAGAAGGTGGTCTCAAACCTCGTCTCGGGGTTCATCCTGCTGCTCGACAAGTCGATCAAACCGGGCGACGTGATCTCGCTTGGCGAGACCTTCGGCTGGATCGAGCAGATGGGTGCGCGCTACGTCTCGGTGGTCACCCGCGACGGCAAGGAATTCCTGATCCCGAACGAAGACCTGATCACCGGCCAGGTGGTGAACTGGTCGCACACCAATGCCTTCGTCCGGCTCGATATCTTTTTCGGCACCGCCTACCGCAACGATCCGCACCTGGTGCGCAAGGTGGCGATTGAGGCGGCCACCTCCGTCAACCGGGTGCTGAGTTTCCGTCCGCCGGTCTGCCATATCGTCGGCTTCGGCGATTCCTCCGTCGATTATATCCTGAGGTTCTGGATCGACGATCCCACCGGCGGCCTCACCAACATCCGCGGCAACGTCTATCTCGCGCTCTGGGATGCGTTCAAAGCCAACGGGGTCGACATCCCCTTCCCGCAGCGCGAAGTGCGCCTGTTGGGCGAAAACGAGGCCGACCGTTGAGAAGCGCTCACCGAGTTGCTACATTGGCTTCATTCCGGCGCCGGGGATGCAACGGCGCGCTACGAAGGAGGACGATGTCCTGTCTCAATCAGCAGACGCGGCGCATGACGCAGCCGCATCGGGTGCCCGCGTGAAAAGCGCGCCGGCCCCTGTTACGAGCGACAGCCTGCTCGAACGTATCCTGGCCTCATTGGACGACGACAAGGCGGAAGAGATCGTGTCGATCCCGTTGCGTGGCAAGAGCGCGATGGCCGATCACATGGTGATCTGCTCGGGCCGTTCGTCGCGCCAGGTCGCGGCGATCGCGGAAAAGCTCACCGACCGGCTCAAGCAGGAGATGGGAATCATCTGCAAGGTCGAGGGCAAGGACCAGGGCGACTGGGTGCTGATCGACGCGGGCGATGTGGTCGTTCACGTCTTCCGCCCCGAGGTGCGCGAGTTCTACCAGCTTGAAAAGATGTGGATGACGCCCAGCACGGCCTCGCCCACCAACGCCTGATGCGGGTGCACATCGCGGCCGTCGGACGGCTGCGAAAAGGACCGGAGCGCGAGCTCTCCCTCGACTACCTCGAGCGTTTCTCCAAGACCGGCCGCGCGCTGGGCCTCGGCCCCGCCGGGGTGATCGAGGTCGACGACCGCAAGGGCGGTGGTATGGCGGCGGAGGCCGCGCTGCTCGAAAAGGCGGTGCCGAAGGGGGCGCTGATCTGCGTGATGGACGAGCGCGGGCGCACCATGTCCTCGCCCGATTTCGCCGGTCAGCTCGGGGCGTGGCGCGATGCGGGGCGCAGCGATGTGGCGTTCCTGATCGGTGGCGCCGACGGACTCGATCCCGCCTTGCGCGACCGTGCCGATTTCGCCCTCAGCTTCGGGGCCATGGTCTGGCCGCATATGCTGGTGCGCGCGATGCTCGCCGAACAGCTCTACCGCGCCGCCTCGATCCTCGCCGGCACGCCCTACCACCGGGCGTGAGCCCGAGCCTGTCTGGCGATGGCGCTTGCGCGCCCGTGGCGCGACGGAGGCCGGGAAGGACTTTCCGGACCAAAGCCCAACCATTTCTTAACCGATTTTCGCCTTCATGGCTTCACGGTGCAGGCTGAGGAGCCGATGACCGTGAACGAAGAAGCCCCCGTGGCCGGGCTGCGGGGGTGACCCGTCTTTCTACCTTATTTGTTCGAAAAATTCCTCACGGGGGTCCGGGGGTGTGACCCCCCCCCGGCGGGCGCCTACTTCTCGCGCGGGGTCCAGTCCTGGGCCGGGCGGCCACGCTCGCGCCGGCGCAGCGCGAAGCCAAGCGCTACGCCCACGCCGATGGCCACGGTCAGGTCCACCAGTACGGTGAGCGCCATGGTCAGGAAGATGAGAAAAACATCCTGCCGCGGCCCTGTCACATAGCCGCGCCACTTGTCCGGCTCGGCCATGTTCCACGCCGTGAGCATCAGCAGCGCCGCCATTGCCGGCATCGCGAGGTGGCCCGCCAAGGGCGCGGCCAGCATCATCACCACGAGGATCGTCAGCGCGTGCACGATCCCCGCCACCGGGGTGCGCCCACCCGCCTTCACGTTGGTTGCGGTGCGGGCGATCGCGCCGGTCACCGGCAGTCCGCCCATCAGCGCCGAGCCGATGTTGGCCGCGCCCTGGGCGACCAGCTCGGCGCGCGGGCGGTGTCTGCCACCACACATCCGGTCGGCCACCACTGCCGAGAGCAGCGACTCGACCCCGGCGAGGAAGGCGATCACCAGCGCCGAGGGCAGGAGCTCGCGCATCCGGTCGAGCGTGACCGCAGGCAGGTGCGGCGCAGGCAGCTGGCTGGGCAGCGCACCGAACCGCGCACCGACGGTTTCGATCCCGGCGCCGGGCAGCAGGGCGAGCGCCGAACCGATCGCCAGGGCGAAGATCAGCCCCGGAACCTTCGGCGGCAGGCGGAACCGCATCACCCGGATCAGCGCCATGGTGAACAGCGTGAGCGCCAGCGCCTGCCCACTGAACGTGGCGCGCGCCGCCCAGAGCGCCTCGATCTTGCCGATGAACTCGGCGGGCATCTTGTCCACCGTGAGCCCCAGCGCATCGCCAAGCTGGCTGGCGGCGATGATCACGGCGATGCCGAGGGTGAAGCCGTTGATCACCGGTTCGGGCACGTAGGCCACCAGGCTGCCGGCCCGGATCAGCCCGCCGACGAGCAGAATCGCCCCGGCCATGAGCGTGGCGAGCACCAGCCCGTCCATCCCGTGTTCGGCGATCACACCGTAGACCACGACGATGAACGCGCCGGTCGGCCCGCCGACCTGCACCCGGCTGCCGCCCAGCAGCGAGACCAGCAGCCCGCCGACGATGGCCGTCACCAACCCCTGCGCCGGCGTCGCACCCGAGGCGATGGCAATCGCAAGAGAAAGCGGCAACGCCACCAGCCCGACGGTGACGCCAGCCATGACATCGGCGGCGAAAACCGGAGCGGAATAGTCTTTCAGCGTGGTGGCGATCTTGGGTGTGAACATGGCGCGACTCAGGGGCAATGCGCCGACCCTAACGCCCGGCCGGACTGCGTGCATTCATATTCACGTCACCGCGCACGGCGGTTGTGCGCTTACCGGCACGGGTTTAGATAGGGACCAACAGAAAGCGAGGCCCCCGATGACCACTCCAAAACCCGTCTGCCTGTGCATCCTCGATGGTTTCGGCATTCGCGAAGAGCGTGAGAATAACGCCGTGAAGCTCGCCAATACCCCCACCTTCGACCGGCTCATCGCCACCTGCCCGAACGGGACTCTGAAAACCGACGGGCGCGCAGTCGGCCTGCCCGAGGGACAGATGGGAAATTCCGAAGTGGGCCACACCAATATTGGCGCCGGCCGCGTGGTGGCGATGGACCTCGGCATGATCGACCTTTCGATCGAAGACGGGGAGTTTGAAAAACAGCAGGCGCTGGTCGATTTCATCGTGACGATGAAAAAGTCCGGCGGCACCGCGCACCTGATCGGCCTCACCTCGCCCGGCGGCGTGCATGCGCACCAGGACCACATTGTCGAGGCGGCGCGGATCATCGCCGCCGCCGGCGTGCCGGTGGCCGTTCACGCGATCACCGACGGGCGCGATGTGGCGCCGCAATCGGCCCGCGAGCAGATCGCAAAATTCGAGGCCGATCTGCCCGAGGGGGCGAAGGTGGTGAGCGTTTCGGGCCGCTACTTCGCGATGGACCGCGACAACCGCTGGGAGCGCGTGGCGCAGGCCTATGACGCGATGGTCAAGGCGATGGGCGAGACCGCGCCCGATGCGGATATTGCGATTGCAAACGCCTACGAGCGCGGTCAAACGGACGAGTTCATCAAGCCCACCGTGCTGACGGGGCACACCGGGATCCACGACAACGACGGCATTTTCTTCCTCAACTTCCGCGCCGACCGGGCGCGCGAGATCCTGCGCGCGATCGGCGAGCCGGGCTTTGCCGAGTTCGATGTCGGCACAAGGCCGAAACTTGCCGCCCTGCTCGGCTTGGTGGAATATTCCACCCGCCATAATGCCTACATGACCACGATGTTTCCGCCGCGCGATATCGTCAACACGCTCGGCTCCTGGGTGGCGCAGAAGGGGCTGCGCCAATTCCGCCTTGCCGAAACCGAAAAGTACCCGCACGTGACCTTCTTCCTCAACGGCGGCAAGGAAGAGCCGGAGGTGGGCGAAGACCGCTACATGGCGCAATCGCCAAAGGTGGCCACCTACGATCTCCAGCCTGAAATGAGCGCGGCCGAGGTGGGCGACAAGTTCGTCGAGGCGATCAAGGATGGCTATGACCTGATCGTCTGCAATTTCGCCAACCCCGACATGGTCGGCCACACCGGCATCCTGTCGGCCGCGATCAAGGCGGTCGAGACGGTCGATACCCAGCTCGGCCGGGTGATCGATGCGCTCGAAGCGGTGGGCGGCGCCGTCATCGTCACCGCCGACCACGGCAATTGCGAAACCATGGTCGACCCGGTGACGGGCGGTCCGCATACCGCGCATACCACCAACCCGGTGCCGGTGGTGATGTTTGGCGGGCCCGAGGGCGTCTCCTTGCGCGACGGGCTGTTGTCCGACCTTGCGCCGACGCTGCTTGAGCTGATGGGGATCGAACAGCCCGCCGAGATGACCGGCAAGAGCCTGATCGTCCGGTGAAGCTGCCCGCGCTCTTCCTGGCGGCGGCGCTCGCGCTGGGCGGTGGGGCGATGGCCCAGACCGATCCAACCGAGAGCGCGCGCGCGGCGATGGAAGAGTTGCGCGCGGCGGGCGAGGCGCTGGAAGCCGCCGAGGGTGCGCGCGACCGGGTGGCGGCGCTGACCCGCACGGTGCAGGCCTATGAAAGCGGGCTGGCGGCGCTGCGCCAAGGGCTCCGCCAGGCGACGATCCGCGAAAGCGCCATCGAGGGCGTGTTTGCCGCCGAAAGCGACCGGCTGGCGCAACTGCTGGGCGTTTTGCAAGCGATCGAGGCCGCGCCCGAGCCGCATCTGCTGCTGCATCCCTCCGGGCCGCTCGGCACCGTGCGTTCGGGCATGATCCTGTCGGAAGTCACCCCGGCGCTGTCGCGCGAGGCCACGCAATTGCGCCACGCGCTTCAGGAGGTGGCGGTGCTGCGCGCCTTGCAGGAAGCGGCGGTGTCGACGCTCGAGGAAGGCCTGGCCGGGGTGCAACGCGCCCGCACCGAGCTGTCGAAGGCCGTTTCCGACCGCACCGATCTGCCACGCCGCCTGATCACCGACGAGGTGGCGATGGAAAATCTGCTCAGTTCCGCCGACACGCTGGAAAGCTTTGCCGGCGGGCTGCTGTCGGCCACGGTCGAAGACCCCTCGGTGCGCGTCGAGGCGCCGGATTTCGCCACCGCCCAGGGGGCATTGGAGCTGCCGGTTCTGGGCCGGGTGATCCGCCGGGCGGGCGAGACCGATGCCGCCGGCGTGCGCCGCCCCGGCTGGGTCGTGGCCACCCGCCCGCTCACCCTCGTCACCACGCCCTGGCCGGCGACGATCCGCTACCTCGGCCCGCTGCTCGACTACGGGCAGGTTGCGATTCTCGAGCCGGGCGAGGGCTACCTGCTGGTTCTGGCGGGTTTGGGCCAGCTTTTCGGCGCCGTCGGCGAGGTCTTGCCAAAGGGGGCCCCTGTAGGGCTTATGGGGGGCTCGCACGGCGCGTCAGATCAAGCGTTTTTGATATCAACACCGCAAGGAGGTGGCGCGGAGGCATCCGAGTCACTGTATATAGAGCTGAGATGGAACGGCGCGCCGGTGGACCCGGCTGATTGGTTCGCGGGCGCTGACAACTGAAAAAAACCGGAGCAGACATGAAGAAATTTCTGATGGCCGCGGTGGGTGGCACGATCGCGGGCGCGGTTCTGACCACGCAGATCGCTGGGCCGCTGATCGCCCAGGGCACCGAGAACAATGCCTCGGTTTACCAGCAACTCGAGTTGTTCGGCGATGTATTCGAGCGGATCAGGTCGCAATATGTCGAAGAGGTCGAGCCGAAAGACCTGATCGAATCGGCGATCAACGGCATGCTCATCTCGCTGGATCCGCACTCCAATTTCCTTCCGCCCGACGATGCCGCCGATATGCGCATGCAAACGCGCGGCTCGTTCGGCGGTCTCGGCATCGAGGTGACTCAGGAAAACGGCTTCATCAAGGTCGTTTCGCCGATGGACGGCACGCCGGCCGAAGCAGCGGGTATGCAGTCGGGCGATTTCATCACCCATGTCGATGGCGAAAGCCTGCTCGGGCTCACTGTCGATGAAGCGGTCGATATCATGCGTGGCCCGGTCGGGTCCGAGATCATCATCACCGTCGTGCGCGAGGGTGTGGATGAGCCGTTCGACGTGTCGATCATCCGCGATACGATCAAGCTTACGGCGGCAACTGTGCGCTCGGTCGGTGACATCGCTGTAGTCCGCATCACCACCTTCAACGATCAGACCTATCCCAACGTCGCCGACGGGCTTGAGGCGGTCGTCGAAGAGATGGGCGGGCTCGACAAGCTCTCGGGCGTCGTGCTCGATCTGCGCAACAACCCCGGCGGTCTGCTGAACCAGGCCATCGCTGTCTCGGACGCGTTCCTCGAGACGGGTGAAATCGTCTCGACCCGGGGGCGCAACCCCGAAGATACTGAGCGCGTGAACGCCAGGCCGGGTGATATTACCGGTGGCAAGCCCATGGTGGTGTTGATCAACGGCGGTTCGGCTTCGGCCTCCGAGATCGTCGCCGGCGCGCTGAAAGACCATCACCGCGCGATCATCGTCGGCACCAAGAGCTTTGGCAAAGGCTCGGTGCAGACGGTCGTGCCGCTCCGGGGCGATGGGGCGATGCGGCTCACCACCGCGCGCTACTACACGCCGTCGGGCCGGTCGATCCAGGCGCTGGGCGTGAGCCCGGATATCGTCGTGGAACAGCCGCGCCGCGACCTCACCGAAGAGACCGCCGAGGAGGATACCAGCCCGCGCTTCCGCTCCGAGGCCGATCTGCGCGGCAGCCTCAACAACGACAGTCTCACCGAAGACGAGATCAAGATGATCGAGGACGAGCAGGCGGCGGCGGAAGAGGCGGCCAAGCTGCGCGACGAGGACTTCCAGCTCTCCTATGCGCTCGATCTGGTCAAGGGCATCTCGACCATCGCGCTCGACGATACGCAGTAGCGCGCGGCGACCGGTCCCGCGTGATGGGCCACCCCCGCTTGGGGGTGGCCTTTTCCTTTCAGGGGGCTAGTCTGCGGCCAGACCAGGAGGCCGCCATGACGCCGGACGATATCGCCAAGCTCCCCTACCGCCCGAATGTCGGAATCATGCTGGCCAACCCGCAGGGGCTTATCTTCGCCGGCCAGCGGCTCGACGCAATGCGGCTCGGCACCGGCGAGAGCGCCTGGCAGATGCCGCAGGGCGGGATCGACAAGGGCGAAGACCCCACCGCGGCCGCGTTGCGTGAGCTCGAGGAAGAGACCGGCGTGCACCGGGATCTGGTCACGCTCGAGGCCGAACACCCCGATTGGCTCACCTACGACCTCCCGCTCGAAGTGGTGCCGAAGATCTGGAAGGGTCGCTACCGGGGCCAGAGACAGCGCTGGTTTCTCATGCGCTTCCATGGCGCCGACGAGCAGATCGTGATCGAAACCGAGCACCCCGAGTTTCGCCGCTGGACCTGGATCGACCCGGCTGACCTGGTCGAGAAGATCGTGCCGTTCAAACGCGACATCTACACCCAGGTGATCGCCGCGTTCGGAGACCGTCTGTGAAACCCCTCGCCTGTGCGCTTGCCCTTCTTGCCGCAAGCCCTGCCGCCGCGCTTTCGGTTCTGCCCGACTGCGGCCCGGCCGAAGCGACGATTGCGTTCTCCTTTCAGCAGTTTGACGGTTTTGGCAACGAGGTGGTGATGGTGGTGGGCCACTTCCGCAAGGGCGCCATGATTGACGAGGAAATCTACGGCTACGATGACGAACTGGCGAACCGCCGCTTTTCCGGATCGTTCTTTGGCAAGTCCGCCACCGTCACCGGCTTCGACGCGCCATTCTCGGCTCGCGTGATCATCGAGCAGCGCTGCGAGGGCGATTCCTGCTTGCCGGCGTTCGACGGGGCCGAATGGCTCGTGTTCCTTGAGAAGACCGACGAAGGGTATCGCTTCCTGATGGACGAGTACTATTGCGGGCCGTCGGGGTTCCGCAACCCGAGCGCGGCCGATCTCGACCTTGCCATCGACTGCCTCAACGGCGGCTGCCGCTAGGGCGCGCCTGCGCCGTCGTGGCGCATCCTCAGGTTCTGCAATTGGCCTATGATTGGGCTGTCCGCCGCCGAGGCGCAACACCCTGTCTGAATGGAGGTTGCAGATGATGATGATGCGTTCCCTTGTCCATGTTGCCCTTGCAGCCCTTCCCTTGCTCGCGTCCGGCGTGCCGGCGTGGGCCTGTGACAGCCTTGCCAATACCCCCGTTGCGGCCTTTCGCACCGTTGCGGCCCTGCCCGGCTCTTACGTGGTGGCGGTGGGGGGCTTTGCCGGCGGCAAGGTGCTTGATGAAGAATGGGTGATGGGGGCCGATGGCACCGAAGCCTCGAAACGGGATATTTCCGGGCGCTTCACCGGCATGGCCGCCACGCCCGAGGGCTTCACCCGGTCGCTCGACGTGCCGGTGCGGATCACCCAATTCTGCATGGGCGATACCTGCAAGCCCGAAGCCGACGGGCGGCGGTTTCTTGTCTTCCTCGAGGCCAGGGGCGGGGCCTATGCGTTCCGCGAATCGGGCACCTGCGCGATCCTGTCCTATGAGGCGCCGTCGCAGGCAGTGCTCGACAAGATGATCGGGTGCCTGAACGGAACCTGCAAATAGCCCAGGCGATGACCGGCGCGTTGGGGTGCCCGCATGCCGGGCCTCATACTGCGGACTCCACATGAGAACAAAACATGAATATACTCGCGACTCACCATGTTTGCCGAGCTCGCGATCACGTCCAATTTCACCTTCCTGACCGGGGGGTCGCACGCCGAGGAATATGTCGAGCGGGCTGCCCTGATGGGTATGGAGGCGCTCGCCATCGCCGATGAGAACTCGGTGGCCGGCATCGTGCGCGCCCATGTCGCCGTCCGCGAGGTGGCGCGCAAGGTGGCCGCGCGGCGGGCTTTCGAGGCTGAACACGGGCCGATCGGCCCGCCATCGCCGCCGGGCCTGCCGCGCCCGCCCTCGGCCGATATCACCACCGTTCCACGCCTCCTGCCTGCCGCCCGGATCATGACGGAGGAAGGGGTGAGCTTCACCGCCCTGCCGCGCGACCGGGCCGCCTGGGGCCGGCTCACCCGGCTGATCACGCTCGGGCGGCGGCGCGCGCCCAAGGGCACGGCGCTGATCCGGGTGGGTGACGTGCTGGAGTTTGGCGAGGGCATGGAGCTGCTTCTCCATGTGCCCGAGCCGCTCCCCGAGGTCTGGCGCGGGCAGGTGGCGCGGCTGATCCGGGCGTTCGGTCCGTCGCTCTCGCTGGTGATGGCGCCGGGCTACGATGGGCGCGACGCGGCGCGCTTTGCCCGGTGCGCGGCGCTGGCCGGCACGCTTGGCCTGCCGATTGTGGCCAGCGCCGCCCCGCTCATGCACCATTCCCGCCGCCGCCGGCTGGTCGATGTGCTGACGGCGATCCGCACCGGCCGGCGGGTTGACGACCTTGGCCGTCTCGCCCAGCCCAATGCCGAGCGGCGGCTGCGCTCGCAAGCGGAGATGCTGCGTCTCTTCACCGGGCATGAAGACGCGGTACACCGCGCGGGCGAGATCGCCGCGCGCTGCCGCTTCAGCCTCGATGAGCTGCGCTATGAATACCCGTCGGAGATCGCCAACGGCGAGACGCCCGCGCAAAGGCTCGAACGGCTGGCCCGGGCCGGCTTGCGCAGCCGCTATCCCGCCGGTGCGCCGAAGCGGGTGCAGGGGATGCTGGAGCATGAGCTGGCCCTGATCTCAAAACTTAGCTATGAGCCTTACTTTCTCACCGTGAACGATATCGTCGCCTTCGCCCGCTCCCGTGGCATCCTCTGCCAGGGTCGGGGCAGCGCCGCCAACTCGGTGGTGTGCTATGCCCTCGGCGTCACCTCCGTGAGCCCCGAGATCGGCACCATGGTGTTCGAGCGCTTCGTGTCCGAGGCGCGCGACGAGCCCCCGGACATCGACGTCGATTTCGAACACGAACGGCGCGAGGAGGTGATCCAGCATATCTACGAAAAATACGGCCGCCACCGCGCCGGGCTCTGCGCCACGGTGATCCACTACCGGGGCAAGCGGGCGATCCGCGAGGTGGGGCGCGCCATGGGGCTCTCGGAAGACAGTATCGCGTCGATGTCGTCCCAGGTCTGGGGCTGGGGCGGCGGCGGGGTGCGCGACGCGCGGCTGGCCGAGATCGGCCTCGATGCCCGCGACCGCCGGCTTGCCCAGGTGCTCGATCTGGTGGACGAGATCCAGGGCTTCCCCCGCCACCTTTCCCAGCACGTCGGCGGCTTCATCATCACCGAAGGCCGGCTCGACGAGCTGGTGCCGGTGGAAAACGCGACGATGGAAGACCGCACGGTGATCTCCTGGGACAAGGACGATATCGACGCACTCGGCATCCTCAAGGTCGACGTGCTGGCGCTGGGCATGCTCACTTGCATCCGCAAGGCGTTTGATCTCGTCACCACCCACCACGCGATCGACTACACGCTGGCCAGCCTGCCGCCGGAAGATCCGGCCGTGTATGACATGCTCTGCGCGGCCGATAGCGTGGGCGTATTCCAGGTGGAATCCCGCGCGCAGATGAACTTCCTGCCGCGGATGAAGCCGCGCTCGTTCTATGACCTGGTGATCCAGGTGGCGATCATCCGCCCCGGCCCGATCCAAGGCGACATGGTGCACCCGTTCATCCGTCGGCGGAATGGCGAGGAAGAGGTGCGCTTTCCTTCCGACGCGCTGGGCGAGGTGCTGGCGAAAACGCTGGGTGTACCGCTGTTTCAGGAACAGGCGATGCAGATCGCCATCATCGGCGCCGGGTTCAGCCCCGACGAGGCCGACCGGCTGCGCCGCTCGCTCGCGACCTTCAAGAAGCATGGCTCGGTCAGCGAGTTTCACGATCGCTTCATGCGGGGGATGCTGGCGAACGGCTACGAGCAGGACTTCGCCCAGCGCTGTTTTTCCCAGATCGAGGGCTTCGGCTCCTACGGTTTTCCCGAAAGCCACGCGGCGAGCTTTGCGCTGCTGGTCTATGCGAGCGCCTGGCTCAAGCGCCATCACCCCGGCATCTACGCCTGCGCGCTGCTCAATTCGCAACCGATGGGCTTTTACGCGCCCGCGCAGATCGTGCGCGACGCGCGCGAGCACGGGGTCGAGGTGCGCCCCATCTGCATCAACGCGAGCTACTGGGACAACGTGATGGAGCCCGACGGCCACGGCGGGCTGGCGCTGCGGCTCGGGTTTCGCCAGGTGCGGGGGCTCGGGCAGGACGAGGCCGGCTGGATCACCGCCGCGCGCGGCAACGGCTACCTCGCGCTCGAGGATGTCTGGCGCCGCGCCGGCACGCCGCCGCGTCTGCTCGCGCGGCTGGCCGAGGCCGACGTGTTCGCCGGGCTGGGGCTCTCCCGGCGCGCGGCTCTATGGCAGGCGAAGGCGATCACCGGCGAGAAACCCCTGCCGCTCTTCGCTGGAGATATCGACGGAGAAACCGCGGGCGAGCCCCCGGTGCAGCTCCCGGCGATGAGCCTCGGCGAGGAGGTGGTGGAGGATTACACGGCGATGCGCCTCACCCTCAGGGCGCACCCGATGGCGCTTTTGCGGTCGATGCTGACGCCGGGGATGTGAGTGAGACGACCCCGCAAGTCGGCGCGCCTGCAGGCGCACATCACTGCGTCCTCAGCCCCCGTGCCGCCCGCAAGCGCGATGTGCCCCGACATGTCGGTCAGGATCGGCCCGGCGCAGGCTTCTCAAAGCTTGCCGGCCGTGGTCAAAGCCGGATCGCGCGGCGCAACGGGCATGGCCCGGTTTAACACCCAACGCCAGGGGTCCGTCGCGCGCACGACCAGCGGCAGCCTCATCCGGCGGCGCGACCAAGTGTTGACACGGCCGCGCCGGATGTGCGGCCAACGGAACCGAGCGAGGCTCCGACATAAGGCTCGCTGCGGCGCTCCAAAGCTGCGGCATCGTTCCAGGTGCTTTCGACCTTGGGGCGTTCGACCACCAGTCCGGATTTCAAAGTCCCGGTCTCGTCGCGGAAGAAATCCAGCTGCGCTTCAAGGTCAACGGTCTCGCCGGTCAGGCGATTGGCGGCCGCCTCGGTTTCGGCCGCCGTGCGTGCGCCCTGCTGGGTGAACCGATCGAGATCGCGCATGGAGTGCCCGACCTCGCGCAGGCTCTTTTCCTGTTCCCGGCTGGCAACCGTGATGTCTTCTGCCGCAACCTCGACAACCGCAACCGCCTGCACGATCTCATCCAGCACCGCGCCGGCCGTCTGCACCAGCGCCGCGCCGTTTTCAACGTCCCGCGAGCTTTGCTGCACCAGCGCGTCGATGTCGCGGGCGGCATCGGCGGCGCGTTGCGCGAGTTGGCGTACTTCCTGTGCCACCACCATGAAGCCCCTGCCGGCTTCCCCGGCGCGCGCGGCCTCCACACCGGCATTGAGAGCCAGAAGGTTGGTCTGGAAAGAAATCCCGTCAAGCACCGACACGATCTGGCGCACCTGCCTGCCGCTGGCTTCGATATCGTCCATCGCCGCGACCGAATCGCCCACCACCTTCTGGCCGGCGCGGGCCCGGTCGACCGCCTGCTTGGCCTGGGTCGCCACCCGGTCCGCCGTGGCGACGTTCGCAGAAACCGTCTCTGTCACCTGTTCGAGCGCCCCGTTCGTGGCCGCGATCGAACTGGCCTGAGAGCCGCTGTGCCGGGCTTGGCGCGCCGCATTGCCGCGCAGCGCCTCGGCATCGCGGGCGACGCGCACGCCGGTCTCGCTGATGCCGGCCACGGTCGCGCGCAGCCGCTCGGCGGTTGCGTTGACGTGTTCCTTCAGGACGGCGAAATCGCCGCGATAGGCGCCACGCATCTGCGTATCGAGCCGGCCGGCGGCGAGATCGCCCACCACCTGGCCCACCTCCCAAAGACTGTGCGCGATGGATTCGATCATCTCGTTCGTGGCCGCGCTCAGCGCGTCATAATTCTTGTCGTCGAACCGGATGCCGATCCGGTGGCCGAAATCGCCCTGCTCAACGGCGGCGACCACCCGCGAGAAGGCTGTGAAAAAGGCGTCGGCCACGGCCGATTTCTTGGCATGATAATTCCGCGCCTCTTCCATGTCCCGGCGCGCCCGGTCGGCCGAAATGGCATGCTCTTCGGCCAGGAGCTGGGCCGAGCGGGCCGCCTCGCGCTCGCGCGTTGCCTGGTGCTCAAGCTCGCGCTGGCGCACCAACGCAATGCGGAAATCTTCGGTCGCGCGGGCAATTGCGCCGATTTCGTCGGGGCGATCGAGATAGGGCACCCCGGTGCCATGGGCATTGCTCGACAGGCGGTGCAGCACGTCGGCGATGACGGTGAGGGGCTTGCCCACGGTGGTGCGGGTATACCACATGCCGCCGATCGCCACCGCCAGTCCGACACCGAAAATCGCCGTCGATACCACGGCGACGATCAGCCCCGACCGGGTTGCATGGTTGACCGCCGCAAACGCTGTTTCGTTGGCGCGCCGCTGTGCCCCGTGCACGGTTTGCGCAAACTGTTCGCCCGCAGCGAGCATCGCGTCGACATCCGCGCCATTGGCGGAGGACGGGCTGGCCAGCAACACGTCAACCGCTTGAGCGAACGCATCATGGCGCGCGTTCAGATCCTCCTGCGCCATGGTCTGCAACGCCGTTTCCAATGCCGCGAGGTCGGCCTCAACCGCGGCGCGCCGGGCCGGGTCGGGTGGCGGATCGGTGGCGAGAACAAGGGTATCGAGCGTGACCCCGGCAGCGATCCGTTCGATCTCGGTGGTGCGGATTGCCTCTGGCAGGGCGCTGTTGCCAATCCGGGCCAGGTCGAGATGCGAGATGACATTGCCGATCGTGCCGCTGATTCCCATCAGGATCGCCACCGCCAGCAAGGCCAGGAAGGCGAGTGAGATTTTTGCCTTGATGCCGCGATGGGCGAGAAACTGCATGCTTCACCAGCACTTTGACGGATGGCGCATAGAGCGCCAACTCTGAGGTCTGCCCGCACGGTAGAACGCGATGATTACTATCGGGTGAATCGACGCCGGAGAGGCCGGCCACAATCGGCCGCAGGCTCTTCACCGGAACCACCGGAACCCCGCGCAGGTTTCAGAGCTGCGGCAGGAAACTGCCCTTCATCCCCGAGACATGGGTGCGGATGCGTTGCGCGGCGGGCGAGAGGGGCACGTCGGCGCGGGTGATGAGATACCATGTGCGTTCGATCGGCAGGCCGGGGATGTCGAGGGTGACAAGCCGGCCGGCGTGCAGCTCGTCCACCACCGTATGCTGCGAGATCAGCGCAATCCCCAGCCCCGCCATCACCGCCTGCTTGATCGTCTCGTTCGAGCTCATGTTGGTCACGTCGTAAATCCGGCCCTCGCCGATCCGGTCGAGAAAGCGGGTCATCAGGATGCGGGTGCCGGAGCCGTCCTCGCGGGCGATGAAGGTCTCGTCGATCAGCAGTTCCGGATCGACCCGCGTGCGTCCGGCGAGGAAGTGGTCGGGCGGCGCGATCAGCACGTGCGGGTGGGGGCCGATCGGCTCGGAATGGTTGATCGGAAAGCGCGGCGGGCGGCCCATGATCGCAAGCTGCACCTGGCGGCTCTCCAGCGCGGCCACGGTCTGCTCGCGGTTGCCGACGATCAGCTCGACCTTGATCTCGGGAAAGACCTGCTTAAGCGTCGCCACCAGGCCGGGCGCGAAATACTTGCCGGTCGACACGACGCCAAGCTGCACCAGCCCGGCGCGCCCGTCGCGCAGCTCGGCGACCGAGCGCATGCAGGCGTCAAGCTCGACCTCGATGCGGCGAATCGTTTCCAGCACCAGGCCGCCCTCGTTGGTCAGCTCCATTTTGCCGGTCGGGCCGCGCTGAATCATCTCGGCGCCGATATTTCCCGCCAATTGTTTGAGCTGAGTATGCACCGCGGGCGGCGTGAGGCGAATTGCCTCAGCGGCCCGGGTAATCGATCCATGGCTGGCGACGGCGCTAAGTGCCCGTAATTGTTTGAGAGTTATCGCATCGGGGCGGGGCATATTAAATTTCTCTTCATGTCACTTTCTTCTTATTAAATTCTGTAAACGATTTGTCCGTGGCACGACAAGGGCGTTCCGGTGAGGAAACCGGACTTGGGAGGAACCATGAGCACCACGGATGTCATTGACGACACGTCGCACATCCCGGCCGATCTGTTGCCGGTGATGGAGGCGTTGGCCCTTGTGGGCCGCAGCCTGTGCCGCACGATCAAGCGCGGCCCGCTGGGCGGATCGCTCGGCTCGGCGGTTGGCGAAAACCTCGGCGGCGACCAGCAGAAAGCGCTCGACGTGATGGCGGACGACGCCTTTGCCGACGAGCTGAAGAAAACCTCTGTGCGCTACTACGCGTCGGAAGAGCAGGACGACGTTGTCGAGCTGAACCCGGCCGGCACTTTCGCGCTGGCGATCGACCCGCTCGATGGCTCGTCGAACATCGACGTAAACGTGTCGATCGGCACGATCTTCTCGATCTTTGAGGCCAAGGACGGCGATCCGAACGGTTCGTTCCTGCGCCCGGCCGACGAGCAGCGCGCCGGTGGCTACATCATCTACGGGCCGCAGACCTTCATCGTTGTGACCTTTGGCAACGGTGTCCAGAGCTACCTGTTCGATCCCGACACCAACGTCTGGACGCTGGTCGAGACCGAGCACAAGGTGCCGGAGACGGCGAGCGAGTTCGCGATCAACGCCTCGAACTACCGTCACTGGAGCCCGGCGATCCGCGCCTACATCGACGACATGCTCGCCGGCGAGACCGGCCCGCATGACCGCAACTTCAACATGCGCTGGGTTGCCTCGCTGGTGGCCGAAACGCATCGGATCATGAGCCGCGGCGGGATCTTCCTGTATCCGGGCGACGAACGCCCCGGCTATGCGCGCGGGCGTCTGCGGATGATCTACGAATGCGCCCCGATCGCCTTTCTGATCGAACAGGCGGGCGGCAAGGCCACCGACGGCCATGACCGGATCATGACCCAGCAGGCGCGTGAGCTGCACGCCCGCACGCCCTTCGTCTTCGGCTCGTCCGAGAAGGTGGCCCGGGTGGCCGCCTACCAGGACCTGCCCACCGACGAAGTCAACGCCCTTTTCGGAAAACGCGGCCTGTTCCGCGTCTGAGGACATATCATGAGCAAGAAACATCCCATCATCTCGGTCACGGGCTCCTCGGGGGCCGGCACCTCGACCGTCAAAGGCACCTTCGACCAGATCTTCCGCCGCGAGGGCGTGAAGGCCGTGTCAATCGAGGGCGACGCCTTCCACCGCTTCAACCGCGTCGACATGAAGGCCGAGCTGGACCGTCAGTACGAGGCCGGCAACCACGGCTTCAGCCATTTCAGCTATGAGGCCAACGAGCTGGCCGAGCTTGAGCGCGTGTTTCGCGAATATGGCGAGACCGGCAAGGGCCAGACCCGGCACTACGTCCATTCGGACGAAGAGGCCGCCGTGCTCGGCTCGGCGCCCGGCACCTTCACCGAATGGGCCGACTTCGAAGATGGCTCCGACCTGCTGTTCTACGAAGGCCTGCACGGTTCGGTGGTCAATGACGAGGTTAACCTGGCCAAGTATGCCGACATGAAGATCGGCGTCGTGCCGGTGGTCAACCTCGAGTGGATCCAGAAGATCCACCGCGACAAGGCCCAGCGCGGCTACTCGACGGAAGCTGTCACCGACGTGATCCTGCGCCGCATGCATTCCTACGTGCATTGCATCACGCCGCAGTTCACCAAGACCGACATCAACTTCCAGCGCGTGCCGATCGTCGATACCTCGAACCCGTTTGTCGCCCGCTGGATCCCGACCGCCGATGAAAGCCTGGTGGTGATCCGCTTCGCCAACCCGCGCGGCATCGACTTCGGCTACCTGCTGTCGATGATCCACGACAGCTTCATGAGCCGGGCCAACTCGATCGTCATTCCGGGCGGCAAGATGGACATTGCCATGCAGCTGATCTTCACGCCGATGATCGACCGCCTGATCACCACCTCCAAGCGCGCCTGAGGGGAGCCGATATGACCGTTCAAAGCAATATCGACACCAGCACCGAAGACCAGATGGCCAATGCCATCCGGGCGCTGGCGATGGATGCGGTTCAGGCCGCGAACTCGGGCCACCCCGGCGCGCCGATGGGCACCGCCGACATCGCCACCGTGCTGTTCAACCGCTTCATGAAGATCGACCCGACGGCCGACAAATGGGCCGACCGCGACCGCTTCGTGATGAGCGCCGGCCACGGCTCGATGCTGGTCTACGCGATCAACCACCTGCTCGGTTACGACGACATGGGCATGGAGCAGATCAAGAACTTCCGTCAGATGGGCTACCGCACCGCCGGCCACCCGGAATACGGCCACGCCAAGGGGATCGAGGTGACCACCGGGCCGCTCGGCCAGGGCTTCTCGGCCGCTGTCGGCATGGCGCTCGCCGAGCGGATGTCGAACGCCCGCTACGGGGACGATCTGGTGGATCACTACACCTACGTGATCGCCGGCGATGGCTGCCTGATGGAAGGCGTGAGCCACGAGGCGATCGACTTCGCCGGCCACCACGGGCTTGGCCACCTGATCGTGATGTGGGACGACAACCAGATCACCATCGACGGCTCCACCGACGTATCGACCTCGATGAACCAGCAGATGCGCTTCGAAGCGGCGGGCTGGCACGTGCAGTCGGTCGACGGGCATGACAAGGACGCCGTTGCCGCCGCGATCGAAGCCGCGCGCAAGGTCACCGACAAGCCATCGATGATCGCCTGCCGCACCATCATCGGCTTCGGCGCGCCCAACAAGCAGGGCAGCCACGACGTGCACGGCGCGCCGCTGGGCGATGCGGAAATCGCCGCCGCCCGCGTGGCGCTCGACTGGCCGCACGACCCCTTCACCGTGCCGCAGGAGGTCTATGACGCCTGGCGCAAGGTCTCGGCCCGTGGCCGCGAAACCCGGCTGGAGTGGGAAAAGCGCCTTGGCGGCCATCCCAAGCAGGACGCCTTCGAGACCGATCAGGCGAACCCGGACGCCCGCGCGCTCGACGCCGCGATCAATGCCTACAAGGCCCGTCTTTCGGCCGATGCGCCCAAGGTGGCGACCCGCAAGGCCAGCCAGATGGCGCTGGAGATCGTCAACGGCACGCTGCCCAACACCGTGGGTGGCTCGGCCGACCTTACCGGCTCGAACCTGACCAAAACGGGCGGCATGAAAGACGTGACCGCCGCCGACTTCTCGGGCAACTACGTGCGCTACGGCGTGCGCGAGCACGGCATGGCGGCAATCATGAACGGGCTCGTCCTGCACGGCGGCTTCGTGCCCTACGGCGGCACCTTCCTGATGTTCGCCGACTATGCCCGCGGCGCGATCCGCCTCGCGGCGCTGATGGGGGTGCGGGTGATCTACGTGATGACCCACGACTCGATCGGCCTTGGCGAAGACGGGCCGACGCACCAGCCGGTCGAGGTGCTCGCCTCCTACCGCGCGATGCCCAACCTGTGGGTGTTCCGGCCCGCCGACGTGGTCGAAACCGCCGAGGCCTGGCAGGCGGCGCTGGAAATGGACCGCACGCCGTCGATGCTGTCGCTCTCGCGCCAGAACCTGCCGACGTTGCGCACCAACCACACCGACACCAACATGACCGCCAAGGGCGCCTACGTGCTGCGTGACGTGAGCGGCGCCCGTGACGTGACGCTGATCGCCACCGGGTCCGAAGTGGAAATCGCGGTCAACGCGGCCGAGAAGCTGGCCGCCGAAGGCATCAAGGCGGCGGTGGTGTCTGCCCCCTGCTTCGAGGCCTTCGCCGCGCAGCCGAAGGCCTACCGCGACACGGTGCTGGGCGACGCCCCGCGCGTCGGCGTCGAGGCGGCGGTGCAGCAGGGCTGGGATGCGCTGCTGGGCTGCAACAGCGCCTTTGTCGGCATGACCAGCTTCGGCGCGTCGGCCCCGGCGGACCAACTCTACGAACATTTCGGCATCACGGCGGACGCGGTCGCGGCTGCTGCGAAAAAACTCATCTGACGACTGGGAGGTATCATGACCGTCAAAGTAGCAATCAACGGCTTCGGCCGCATCGGCCGCAACGTGCTGCGCGCCATCATCGAATCGGGCCGCACCGACATCGAAGTGGTCGCGATCAACGACCTCGGCCCGGTGGAAACCAATGCCCACCTCATCCGCTATGACTCGGTGCACGGGAAGTTTCCCGGCACGGTGACGGTGGACGGCGACACCATCGACGTGGGCCGCGGCCCGATCAAGGTGACCGCAATCCGCGATCCCAAGGACCTGCCCTGGGGCGATGTCGATATCGCCATGGAATGCACCGGCATCTTCACCGCGCGTGACAAGGCCGCCTTCCACCTCGAAAACGGCTCCAAGCGCGTGCTCGTCTCGGCCCCGGCTGCTGGCGCCGACAAGACCATCGTTTACGGTGTGAACCACGACACGCTGACCAAGGACGATCTCGTCGTCTCCAACGCGTCCTGCACCACCAACTGCCTGTCGCCGGTGGCGAAAGTGCTGAACGATACCGTGGGCATCACCCGCGGCTTCATGACCACGATCCACTCCTATACCGGTGACCAGCCGACGCTCGACACGATGCACTCCGACCTCTACCGCGCCCGTGCCGCCGCGATGTCGATGATCCCGACCTCGACCGGTGCGGCGAAGGCCGTGGGCCTGGTGCTGCCGGAGCTCAACGGCAAGCTCGACGGCGTGGCGATCCGGGTTCCGACCCCGAACGTCTCGGTTGTCGACCTGACCTTCGAGGCTGGCCGCGACACCACTGTGGAAGAGATCAACGCGGCGATCCGCAAGGCCGCCGATGGCCCGCTTAAGGGCGTGCTCGGCTACACCGACGTGGCGAACGTGTCGATCGACTTCAACCACGATCCGCACTCGTCGACCTTCCACATGGACCAGACCAAGGTGATGGACGGTAATTTCGTCCGCATCCTGACCTGGTACGACAACGAATGGGGCTTCTCCAATCGCATGGCCGATACCGCCGTTGCGATGGGCAAGCTGATCTGAGGAACCTGACACATGGCTCTTATTTCACTGCGTCAACTGCTGGATCACGCCGCCGAAAACGACTACGGCGTGCCGGCGTTCAACATCAACAACATGGAGCAGGGTCTCGCGATCATGAACGCGGCCAAGAAGGTGGATAGCCCCGTTATCCTCCAGGCCTCGCGCGGCGCGCGCTCCTATGCCGGCGACATCATGCTGCGCCACATGATCCAGGCGCTGACCGAGATGTATCCCGACATCCCGATCGTCATGCACCAGGACCACGGCAACAACGAGCAGACCTGCATTTCGGCGATCAAGCACGGCTTCACTTCCGTGATGATGGACGGCTCGCTCAAGGCCGACATGAAGACGCCGGCCGATTGGGACTACAACGTCGATATCACCAAGCGCGTCGCCGAGATGGCGCACTGGGTGGGGGCTTCGGTCGAGGGTGAGCTGGGCGTGCTCGGCAACCTCGAGACCGGCATGGCCGCCAAAGAAGACGGCTCGGGCGCCGAGGGCAAGCTTGACCACAGCCAGCTGCTCACCGACCCGGACGAAGCCGCCGAGTTCGTGAAACTCACCAAGGTCGACGCGCTGGCGATCGCCTGCGGCACCTCGCACGGCGCCTACAAGTTCTCCTCCAAGCCCACCGGCGAGACGCTGGCGATCAGCCAGATCGAGGCGATCCACGCCAAGATCCCGCACGTCCACCTGGTGATGCACGGCTCGTCGTCGGTGCCGCAGTATTTGCAGGACCTGATGAACGAGTATGGCGGCGAGATGCCCCAGACCTACGGCGTGCCGGTCGAAGAGATCGAGCGCGGCATCAAGTCGGGCGTGCGCAAGGTGAACATCGACACCGACAACCGGATGGCTCTCACCGGCCAGTTCCGTAAGGTGGCGATGGAGAAGAAGGGCGAGTTCGATCCGCGCAAGTTCATGATCCCGGCGATGGCCGAGATGGAAAAACTCGTGCTCGACCGCTTCGAGCGCTTCGGCACCGCCGGCAATGCCTCGAAGATCAAGGCGATCGACCTCGACGATATGGCCAAGCGCTACGCCGACGGCAGCCTCTGAAACAAGCGTCGCGCCCGGACGTGAACCGGGCGCGACGCACCGCACCCAGTGAGAGCAAATCGCGCGAACGATATTTCTGAACTGGAAAGAGAGATCCCATGGACCAGTCAAACCGCTATGCCCGCCTCGACCTCAAGGAAGAGGACCTGATCGCCGGTGGCCAGCACGTGCTTGTCGCCTACATCATGAAACCCAAAGCGGGCTTCGGCGACTACCTGTCGACCGCCGCCCACTTCGCCGCCGAAAGCTCGACCGGCACCAACGTTGAAGTCTCGACCACCGATGACTTCACTCGTGGCGTCGACGCGCTCGTCTACGAGATCGACGAAGCCAAGGAGGTGATGAAGATCGCCTACCCGGTGGCACTGTTCGACCGCAACATGATCGACGGGCGCGCCATGCTCGCCTCGTTCCTGACGCTGACGATCGGCAACAACCAGGGCATGGGCGATGTCGAATACGCCAAGATGCACGATTTCTACGTGCCGCCCGCCTACCTGCGCCTGTTCGACGGCCCCTCGACCACGATCAAGGATCTGTGGCGCGTGCTCGACCGTCCGGTGGTTGATGGCGGCTTCATCGTCGGCACCATCATCAAGCCGAAGCTCGGCCTGCGTCCGCAGCCCTTCGCCAATGCCTGCTACGATTTCTGGCTCGGCGGCGACTTCATCAAGAACGACGAACCGCAGGGCAACCAGACCTTCGCGCCGATGAAGGAAACCATCGCCCTCGTCGCCGACGCGATGAAACGCGCCCAGGACGAAACCGGCGAAGCCAAGCTGTTCTCGGCCAACATCACCGCCGATGACCATTACGAGATGCTCGCCCGTGGCGAATACATCCTCGAAACCTTCGGCGAAAACGCCGATCACGTCGCCTTCCTCGTCGACGGCTACGTGGCCGGTCCGGCGGCGATCACCACCGCGCGGCGCGCCTTCCCCAAGCAGTACCTGCACTACCACCGCGCCGGCCACGGCGCCGTGACCTCGCCCCAGTCGATGCGCGGCTACACCGCCTTCGTGCTGTCGAAAATGGCCCGCCTGCAGGGTGCCTCGGGCATCCACACCGGCACCATGGGCTACGGCAAGATGGAAGGTGAACCGGCCGACAAGATGATGGCCTTCATGATCACCGACGATGCCGCGCAAGGCCCGTTCTACCACCAGGAATGGCTGGGCATGGCTGCGACCACGCCGATCATCTCGGGCGGCATGAACGCGCTGCGGATGCCGGGCTTCTTCAAGAACCTCGGCCACTCGAACCTGATCATGACCGCAGGCGGCGGCTCGTTCGGCCATATCGACGGCGCGGCCGCCGGTGCCACGTCGCTGCGCCAGGCCGAGCAGTGCTGGAAAGAGGGCGCTGACCCGGTCGAGTTCGCCAAGGACCACAAAGAGTTTGCCCGCGCCTTCGAAAGCTTCACCGGAGATGCCGACAAGCTGTTCCCGGGCTGGCGTGAAAAGCTCGGCGTTTCGGCCGCGTGACAAGGCCCGGCCCGGCGGCTACGCTCCGGGCCGGACGCACAGAAAACGGGCGGGGCAATGGCCCCGCCCAACCAGATAACAGGGAGACCGAAATGTCCTTCGACCGTTCCATCAAGATCGCGCCGTCGATCCTGTCGGCAGACTTTGCCAACTTCGGCCAGGAGATCCAGGCGATCGAGGCGCAGGGCGCCGACTGGGTGCACGTGGACGTGATGGACGGGCATTTCGTGCCCAACCTCACCTTCGGCCCGCCCGCCGTGAAAGCCTTCCGCCCGCACGTGAAAACCTTCATGGACGTGCACCTGATGATCTCCCCGGTCGACCCGTATATCGAGGCCTACGCCGAGGCGGGCGCCGATATGATCGTCGCCCATTACGAGGCCGGCCCGCACCCGCACCGCACGCTGCAGGCGATCAAGGCCACCGGCAAGAAAGCCGGGATCAGCCTGAACCCGGGCACCCCGGCCTCGGTCATCGAATACCTGCTCGATCTTTGCGACATGGTGCTGGTGATGAGCGTGAACCCGGGCTTCGGCGGCCAGAAGTTCATCCCCTCCAGCGTCGCCAAGGTGGCTCAGGTGCGCGAGATGATCGGCGACCGGCCGATTCACATTCAGGTCGACGGCGGGGTGGACCCGAACACCGTCGGCCCGCTGGTGGCGGCTGGCGCCGACTGCTTCGTGGCCGGGTCGGCCGTGTTCAAAGGCGGCTCGGTGCAGAACCCCGCGCCCTACGGCGAGAATATCCGTGCCATCCGCGCGGCGGCTGAAAGCGCGCAGAGCAAGGCGGCCTGACCCGCATGCAGATCACGCGACGCACACTTCTGACCGGGGCCGCGGCTGGCATTGCCACCGCGGCCTTTCGCCCGCGCGCGGCCTGGGCCGCCAACAGCTTCACCATCGGCGCCATGGAGGTGACCACGCTCAGCGATGGCTACCTCACCCAGCCCGCCGATTTCATGTTTTCGCCGATGCCGCAGGACGATCTGGCGGCCTACCTCGCCACGCAAGGCATGGACCGCGCCGCGCCGCTCACGCCGCCCTGCAACCTCACGCTCCTGCGTCACGAGGGCCGGCTGATCCTGTTCGATGCCGGCTCCGGCACCGGCTTCATGGACAGCGTCGGCGAGCTGCCCGATGCGCTCGCGGCGCTGGGCGTCGATCCCGGCGACATCACCCACGTGGTGTTCACCCATGGCCATGCCGATCACCTCTGGGGCGTGCTCGACGATTTCGACGAGCCGTTCTTTGCCAATGCCGAGCATCTGATGGGCCGGACCGAGTACGATTACTGGGCCGATCCCGACACGGCGAGCACAATCGCCCAGGATCGCATTCCGATGGCGGCGGGGGCCAAGCGGCGGCTCGATCTGGTCGGCGAGCAGTTCAGCCTGTTCGAGGACGGCGGCGAGATCCTGCCCGGCGTGATCGCGCGCGCCACCTTCGGCCATTCGCCCGGCCACATGAGCTTCGCGCTCGCCGATGGCGGCCAGGCGGCGATGGTGGTGGGCGATGCGATCCTCAACGATCACACCGCCTTTGCCCATCCCGACTGGCCAATCGGCGCCGACAGCGACCATCAGGCGGCGGCCCAGGTGCGCAGCGGTCTTCTCGACCAGCTCGCGACTGACCAGATGATGATGATTGGCTTCCACCTGCCCGGCGGCGGCGTGGGCCATGTCGAGCGCCACGCGGGCGCGTATCGTTTCGTGCCCGCCTGACTGGCGGCGCCACCACAACAGGAGAGAGCCATGGGTATTGCCCCCCCGGTCTGTGATTTCGGAACCCCGATCGTCGATTTCAGCCTGCCCGGCACCGACGGCAAAACCCATGCGCTCGCCGACGTGAAAGGCGAAAACGGCACGCTGGTGATGTTCATCTGCAACCACTGCCCCTACGTGATGGCGGTGATTGATCGGATCGTGCGCGACGCCAAGGCGTTGCAGGCGCTGGGCGTGGGCGTGGTGGCGATCAGCGCCAACGATGTCGGGACTTACCCGCAGGACGGCCCTGAGCACATGGTGACGCTGGCCGAAAAGCACGGCTTCACCTTCCCGTATCTCTACGATGAATCGCAGCAGGTGGCGAAGGCTTTCGGCGCCGTCTGCACCCCCGATTTCTTCGGCTACAACGCCGCCGGCGAGCTGCAATATCGCGGCCGCCTCGATGCCTCGAACCGCGAAGCCGGCCCAACCGACCTCAAGCGCGAGCTCTTTGAGGCGATGAAGCGGGTGGCCGAGACGGGCAAGGGTCCGCAAGAGCAGATCGCCTCGATCGGCTGCTCGATCAAGTGGAAGGACGCCGCATGAACATCGTCTTCGATCTCGACGGCACGCTGGTCGATTCGGCGCCCGACCTGATGATTGCGTCGAACAAGATGCTCGCGGATGAGGGGCTCGCCCCGCTCGACCTCGCCACCATCACCTCGTTCATCGGCAACGGCCTGCCCAAGCTGGTCGAGCGGGTCATGCGGGCGCGCGGGATCGGGTCGCACCAGTTCGAACGGCTCTATGACGAGGTGCGCGATTTCTACAATGCCGCCCCCGCCGACGAGAGCCGGCCGATGCCGGGTGTCGTGTCGCTGCTCGAAAAGCTGAAAGCCGACGGCCACAAGCTCGGCGTTTGCACCAACAAGCCCGAGGAGCCGGCCCGCCTGATGCTGAACCTGCTCGGGCTGGAAAAGTATTTTGACGTTGTCGTGGGCGGCGATGCGCTGCCCGAGAAAAAGCCGCACCCGGCGCCGCTTAACCTTGCCTTTGAGCGGCTGGGCGAGGGCCCCCGGCTCTATGTCGGCGACAGCGAGGTGGATGCCGAGGTGGCGTTGGCCGCCGAGGTGCGCTTTGCGATCTATTCGCAGGGCTACCGCAAGCAGGCGATCGAGGGCCTGCCGCACGACCACCGCTTCGACCATTTTGACGCGCTTGGCCCGATCATCGACGCCCTGCCCCGAGCCGAGACGGCAGTATGAAGGTCAAGGCGCTGATTTTCGACGTCGACGGCACGTTGGCCGAGACGGAAGAGGCCCACCGCGCGGCCTTCAATCGCACCTTCGAGGCGCATGGCCTCGGCTGGCACTGGACCATGGACGACTACCGCTGGCTGCTGAAAACCACCGGCGGCAAGGAGCGGATGCGCGCCTGGCAGGAGCACCTGCCCGAAGGCGCGCGCCGCCTCACCGATGACGAGATCGCCGCGCTGCACAAGGAAAAGACGGCCCATTATGGCGAGATCCTGGGCGCCGGCGAACTTGCTCTGCGCCCCGGCGTGGCCGGGCTGATCGAGGCGGCCCGCGAGGCCGGGCTCAAAGTGGCGGTGGCGACGACGACCAATGTGCCGAACGTGGCCGCGCTCACCCGCTGTTGTTGGAACACCGATCCCGAGGCGGTGTTTGACGTGATCGCGGCCGGCGACCAGGTGAAGGCGAAAAAGCCCGCGCCGGACGTGTTCGAACTGGCGCTGGCGCGGCTCGGGCTCGAGGCCGGGGTCTGCGTGGCGTTTGAGGACAGCCTGAACGGCGTGCTCTCGGCCAAAGGGGCCGGGTTGCCGCTGGTGGTGACGCCCTCGATCTATACCGACGACCAGGATTTTTCCTCCGCCGAGATGGTCCGGTCCAGCCTGGAAGGGCTCACCATCGAGACGCTAGACGCTCTCCTGTCCGCGTAGCCGCGCCAGAAGTTCGGCAGTGATGTAGCCGTCGGGCACAAGGCCCTCCGCGCTCTGCCAGGCGCGCACCGCGCGCAGTGTGTTGGGCCCGCGCATGCCGTCAATCCCGAACGTGTCGAACCCGGCACGGGTGAGCAGGTATTGCACTTCGCCGATATCGCCCTGCGACAGCACGGGGTCGTCGCCGGGCCACCTGGCGCGAAACGGGCGCGCGCCGAGAATCCGGTCGGACAGATGGCCGATGCCGATCGCATAGGCCTCGGACTTGTTGTAGCGGGTGATCACGTGAAAATTGCGCAATACCAGCAAGGCAATCCCGCCGGCCCCCGCCGGCAGCAGGACTGAGCCCGCCCCATAGTCTGGCACCGGCCCGCCATCGGCGCCGGTCACACCCATCTCGGCCCAATCGCGCGACGGCAAGGTCTGGTCCGTGCCCGAGAGCGCGTAGTCGAACCCCTCGGGCAGCCGCACCTCGAACCCCCAGGGCTGGCCCTTTTTCCAGCTATGTTTCTTGAGGTAATGCCCGATCGAGGCGAGGGCGTCGGTGGGATCGTCGCCACAGAGATCGGTGCGGCCATCGCCATCGAAATCGACCGCAAAATCAATCACGGCGGAGGGCATGAACTGGCCATGCCCGAGCGCCCCGGCCCAGGAGCCGACCAGGCTTTCCGCCGGGCAGCCCCTGGTCTGGACGATCCGCAGCGCCGCGATCAGCTCGTCTTCGAAATACCGCGCGCGCCGTCCGCGAAAGGCCAAGGTGGCCAGTGCCGAGAGCGTGGGCACGGTGCCCCGAACCACGCCATACCCGGTCTCGAGGCCCCAGATCGCCGTGATCACCTCGGGGTCAACGCTGAAGGCCAGTTCGATCCGGTTGAGCAGATCACGGTGGCGGCGCAGCATCTGGCGCCCGTTGCGGGCCCGCTCGTCAGACGCGGCAATGTCGAGATATTCCCAGATCGGCAGCGCGAATTCTTTCTGGTTCGCTTGCCGATCGAGCACGTCGGGCAGGTAGTCCACGTTGGCCATCGCCTTGGAAAACACCCGCGCACGGATTTGCAGATCCAGCGCACGGGGCTTCAACTCGCGCGAAATCCAATCGAAAAACGCGTCTCGGTCAATATCCTGCGGCTGCGCGCCCATCGGCCTCTCTCATGTTACGTCGCCGTCCGATACCATGGCGAAATCATAGGTTATTTGCGCCGACGTTGGACCTTTTTCGCGGTCTTGTCGGCCTTTCTCTTGCCCCGGGCGCCCATGCGTGAAACGGGCTTACCGCCCCGGCGTGCCTTGCCCGACACAGAGGATACGCTGGCGCCATCCACCTCGATCAGTTCGAGCATCAGCCCGCCGGTGATCGGCACCGCTTCGGCGAGCCGCACCAGCACCCGCTGGCCGACCGACAGCGCGAGCCCGCTGCGCTCGCCGGTCAGCGTCTGGGCGTCGCCATCGTAGCGAAAATACTCCGCGCCGATGGTCGAGACCGGGATCAGCCCGTCGGCGCCGGTCTCGTCAAGCTTCACGAAGGCGCCGAACCTCTGGACGCCCGAGATCCGCCCGGCAAACTCGCTGCCCACTCGCTCCGACAGGTAGGCGGCGAGGTAGCGGTCGGTGGTATCGCGCTCGGCGGCCATCGAGCGGCGCTCGGTCTCGGAAATGTGCTGCGCCGTGGCTTCGAGCTGGTCGATGTCGTCCGCGTTCAGCCCGTCCTTGCCCCAACCATGGCCGGAGATCAGCGCGCGGTGCACGATCAGGTCGGAATACCGGCGGATCGGCGAGGTGAAATGCGCGTAGTCGCGCAGCGCGAGGCCGAAATGGGCGAAGTTCTGCGGGCTGTAATAGGCCTGGGTCATCGAGCGCAGCGTCGAGATGTTGATCAGTTCGTCAAACTCGCTTCCCTCGGCCTGGGCGAGAAGCTGGTTGAGATGGCGCGTCTTCAGCACCTGCCCTTTGGCCAGCGTAAAGCCCGACGCCTGCGCCACTTCGCGCAGCGCTTCCATCTTTTCGGGCGAGGGCTCCTCGTGCACCCGGAACAGGAGCGGGCGCTTGAGCCGGTTCAGCTCCTCGGCAGCGGCGACGTTGGCGAGGATCATCATCTCTTCGATCAGCCGGTGCGCGTCGTAGCGCTCGGCAAAGCGCACGCTCTCCACCTTGCCCTCGTCCGACAGCACGATCTTGCGCTCCGGCAGGTCGAGGTCGAGCGGCTGGCGCTTGGCCCGCGCCAGCTTCAGCGCGCGGTACGCGGCGAACAGCGGGTGAATCACCTCGTTCATCAGGGGCGCGCATTTTTCGTTCGGCGCGCCGTCCTCGGCCTCCTGCACCTCGCGGTAATTGAGCGAGGCGCGCGATTTCATCAGCCCGCGTATAAAGCTGTGGCTCTTCTTCTCGCCCTGGGCGTCGATCACCATGCGCGCCGCGAGGCAGGCGCGCGGCACGCCCTCGTGCAAGCTGCACAGATCGCCCGACAGGCGGTCGGGCAGCATCGGCACCACGCGGTCGGGGAAATAGGTGGAATTGCCCCGTTTGCGCGCTTCGCGGTCGAGCGCCGAGCCGGGCGGCACATGGTGCGCCACGTCGGCAATTGCGACCCAGATCACGAAGCCGCCGGGGTTGGCCGGGTTGTCGTCTTCATGGGCATAGCAGGCGTCGTCGTGATCGCGCGCGTCGGCCGGGTCGATGGTGACGAGCGGCAGGTGGCGCAGATCCTCGCGCCCGGTCAGCCCGGCGGGCTTCATCGCGTCGGCCTCAGCGATCACCTCGTCGGGGAAGTCGTCGGGAATACCGTGCTGGTGGATGGCGATCAGGCTGACGGCGCGCGGCGCGCTCGGGTCGCCGAGCCGGGCGACGATCTTCGCCTTCGGCAGCCCCATGCGGGCGCGCGGCCCGGTCTGTTCCGCCTCGACCAACTCGCCGTCCTTCGCGCCCTCGGTGGCGCCGGCGGGCACCATCCATTCCTTGTCGGCGCCCTTGTCGATCGGCATCACCCGGCCACCCTCGGCCCCGGTGCGGAACACGCCGAGAATGCGGTGCGCAGCCTGGCCGATGCGGCGGATCAGGCGCCCTTCATAAGCGTGATCCTCGCCCCGGACCTCGGTCATCCGGCACAGGATCCGGTCGCCCGGTTTCAGCGCGGGATCGGAGCTCTTGGCCACGAACAGCACACGCGGCGCCTCGCCCTCGCCCTGCCATTCCAGCGGGCGGGCAAACAGATCGCCATCGGGGGTGATCTCGCTCACCTCGAGCACCGAGACCGGTGGCAGCTTGTCGGGATCGCGGTAGGTCTTGTTGCGCTTGGCGAGGTTCCCCTCGTCTTCGAGCTCGCGCAGGATGCGCTTGAGGTCGATCCGGTCAGACCCCTTGATCCCGAATGCCTTTGCGATATCGCGTTTCGAGGCGCGGGTGGGGTTCTCGGAGATCCAGGCGAGGACTTCGTCTTTGGAAGGAATGCGTGTCATGGCCTTGGCGTATCATGCCGTTTGGGAAAGGTCAGCGGGAAACGCGCGCACAGTCGGCGGCCACGTCCACATCGGCAAGGATCGGCGCGGGGGTCTTGGGCGATGATCGCCAGGCATGGGCGAAAGGCCCGTTCGTGCTCCGATACTGCGCCGCCCATGGCCCCTAGGGTCTGGGCGGGGCATGGCAAGACATTGATTCTCAGGCGAAATAGTCAGAGATGATCCGTGCGTAGATGCGTTTGAGCTGGGGGATCTGCGCCACCGGCACCCGTTCGTCGACCTGGTGCATGGTCTTGCCGACGAGGCCGAATTCGACCACCGGGCAATGGTCTTTCACAAACCGCGCATCCGATGTGCCGCCGGAAGTGGACAGCACCGGGCGCACCCCGGTCTCCGCTTCCACCGCTGCCGCGACAAGGTCGCTGAGCGGCCCCGGCGGGGTGAGAAAGCTCTCGCCCGAGACCTTCACCGCGATGGCGATCTCGATCTCCGTCTCGGCCTCGATCTTCGCCGTCTCGGCGCGCAGCCAGTCGGTGAGGCGGGCCGAGCTGTGGGCGTCGTTGAAGCGGATGTTCACCGTTGCGCGGGCCTCGGCCGGGATCACGTTGGTGGCGGGGTTGCCGGTGTCGATGGTCGTCACCGCCAGTGTCGAGGCGTCGAAATGCGCGGTGCCGGTATCGAGCACGTGGGCGTCGAGCCGGGCCATGAGGCGGGCCAGCGCCGGCACCGGATTTTTCGCGCGGTGCGGGTAAGCGGCATGGCCCTGCACGCCTCGGGCGGTGAAATAGGCGGTCATCGAGCCGCGCCGGCCGATCTTCATCATTTCGCCCATCACGTCGGGGCAGGTGGGTTCGCCGACGATGCAGGCGGTCATCCGCTCGCCCTGCTCACCCATCCAGTCGAGCAGCGCAATCGTGCCATCGAGCGCGTCGCCCTCCTCGTCGCCGGTGATCGCAACGATCAGCGCGGCGTCCTCGGGCAGGGCAGGGGCGGCGTCGATCGCGGCGGCCACCCAGGCGGCGACGCCCGATTTCATGTCGGTCGCGCCCCGGCCCCAGATTTGCCCGTCGTTCTCCTCGGCGCCGAACGGGTCGACGGTCCAGGCCGCGTGGTCGCCCACCGGCACTACGTCCGTATGCCCATTGAAGCCGAGCGTGCGTGCGGCCCCTTTCGGCCCGATCCGCGCGAACAGGTTCGCCACGCCGCCCCGGTCGACCCGCGTGCAGGCAAAGCCAGCGGCGGCCAGCCGCGCTTCGAGGAGCTTCAGCGCGCCGCCTTCCTCGGGCGTCACCGAGGGGCAGCGGATCAGCGCTTTAGTCAGCTCAACGGGGTCGGTCTGTGGCATGCTCGTCTCCTCGCCTGGGCGTCGCGCCGTGATACACCGCGCGGCGCACCTGGGCAAATGTGTCGCGCCGGTGACAGGGGCGCTGCGACATTGTTGCAAGGCGAACAAGGACTTAACAAATCAGGATTTTTCCCGCATAGTGCCGCTAATGATAATTCCCGAGGCAGGGAAGCCGAGCCGGAAAAGCGCAACATAAGCGCAGGCTCGCGAGCGGTTCGACTAGATATTGGGGTCATGGCCCCGGTTCGTCCCGTGTTTTCTGCCATCGGGGGGCAGGAGGCAGGTTTATGGTTGCAGCATCGGAGCTTCCGATCACAACCAACGCGAGCGCCATGGACATGGCGCAGACGATTTTCGGCGACGGTGTTTCCGTCGTCTCCGCGTCCTATTCCGGCGACAATCAATCCTCCGGTATCTACTCGAACGGCGACACGGTCTCGCCCTATGTCACGCCGGCCGATACCGGCGTGATGCTGTCGACCGGGCGGTTGTCCAGTTTTACCAACAACCGGGGCGACCCGAACCGCTCGGGCAGCACCTCGACCAATACCAGTGGCGTCAACAACGACGCCGATTTCAACGCACTGGCCGGGGCCAGCACTTACGACGCCTCGATCCTGGATGTCGATTTCATCCCCGACGGCGATACGATGAGCCTCCAGTTCGTCTTTTCGTCGGACGAATACCCGGAATACGCAGGCACGATCTACAACGACATCGTCGGTGTCTGGGTCAACGGCCAGCCGGTCGAACTTTCCGTCGGCAGTGGCAGCACGGCGGTGGGCACGGTCAACCAGACCTCGAACGAGAACCTCTACGTCGACAATACCGGCGACGCCTATAACACCGAGATGGACGGCTTCACTGTCACCATGACATTGGTGATGTCGGTGATCCCCGGCGTGGTGAATTCGATCCGCGTCGGCGTCGCTGACGTGGTGGATTCGTCCTACGACTCAACCCTGCTGATCGCCGCGAACTCGGCCCAGACCGCGCTGATCGCCTATGACGACACGGTATCCGTGGCGCCGGGCGGCACCAGCAACATCGACGTGACCGCCAACGACGACGGGCCGGGCGCCAGCACGCTCTACGTGACGCACATCAACGGCATCGAGGTCACGGCGGGCGACAGTATCACCCTCACTACTGGCCAGATGGTGACGCTCAACGCCGATGGTACCCTGTTGATCACCGCCGACCTCGACGAGGAAAACGTCAATTTTTCCTACACTGTGGCGGCGGGCAACGGCGCCTCGTCGGTCAGCGATACCGCCTTCGTCACGATCAACCAGGTGCCCTGTTTCGTCGCCGGCACGCTGATCGCCACGCCCGATGGGGAAGTCGCGGTGGAACGGCTGGCACCCGGCGACATGGTGCTCACCAAGGACAACGGGCCGCAGCCGCTGCGCTGGGTCGGCGCGCGCCGCGTCGCGGCGGTGGGCTCGCTGGCGCCGATCCGCATCGCGCCCGACACGTTTGGCGCGCACCGCGAGCTGCTGGTCTCGCCGCAGCACCGGGTGCTGATCCACGATGCCCTGGCCGAGCTGCTGTTTGGCGATACCGAGGTGCTCGTGGCCGCGAAAGACCTGGTCAACGATTTCACCGTGCGCCCGGTCGAGGGCGGCGAGGTGGACTACGTGCACATCCTGTTCGACGAGCACCAGGTGGTGTTCTCGCAAGGGCTCGCCACCGAGAGCTTCCTGCCCGGCCCGCACACCACGCGCGGTTTCGAGCGCGCGATCGTCGATGAGATCCGCACGATCTTTCCCGAGCTCGATCCCGACACCGGCACCGGGTTTCCCGCCGCGGCCCGGCGCACCCTGCGCCGCTACGAGGCCCGGCTGCTGATGCGCCAGGCGGGGGAGGCGGCGGCATGAGCTGGATCGCCCTCACCGATCTGCACGCCCCGCTGTTCAACATCCGCGGCATCGGCGTGCGCGCCGATACCACTGGCGCCCGCCCGCCGATGCAGCCTGACGAGATCCTGCCGCAAGGCACGATGGTGATGGAGCTGCGCTACAACGTCGACCCGGATGAGACCCACACGCTCATTGCCTACCGGCGCCGCCGCGACTGGATGCGCGAGCTGCACGTCACACTCGACGGTGCGGGCAACCTCGAGATGGCCTTCCGCCAGGGCCGCAACCGCTCGCGCGCGGCGATCCGGTTTCCGGTGCCGGCGCGCGATAGCCGGATGCGGATTTCCTACGCCTGGAACGCGCCGGTGCGCGCCGGTCTGCTTACGGTCGAGCTGCTTGACGAGGGGCGGATGTTTCAGTCGGGCGTGTTTGCCCCGGTGCCGCTGCCGCCCGAAGACCTGCGGGTGATGGTGCGCAACGGGCGGCGCACCGAGATCGCGCCGGTGCTGCGCTACCTTGCCTTTTCCGACGCGGTCGAGCCGGTGGGCTTCGGCACCGGAATCATCGGCGGCACGATGGTGGAAACGCCCGATGGCCCGCGCCCGGTCGAGCGGCTGCGGCTGGGCGATCCGGTGGTGACCGCCACTGCCGGGCTGCAACCCGTGCGCTGGGTCGGCAAGCGCGAGGTGCCGGCTCTGGGTGCCTTTCGCCCGGTGCGGCTGCGCGCGCCGTTCTTCGGCCTTGCGCGCGACGTGGTCATGGCCCCCGATCATCGCGTCCGGCTCGACCTTGCCGAGGCCGAATACATGCTGGGCACGAACGAAATCCTGATGCCTGCCGCGCATCTGGTGAACGGCAAACATGCCCGGCGCGACGGCGGTCAGCGCCTTGTCACCTATCACCAAGTGCTGCTCGATGTGCACGATTGCCTGTTGCATGACGGCGTCTGGGCCGAAAGCCTCTATGTCGGCACGATCGCGCGCCGCCCGGATGTGGCCCGCACCACGGTGATCGGCGAGATGCCGGCGAGCGCAATCCCAGAGCACCGCAGTTTTGCCCGCCATCGGCTCAACGATTTCGAGGCGCGCAGCCTGGCGGCGACGTTGCAGCAGGCCTGAATGCATTGCCCAAGTCTGGTTATTCTGGAATAGGTTTCGCCAACCGTTAAAGGGGGGTGAATGTGGTTCGGATGATTCTGGCAGCGCTGTTTTCTGCCGTCGCCCTGTTCGTCACAGTGCCGGTGGCCGTCGCGCAAGACACCGGGGCCGGGCCGCTCCGGTTGGCTACGGTGACGCGGGCACCGTTTTCGATGGTCGAGAACGGTGCCGATACCGGCTTCTCGATCGAGCTGTGGCAGGCGCTGGCGGCGGAGATCGGGCGTGACACCGAGATCCTGCGCGTCGACAGCTTCGGCGAGATGCTCGACATGGTGCGCCAGGGCGCGGTCGATGCCGCCGCCGCCAATATCTCGATCACCTCCGAGCGCGAAGCCGAGATGGATTTCACCCAACCGATCTTCGCGGGCGGGCTCCAGGTGATGGTGTCGGCCGAGGGCGGTATGGGCACGTCGCTCACCGGCGTGCTTCTGTCGCGCGATCTCGCCCTTGCCGTGGCGGCCGCCTTCGGGCTGTTGTTCGCCGTTGGCATGCTGATGTGGGTGTTCGAGCGCAAGCGCCAGCCCTATTTCGATCTGCCCGCCCACAAGGCACTGTTCCCGGCGTTCTGGTGGGCGCTCAACTTGCTGGTGAACGGCGGCTTTGAAGAGCGCCAGCCGCGCAGCGCGCCGGGCCGGGTGCTGGCCGTGGCGCTGGTGGTGGGATCGCTGTTCCTGGTCTCGGCCTTCGTCGCGCGGATCACCGCCACCATGACAGTGAGCGCGATCACCTCCTCGGTCACCTCGGTCAACGATCTCTACGGCAAGCGCGTGGGCACCACCGATGGCTCCACCGCCGCCGGCTTCCTCGACCGGCGCGAGATCCGCTATGCCGGCTACGGCGACCTCGACACGCTGCTGGCCGATTTTGAAACCGGCGTGGTCGACGTGGTCGTGTTCGATGCTCCGATCCTCGCCTATTATGCCCATGATCGTGGCGCTGGGCGCGCGCATCTTGTCGGGCCGGTGTTTCTGCCCGAGAGCTATGGCATCGCTTTGCCAAGCGGCAGCGCGCTCGCCGAGCCGTTGAACCAGAGCCTCCTGAAGCTGCGCGAGACCGGGGCTTACGAGGCAATCCGGAAGAATTGGTTCGGCCCGAGCAACGGCTGACGCGGCGGGTGGACTTCGCCGCGCCCCGCTGCCAATCTGGCGCCAACGCATGTTGCATGGGAGATTTAAATGCGCCGGGCTCTTTCACTTTTTTCTCTGTTGTTCATCCTGCCGCTCGCGGCCTGTTTCGATGTCGAGATGTCGGTGGCCTTCCCCGACGAAAATAATGCCGAGGGCACGATGGTGATGACCGCCACGCCCGAGTTCTACGCCATGACCACGTCGAGCGGCGAGGCGTTCTGCGAAGGTGAGGACGTGGCGCGCGAAGATGGCAGCCATACCTGCACCGAGAGCTTCAGCGGCACCATCGACGAGATCCTGAACGACCCCGACATGGGCGAGGGCATGACCATCGAGCGCCGCGACGGCGGGCTGATCTACGTGGCCTTCGACCTTGGCGATCTCACCGAGGACGTCGCCCCGCCCGAGGAGGAAGGCGAAGACGCCGCGCAGATGAAGCAGATGATGATGGCCTCGTTCATGGGCCACATGATCGCGATCAACATCTCCGGCGCGCAGATCGTCGAGACCAATGGCACCCTGTCGGACGACGGCAAGACGGCCCGGTTCGAGATCCCGCTCGAGACGCTGCTCGACCCCGCGACCGAGATGCCGGAGACCTTCAACGCGCTGGTCAAGCCGGGCAACTGAGCCCCGGCCGCCTCTAGTCAGGGCAGGGGCGATACCCCGATCACCGGGGCGTGCAGCCACAGCACGAGGCCATAGAGCCCGAGCCCGACCGCGATCCGCAGCAATCCGCCCGGCGTGATATTCACACGCCGGGCGGTCTTCGTCAGCCGGTCCCATTCCGCCCCCATCTGGCGGCGCTTGCGCCGGTCGATGATCCGCGTTCCCAGCCCCGCGAAGCCAAGAAAAGTGCCAAACAGCAGCACGTGGGCGAGATCGCCGTTTGGCACCATGTGCGCCGCCGCCCAGAGGCCGATCGCCACCAGCAACGGGTGGCGCATCCAGCCGACGATGCCGGGATCGGCCGGGTCGAACTGCTCATTGTGTGCGCCGCCGAACGAGAGCGGGTTTGGCCGGGCGGTGCCGAGCGCGAGGATCACCATGGCGATCGCGTTGACGATCACCGGTACCCAGAGCTGCCACGCCGCCCAGGGCCAGAGCATGATGAAGGGCGCGCGCCCGGCGGCGACGATCAGCCAGGTGAGCACCGCGACTGACAGCGCCGAATAGACGAGGGAAAATCCCCGCGCGCCGATCCGCGCCACGATCGCGCCCTTTACGCGCGGGCGCACCGGGATCGCGTGCGACGCGAAGAACACGGTGAACGCGGCGATGAAATCCGTCCAGCCAGCCAAGTGCTTCCCTCCTTCAAGGCAGGGTGACCGCCTGCCCGTTTCGGTCCGGTTACCCCAACACCGCGGTGACGGCCTCGGCAAGCCCGCCGGGCGTGGTGCAGATCCGGTCCGCCCCCGCATGTTCGCCGGGCGCACCGTAGCCCCAGGTCACGGCGACAGCGGCCATCCCCACCGTGCGCGCGGCGTCGATATCGTGGTGGCGGTCGCCGACCATCACGCAATCGCCGGCGTCGAGCCCGAGCCGGTCGAGCGCGTAGGCCAGCAGCTCGCCCTTGTCGTTGCGCGTGCCGTCAAGCTCGGGGCCGAACTCGTGGGCGAGCAGCCGCGCGAGGTCGAAATGCGCAGTGATCCGGGTGGCATAGGCGTGCGGCTTGGCGGTGGCGAGACAGAGCCGGTAGTGGCCCGCCAGAGTGCTCATCGCCGCCGGGATGCCGGGATACACGGTGTTTTCGAACAGCCCGACCGTGGTGTAGCGCGCGCGGTAGAGCTGTAGCGCCGCCTGCGGGTCCGGCACACCCAGCCGCGTGAACGAGTCGAGCAGCGCCGGACCGATCACCCAGCCAAGCTCTTGCGGCGCCGGCGCATCAAGCCCCAGCGCGTCGAGCGCATGGATCACCGAGGTGATGATGCCGGGGGCGGAATCGGTGAGCGTGCCGTCGAGATCGAGAAAGACGGTCTTCATTCGCGGCGGTCGTCGTCGAAAAACGGCGTCATCTGCGCGACGATCACGGCATTTTCCGCCAACGCCCGCGCCATCAGCGCGCGCTCGTCGTCCGGGATGTCATGCCCCTCGGCCAGCCGCTCCTCAAGCGTGCCGTAGCCCGAGACGTCGAGCGGCGCGAGGTCGGCCTGCTTCAGGATCGCCACCGTCTCGCGCACCGCCTCGGCCTCGTCCACGCCGCTGGCGTAGCACATCAGCGCCGCCCCGGTGGCGCCCTTGGGCAACCCGTCGTTTTCGTGCCGGCCAACCTCGACGAGCAGGGTATAGACCTGCTGGCGGCTCGGTTTTTTCTCGGTTTTGGTCAAAGGGGTTGCCTTTCGCAGTGTCGCGCCTGTCTATTGCCAAAGCTGCGGCTTCGCAATTCGTCTTGGTCTGAAAGGGTTTTCCATGCGTGTTCTTGTCTCTCTCCTCGCCGTCCTGGCGCTTACGGCCTGTTTCGACGCCGAGATGGTGCTGGATTTCAAGGACGAGACCAGTGTCGAGACGATCGTCACCACCAAGCTCAACCGCGCGCTCTACGACATGTCGACGATGGATGGCAGCGATCCCTGCGAGGGCGGCACCTCGACCCTCACCGAAACGGATTTCGCCTGCCAGCAAAGCGCGACGATGACGATCGACGAGGCCATCGCCCGGCCCAACCCGTTTGGCAAGGACGGCGAATTCGACCCGTCCGAAGGCATGGCGATCGAGCGGATCGACGACAATACCCTGCGCGTGACGGTCAACCTCGATGAGCTCGACAGCCCCGACAACACGCCCGAAGAACTCGACGGCATGAACGAGATGGCCGCCGCCGCCTTCGCCGGGCATTCGATCATCTTCCGCGTGCGGGGCTACGAAATTCTCGACACCACCGGCACGCTCTCGGACGACCGCAAGGAAGCCTCGCTGGTGATCCCGATTACCGGGCTGATGACCGGCAATGCCGGCGTGGTCTCGCCCTTCGTCACCACCGTGAAGCTGGCCAAGCAGTGCAGCTTCTTCGGCCTGTTCTGCGACTAGATCAGTCGCGCAGAAGCTCGTTGATGCCGGTTTTCGACCGGGTGCGCTCATCGACCCGCTTCACGATCACAGCGCAGTAGAGGTTGACGCCGTTCTTCGAGGGCATCGAGCCGGCGACGACCACCGAGTAGGGCGGCACTTCGCCGTACATCACTTCGCCGGTCTCGCGGTCGACGATCTTGGTCGACTGGCCGATGAACACGCCCATGCCGAGCACCGAGCCTTCGCGCACGATGCAGCCCTCGACCACCTCTGAGCGGGCGCCGATGAAGCAGTTGTCTTCGATGATCGTGGGCCCGGCCTGCATCGGCTCGAGCACGCCGCCGATGCCGACACCGCCCGACAGGTGCACGTTCTTGCCGATCTGCGCGCAGGAGCCGACCGTGACCCAGGTGTCGACCATGGTGCCGGTATCGACATAGGCACCGAGGTTCACGAACGACGGCATCAGCACCGCGCCGGGGGCGATGTAGGCCGAGCGGCGCACGATGGCATTGGGCACGGCGCGAAAGCCTGCCGCCTGCCACTCGTCGTCACCCCAGCCGGCGAACTTGCTGTCCACCTTGTCCCACCAGCCCGAGCCCTGCGGGCCGCCCGATTGGAATTCCATGTCCTTGATGCGGAACCCGAGCAGCACCGCCTTCTTGGCCCACTGGTTCACATGCCAGTCGCCATTTTCCATTTTCTCGGCGACGCGCAGCTCACCGCTGTCGAGCGCGTCGAGCGTGTCTTCGATTGCTTCGCGAGTCTCGCCCGTGGTGGCGGGGGTGATGGTATCGCGCGCCTCCCAGGCGGCTTCGATGGCGGCTTCGAGCTGTGCGTTCGACATGGATTTCTCCCCGTTTTCGGTTCTGTCCCGTTTGCGCGTTGGCTATAAGGGCTGAAACGAGCCCGCGCAATGCGGCATGACAGAGGACGAGTAGATGACAGACGATACCCGCAGCCATCCGTTTCGCCATTCCGGGCAGGACCGCGACGCCTCGCACCATTACCCCGACACGCCGCAAACCCGCTCGCCCACCTACAAGCTGGCCTACGACGATCTCGATTTTATCCTGCGCGACGAGCTTCGCCCGGTGCGCTTGCAGCTCGAGCTGCTGAAGCCCGAGCTGGTGATGCAGGAGCAGGGGATCGAAAGCACGGTGGTGCTGTTCGGCGGCGCCCGCATCCCGCGCCCCGAGGATAAGCACAAGGCGAAAACCAAGGGCCTCGCCGAGCTGTCGCATTACTACGACGAGGCGCGCCGCTTCGCCCAGCTCGTGTCGGAGCAGTCGAAGACCAATGGCCACCGCTGCAAGGTGATCGTGTCGGGCGGCGGCCCCGGCGTGATGGAGGCGGCGAGCCGCGGCGCGCATGACGTGGGCGGCAAATGCGTGGGGCTCAACATCGTGCTGCCGCATGAGCAGGCGCCCAACGAATGGGTCACGCCCGAGCTGTGCTTCAACTTCCACTATTTCGCGATCCGCAAGATGCACTTCCTGATGCGCGCCGAGGCGATCGTGGTTTTCCCCGGCGGTTTCGGCACGCTCGACGAGACCTTCGAGAGCCTCACCCTGATCCAGACCAAGCGGATGCGCCCGGTGCCGGTGATCCTGTTTGGCCGCGCGTTCTGGGAAAAGATCATCAACTGGGAGGCGCTGGCCGAGGCCGGCACGATCAGCCACGAAGACCTCGATCTGTTCAGCTTCGTCGAGACGGCGGAAGAGGCGATGGCGGTGATCGACGGCTGGGAGAGCAAGTGCGAGGTGAAGATGAAGAACGGCGATATCTAGCAAGCGTCAGGTCGGCACCGACCCTGGGGCATTGCGCCCGCCCGCATCTTCGAGCGGTGGTATTTGGGTATGGGTGAGCCGCGCCCGCCCCTGGAAAGGCCTGGCCGCGCCTGCGCTGGACCCTGCGCCGAACCCGGCTCAGGGTGTCAGCCAACGCCCCAAATCGGCCGAGGCCGAGCGCGCGCCGCCCCGCCGGCCGCGAAAGCTGGCGCCGCGCCACGCTCGGGCTGCCGCCATCCCGCACGCCTTCACGTTTTCACATACACCGGCACCTCCCTGATCCTGTCGAGCAGCCAGGTGTGCGAATGGCCGGGAAAGGGCCCGGTGAACTGGCGCATCAGGGTGGGGTAGCCAAAGCCGATCTCGGAGGTGCGGCAAAGAAACCGCCCGGTGATCGCGTCATGCAGGGCCAATCCGCCGCCCGCCTCGCGCAGGATGTAGCCCTTGTCGATCAGCCGCGTCTTGAGATCGCCCCAACTGCCGGCGCCGAGAAAATCCTGGCGCACCCGTTCGCGGATCGGCGTCAGCAGGCGCTCTGGGCTGCGCGCGTGGCTCTTGAACCCATCGCGGCGGTGAAAATCCCGCTCGACCGCGAGGCGGACGATCTGGCCGACCGAAACATCCTCATCGCGCGCGATCTGCTCGAGCCGCGCGACCACATCCCTGGGCAGTTTGAACGTCACCGATTCCATGCGCCCAGTATCGCCCGGAGATGGTTTCGGCGTGGTTAAATCCCGGCGTCAGACCCGCAGATCGCGCGGTAGTGCACAGATCACTTCGCGGTGCGGCAAGGCCATGATCATCGGCCCGTCGCCGGTTTTTTCGATCGCGAAGCCGAAGGCGGCGAGGCGGCGCTTCCAGTCGCGCCAGTTGCGGGCATGGTGGCGCTGGTCGCGCACGAATTCGACGGTTTTCTGAATCTCGCTCATGGCCGGTCCGGCTCCCCCAACTGTTGCGTCGCGGGCAGAAGATCGGAGCCGATTGGCAAAACATCAGCGAAAATGGGGCAAATCTTGGGTGATTGTTTCCGCAGCGCCGGGCTAGTCGGCGGAGATCTCGCACGACCCGATGGTGACCACGCCCAACCCCGCCTCCGCCTCGATCTCGCGCTTCGATTTGCGCGCACGCTCGGTGGCCGACTTGAGCTGACCGCAGGCGGCCATGATGTCTTCGCCGCGCGGGGTGCGGATCGGCGAGGCATAGCCGGCCTGGTAGATGATGTCGGCAAAGCGATGGATGCGGTTGTTCGACGACCGTTTGTAGGGCGAGCCGGGCCATTCGTTGAATGGGATCAGGTTGATCTTGGCGGGGATGCCCTCGATCAGCTTCACCAGCCGGCGCGCGTCGTCGTCACTGTCATTCACCCCGTCGAGCATCACGTATTCAAACGTGATCCGCTCCGAGTTCGACAGCTTCGGATAGGCCTTCAGCGCCGCCAGAAGCTCTTGGATGTTCCACTTCTTGTTGATCGGCACCAGCGTGTCGCGGGTCTCGTCGGTGGTGGCGTGGAAGCTGATCGCCAGCATGCAGCCGATCTCCTCGCCGGCTCGCGCGATCTCGGGCACCACGCCGGAGGTCGACAGCGTGATGCGGCGGCGGCTCAGGCTGATTCCCTCGCCATCCATTGCGATCTTCATCGCATCGCGCACGGCGTCGAAATTGTAGAGCGGCTCGCCCATGCCCATCAGCACGACGTTGGAGAGCAGGCGCGTCTCGTTCTTCGGATGCCGCCCCGGCTCGGGCCATTCGCCAAGGTCGTCGCGCGCCACCATGATCTGGCCGACGATCTCGCCCGCCGTGAGGTTGCGCACCAGCTTCTGCGTGCCGGTGTGGCAGAACGAACAGGTGAGGGTGCAGCCGACCTGGGAGCTGACGCAGAGCGTGCCGCGATCTTCCTCGGGGATGTAAACCACCTCCACCTCGTGGCCGCCGGCGATCCGCACCAGGTATTTGCGCGTGCCATCCTCCGAGACCTGCTTGGTGACGACCTCGGGCACGCGCACCTCGAAGTTCTCGGCAAGCTGGGCGCGGTAGTCCTTGGCGAGGTTGGTCATCGCCTCGAAGTCGCGCACGCCCTTCTGGTAGATCCATTGCCAGACCTGGCCGGTGCGCATCTTGGCCTGCTTTTCCGGCGTGCCGGCGGCGATCAGCGCCTCGCGCAAGCCCTCGCGGGTGAGGCCGACGAGGTTGACCTTGCCGGTGCCCTCCGGCGCGTCTTTGCGGGGCATGGTCAACACGTCTTGCGTGACGGGGGCAGTAGGGGTGGTCATGGACATGTCCTCGCGGTCTGGCGCCGATATAGGCGTGCCAGGCGAAAATTCAAAAGAAAAGCGCCCCGAACCGGGAGGCCGGGGCGCGCAAACTCTGGCGGGCGCTTACTTGCAGCGCGCGGCGGCGTCTTCGACGGCGGCGGTGAAGCCGAGCAGCGAGAACTTGTCTTCGGTGCGGGTGCCGCGTGCCGAATTGGCGACCGCCACCGCGTCGGCGCCGCGCTTCAGCGCCGAGATGATCTTGGCGTCGTCCTCGGGGCGTGCCCAGGCCCATTCCCCATTGGTGAAGAGCTGGAACGTATCGCCGCCGATGGTGAGTGCCACGGTCGAATCACCGGCGAACGGGTAGCCGCCGGTAAAGCTCACCTCGCCGTCGCCGCCCGGGCGATAGCTGACGAACAGCAGGATATCGCCCCGGTTCACCGCGACGGCCCGGCCACCCTTGGTGTTGACCGTCTCTTTCGGTTTCGAAACGCTCCAGCACTCTTTCGGGTTTTCTTCGACGAAGACGCTCCAATCGGTATTGGCGGCAACCCTGTTGGTGCTTTCCTGCGCAACGGCCCCGCTCGCGGCAAGCGCGAAAACGGCAATGCCAAGGCCTCGTGCGAGTTTAGAAATCATGTTTACCACAGCCTCCAGCCGTTCCTGCCTCTAGGCCCTTGCGCCGCTGCGCCGGAAGCGGTCTTCTCGGGGCGCGGACCTCAGTTTACTCTGCGGGGTCACATTAGCCGAAGATGTTGGGATTATGAAAGCCCCGTTGGCGGAAAACCGCGCGCCGCGACCGGGGTGGGAGAGACAAAATGGCTGCACCGGTTCCACTGACCGAAATCTGGCGGGGAGATCGCGTTGAATCGCTACATCTGGGGCATGTCGTGATCAGCACGCCCACCGGCGAGATCGTGCAGGAATGGGGCGATGCGCGCTCTGTGATCTACCCGCGCTCGGCGTCGAAAATGATCCAGGCATTGCCATTGGTCGAGAGCGGCGCGGCGGATGCGGCGGGGCTGACCACCGAGCAGCTGGCGCTGGCCTGCGCCTCGCACAACGGCGCGCATATCCACACCGACCGGGTCGATGCCTGGCTCGCCGATCTCGGCCTTGGCGAAGACGATCTGCGCTGCGGCGCGCATATGCCGAAAGACGAGGCGGCGGCCAAGGAGATCACCTGTTCGGGCGGTGCGCCCCGCCAGGTGCACAACAATTGCTCGGGCAAGCACGCGGGCTTTCTGACCCTCGCCAGGCACCTGCATGCCGGCCCGGAGTATATCGACATCGACCACCCGGTGCAGCAGGCGGTGCAGGCGGCCTGGGAAGACGTGACCGGCGAGCCGGTGCAGGGTTGGTCGCCCGATGGCTGTTCGGCGCCGAACTTCGCCACCTCGCTGCAAGGGATGGCGCGGGCGATGGCCTATTACGCCGCCGCGCGCGAAGACGGGGCGAGCCTGCGTGAGCGCTCCGCCGCCCGGCTGCGCATGGCGATGGCGAAGCACCCCGAGCTGGTCGCCGGCGAAGGCCGCGCCTGCACGCGCCTGATGCGCGCGATGCACGGCACGGTGACGATCAAGACCGGGGCCGAAGCCGTTTACGTGGCGATGTTGCCGGAGCAGAAGCTGGGCGTGGCCCTGAAGATCGTCGACGGCGCCACCCGCGCCTCCGAGGCCACCATTGCCGCGATCCTCGTGCGCCTCGGCGTGCTGGAGCGCGACAGCGAAGTGACACGCACCTATCTCGACGCGCCGATCGTCAACTGGCGCGGCATCACCACCGGCTACATCCGCCCGGCGCGCGGCCTGCTCGACTGACCGCTACAGCGCCGCGACAAGGCCCGCGACCGCCGCGCCAAGCGCGCGCTGGGCGTCCGGCTCGAAATGCACCCCGTCCTGGTCGCTCGACGCGATCACCGCGCCGGCATCGAGGAAATGCACGCCCCGGGCAGCGCACTTCGGCCGCAACACCGACGCCAGCGCGCGGCTCGGGGCCGCCGCGCCGAGAAACTCGCCCATGATCGGCCCCTGTTCCAGCACCGGCGGCGGGCAGATCACCAGCACCTCGAAGCCATCGTGGCGGGTCTGGTATTCCTCCGACAGGGCGATATCCACCAGCCCCGCGATCCCGGCGGTCACGCGCTCGGGCGTGGGCGCGAACCGGGTCTTGTGATCGTTGGTGCCGAGCAGGATGGCGAGCAGGTCGATCGGCCCGTGGCTTTGCAGCGCGATCCTGAGGCCGAGCCGGGCGTTCATGTGGCGCCCCATCACCGGATCGTCCATTTGCGTCGTGCGCCCCGGCAACCCCTCCTCGACCACCTCCCACGCTCCCCGCAACCCGGCCTCGGCAACGCGGGGCCAACGCGCCTCGGGGCCGTAGCGGCGGTTGTCGCCGGTCGAATGCATCGGCTTGGTGCCGTAGGTGTTGGAATCGCCAAAAGCGAGCATCAGTTGGGTCATGGGCGGGTTATCCTCCGTTGCCTGGTCGATGCTAGGAAGGGGCAAGGCCGAGGTAAAGCGTCGCGAGGGGCCTCGCGGGGTTGGAGAGCGCGCCAAATGCGCCCATATAGGCCGCAACACGAGATACGAGGAGCACGACCATGCTTGAGATGGGACAGAACGGCGCCGCGCCTGCCGCAGATGGCGCGCTGGTGAAGGAAATCACCGAGGCCACCTTTTTGGAAGACGTTGTCGAAGCCTCGAAAGAGGTGCCGGTGATTGTCGATTTCTGGGCGCCGTGGTGCGGCCCCTGCCGCACGCTCGGCCCGGCGCTGGAAGCCGCGGTGCAGGCCGCCGGCGGCAAGGTGAAGATGGTCAAGGTCAACGTCGACGAGAGCCAGCAGATCGCCGCGCAGCTGCGCATCCAGTCGATTCCCACCGTCTACGCTTTCTACGATGGCCAGCCGGTCGACGGGTTTCAGGGCGCGCTGCCGCAAAGCCAGGTAAACCAGTTCGTCGAGAAGATGGCGGCGCTGGCGAGCGAAGGCCCGCTGGCCGCCGCGATCGCCTCGGCTGAAGAGATGCTTGAGGCTGGCGCGCTCGACGATGCCGCCCAGACCTTCGCCGCGATTCTCGAGGAAGACGATACCATGGCCGCCGCCTATGCCGGGCTGGCCCAGGTGAAGATCGCCGAAGGCGACCTGGACGATGCCGAAGCGGTGCTGAACGGCGCGCCGGCGTCGATTTCCGGCTCGGCCGAGATCGAGGGCGCGCGCGCCAAGATCGCATTGGCCCGCCAGGCCGCCGAGGCCGGCCCGCTCGACGAGCTGCGCGCCAGGGTCGAGGCCGATCCGGCCGATGCCGAGGCCCGGTTCGATCTCGCCAAGGCGCTGCATGCGGCGGGCGAGGTGCAAGGCGCGGTCGATGCGCTGCTCGAGCTGTTCCGGCGCGATCGCGAGTGGAACGACGGTGCGGCGAAGGCCCAGCTGTTCACCATCTTCGATGCCCTCCCGGCCAACGATCCGGTGGCGCTCGCGGGCCGGCGCAAGCTTTCGTCGCTCATGTTCGCCTGAGATGGCGAAGCGCGCCGATCTTCCGGCCCGTTTGCCGCTGTTCCCGCTGCCGGGGGCGCTGATGCTGCCGCGCGCCCGGCTGCCGCTGCACATCTTCGAGCCGCGCTACCTTGCGATGTTCGACGATGCGCTGAAAGCGAGCGGGCGGATGATCGGCATGATTCAGCCCGCCGACGACGCGGGCGAGCGGCTGCACCAGATCGGCTGCGCCGGGCGGATCACCTCGTTTACCGAGACCGACGACAACCGCTACATGATCACCCTCACCGGCGTCAGCCGGTTTCGCGTCGGTGCGCCCGAGGAGGGCTTTACGCCCTACCTCGTGGCGCCGGTCAGCTGGGCCGGGTTCGAGCGCGATCTTGGCCCGGCGGAATCCGACCAGGGGTTTGACCGTGCGCCATTTCTGAAACTGCTCGCGCGCTACCTCGACGTGACCGATCTGCGCACCGACTGGGAAAGCCTCGACGAGGCCGACGACGAGTTGCTGATCAACTCGCTGTCGATCCTTCTGCCATTCGACACCGAGGACAAGCAGGCGTTGCTCGAAGCGCCCTCGCTCACCACGCGGCGCGAGACGCTGGTGGCGTTGATGGAATTTTCCCTCGCCGCGCAGGGCGGGGCAGGCACCGAGGACAAGCTGCAATGAGTGAGCCCAAACCCCCCGTTCCGAGCTATGACCGCCACATGCTGGAGGCGCTCGTCTGCCCGCTGACGCAAGCCCGTCTGCGCTTCGATGCCGAGCGGCAGGAATTGATCTCGGAGGCGGCGAAGCTGGCCTTCCCGATCCGCGACGGCATTCCGATCATGCTGGTCGACGAGGCGCGCAAGCTCGACGACTGACGCGCGCCAACAAGCGCCCTATCGGGTGCGCTTGTTGTTCTCCGCGGTGATCGAGAACGTCACGGTGTCAAACCGCATGCCAGTCTTGAGCGCGCCCAGCACTACGGCCGTTTGCGCGCCCGCGCCATCGGTGATGATCCATTGCCGCAGCTCCACCGGGGCGGCGGTGAACATCAGCTGGATATTGCCGTATTCCGGGTGGTCCGGGTCCTGTGCCGTCACGGTGGTGGCGGTGCCGTCGTAGCCGTGGCCGACAACCATGCCCGAACGGCTCAGATCGACGTTCTGCGCCAGGATCAGGTTCAGCGGTGTTTCCTTCAGCGGGTATTGCTCGGGGCCGGTGTTGGACTTGCCGTCAAACACCGCGAGCTGCTGGCCGCCGGCGATCACCACGGTCTTGTCCGGCGGGTTGTATTCAAACCGCGCCCGCCCCGGCCGCTGGATCTTGATCACCCCGGTCGAAATCGTCTGATCGGAATTGATCTGCGTGAACTCGGCCTCGAGCGTGGTGAGCCCGCCCAGATAGCGCGAAATCTCACCGAGCGAGAGCTTTTCGGCCATCGCCGGCAGAGCGGTGAGCGCCACGAGCACGGGCGCGAGGAGGAAACGGGTGATTTTCATGGCCCCTACCTAAGAAAAAGCGCGGGCGTTACCAGTGCGCCCGCGCTCAATATCATCACTTTGCCGCGTGTTAGGCGATATCACGCCTGCTCGGGCACCAGGATCTCGCGTTTGCCGACGTGGTTCGAGGCGCTCACCAGCCCCTGGTCTTCCATCTGCTCCACCAGTCGCGCGGCCTTGTTGTAGCCGATCGCGAGTTTGCGCTGGATGTAGGAGGTCGAGCACTTGCGATCCTTCATCACGATCGCCACGGCGGTATCGTAGAGCGCATCTTCCATGTCGGTATTGCCGCCGGTGTTGAGGCCCAGCACCGCGTCGATATCGGCGGCCTTGTCCTCGTCCGGCCCCTCGACCACGCCCGACACATAATCCGGCGAGCCGAAGCTCTTGAGGTGGTTGACGATCTCTTCCACTTCTTCGTCGCTCACGAAGGGGCCATGCACGCGGATGATGCGCGCGCCGCCGGCCATGTAAAGCATGTCGCCCATGCCAAGCAGCTGCTCGGCGCCCTGTTCGCCCAGGATCGTGCGGCTGTCGATCTTCGAGGTCACCTGGAAGCTGATCCGGGTCGGGAAGTTGGCCTTGATCGTGCCGGTGATCACGTCGACCGAGGGGCGCTGGGTGGCCATGATCAGGTGGATGCCGCTCGCCCGCGCCATCTGCGCGAGGCGCTGGATCGCGGCCTCGATCTCTTTGCCGGCGACCATCATCAGGTCGGCCATCTCGTCGACCACGACGACGATATAGGGCAGCTTTTCGGGGGCGAATTCCTCGGTCTCGAAAATCGGCTCGCCGGTGTCTTCGTCAAACCCGGTCTGCACGGTGCGCTTGAACAGATCGCCCTTGTCGAGCGCGTCTTTCACCCGGCCATTGTAGCCCTCGATGTTGCGCACACCCATTTTCGACATCTTGCGGTAGCGCTCTTCCATCTCGCCGACGACCCATTTCAGCGCCACCACGGCCTTTTTCGGGTCGGTCACGACCGGGGAGAGCAGGTGTGGGATGCCGTCGTAGACGCTGAGTTCCAGCATCTTCGGGTCGATCATGATCAGCCGGCATTCTTCCGGGGTGAGCCGGTAGAGCAGGCTGAGGATCATCGTGTTGATCGCCACCGATTTGCCCGAGCCGGTGGTGCCGGCGATCAGCAGGTGGGGCATCTTGGCGAGGTTGGCGACGATCGGGTCGCCGCCGATATCTTTGCCGAGCGCCAGCGGCAGACGCATGTTGGTGTCGCCGAAATCGCGGCTCGACAGGATCTCGCGCAGCACCACCTTTTCGCGGTGCTCGTTGGGCAGCTCGATGCCGATCACCGAGCGGCCCGGCACGGTCGAAACCCGCGCGGACAGGGCCGACATCGAGCGCGCGATATCGTCGGCCAGGCCGATCACGCGGCTCGCCTTCAGGCCCGGCGCGGGTTCGAGTTCATACATCGTGACGACGGGGCCGGGGCGCACACTGACGATCTCGCCCTTGACGCCGTAATCGTCGAGCACGTTTTCCAGCATCCGGGCGTTTTCTTCCAGCGCATCGTCGGAGAGATGATGGCGCTCGATCGCACCGGGATCGGCCAGCAGGCCAAGCGGCGGCAGCTCGAATGCCTCCGATGCCTCGTCAAAATTCAGCTTCGGCTGGGCCTCGGCGCGGGCGCGGGTCGAGGGGGCCGCCTTGCGCGTGTTATGCTGCACCACCGCTTTTGGCTGCGGTACGACGGCCGGACGTGGGGTAAATTCGGCCTCCAGGTCGGGTTCGAAATCGGCACCCAGGTCGGGCTCCCAGGCCGGGGCCTCGCTGCGCATCGACGGCTCAAGCATGTGCGGCGCGGCGGGCGTGTCGACCGGCTCGGCAAAAATGTTGGCCTCATCGGTCGGTGCCATCTGCGGCTCATGCGCGAGCGGGGCCGGCGCCAGCCCGCGCATTACGGGCGGTTCGGCCCGCAGCGTGGTGCCGCCTTCGGCAAACTGCCGGGTCTTGGCGCGCGCAGTCGCCTTGGCGATCGCGGCGGCCATCGGCGACAGCGGCTCGGCCTCGGGGGCCTGCATCTGCGCCGTGGCGGGCAGGCCGGGATTGCGGCGTGCGCGCAGGGCGTTTGCGATCTTGGCGCTGATCCGGTCGGAGGTGCCGGCGCCTTCGGGCAGGTCGCCCATGTAGGCGCCCGGCTCGACAAGCTCGGGCGCGGGCATCGGCTCGGGCGCGCGCTTGGCCAGGCCCTGCACGCGGGCGAGCAGGCCCGGACGCGGTTGGGCGGGCGCCGGTGCGCCGGGCGCCATCATCGCTTGCGGGTTGATCTGCAGCTTCTGCGGCTGGGCGCGCACGACCGGCGGCTCGGCGCGCATCACCCGGGCAGTGCGCAGCGGCGGCGGGGCCGAGAATGCGCTGTCATCGTCGAACAGCTCGTCGTCCTGTTCGTCCGCATAGGCGGCGTCGGCCCGGCGCTGGGCCTGTCGTGCTTTGAGCGCCTGCGCACCCTTGAGCGCACCGCTGGCCCCGACCGAGGCGCCGATCGCGGCCCCGCGTGCGCCGTGGCGCATCAGCGTGAGCAGCCCGGCATAGGCAAACACCACCCCGGCGGCGAGGAAGCCCACGAGGCGGCGCATCTCGGGGGTGGTGAATCCGAGCGCGAAGGCCGAGACGGCCAGCATCGCCAGCCCGACGATCACCGACATCACCTTGATCCCCAGCGCGGGATCGACCGGCAGCACCCCGAGCACCGCACCCAGCACAGTATCGCCGAACAGTCCGCCAAGGCCGAACGTGTGGCTCCAGGCGGGGCCGGGCACGAGGGTGGAGGCGTAGACGGCGCCAAGGGCCACGGCGATCGGCACGAACACCGCCCGGCCCAGCGCGCGCTCTTCGCCCTGGTGCAAGACAAAGCGCAGGCCCCAGACCGCGAGCGCGACGACCATCGCCCAGCCGCCCTTGCCGATGATCACGGCGAGCGGCGAGGCGATGTTGGCGCCGGCGCGGCCCAGCAGGTTTTCGGCCGGGCCCTCGGTGGCAGAGAGCCAGCCGGGATCGTCGGGCGCATAGGAGCCGAGGATCAGCGCCAGCACGAGTGCGAGCGCGAGCAGGCCGAGCCCGAGCAGTTCCATGCCGCGCCGCTCGATCATCGCCTGGGTGGACGAATCGAAGATCGGATCGCGCCCTTTTGCCTGATATGCCATGCTGTACCTCGTGCCTTAGTCGTAGAGACAACGCCGGATGTTGATCAGCGCCGCCTCCGTCTCGTTTCTCGGCGCCACAAGGGCCACCCTTATGTATCCCTTGCCCGGGTTTTGTCCGCCCACCTCGCGCGCGAGATAAGCGCCGGGCAACACCCGGACCCCGGTTTCTTTCCACAATTTCAGCGCCGCCGTCTCGCCATCCGCGACCGGCAGCCACAGGAAGAACCCGGCCTGCGGCGCATGGTAGCCCGGTACGCCGTGGAAAACGGCGTCGGCGATGGCGTATTTTTCCTGGTAGAGCGCGCGTGAGACCTCGACGTGGCGCTCGTCGGCCCAGGCCCGCTCCGCCACGCGCTGCAACGGCAGCGGCAGGGGGGCGCCGGCGTAGGTGCGCAGTTGCTTCATCCGGGCGATGCTCTGGGGGCCGCCGGCGGCAAAGCCCGAGCGCAGCCCCGGCAGGTTTGACCGCTTGGAGAGCGAATGGAAGATCACCACGCGTTCGGGGTCGGCGCCGCCCTCGCGGGCCACTTCCAGCGCGCCGTGGGGCGGCGTGTCGCGGTAGATCTCCGAATAGCATTCGTCGGCGAAGATCTGGAAATCGTGTTTCTCGGCCAGCGCGATGGTCTCGGCCCAATCTTCGCGGCTGGCCACCGCGCCCTGCGGGTTCGACGGCGAACACAGGTAGGCGATCGCGGTGCGGTTGAGGATGTCTTTCGGCAGGGTTGAGAAATCGGGCAGGAAGCCGGTCTCGGCGGTGGCGGGCACAAACACCGGCTCGGCCCCCATCGCCTGCGCGGCCACGGCATAGACCTGGTAGAATGGGTTAGGGATCAGCACCACGGGCTTCTGGCCGCGCACCTGTTCGGGGCAGAGCGCCACGGCGGCGTTAAACAGCCCCTCGCGGGTGCCGTTGAGCGCGATCACCTGCGTCTCGGGGTTGGTGCTGACGCCATAGCGCCGCGTGATCCAGGCCGAGATCGCCGCGCGCAGCTCGGGCGTGCCCTCGTTCGGCGGGTATTTCCCGAATCCGTCGAGATTGTCTGCGATCACCTCGCCCACGAAGTCCGGCATCGCGTGGCGCGGCTCGCCGATCGTCATATGCACGACCTCGCCGCCCGGCGCATGCGCGTCGAGCAGTTGCCGCAGACGCGGAAACGCATATTCGGGAAGCCCTGAGAACCGCTCGGGGAACGTCATCTGCCTGTATCTGCCTCTTTGTTCGGGATCATGTCGCCCCGATTTCGTCCAGAATAGCCGCTCGCGCGGCATCGGTCCAGAAAAAGGCAGGTATGCCAGCCGGTTGGGTGCGAATATGTGGCTTTTGAGGCAGAACGCCCTGAAATTGCGGCCCGGTCAGGCCAGCGCGGCCTCGGCGGCGGCGCCAATCCGAAGCAGCCGCTCCTCGCCCATTGGCGCGCCGAGAAACATGATCCCGGTGCCCGGCAGGCCGGTCGGCAGGGTGAGGGCCGCGCCGCCGGTGAGATTGCCGATCCGGGTGTTGTTGAGCGCATGCAGGTTTTCGGTGACGTAATAATCATGATCCGAGAGCAGCCGCTCGATCTTGGGCGGCATGATCGCCGAGGTCGGCAGGATCACCGCGTCATAGGCTGCGGTGAGGCGGAAATAGGCCACCCGGATCGCATCGAGCCGCTGGCGCGCGGCGATGAAGTCTGTCGCCGCGAACTTGCCGCCGGCGCGGAACCGTTCGAGGATCTCGTGAAACATCTTGTCCGGCTGCGCCTCGATCACGTCGCGCCAGGTGGCATAGGCCTCGGGCGTGTAGAGGATTGCCGACATCCCGAGCGCCTCGTCGATCACGTCGAAACGCGCGCTCTCGATCAGGGCGCCTGCCGCGCGCAACCGGTCAACGGCGCTGTCAAACCCGGCGCGGGGCTGGTCGCGCACATCGCGGTAGCCGTTTTCGAGGATCAGGAAGCGGCTGCCCTTGAGCGTGGCGCCGGTAAGGTCGGCCGGCTTTGCGCGGCCTTCAAGCGCGGCGAGAAACAGCGCGGCGTCTTCGACATTGCGGCACAGCGGGCCGACGGTATCGAAATAGGCCACCAAAGGCACGACGCCCTTGAGCGAGAGCCGCCCCGAGGTAGTCTTGAGCCCGACCAGATCGTTCCAGGCCGAGGGGATGCGCACCGAACCGCCAGTGTCGGACCCGATGCCGGCGGGGGCGAGGCCGAACGCCACCGAGGTGGCCGCGCCCGACGACGAGCCGCCCGGCACCGCTTGCGCGTCATTCACGCAAGGCGGGGTCTCGGCCACAGGGTTCAGCCCGAGGCCCGAGAAGGCGAGCTCCGACATGTGGGTCTTGCCCAGGCCCACCAGCCCCATCGCCGTGGCATTGGCGAGCACCTCGGCATCGGCCTCGGGCACCCGGCCCTTGAGCATTGCCGACCCCGCCTCGGTAGCCACGTCGGCGGTGTCATACAGGTCTTTCCAGCTCACCGGCACACCGTCGAGCGGCCCGCGCCGGGTGCCGGCCTTGGCCCGCAGCGCCGCCGCCTCGGCCTCGGCCAGTGCGCGCGCTTCGGTGAGCCGGGCATAGATGCGGTTTTGGAGCGGATGCGCCTTGATCGCGTCGAAATACGCCGCGGCCAGATCGACCGGATCAATCTCACCGGCGCCGATCCCGCGCCCGAGATCGCCCGCGCTCATCCAAAGCCAGTTTTCCGCCATTGCCGCCTCCGTTTGGGCTGACGGTATCGGCGCGCGGGGCGGATCACAACGGCTTAGAGTGCGTCCCCCTGTTGGATGGACATGGCAGGGCCAAAGGGGACAAGTCCGAGCGGACCCCGCTGGTGCCGGAATTCCAGGACTCTAGAATCCTAGAATCCTAGAATCCTAGTGTCCTAGTGTCCTAGTGTCCTAGTGTCCTAGTGTCCTAGTGTCCTAGTGTCCTGACGGCCGGTCCGGGGCTGCCACGGGAACATCACAAAATTCCATAGGTGAAAGCCGCCCGCCTTGTTGTTTTTTTGCAAATTCCGAAACGGAGGCCTAGGAATAATACGGTTGATGCACAGCACCACCACCCGCGCGCCGGGCGGACCTTCTGCGTCCGCCACAGCCGGAAAGCCCTACCGTTTGCCGCAGAGCCTGAGCTGCTGGTCATACATTACGGCGCGCCCCCCCACCTCGTCGGCGATGCGCAGAAGCCAGGCTTTGCTGTTGTGGGTGCCGCGACTGTAGCCGTTTCGGCCCTCGTGATAGGCGAGGTACTGGTTACGCGCGTCGTGCACTGGCACGCCCGTCTCTTCGGTGGTCTGGGTCATGTACCAGCCCATGAAATCGGTCGCATCGCGGATGTCATCGCGTTCCGCCATCCGCCCGCCCTCGGCGCGCTGGTATTCCTTCCAGGTGCCGTCGAGCGCCTGGGCATAGCCGTAGGCCGAGCTTTGGCGCCCCATCGGGATCACCCCAAGCGTGTAGCGCATCGGTGTGCGGTTGTTGCCGATGAACTTCGATTCCTGGTAGATGATCGCCATCTGCACAGGCACCGGCACGCGCCACTTGCGCTCGGCTTTTTCCATGGCCTTCAGGTAAGTCGGCCTTTGTTTCACGATCGAACAGGCATCGTCGAGATTTCGAGGCGCCCGGTAGTCGCTGCCGCTACAGGAGGCGACAAACAGCAAGATAGCGATCGTGCGAAGAAGTCTGCTCATTTGCCCCTCGCAACATTTTTATATTTTGCGGGCATCTTAGCCGATCCGGATCGGCCTGAAAACGGGTCAGATGAGAAAAGCAAGCGTAAGGGGTATCGTGGCAACGGCGGTGAGTGTCGAGGTGACGACGAGCCCCGCCACCGCATCCGCGTCGGCGCCGTATTTCTCGGCCAGCATGTAGGAGGTTACGGCCACCGGGGTCGAGACCTGGAGCACCAGCACCGCGAACGGCACCGGGTCGAGCCCGAAGCCCCGCCCGACCCCCCAGCCGATCGCCACCGTGACGGCAACTTTGAGCATGGAAATGACGAAGGCGCGCCCCAGCCCGGCTGGGTGCAGCCGCGCGACCGCCACGCCGAGGGTGATCAGCATGAGCGGGATCGCGAGCTGGCCGACAAGCTCGAGCGTATTGGTCAGGAACCGCGGCGTGTGCCAGCCCTGCCAGAGAAACAGCGCGCCCAGCAGCGTGGCCCAGACCAGCGGCTCTTTGAGGGCCTTCATCGGCGAGCCTCCGCCGGCGACGATCCAGACCCCGAAGGTGAACGACCACACCGCCATCACGGCAAACACTACCACGGCGTAGCCCAGCCCGGCCTCGCCGAAGGCGAACAGCGCCAGCGGCAGGCCGAGGTTGCCGGTATTGCCGAAGATCAGCGGCGCGAGATAGGTGCGCAGATCGAGTCCGGCCAGGCGCGTGGCCGCGAAGGCCACCAGCGTGATCGCGCCGTAAGCGGCGACCGCGGCAAGCGAAAGCGTGGTCAGCGCGGCCGGATCGATCTCGGTCTTCATCAGCGCGGTGAAAATCAGAGCGGGCACCGATAGTGTCATTGCCAGCTTGGTGACGAACTCTATTCGGTACTCGAAACCGAGCCGCACCCAGAGGTAGCCGATCAGCGCCAGCAGAAACACCGGCGCGACGATTTCCAGCACTGTCAGGACAAGGTTCACAGTCTGTTTCCCACAATTTCGCGCCGCCCGCATGGACAAGCCCCGACCCAAAGCACTACTACTATTCGGGGAGCTGTTCGACCATGCTGAAATCTCGTGCCAAATATCATCTTGGCCAAATCGTGCGCCATCGTAAGCATCCCTTCCGGGGTGTGATCTTCGACGTCGACGCGATGTTTTCGAACACCGACGAATGGTACGAGGCTATTCCCGAAGAAAGCCGCCCGTCGAAAGACCAGCCGTTCTACCACCTGCTCGCCGAAAACGACCAGAGCTACTACGTGGCCTACGTGTCGGAGCAGAACCTGGTGGCGGATTATTCTGGCGAGCCGGTCAGCCACCCCGACGTGCCGGAGCTTTTCGGCGAGTTCGAAGACGGGCAATACCCGCTGCACTTCCAACTCAACTGATCCGTTTCAATACCCCAGTGCGATCCCGTCCTTGCGCGGGTCCGACGCGCCTTCCAGGACGCCACGCGCATGGTCGATACGGATCGCCTGAGCGCCGCCGATCGGCTCTTCCGGGATGGTGACGGCGTGGCCCATCGCGGCCAGCTCGGCGCGCACCGCGTCGGAATAGCCGCGCTCCACCCGCATCTCGCCGGAATCCGAGAAGCTGCGCGGTGCGTCGAGGGCGGTTTGCGGATCGAGCCCGTAGTCGACGATGTTGGTGAGCACGCGGGCATGCCCGTTGGGCTGGTAGGCCCCGCCCATCACGCCGAACGGCATCGTCACGCGCCCGTTCTCGCGCAGCATGCCCGGAATGATCGTGTGCATCGGCCGCTTGCCGCCGCCGGCCTCGTTCGGGTGCCCCGCCTCAAGCGTGAAGCCCGCGCCGCGGTTCTGGTAGAGAATGCCGAACTTGTCCGAGGCAAGGCCCGAGCCGAAGGAATGGTAGACCGAGTAGATCAGCGAGACCGACATCAGGTCGCGGTCGACCACGGTGAGATAGACGGTATCGCGATGCACCGCTTCGGTGAGCGGCGCGGCGGCTTGCATCGCCCGCTTTGGGTCGATCAATGCGGCGAGCGCCTTGGCGGTTTCGGGCGCCAGCATGTGGTCGAGCCGGGTGGTGAGGCGGGCGTCGGCGATGAACCGGTTGCGCGCGTCATAGGCAAGCTTGGCGGCTTCCGCTTCGAGGTGGGCGCGCTGGGCACCGAACGGGTCAAGCGCGGCCAAGTCGAACTCGGCGAGGATGTTGGCCATCAGGATCGCCGTCGCGCCCTGGCCGTTGGGCGGGTGCTCGACGAGCTCGACGCCCTTGTATCGGCCCGAGACCGGGCTGCCCCAGGTCGCCTCGGTGGCGGCGAAATCCGCCAACGTATGGCTGCCGCCCATCGCGTTCAGCGAGGCGACGAGATCTTCCGCCACCTCGCCTTCGTAGAACCCTTTGCGCCCCTCGGCGGCGATCCGGCGCAGCACCTCGGCCTGGCCCGGCGCGCGGAACAGATCGCCGGGTGCGGGTGCGGTGGCGCTGGCAAGGTAGTCGCGCCGGGCCGCGTCGTTCGCCAGGAGACCGTCGCGCGCGGCGATCGCCCAGTCGAAGGCGGCGCGCGGCGCGACCGGCACGCCGGCCTCGGCGTAGTGGATCGCGGGGGCCAGCACTTCGGCGAGCGGCAGGGCGCCATGGGCCTGCGACAACCGGCAGAAGGCATCGACCGCGCCCGGCACGGTGACGGCGGCCACGTCGCGCACCGGCACAGCACCATGGCCGGCGGCGCGCAGGATGTCCGGGTCGAGCCCGGCCGGGGCACGGCCTGACCCGTTGAGCGCGATGATCCCGTCCGCGCCCGGCTTGTCGATCAGCGCGAAGGCATCGCCGCCAAGCCCGGTCATCTGCGGTTCGCAGATATTGAGCACCATCGCCGCGCCGATCGCCGCATCGACCGCGTTACCGCCGGCCTGCATCAACTGCACGGCGGTCTGGGCGGCGAGCGGGTGCGAGGTGGCGCACATGCCATTGCCGGCGAACACGGGCGAGCGGCCGGGGCGTTGAAAATCACGCATGGGAGCCTCCAAATTTGGGGAGCCCCCGGGCAGGACAGGACCGGGGGCTGGTCGGATCGCCAGAAAGCTGGCGGAAACCGCAGTCGGATGCAAGGCCGGGGAGGCTGTTTTCGGGTTTGCGCGAGGCAGGCAGCCGGAGGGTCGACCGGCGCGCGCAGCAGCCGATGTGGACCAGGCGCGTGCGCGCCGTCACACAGGGGTCGCATCGCGCAAGACTGATGGCGGAGGGGAAATCCTCGGCGCCGCGCACTGGGCGGGGGCTGTTAACGCGGCACCGAGGGAAGCTTATGCAGCTACCCTGCAACCATTGCGTCTCAATTGGCCACTGATTGGGAGGTAATCGGGCGATTTCGGGGCAATTCGGCCCGATCATGGAAAGTGTTGGCCGGGCGCATACCCGAGCCAGATGGTCGCGGCAGGTCACAGGTGGCTTGGTTGTTGCGATGGCAATACCGGCGACAAAGCTGAGACCGGCCCGCCCTAGTGTCTGCCCCGCGACGCGGAGGCGGGGAAAACAACGAAATGGGGAACGGAACCTTGGTCCGCAGCGCCACGCCACGCAGCGGCGCGCAAAACACCGAACCGGTGAATGGTCATTTGGCGCACAGCGCCACGCTACGCTGAGGCACTATAGGCGGCCGTACCGTCGCTGGGGCTCCTTGTCTGCCAGCGATGCCGGCCCCCCGGGCGTCGGCGGCGCGCAGTTTGGCGCGCATCGCGACGATGGCCGGACTGCGCACCGGGTCCTGCCCTGATGCCCTCGGTTCAGTTTAGCCGGGCGGCGGCGGCGAGCGGTATGCGGAAGGTGAGCGTGTTGCGATTTCCAGAGCGGTAGTATTGCAGCCGCTCCGTGAGCTCGCGGATCAGGAACCAGCCGAACCCGCCTTCCGGCAGCTCGTCCGGCGGCACGTCGAGGTCATGTCGCCGGCCCTCGGGCATTTCACCCTCGGGCATCGGCCGCCCGTCGTCGGTGATTCGGAAGGCGAGCGCATCGCCCAGCAGGTCGACCTCGATCTCGATCACCCCGCGCCCGTGTTCGGCATAGGCATGTTCGACCACGTTGTTGAGCACCTCGGCGAGCACGATCTCCACCACGCCATGGCATTGCGCGCCGAGGTCCATGCTGCGAAACGTGCCCATCGCGGTTTTCAGCGCGCTGCGCACGGAGGTTTCGTCGCCCGGGAAGATCAGGTGCAGCCGCCGCTCGCCCGGTTCCCCGGCAACGTCGATGTGATCGCGTGCGCTGCCCATGAATACGAAGGACCTATCCAGCATTTGCGAGCCTGGTGGTGATGGCGGCGACGTCGTCATGAATGGTGAAGACCGTATCCATCCGCGTGAGGTGAAACACCTTTGCGACCGTCGGGGTCAGCCCGGCAAGCTCGAGCTTGCGCGCCGGTCCGGCCTGTTTCATCACCGCGACGACGGCGCCGAGGCCGGACGAATCGAGGAAGGTGACCTGCGACAGATCGAGCACCACGCGCTCGGGCCCGTCATCTGTCAGCCCGCGCATCCTGTCCTTGAACTGGATCGCCACGGCCGCATCGATCCGGGCCTCGGCCACGGTGACGATGCGCAGCGCACCGATATCCTCGATGACGAGATTCATGGCCGTTCTCCTTTGCGGCGGGTCCATTTGGTGGGAAGGTAGCGGCTGATCCTTACCATTCGGTAAGCGGCAGGCGGTTTTGGAGAGAGAAACGTGACCCAGGCGATGGATTACGCAGAGCTGCGCGCCCGTGTGCGGGCCCTGACGGCGGATGAAGCCGACCCGGTGGCGCTGATGGCCACGCTCGCCTGCGAGGTGCATCACTTCGATGACCGCTTCGACTGGACCGGGTTCTACCGCGTCACCGCGCCGGGGCTTTTGAAGATCGGCCCCTACCAGGGCGGCCACGGCTGTTTGACGATCCCGTTCGAGCGCGGTGTCTGCGGCGCGGCGGCGCGCAGCGGCGAGGTGCAGCTGGTCGATGACGTAGACGCCTTCCCCGGCCATATCGCTTGTGCCAGCTCCACCCGCTCCGAGCTGGTGTTGCCGGTGTGGAATGGCGCGGGGGCGCTGATCGGTGTCTTCGATATCGACAGCGACCGGCCGGCGGCTTTCACCCGCGAGGATGCCGACGAATTGTCCGCGCTTTTGAACGAGGTGTTCGCCTAATGCTGACCGGATCCTGCCTGTGTGGTGACGTGACCTTCCGGGTCACCGGTGCGCCGTTCGACCCGGCCGCCTGCCATTGCTCGATGTGCCGCAAGACCTCGGGCCATGTCTGGGCGGCGGCGATCGTAGCCGAAGACGGGATCGAGATCGAAGGCCCGCTGCGCTGGTATCGCTCCAGTGAGCGCGCGCGGCGGGGGTTCTGCCCGCGCTGCGGCTCGTCTCTGTTCTGGCAGGAGATCGGTTCGGGCTTCATGGATTTCGCCCTTGGCGCGGTCGACGGGCCGACCGGCATGCACCTTGGCCGCCACATCTACACCGAGAGCAAGGGCGACTATTACGACATTCCTGCGAGCGAGCCGCAGCAGAGCGGACAGGGCGAGCCATGATCCTCGGGCTCGATTGGGTGACGGTGGCGAGCTTTCTCGGCGCCGGGGTGATTTTGAACCTCACGCCGGGGGCCGACGTGATGTTTGCCTCGGCGAGCGGCATTGCCGGCGGGCCGCGCGCCGGCGTGGCGGCGGCGTTTGGCGTGGCGCTGGGCGGGCTGCTGCATACCGCGCTGGCGGCCGCCGGGCTTGCCGTGATCCTGCAGGCGAACCCGATGGCCTACGATACGGTGCGCTACGCCGGGGCGGCGTATCTGCTGTTTCTCGCCGTGAAGTCCTGGCGGGCCGGTCCGGCGCAGGAGGCGGCGGGCGCGACGCGGCTTGGCCGGGCCGTGCGGCGCGGCTTCGTCACCAATGCGCTGAACCCCAAGGTGGCGCTGTTCATCCTCGCGCTGCTGCCGCAGTTCACCAACCCCGGGGCCGGGCCGGTCTGGGCGCAGATCCTCCTGCTCGGCGGGCTGTTCTCGACCACCGGGTTCCTGATCACGGCCGGCTACGGCGTGCTGGCGGGCTACGCCGGGCACGCGCTGGGCCGGGCCACCGGCTGGCTTGGCAAGCTGGCGGCCGTGGTCTTTGCCGCGCTCGCGCTCAGGCTGGCGCTGGACTGATCCGCCCGCATCTGCGAAACGCGTGGCCCATGACCAGCAGCGACTACACCCCGCCCGATAGCCCCCTCGTGATCATCCACCAGGACCACGAGCTTTTGCTGGTCGACAAGCCGGACGGGCTTCTGAGCGTGCCGGGCAAGGGCGAGCACCTCGCCGATTGCCTGCTGGCGCGGGTGCAGGCCGCCTTTCCCGAGGCGCTGCTGGTGCACCGGCTCGACCGCGACACCTCGGGCGTGATGGTGTTTGCCCTCACCCCCCACGCCCAGCGCCACCTCGGCCTGCAGTTCGAGAGGCGGCATATGAAAAAGGTCTACGTGGCGCGGGTCTGGGGCGAGATTGCCGAAAAGACCGGCACCGTCGATCTGCCGCTGATCGTCGACTGGCCGAACCGCCCGCTCCAGCACGTTAACTTTGAGACCGGCAAACCGGCGCTCACCGACTGGCGGGTGGTGAAATATGAGGATGGCACCACGCGGGTGCGGCTCTATCCGCACACCGGACGGTCGCACCAGCTGCGGGTGCACATGAAAGAGATTGGCCACCCGATCCTCGGCGATCCGTTCTATGCCGAGGGCCCGGCGCGCGATTTCCCACGCATGATGCTGCATGCGGAAAGCCTGCGGTTGCGTCACCCCGATGGTGGCAAGGGGATGAGTTTCAGCGCGAAATGCCCGTTCTGAGCGCGGGCTGATAGCGCGTCACGCGCCCACCCAACGGCGCAGCATCCAGTACCACTGGTCCGGGTTGGCGAGGATTCGGGCCGACAGGCTGTCGTTGAAGGCGCGGGTCATCGTTTCGGCGTCCGTGTGCGGGATCGGCGCCTCGAACTCGACCGAGAAATCCGCGCCGTCGCCAATGCGCGTGCCGTAGGCAGGCACCATCGGCAGATCGTATTTGAGCGCGAGCTGGGCGGCCGAGAGCGAGGTGAGCGCCTCGTGGCCGAGGAACGGCAGGCGCACACCCTCGGGGTATTTCTCGTCGAGCAGGATGGCGATCAGCCCGCCGCTGCGCAGATGGCGTACCAGCGCCTTGGTGCCGCCGTGCCCGGTCGGCAGAATCGGCAGCCCGCCGGCCTCGATCCCGGCCAGCAGACGGCGCTGGTAATGGCGGTTGGTCTGCGGGCGATACACCGCGCCGCACTCCAGTCCGCGCGCCTTGAGCACCGCGCGCACGGCCTCCCACTGGCCGAAATGGCCTGACACGACGATCGCGCCCTTGCCGGCGGCATGCGCGTCTTCGAGCGCGGCCAACCCGGGGCCGGAGACGTTGAAGCGATCGAGGCGGGTCTGGAATTCGGTATTGTGGTAGATCTCGAACAGGGTCTGGCCCATGTTGCGGCCCATCGCGCGCGAGTGCTGAATCCGCTCGGCGCGCGACATTTCGGGAAACACCCGCCGCAGCTCGCGTTCGAACCGGCGCCGGGCCGGGGGGAACCAGCGCATGACCCCGCCGACAGTGGTGCCGAGCGCGCGCGACCGCATGTCGAAGCTGCGCCACCGCGAGGCGGTGAGGGCGGACCACAGCGGCAGATACCGAACATGGGCCCAAGTGGATTTGACAGGACGGGTGAGCATCGCGCTTATATGGGCACCCGCGTGGCAATAGCCAAGCGCAGAATGTTTGTGGCTACCAACCGACCGCTTCGCGCGAGGCGGCGTATCGTCGCGGCGGGCGAGGCAAAACGAAAAGCCCCGGCATGGGGCCGGGGCTGATCGGGGCGGATGTCGGGCTGGGCTCAGTCGTTCACCCAGCCGCCGATCGCCTTCACCTCGAGGAAATCCTCGATCCCGAACACCCCGCCTTCGCGGCCGTTGCCCGATTGCTTCATGCCGCCGAACGGCGCGCCGAAGCTGCGCGACTGGCCGTTCATCTCGACCATGCCCGAGCGCAATTGCAGCGCCATGCGGTTGGCGCGCGCGCCGTCCTGGGTCTGCACGTAATTTGTGAGGCCGTAGACGGTATCGTTGGCGATGCGCACGGCGTCTTCCTCGGTGTCGAACGGGATGATCGACAGCACCGGGCCGAAGATCTCTTCGCGCGCGATGGTCATGTCGTTGTTCACATCGGCAAACACCGTGGGCTTCACGTAATAGCCCCGGTTGAACCCGTCGGGCAGTCCGGTGCCGCCGGCCACCAGCCGCGCGCCCTCGTCGATGCCTTTCTGGATCAGGTCCTGGATCTTGCCCCATTGGGTCGCGTTCACCACCGGGCCGATGTGACGTCCGTCTTCGTGCGGATCGCCCACCGCCACGCTGTCGGCCACCTTTGCGGCTTCCTCCACGGCGGCATCGTAGATCGCGCGTTGTACCAGCATCCGGCTGGGCGCGTTGCAGCTCTGGCCGGTGTTCTGCATCATGTGCATCACACCGCGCTTCACCGCCTTTTCGTCGGCATCGGCAAACAGGATGTTGGCGCCCTTGCCGCCCAGTTCGAGGTGAACGTGCTTCAGCGTCTCGGCGGCGTTTTTCGAGATCGCGATGCCGGCGCGGGTGGAGCCGGTGAAGCTCACCATATCGACGTCCCGGTGCCCGGTCAGAGCGGTGCCGGCCGTCATGCCATCGCCGTTCACCAGGTTGAACACGCCGGGCGGAAAGCCCGCTTCGTGCATGAATTCGGCGAACAGGATCGCATCCAGGGGGCTTTCCTCGGAGGGCTTCAGCACCATCGTGCAGCCCGCCACGGCGGCGGCGACCACCTTCAGCGTGATCTGGTTCATCGGCCAGTTCCACGGTGTGATCAGCCCCGCCACGCCCACCGGCTCGTACACGATCCGGTCATTCGGCGCGCGGTCCGAAAGCGGACGGATGAACTCAAAATTCTTGGCGGCGGCGATGAATTCCTTGATGTGGAACGTGCCGGCGCCGACCTGGTTGGCGCGGCTCATGTCGATCGGCGCGCCCATCGCCAGGGTCATCGCCTGCGCCATCTCCTCGGAGCGGGCGAGGTAGACGGCGAGCAGCTTTTCCACCAGCGCGATGCGCTCGGCGGGGGGCGTGTTCATCCACCCCGGAAAGGCGGCCTTGGCGGCGGCGACGGCCTTGTTCACATCCGCCTCGCCCGCCATCGAGATCACCGCCACCTGTTCCTCGGTCGAGGGGTCGATCACCGGGTGATCCTGCGGGGTTTCGGGGGCGACCCATTCGCCATTGATGTAGAACGCGCGCTTCTCGATCATGTCTGTCTTCCTCAGCCGAAATTTCGCGCCACACTGTCATTGGGGGCCGACCGGTGCAAGCGGGGGGAGAAGAATTTGATCAAATTTTTGGAGCCGAGGTCAGCGGGCGAGATTAATCGCCGCAGGGGGTTGAATCCCCCGGTCGTGTGGCCTTTTTAAGGCTCAACGACATAGCCACGACAGGAGACACACATGGGCATGCGCATCAACGACACCGTCCCGAATTTTCACGCGAAAACCGATCAGGGCGATATCGACTTTCACGATTTCATCGGTGACAGCTATACCATCCTGTTCTCGCACCCGGCCGACTTCACGCCGATCTGCACCACCGAGTTCGGTGCCGTTGCACAGCTCGCCGATGAGTGGGAAAAACGCGGCGTGAAGGTGATCGGCCTGTCCGTCGACAGCGTCGAAGAGCACGTGAAGTGGAAAGCCGACATTTCGAGCTTCGCCAACGCGCCGGCGACCTTCCCGATCATTGCCGATACCGACCTCGCGGTGTCCAAGGCGCTCGACATGCTGCCGGCCGACGCCTACCTGCCCGAGGGCAAAACGGCGAACGATAGCCAGACCGTGCGCGTCGTCTTCATCTTCGGCCCGGACAAGAAGCTGCGCCTGTCGATGACCTACCCGATGTCGGTCGGGCGCAACTTCGCCGAAGTGCTGCGCGCGCTCGACGCGGTGATGGCCACCGATGGCTCGGTGGTGCGCACGCCCGCCAACTGGACGCCGGGCGCGGACGTGATCGTGGCACCCACCATGTCGACCGCAGACGCCCGCGCGAAATACGGCGATGTGAAGGAAATCTTCCCCTACCTGCGCATCATGGCCGACCCGAACAAATAAGCTTCGCACAGGTGACGAACCGGAACCCCGCCTTTCGAGGCGGGGTTTTTCTTTGCCTGAAGCTCGAAGCATTTACCCGTGCGAAACACGCCATCTTTACTTCCAAGGAAAGTATTCCTATATTTCTTGCAGGAGAAAGAAAATGGCACAGCCGAACCATCAGCATTTCGAAGCCCCTGCCGCCTCGCCCGGTCGGATCGCCGCCAAGGCGCTTTTCAATGCCGGGCGCGAGTTGGGGCTGACCCAGCGCGACCTTGCCGGGATCGTCGGGGTGAGCGAGGCGACGGTGTCGCGGATGCGCGGCGGCGGCTTTGAACTCTCGGGCAAGCCGCTCGATCTTGCGCTCTACCTGATCCGCGTGTTTCGCTCGCTTGATGCGATCGCCGGGGGCGAGGCGGCGGTGATCAAGGGCTGGATCAAATCGGCCAACGCAGACCTTCACGGTGTGCCACGGGAGCTGATGCAAAGCCCCGCCGGGCTGGTCGACGTGATGACCTATCTCGACGCCGCCCGTGCGCCGACCTGAGCGCCACTTCACCCCGTGGCAGGGAACGGCCTGGCGGGTGATCGAGGGGCAATACCGCTCGTCCACTGTGCGGCTCGTCGATACCTTCGCCGAACACGACGTACTGGAGGCGCTGCTCGAGGCCAGCAAGCCGCCGGTGCCGGAGCCTTGCCGCCATCTCGATTACCAGTTCTGGTCGCCGTTCCGCTATGGCCGTTACCCCCGCGACTCGCGCTTTCGCCGTGAAGGGCGCACGCCCGGCGTCTGGTATGGCGCCGAACAGCCCCTTACCGCGATCAGCGAGGCGGTCTGGAACCGCCTTGCCTTCTTCGCAGCTTCCCCCGGCACAGCCCTGCCGCGCCGGCCGGTCGAACACACCGCGGTGATGGCCGAGATCCGCGCCCAGCGCGCGCTCGATCTCACCGCGCCCGCGCTCTCGGATCTGGGAAACTGGACCGATCCCGACGACTACACCGACTGCCTCGCGCTGGCCGATGCGATGCATGAGGCGGACGGCGGGGCGATCCTCTATCGCGCAGTGCGCCACCCGGTGGATGCCCGCAATGTGGCGGTGCTGCGCTGCGACGCCTTCGCCCGGCCCGCGCCGGTGCAGGCCCAGACCTGGCACATCCTGCTTGGCTCCGATCTTGTGCGGGTAAGCTGCGAGACGACCGGCGTGCGCGTGACCTACCGACGCGGCGAGACGGCGCTGACCTTCGCCGACGCCTAGCCGGCCTCTTTCGCCACGCGGAGCGCCTCGGCCAGCACCTCGCGGTCGCCGATATGGTTGGCAAGCGTGAGCACGAGCCGGGCGTTGAGCGCATCGCTCTCCGCCTTCGAAAGCCCCTCGTGGGCCTCGATCAGCTCGGCATAGAAGTCGTCGGCGCCGGCGATATTCGGGGTCAGGGTGAGCTTGTTCATGGCCTTACTCCTTGCCGGTGGCGCGGCGGATCGCGAAGCGGATCTGCGCATCGTTGAACTCGGGAAAACGTGCCGCCACGTGCTGGTCGGGGCGGATCAGGTAGACCGCCGATGCTGCGTCGCCGAGATAGCGCGCGGCCAGTCCGCCCGAGGGATCGTTCTTGGTTGAAAGCGCGAGCCGCGTGGCCGTCACGCCGTCCTCCTCGATCTCGTCCGGGGCGTCGGCGTCGATGGTGAGCAGGGTAAAGCGCCCGCCAAGCTCGGGCAGCAGGAAGCCCTTGCCAAGCGGTGCGTCGGGGCAGGGCGCGCCGGGGCGTGTGCGCGCCGGGCCGCCTTCAAGCGCATCGGGCGTGTTGAGCGGCGAGCCGTCGTAGATCGCCGGCACGCTGAGCCGGCCGGAGTTCACCAGCGGGCGGGCGAAGGCGTGGTTTTCGGCAAGGTCGAGCACCGCGTCGCGCAGGATGCGGCTCATCTTCGATTTCGGCGTGATGAAATCGGTCGAACGGGTCGAATTCAGGATATTTTCATCCGCCCCGTGGATGCGCTCGGCATCATAGCTGTCGAGCAGGCTGTCCGGGGCCTTGCCATCAAGGATCAGCTTGAGCTTCCAGCCGAGGTTGTCGGTGTCCTGCAATCCCGAGTTGGCGCCGCGCGCGCCGAACGGGCTGACCTGGTGCGCGGCATCGCCGGCGAAGATCACGTGGCCCTGGTGGAAGGTCTCCATCCGCCGGCACTGGAAGGTGTAGATCGACGACCATTCCAACTCGTAGTCCACCTCCTTGCCCAGCATCGCGCGCAGCCGCTTGTCGATGTTCTCGGGTTTCAGCTCTTCGTCGCGGTCGATATCCCAGCCGATCTGAAAATCGATTCGCCAGACGTTGTCGGGCTGCTTGTGCAACAGCGCCGATTGGCCCCGGTTGAACGGCGGGTCAAACCAGAACCAGCGCTCGGTGGGAAAATCGGCCTCCATGATCACGTCGGCGATCAGGAAGTTGTCTTCAAACACCTTGCCGACGAAATCGAGGTTCAGCATCCGCCGGGTGGGCGAATTGGCGCCATCGCAGGCCACCAGCCAGTCGGCCTCCAGCTCGTAGGGGCCTTCCGGGGTTTCGATCTCGATATGGGCGTGGTCCTTGTGTTTGCCCACCGCGACCACCTTGTTGCCGCCCCGGATCTCGATCGGCTTGCCATCGGCCTGAAGCTCGCGGACCCGCTCCACCATGTATTGCTCGAAGTAATACTGCTGGAGATTGATGAAGGCCGGGCGCTGGTGGCCGTCTTCGGGCTGGAGGTGAAACTCGAACACCTCGTGCTCGTCGAAGAACACCTTGCCAAGCTCCCATTCCACGCCCTTCTCGACCATCCGCTCGCCGCAGCCGAGCCGGTCGAGGATTTCCAGCGGCCGCTTGGCAAAGCAGATCGCGCGGCTGCCGAAGCTGACCTTGTCGTTGTCGTCGAGCACCACGACGGGCACATCCTGTTGCGCCAGGTCGATGGCGAGGCCGAGGCCGATCGGCCCGGCGCCGACCACCACCACCTTGTGGCGCTTGGGCGCGATCGCGTCCTGGTCACGAGACCGTTCATACGGATACAGGGGCACTTCGAAGATCTTGGTCATGGGGGGTCTCCGGGCTGGACGTGAAATCGTCTCACGGAAGGTGGCGTGGTGGCGTTGATCTGAGTCAGGGCGGGCCTACCCCTGCAGCTCCTCCCACATCTCGATATCGCGCTGGGCGGTCCAGATCCGGGGGGTTTCGATGCCGCGCGCCTCGTCGAAGGCGCGCGCGGCGTTGAATGGCAGGCAATGCTCGTAGATCGCGTAATCGGCGAACTTCGGATCGCATTCCGCGCGGATCGCATCCCAGGCCTCTTTCAGCGAGCCCCCGCGCGCGGCCACGGCGGCGGCGGGGCGGTAAGTCGATTCGACGAAATCGCGGGTCAGGTCGAGCGCGGCGTTGACCATCTCGGACCCGATCAGCGCATCGCCCCGGCCCGGCGCGATGGCGCGGGGGTTGAAGGCGCGGATCGCCTCAAGCGTGCCCGGCCAGTCGGCGAAATGCCCGTCACCGCAATAGCAGGCGGAGTGGTATTCGACGATATCGCCGGTGAACATCACGTTCTCGTCGGGCACATGCACGACGATATCGCCCGCCGTGTGGGCGCGGCCGAGATGCATGAGGTCGACCCGGCGCTTGCCGAGATAGACCGTCATCTTGTCCTTGAACGTGGTGGTGGGCCAGGTCAGGCCGGGGATGCTCTCATGGCCCTCGAACAGGCGTGGAAAGCGTTGAAACTCGCTGTCCCAATCCTCCTGCCCGCGTTCGGCGACCATGCCGCGCGCGCGCTCCGACATGATCACCTGCTGCGCCCCGAACGCCGAGGCGCCGAGCACGCGCACGGCGTGGTAATGGGTGAGCACGACGTGGGTGATCGGCTTGTCGGTCACCTCGCGCACCTTCTCGATCACCTTGTTCGCCAGGCGGGGCGTCGCCTGCGCCTCGACGATCATCACGCCGTCGTCGCCGATGATCACGCCCGAGTTCGGATCGCCCTCGGCGGTGAAAGCATAGAGCCCCTCGCCGATTTGCGTGAAGCTGATCTTTTTCTCGCTCATGTCGCCTTGCGAGGCAAAAGCTTTGGCCATGGGTATTCCTTTCTAGACAGCGCGGAACGGGCGTGATTCCCTCTGCGCATGTTTGATCGTCGATTTCAGCCCTATTGGGCGACGTTTCTCATCGCGCTCGCAAGCGCGGCGGTGCTCACCGCGATGGGGCGCACGTTCATCAGCGCAAGCGGCGCGGTCTGGCCCTGGTATGGCGGGCTCGGCACGGCCGAGAGCAACATGCATCTCACCGACTGGTATACCCCCAGTCACGTGATCCATGGCATCCTGTTCTATGCCGGGATCTGGCTGGTGGCGCGCAAGCTGTCGGTGGGCTGGCGGCTGGCTCTGGCCACGCTGATCGAGGCCGGCTGGGAGGTGCTGGAAAACACCACCGCTGTGATCGAGCGCTACCGCAACACCACCGTCTCGACCGATTACATCGGCGACAGCGTGGTGAACTCGACGGTTGATATCGCGGCGATGCTGCTGGGCTTCTGGATGGCGCACAAGCTGCCGCTCTGGCTGAGCGTGGCGGTGATCCTCGGCTTCGAGCTCTGGACCATGCTGGTCATCCGTGACGGGCTGGCGCTGAACGTGCTCATGCTGCTTTGGCCGTCCGGGGCGATCCTCGACTGGCAGGCGGGCGGCTGACGCGCGCGGGTGAGTAATTTTACGAAGAAAAAGCATCATCGCGCATAGGGGTCTGCGAGCGCGGGCAGGAGTGTGCCGGTGCAGGGGCCGAAGCCGATCCGGTAGCCGTCGCCCCTGGCCGCGCCGTGCAGGGTGAGCGTGTCGCCGTCTTCGAGGAAGCTGCGCGCCTCGCCGGTGTCGAGGGCGAGGGGCTGCTTGCCGCTCCAGCTCAGTTCCAAGAGCGAGCCACGGGCGGATTTTTCCGCGCCGGAGATCGTGCCGGAGCCAAGCAGGTCGCCCACGTTCATCGGGCAGCCGGAGGTGGTGTGATGGGCGAGCTGCTGTGCGGCGGAGTAATACATCTCGCGGTAGTTGGTGCGGCTGATCGTGGTCGGGGCCTTGCCGGCGGGCGCCAGCGTGACGGTGAGGTCGATATCGTAGAGACCGGGCGCGGATTGCTCGAGATAGGGCAGAAGCGGGCGTTCGCGCGGCGGCGTGGGGGCGCGGAACGGCGCGAGCGCGGCTGTCGTCACGATCCAGGGGCTGACCGTCGTCGCCGTCGCCTTGGCCTGGAACGGGCCGAGCGGCTGGTATTCCCAGGCCTGGATATCGCGCGCCGACCAGTCGTTGAGCAGCACGTAGCCGAAGATCATCGCTTCGGCCTCTTCGACGGTGACCGGACCGGCAGAGGCCTGGCCGACGATCGCCCCAATCTCCAGCTCGAGATCGAAGCGCTGGCACGGTGCGAACACCGGCAGCTCGGCATCGGGCGCCTTGAGCTGGCCCCAGGGGCGGCGCACCGGCGTGCCCGACACCACCACCGACGAGGCGCGGCCGTTGTAGCCGATCGGGATCGACAGCCAGTTCGGCGGCAGGGCGTTTTCGGCGCCGCGAAACATCGTGCCGACGTTGGTGGCGTGGTGCTTGCCGGCGTAGAAATCGGTATATTCCGACACCTTGAAGGGCAGGTGCAGATTGGCCTCGGCCATTGGCACCGAGTAGGTCGTGAGCGCGTCCTGCGTGGCCTCGTCGGCGCCTTGCGCGAGCATCGCCGTCAGCGCCGCGCGGTAGGCGGCCCAGGCCTCGGGGCCGAGTTCCATGAAGTCGTTCCAGAACGGGGCGTCGAGCACGTCGGCATCCGGGTCGGCACGCAGGATTCCGGCGGCCTCAAGCCCGGTCGCGTCGATGATCCGGTCGCCAATCGCCACGCCGCAGCGCAGATCGCCGTGGTCAGCGGAGAACACCCCGTAAGGCAGGTTGTTGAGGGGGAAGGGCGTCTCGGGCGAATTGGCACTCTCGAGCCAGGATTTCATGAGCGGCATGGGGGGTATCCTTTCGCGAATTCAGGCGCCGGGACGCAACGATTTCAGTCCGAGCAGTAAGGCGGCCGCGAGTACGAACCCGCCGCCGATCCGATCGAGCCAGAGCCGCGCGCGGCCCCTGAGCTTCGCCGCAAGCCAGCTTGCACTCCGGCCGTAGGCGGTGAGAAACAGCCCGTCCAGCATGATGTAGGTCGCCGACAGACCTGCGAACTGCGGCCAGAAAGGCTGCCCCGCGTCGATGAACTGCGGAAACAGCGCGGCGAAGAAGATCACCGCCTTGGGGTTGGCCGCCGAAGTGATGAAGCCTTGCCACCAGAGTGTGCGACGTCGGACCCGGAGCGCGCAACTCGGGCTTTCGTCCGGTCGCGCCCGGAGGATCATCCTGAGCCCGAGATAGACGAGGTACGCGACCCCAACCCATTTGATGACGCTGAGCGCCGTGGCCGAGGCCGCGATCAGCGCCGCCAGACCCAGCCCCGCAGCCAGCATCTGCAGGACATTCGCCGTGAGGTCTCCGGCGGCGGTGAACAACCCGCGTCCGAACCCGTTGGCCGCGGAATTCGACAGCATCAGGAGCTGGCTGGGGCCGGGGGTGCTCATCAGCAGGAGCACGGCGGCGACATAGGTGATCCAGACATCGAAACTCATGGCGTCATTTCACCCCCGGCGTGCCGTCGAATTTTTTCTCCAGCCCGTCCCAGCAGTCGATGTAGTCGTCCTGCAACGGCGCTTCGTTCGCGGCAAAAGCGGTGAGGTGTTGCGGAAAACGGGTCTCGAACATGAAGCTCATCGTATTGTCGAGCTTGTGCGGCGCAAGCTCGCCATTCGACGCGCCCTCGAACGCCGGCCCATCCGGCCCGTGCGGGATCATCATGTTGTGCAAGCTCACGCCGCCCGGCACGAAGCCCTTGGGCTTCGCGTCATACTGGCCGTAGATGTTGCCCATCAGCTCCGACATGATGTTCTTGTGATACCACGGCGGGCGGAAGCTGTGCTCGGCCACCATCCAGCGCTCGCGAAACAGCACGAAGTCGATGTTCGCCGTGCCCTCTTGGCCCGAGGGCGCGGTGAGCACGGTGAAGATCGAGGGATCGGGGTGGTCGAACAGGATCGCGCCGACCGGGGAATAGGTGGTGAGATCGTATTTCACCGGCGCGTAATTGCCATGCCAGGCCACCACGTCGAGCGGGCTGTGGCCAATCTGCGTGCGGTGGAACTGGCCGCCCCATTTCACGGTGACGGTCGAGGGCACCTCGCGGTCTTCGAAGGCCGCCACGGGGGTGAGAAAATCGCGCGGATTGGCCATGCAGTTGGCGCCGATCGGGCCGCGCGAGGGCAGGTCGAACTTCTGGCCGTAATTCTCGCAGACGAAGCCGCGCGCCGGGCCTTCCACCACCTCCACCCGGTAGACCATGCCGCGCGGCAGGATGGCGATTTCCTTCGGCGCGAGGTCGAGGGTGCCCATCTCGGTGTGGAAGCGCAATAGCCCCTCCTGCGGCACCACCAGCAGCTCGCTGTCGGCCGAGAAGAAATAGTCGTCCTCCATCGAGGTGTTGGCGAGGTAGATATGGGTGGCCATGCCGGCTTGCGTGTGCACGTCGCCCGCCGTGGTCATCGTGCGCATCCCGGTGACGAAGGTGAGCGGGGCATCGGAATGCGGCACCGGATCCCAGCGGTACTGGCCGAGGCTGATCACGTCGGGGTCGATGTTCGGTGCCGATTTCCAATACGGCATGTCGATCTTTTCGAACCGCCCGGTGTGCTTCACCGACGGTCGGATGCGGTAGCACCAGCTGCGCTCGTTCTGGCCGCGCGGGGCGGTGAAGGCGGTGCCGGAAAGCTGCTCGGCATAGAGCCCGTAGTTGCATTTCTGGGGCGAGTTCTGGCCGCGCGGCAGGGCGTCGGGCAGCGCCTCTGTCTCGAAATCATTGCCGAAGCCGGGCATGTAGCCGGGCGTGGTGGCGGCGCTCGGCGCGCGCGTGATCTCACGGGTCATGGCGTTTCCCCCCTGTCAAAGTGCTACATCCTGTCGCAGGGGGAAGGTATCGTTGCGGCTGCAATGAAGTCAAGGCGGGGCAGACTCGCGTGCCCGCCGCGGCTTTGCGCCGGGCGAGCGGGTGGCTCAGATCCGCTGGCGCCGCATCGCCCGGATCTGGCGCAGGATCTCGCCGAGGGAAACGGTGCGAAGAATATCGCGGATCATCTTCGCGTCGGCGACGATCCCGGCGCGCAGCCCCTGCTTGGCGCTTTTCAGCGGGCTTGAGACCCCGGGCCAGCGCACCACGGCGATCGCCAGCCCGGTCTCGATCCAGACTCGGTTCATGAACACCTCAAGGCCGAAGCGCGGCAATTGGTCCAGCGCGTCGAGGCGGTCGGCGAGAATGGCGCGCGGCAGCACCCGCTCGCCCGAGATGTAGTCGAGCCCAATCGCCCGCCAGATGCGCGGCGCATTGCCGCGAAGGCTGATCGACACATCGGACCGCCCCTCGGCGACCGGTGCGATCAGTGCCATCAGGCTGTCGGGCGTGAGGCCGATGAGATCGCTGTCGAGCATCAGCAGGTGGCTGCCGCTGGCCTCGGCCACGCCCCGGGCCACGGCGCGCGTTTTGCCGCCGTTCTGCGCCTGGCGCAGCACCCTGAGCGCGGGGTGTTGCCGGGCCAGGGCCTCGGCGATCTCGGCGGTGCCGTCGGACGAGGCATCGTCGATCACGATCACCTCGTCGATCCCCGGCGTTGCCAGCGCCACCTCCAACACCCGGCCAATGCGCGGCGCCTCATTGTAGGCCGGCACGATGCAGCTCACCCGGATGGCCCCGGTCATGACCGCACCGCCCGGTGAATGACGAAGCTCGCGACCCCGACCGCGATGACCGCGCCAAGCACCAGCGCGATCTTGGTGATCCAACCGTCGATGCTCGCGTAGGCCGAGCCGAACCCGTAGCCCAGCGCGACGAACAGCAGGCTCTTGGGGATCGTGCCGAGCAGGTTGAACCAGAAAAACCGCGCCATCGGCATGCGCGCCATGCCAGCCGCCACCAGTACCGCAAAACCGGCCGAGTGGGTGATCTTGCCGAGAAACACCGTGCGCCCGCCATGGTCCTCGAAATGCCCGCTAAGCCCGGCGAGCCGCTCGCCGGTCAGGCCGAACCGGCTGCGCCAGCGCGCGGGAAGGCGCGCCAGCCCCCAGCGGCCCAGCGAATACAGGCCAACGTCGCCCACGAGGTCGGCGACGATCACCACCACGGCCACGCCCCAGAGGCTCATCAATCCCTGGCTGGCGAGCCAGGCGGCGATGACGGTGACGATCGGCCCTTCAAGCACCGCGATCGGAGCGACGATGGCGAGGCCATGCTTGGCGATCAGCACCGCGATTGTCTCAAGCCCGACCATTGGCCTGATCCTCCGGTTCGGCGGCTGCGGACATCGCCGTGCCGCGCCAGGTGAAGCCGCGCGCCCGGTAGGCGACCAGCCAGAGCGGCGCGAGCAGCAGGTCGCGCATCGCCATCGCCGCCAGGTCGCGCGGGCCCGAGGGCCAGCCCATGGCGCGCGCGAGCGCAAGTTCGCTGCCATACCAGGCAAGCGCCAGCGCGGCGAAGCTCCAGGCCGGGGCGGCCCCCAGCGCCACCAGCCCGGCCAGCGCCGCGACGGGAAACACCGGACCCTGGGCGATCTCGGCCGCGAACAGGGCGGGGAAGCCATCGCGCCGCACCCGGCCCCAGCGCAGCTGCCGATCCCAGACCGCGCGGGCGGTGCGCCTGCCAATCGGCTGGGCGAAGAGCTTGCGCGGAAGCCGCACACGCAGCCCCTGGCCGCGTACCAGCTTGGTCGAGGCCACGTCTTCGGCCAGGTTGCGCCCGAGCGCGGCGAGCCCGCCGCCGGCCTCCAGCACGTCGCGCCGCCAGGCGAGCGTCTTGCCCTGGGCAAAACCGACCCCGAGCGCGTCGGCGGCAAGCTGCCAGCGCGCCTGGTTGCCGTTCAGGAAGGCGCATTCGACCGCGCCCCAGAAATTCTCCGGCCGTGCGCCGAAAGCGGGGGCCGAGACCAGCCCGGTGCCGGGTGCCCAGGTGTCGTCGAGCGTGGCGAGGTAGTCAGGGGTGAGCAGCAGATTCGCGTCGGTCATAACCACGATACCGGCCTGCGAGGCGCGCAGGCCTTTGACGAGGTTGTTCAGCTTGGGATTGCCGCTGATCGGATCGTCGCCGACGAGCACCTGCGCCGTCACGCCGGGGTGCTGCGCGATCAGCTCGCCCGCCAGCGCCACCGCCGGATCGGCCCCCGAGGCGGCGCAGATCAGCACCTCGTAATCCGGGTAGTCCTGGGTGAACGACGAGGCCAGGGTTTCGCGGTCGAAAGCATCGACGCCGCAGACCGGGCGGATCAGCGAGACGAACGGGCGCGCACCGCACCGGGCCCGCCAGGGAACGAGGCGCAACGCAGCCAGCGCCGTCGTCACGAGGTAGACCCCGAGGGTAAGGGCGAGAACGCCGAAGAGGGCGGCTGTGATCATGGGGCTCACTCCATTGCGCGCCACTGCCCACCGTGCGCTGGCACGCGAGGCCGTGCAAAACAGATAGAGGCTCGGGCGTGCGGTTTCATCGGTGCGGGTTTACGTTTCCATCCCCCGTGGGGAGTTCTTGAACGACATGAGACAAGGCCAGCGTGGTCGTGGCGTGGCGTGCGCCATTGTTTTCCGGTCCATCGTAGGGTCAATTGGGCAGGTCGGCCGGGTCTGCACCGGGGAGGCAGAGCCCGCACGCATGCATCACCCGCCGCCGCGCACAGGAGACATCCGCGATGCCCCATAGCCTCGACCAGATCCTGCCCTCGCTTGAGAGCCTCGGGGTGCTGGCCTACTGGATCATCGGCCTCGCGGCTGGGCTCGAAGCCTGGTTTGTCACCGGTGTATTCGTGCCGGGGGCGCTGATCGTCGAGGCGGGCGGCATTCTCGTGCAACAGGGCGCAATCGACTTTTTTGACCTGGTCTGGTTCGTCGCGATTGGCTCGGCGCTGGGCACCGAGGCGGGGTACTGGACTGGGCGCCTCGCCCGGCTGGGCCTGTCGGGGCGCAAGCGGTTCGAGACCTCGCGCGCCTATGCCCGGGCCGAGCGGTTGTTCGCCCGGCACGGCGGCCTGGCGTTGGTGCTGGGCCGCTTTCTCGGCCCGGTGGCCGGGCTGGTGCCGCTGGTGGCCGCGATTGCCGGCATGGACCGGCGCCGCTTCCTGCTCTGGAACCTTCTCGCCGCCGTGCCCTATGCGCTTGCCCACGTCGCGCTGGGGTATTTCCTTGGCAACGTGATCACCCGGTTCGGGCCGATGGTCACCCGCGTCGCGCTGCTCGGGGCGGCGCTGGTGGCGGCGCTGGCGCTGATCTGGTGGCTGGTGCTGCGCATCGCGCGGCTGACGCCTGTGGTGCTCTCGGTCGCCCGCTCGATGGTGCGCGCGATCGGCGAAAACCCAGATGTAGCGGCATGGTCGGCGCGCCATCCGGGCCTTGCCCGCCAACTCGGCCGCCGGCTCGAACCCAGTCGTTTCGCCGGGCTACCGGCCACCTTCCTGGTCTTTGTTTTCGCCTACATCCTGTTTATCTGGCTCGGCTCGGTGTTCGATTTTCTCACCGCCGACCCGATCGTGCAGGCCGACGAGCGGGTGGCGAACCTCGTGCATGCGTTCTGGACGCCCACGCTGCTGCGCGTTGCCGCGCACGTAACCGCGCTGGGCGACAGTCGCGTGGTGGGGGCGCTGTTCACCGCCACCGCCGGCTGGCTTGTGGTTCGCGGCCGGCGCGACCTTGCGGCCGGGCTTGCAACGGCGGTGATCGGCAACGTCGCCTCGGTCGCGGTGCTCAAGGCGATCTTTGACCGGCCGCGCCCGGCGCTCGCCTATTTCACCGAGACCACCAACAGCTTCCCGTCCGGGCATGCGGCGATCTCGGTGGCGTTCTGGGGCATGTTGTTTTTCATCGCCTGGCGCAGCCGGTGGCTCGGGCTGGTTGCTGCGAGCCTGCTGGCGACGGCCATGGTCTTCGCCATCGGCTTCAGCCGGATCTACCTGATCGAGCATTACATGACCGATGTCGCCAATGGCTGGCTGGTCGGCGCGCTCTGGCTGGTGGTCGGCGTCGCCGTGGCCGAATGGCGCGCCGAGGCCGCGGCGCGCCATCCGCCGGGGCCCGTCCTGCCCATTCCGCGCGTTGCCGTGTTTGTCGTCGCTGCCGCCTGCGTGGGGTTTGCGGGCTGGACGGTGGCGACCTACGAGAAGGCGCTGAACATCCCCGTGGCGGCCGCGCCCGACCGGCCGGTGGCGGACGTGGCGGCGCTGCTCGCCGATCCCCAGATGGCCTCGACGACGGAAAGCGTGATGGGCACCCCGTTGGAGCCGGTGAACGTTATCCTTCTGGCGACGGATGAGGCCACGATCCGGGCGGCGATGCAGGCGGCGGGTTGGCAGACGGCGCAGCCCCCCAGCCTCGTCCCGCTGGCCCGCGCGGCCTGGGCGGCTTGGACCAACCGGGCGGACGATACGGCACCGGTGACCCCGTATTTCTGGCAAGGCGCGCCCAACGATCTGGCATTTGAAAAGCCGATGCCCGGCGCCGGTCTGCGCGAGCGCCACCACGTGCGGGTCTGGCAAACCCGGTTTGTGCTGGCGGATGGGCGGAGGGTGTTTGTCGGGGCGGCCAGTTTCGACGACGGGCTCGACCCGGGCATTTTTCACCACATCGACCCGGACATCGACACCGAGCGCGATACACTGACATCCGACCTTGGCGCGGCCGGGGCAAGGGTTTTGCCACAGGTGGCGATGTCGCCGCCCCGGCTTGGCACCTCGGTGGCCGGAGACCCCTGGTTTACCGATGGCGCCGCGGCGGTGATCGCGCTCGACTGACACCGGGGGCGGGCCCCCCGTGGTTCAGGTCAGGCCACCGGTGGCGGCAGGATAAGCCGGGCCTCGAACCCGGCCTCGCGGCCCGGCGCGGGCGAGGCCAGCGCGAAGGTGCCGCCGGCGCGCTCGGCGATCGTGCGCACGATGGCGAGGCCAAGGCCACTGCCCTCGCCGGCGCCCGCGTTGCGCTCGAACCGCTCGGTGAGGCGCGCCAGCACCTCGGGGGCGATCACCGGGCAATCGTTGGTCACCGTGAGCGCGCCGGCCGGGGCAAGCGCGATCAGAACCTCGCCGTCAGCAGCGCCGTGCCTCAGGGCATTTTCCACCAGGTTGCGGCAGAGGATGCCGAACGCGTCCGGGTCGATATCGGAGAGCACCGCGGCGCGCGGCAGATCGAGCGTGAGTCGGGCGTCGGGATGCATCCGACGCAGATCGTCGGTGACCAGCCGCAGCACCGGGCGCAGGTCTGACGGCGTTTGCGCGCGCAGCCGGCCGCCCTCGGCACGGGCCAGCTGCATCAGCCGTTCCGACAGGTGGGTGAGGCGCTTCAGCGTGCGCTCGATGTCGCGGCCGCGCTGGCGGGCGGCGGGATCTTCGGTTTCGGCCTGTAGCCGCTGGGCCTGGGCGATCGCGCCGGCAAGCGGCGTGCGCAGCTCGTGCGCGGCGTTGGCGGCAAAGCTGCGCTCAGCCTCGAAGGTGGTGGCAAGGCGGGCCAGCAGGCTGTTGAGCGCGCCGACCACCGGCGCGATCTCGGCCGGCAGATCCTGGCCGGGCTCGACCGGCGAAAGGTCGCCCGCGCCGCGCCCCGCCAGCGCCTCGCGCAGCCGCCGGAGCGGGGCAAGGCTGCGGCGCACCGCGAGGGCGATGCCGATCAGGCTCAACGGAATCACCGCGAAAAGCGGAAGGCCCAGCACGATCTGCATGTTGCGCAGCACTGCGCGGCGGTGCGCCATCGGCTCGGCCATGGTGATGCTGAGGCTGCCCGACAGCACGGAATCGTCATAGAAGCGATGATCTTTGGTATCGCGAAACCCGCGCGGGGCAGGCGGCGGGAAGTCCGCGAGATCGGCGTCGTGCGACTGGAACAGCACCCGCCCCAGGCCATCGCGCACCACGTAGGTGAACTGCTCGGCATGCGCGTCGATGGTGGCGAGGCGTTGCGCCACGCCGTCGTCTTCGCGGCCAAGAATCTCGACCGCCGCCAGCGGCAGGATGCGCTGCGCGGTTTCCGCCAGCGCGCTGTCGAACTGCTCGTTCACCTCGCGGCGCAGAAAGTCGGCGGTGACGGTGGCGGCCACGATCCACAGCACCGTCACCACCAGGCCGATGCCCAGCGCCAGCCGCCGTTCCAGCGAGGCGCCGCCTGTCATGCGCTGCCCAGCCGGTAGCCGAGTCCGCGCTCGGTGGTAATGATCGCCGCGCCCAGTTTCTTGCGCAGCCGGCTCACGTGCACTTCGATGGTGTTCGATTCGATCTCGGTCTCGAATGAATACAGCCGTTCTTCCAGCTGCGCCTTTGAGAACAACTGCCCCGGCCGTTGCAGGAACGCCTCGAACAGCACCCATTCGCGCGCGGTCAGCGCCACCGGCTTGCCGTCACGGTGCAGGCTGCGCGCGGCCAGGTCGATCTCGAGCGCGCCGAGGGTGATGATCGGGTTCGGGTTGCCGGAATAGCGGCGCGCGACCGAGCCGATCCGCGCCGAAAGCTCGGCCAGGTCGAACGGCTTCACCAGGTAGTCGTCGGCGCCGGCGTTGAGCCCGTCGATCCGGTCCGATACCTGGTCGAGCGCGGTCATGATGATCACCGGGGTTACGTCGCCACGCTCGCGCAGCGCGCGCAGGAAAGGGATGCCGCGCCCGTCCGGCAGCATCAGGTCGAGCAGCACGAGATCGTAAACCGTGGTGCGCATCGCCGCGCGCGCCTCGTCGAGCCGCGTCAGCCAGTCGATCGAATGGCCGTCGGCCGCCACCTGGTCGCGCACCGCCGCGCCCAGCACCGTGTCATCCTCGATCAGCAAGATCCGCATCGCTCAGTCCCGTTCCTTCGGCCCCCGCCGCGCGGTATGACGCGGGCGCATGACGTGAACCTGACGCGCGCCGGGGCATCGCGTCAGGTTGGCGTCAGCTTGGTCCGGCATAGAGTCTGCGAGGCGACCATGAGGGAGAGTGTGGACCATGCGCAAGGCTATGACAATTCCGGCTCTGATCGCGGCGTTCTGGGTCGGCTCGCCGGCGCTGGCCGATCAGGATTGCTGGGTGCCGATGGCCGACTGGCAGCCGCGCGACGCGGTCGCCCAGCTTGCCGCCGAAAACGGCTGGACGCTGCGGCGGATCAAGATCGACGATGGCTGCTACGAGGTGATCGCCACCGATGCGACCGGTGCGCCGCTCGAAGTGAAGGTGAACCCGGCGACGCTCGAAATCCTCGAAATCCACCACGAAGACGATGACAAGGAGACGCATGAGGACGAGGAACGGGGCGAAAGCGATCACGATTGATCCGTCTGCCCGCGATGCTGACGGCAAGCTGAACCAAATTCCGCCGCCACGTCAGGAAATCCTCAGACTCACCCCCCAGGTTGCTGGCATCAACACCACACCAGGAGTTACCCGAATGAAACCCCGCATGCTTCTTCTTCTCGCCACCGCCGCTCTGCCGGTGGCGCTCGCCCTGCCCGCGGTCGGCACCGCGCTTGCCTCCAGCGCCCCGGCCATGGCGGCCTCGCTGCAGGCCGCACCCGCCATTGTCCAGGCGCCGCTCGGCGCGCTGATTCTGGCCAGTTCCGACGATGATGACGACGACGACAACGAGGGCGGCTGGTTCGGCCAGCGCGTCAGCGGCGACGATGACGATGACGATGAGCACGGCGCCTGTGCCTCGGGCGACGATGACGACGACGAATATGGCGATGACGACGATGGGAAGGGCGGCGACGACGACAACTGCCGTAGCACGGGCGCGCCTGCCGCGGCACCGGCCGGCACCGTCGCTCCGCCCGCTAACGGGCTGTTCGCCCCCGGCGCCGCCGCCGTGGTGCAGACCAACTGAGTCCCCCCCAGCCGGCAACGTCCCCGCCGGCTCCGCCCGCGCCGCACAACCTCGTTCAGCGGCGCGGGTGGAAGGGGAGAGCCGAAGCTGACGCCTGGCTGAACCGGATTGTCCCACCCCGTCAGGGTCCGCTCAGCCGCAGCGCGCACACTGCCCGCAATGACCAACCGCTTTCACGGAGCACGATGATGAAATCGCTTCTTTCCGCCCTCTCCCTGACCACCGCGCTGACCCTGCCGGTGATGGCTGCCGCCCAGCCGGTGGCCTTCACCACCCAGCTCAACAGCTACGGTGGCCCCGGCGCCTACCTGGCGTTCTACGTCACCGACGCGAGCGGCAAATATGTCGGCTCGCTGTGGATGGCGGGGGAGCGCAGCAAGTATTACCGCCACCTGCCGGACTGGAACCGCGCGACCGGCGGAGACCTGGCGCAGATCAACGGCATCACTGGCGCCAGCGTCGGCTCGGGGCGCACGCTTCAATTCACCCTGAACCTCGCGGATTCACTGTTTGACGCGGGCTACGTGCTGCATATCGACGCCGCCGCCGAGGACATGCGCGAGAGCGCCTCCGACGTGACCGTGCCGCTCACCACCGCCGGCGCCAACCAGCCGGTGCGGGGGCGCAACTACGTGTCCAGTTTCAGCTACGGCATGTGACGGAGCCAGGCGATGACGCGTTCCCTCCACCGCTGGCCCGGCCTTGTTGCCGCGATGCTGCTGATCGTCATCTCGCTGAGCGGCGCGGCGCTGTCGGTGCTGCCGGCGGCCGAGGCGCTCACCAGCCCCGGCGGCACTGCCGGGGTGTCGACGGCCGCGTTGGCGCAGCGGGTGCAGGCCGCCTATCCGCAGGTTGAGCAGATCCGCCGCTCGCCCTCGGGGGAAATCACCGCCTATTGGTTCGAAGGCCTGAACGCGCAGGCGGCGGTGATCGACCCCGCCACCGGCCAGGGTGTGGGCTCGGTAGACCGCTCGCCGCTGGTCGGGTGGCTCACCGACTTGCACCGCTCACTGTTTCTCGGCGATGGCGGGCGGCTGGTGATGGCGGCGGGCGCGGTGGCGATGCTTACGCTTGCGCTGAGCGGGCTGTTTCTCGTCGCCCGGCGCACCGGCGGCTGGCGGCGGTTTTTTACGCCGCTCAAGGGCCCGCTTGCCGGGCGCATCCATGTCGAGATCGCCCGCGTTGCGGCAATCGGCTTCGCGCTGTCGTCGGTCACCGCGCTGTGGATGACGGCCGGCACCTTCGGCCTGCTGCCCGAAGCGCCCGATGTGCCGCCGTTCCCCGCCGAGGTGAGCGGGCAGACCGGCTTTGCGCCGACGGCGATGGATGTGCTGCGGGTCACGCCGGTGGACCGGCTGCGCGATCTGACCTTTCCGCAGGCCGGTGACGCGAGCGACGTCTACACCCTGCAAACCGATGCCGGCACCGGCTACATCGACCAGGGCACCGGTGCGCTGCTGGCCTGGCAAGGGCTCGATGGCTGGGGCCGGGCGGGCGAGATCGTTTACATGCTTCACACCGGCCAGGGCGCGCCGCTGCTTGGCCTGGTGCTCGGGCTGATGACGCTGGGCATCCCGGCGATGGCGGTGACCGGCACGCTGATCTGGGCCCGGGGCCGGCGCGCCCGCCCGCGTATCCGCGCAAACGCCGCGCCGGGGCAGGCCGAAACGGTGCTGCTGGTCGGCAGCGAGGGCGGCTCGACCTGGGGCTTTGCCGCCACCCTGCACGCGGCACTCACCGCCGCCGGGCAGACCGTGCACACCGCTCCGATGTCGGGTTTTGCGCCGGGGCGCTACAGCCGCGCGCGGCGCATTATAGCGCTGGCGGCCACCTATGGCGAAGGCGACGCGCCCGCCTCGGCCAAGGGGTTCATCGACCGTCTCGCGGCGCTCGACACCGCTCCGGGCGCCCCGTTGGCGGTGCTGGGCTTCGGTGACCGCAGCTTTCCCGGCTACTGCGCCTACGCCGAACAGGTTACTGCGCTTGCCGCCGAGAAGGGCTGGGCGGCGCTGCTGCCGCTGGCCACCGTCGATCGGCAAAGCCCGCAGGATTTCACCCGCTGGGGCCGCGATCTTGGCGCCGCGCTGGGCCTGCCGCTGGAGCTCAACCACCAGCCGGTGGCGCCGCGCAGCGCCGCGCTCACGCTGATCGACCGGCGCGACTACGGCGCCGAGGTGCAGGCGCCGACCGCGATCCTGCGGTTTGCCCTGCCGCGCGCCGGGCTCTGGCACCGGCTCACCGGGCGCGGTTTCGGCGGCTTCGAGGCGGGCGATCTCCTCGGCATCCTGCCCGAAGGCTCCGACGTGCCCCGGCTCTATTCGCTCGCCTCGTCGCGCCGCGATGGCTTTGTCGAGATCTGCGTGCGCAAGCATCCCGGCGGGCTGTGCTCGGGCCAGTTGCTGGCGCTCGCGCCCGGCGACAGCCTGCGCGGCTTCATCCGGCACAACCCGGCGTTTCGCCCGGTGCGCGGCAAGGCGCCGGTGATCCTGATCGGCGCCGGCACCGGCATCGGTCCGCTCGCGGGTTTCATCCGCGCCAACCGGGCGCGCCGGCCGATGCACCTTTACTTCGGCGCCCGCCACCCCGAGAGCGATATGCTCTACGATCGCGATCTGGTGGAGTGGTACGAGCAGGGCCGGCTCGCCAGCCTTGCCACCGCCTATTCGCGCACCCCCACGCGGGCCTATGTGCAGGACGCCTTGCGCAACGATGCCTCGGCGCTGACCCGCGATATCGCCGCCGGCGCGCAGGTGCTGGTCTGCGGCGGGCGCGAGATGGCGCACGGTGTGGCCGAGGCGCTCAGCGAAATTCTCGCGCCGATGGGCTTGTCGCCGGCGCTTCTGAAAGCGGAGGGCCGGTATGGCGAAGACGTCTACTGAGCCGACCCGCCACGCGCTGAGCGGCGCGACGATGGGCACCCGCTGGGCCGCGCTGTTTTACACCGCACCGGGGTTTGATCCCGAGCCGCTGCGCGCGGCGATGCAGGATGGCGTGGCCGAGGTCGACGCGCAGATGTCGACCTGGACCGCTTTGAGCGACCTGATGCGCTTCAACCGGGCTCCGGCCGGCGCCTGGGTGGCGCTGCCCGACCGTCTGCTGCAGGTGCTCGCCGCCGGACTCGAGATCGGGCGTCTGTCTGGCGGCGCCTTCGATATCGGCATGGGCGACGTGGTCACCGCCTGGGGCTTCGGCGCCGATCCCGCCGACCCCGCGCGCATCCGCGCGGCCCTCGCCACGCCCCGTCGCCCGGCGCAGGAGCTGCTCGAACTTGATCCGGTCAACCGGCGCGCCCGCAAGCACGCCCCGCTCGCGCTTGATCTCTCCGGCATCGCCAAGGGCTACGGCGTGGACCGGCTGGCCGAGACCGCGCGCGATTTTGGCCTCGACGCGGCGCTGGTTTCGATCGACGGCGAGCTGCGCGCGCACGGGCTTCAGCCCGATGGCCAGCCCTGGTCGGTGGCGGTGGAGCGGCCCGACCGCGAGATCCGCGCGCCGCACGCGATCGTCGCGCTCGAAAATGCCGCCATCGCCACCTCGGGCGATTACCGCCACTGGGTCGATGTCGGCGGCACGATGCTTGGCCACACGATGGACCCGCGCCGCGGTGGCCCGCTGCCCGCCTCGCCCGCCTCGGTCACCGTCGTGGCCGAGAGCTGCATGGCCGCCGACGCCTTCGCCACCGCGCTGATGGTGCTGGGCGAAGACGAGGGCAGGGCGCTTGCCGACCGTCTCGGACTTGATGCGCTGTTCCTGCTGCGCGACGGCGCGGATCTGCGCGAGGTCGGCGTTGGCGCGCTGTTTGGCTGAGAGCGCCCGGCCGGGGCCGCGACGTGACCGCCGGAGAGGACCCGCGCCGGCGCTTGACCGGCGCTTCGCTCAGAACGCGAACATCGCCACCGTCATGAACGACCGCGTGGCAAAGCGCTCGTGGTCCGAGGGGTTGTCGTGCTCAAGCACCCAGCGCTCCACGTCCGCATCGTTCAGCGCCGGCAGGATGTGGGTGTAGTCGACCTCGCCAAAGCCGAGATCGGCCCAGCCGTCTTCGTCTTCGTTCTCGCCCGGTTCGGCGCGATCTTTCAGGTGCGCGGCAATGATTCTGCCGGGGAATTTGCGCACCCATTCGGCGGGGTCCTCGCCGGCGACGTGGATCCAGGCAAGGTCGAGCTCCAGATCCACACCCTCTGCCGCCGCGATCTCGTCGATCGGCAGGCAGCCGTCGGCGGTGGGGGTGAACTCGAAATCGTGATTGTGCCAGGCGAACCCGAGCCCGGCCGCGCGGATCGGCGCGCCGGCGGTGGCCAGCCGCTTGGCGAAGGCCTGACAGCCGGCCCGGTCCGTGGGCCGCTCTGCCTGTGCCAGCCCCGGCACGATCACCGCCTCCAGCCCCAGCACCCGCGCCGCGTCGATCACCCGCTCCGGGTCGCTCTCGATCAGCGCGAGCGAGACATGCGCGGTGGGCATTGTCAGCCCGTGCCGGTCGAGCGCGGCGCGGGTGCTTTCGGGCTGTTCGACCAGCGCGCCAAACCCCTCGACCTCTTCGAGCCCCAGCTCGGCGAGCATCGCGAGGGTCTCGTCGAGCGGGTGGTTGCGGGACGAATAGAGCTGGTAGGCGATCGAGGGCATGGGCGGTCCTTTCAGGGGCGGGCGATCGTGGCGCTGTGGAGATCGCGCAGGCGGAACCTTGCCTGGGCGCTCGGGTCATCGGGCAGGAAAGTGATCTGGGCCGGGTGATCGGGGAAGAGCGTGACGGCATTCGTCGAGAACCGGCCCGGCACGTCGGCCTCGACGGTGACGAAGACGGCGAGCGCCTCGGCGGTGATCGTAAGCCGGTTGCCGTCCTGTGCAAGGGCGAGGCCCGGCGCGGGCAGGTCGTAGCTCTTCCAGGGGTGCGGTGCGAACACGTCGCCGCCGCGCATACCGTCGGCGGTGATCCAGGTGAAAGCGAGCAGCTCGCCCGCCTCCAGCGCATCGGCCTCCAGGCGCAGCATCGTCTCGGCAGCGTCGCCCACGCGCGCGGTGGCCTCGCCGAGGGCGCGGGTTTCGCTCGCCATGTTCACGGCATGGGCGGCCAGGGTCAGCTCAACCGGCTCGGCGCGATCGTTGATGGCCGTGAGGGTGATCGCGCCATCCTTGGGCACCGCCGCCACCGTGACCGGCGCGTAGAAGCGCTGGGCGTAGTAGTGCAGTATCTTCCACCCCCCGCCATAGTCGAGCGACGACCAGGAGCACACCGGCCAGGTATCGTTGAGCTGCCAGTAGAGCGCGCCCATGGTGTAGGGTTTGAGGCTGCGCCACCAGGTGACGGCGGTCTTGATCGCCTCGGCCTGCTGGATCTGGCTGAGCCAGACGAAATCGTCAAACCGCTCGGGCCAGCGGAAATAGCGAAACATCGTCTCGGCGATGCGCGCGTTGCCGCCGGCGTTTTTCTGGTGGTTTTCGAACACCGGCGCGGCGATGTTGCGGTCTTCGGGGCCGGTGAAGCTCTCGATTACATTCATCGACGGGTAGGACTGGAAGCCGAATTCGGAGCAGAAGCGGGGCTTCACGTCGCGGTAATGGTCGAAGTCGCGCCCCTCGTGCCAGACCGACCAGAAATGCATGTCGCCCGCGCCTGCGACATGCCAGCCATCGCGGAAGTCCATCGGCCCGAGCGAGGGCGAGGACGGCCACCAGGTGGCGGCCGGGTCGGTGCGCTTCAACGCCTTCTCGATGGTGCGGTTCAGCCGGTCGTAGCTCACCAAGTAGCGGTCGCGGTTTTCGCGGCTTTGCTCGTACCAGTCGAGCGCGCCGACCAGCTCGTTGTCGCCGCACCAGAGCGCGAGGCAGGCGTGATGCTGGAGCCGGGCCACCTGCTCTTCCACCTCGGCTTCGACCTCGGCCAGAAACGCGGGCGTGGAGGGGTAAAGCGAGCAGGCAAACATGAAATCCTGCCAGACCATCAGCCCGAGCTCGTCGCAGGCCGCGTAGAAGCTGTCGGGCTCGTAGCGCCCGCCGCCCCAGACGCGGATCATGTTCATGTGCACCTCGGCGGCGGAGCGCAGCAGGGCGCGGGTTTTGTCGGGCGCGATCCGGCCCGCGAGCGCGTCGGCCATGATCCAGTTGGCGCCCTTGGCGAAGACATCGCGCCCGTTCACGCGGAATTTGAAGCTCGCCCCGGCGTCGTCGGGGTCGGTGACCAGCTCGACAGTCCGCAGCCCGATCCGCCGCGTGGTGCGCGCGTCTCCCACGGCGATCTCGAGGTCGTGGAGGGTTTGGGGTCCTTGCCCGTTCGGCCACCACAGCGTGGGGTTTTCGATCGCGAGCCTCAGCGTCGCGGTGCCGCCGGCGACGCGTCCCACGGCTTCAACTGCCCCCAGCCGGGCGCGGGCTTCCTCGCCCTCGGCGTTGGTCGCGGTAACGGTGACCGTGAGACGGGCCAGCCCCGGCGCATGGTCCTGGTGCACGAGCACGGCATCAATCCGCGCCGCGCCCCGTGGCTCCAGCCCGATCTCGCCGTCGAGGCCAAACGGGGTAAGCGCGATGTTCCAGTCCCAGCCGAAATCGGCCTGCACCTTGCGCAGCATGTTGCCATGAGGAACCGGGGAATTGTGGGTATAGGGCACAAAGAAGGGTTGCGCCGCCTGCCGCTTCGCCGCTTCGCGCACCGGCGCATGAAAAGTGATCTCGACCGTGTTGTCGCCCACCACGGCGATCTCTGACAGATCGACCCGGTAGCTGCGAAACTGGTTCTCGGTGTGCAGCACCGCCGTGCCGTTCCAGTGGATCGTGGCGACGGTGTCGAGCCCCGACACGACCAGCTCCACCCCCGGATCGGCCAGCACCACCGCGCGGCGCGCCACCCAGTCGCGTTCGCCGATCCAGCGCAGCGCGTCTTCGGTGCGCCCCCAGTAGGGGTCGGGGATCAGCCCGGCGTGCTCCAGCGCGGTGATGCCGTCGCCGGGCAAGGTCATGTCGCAGGCATGTTCGTCAAACTCGTCTGCAAGCGCCCAAGGGCCGGTGAGCGCGATCGAGGCGGAGGGTTCGGGGGCTGTCGTCATGGCGGCGAGATTAGTCGCTGTGCCGGGTGAACACCACGCAAATGGTGGCCCGGCGGCGTTCAGAGTGGCGCGGTCTGGTAGAGCTTCACCTTCAGCCCGCCATGCGAAATCGGCGGCCCCGGCGGCAGGAACGGCAGGCCGGTGGCCTTGGCCAACCCGCCGTCATTGGTGATGATCGCCACGCGCCAGCCACCGAACCGCGCGCGCAACACCTGCCCGAGCGCGCCGTGCAGGGCAAACAACAGCTTGCGGTCGCCGATCCGCCCGCCATAGGGCGGGTTGACGATGACCAGTCCGGGCGGGCCATCGGGGCGTTGCAGATCGCTCACCGGCGCGCGCAAAAAGTGTGTGACTCCCTCCACACCGGCGCGCGCGGCGTTCTCGGCGGCACCCTTCACTGCGCCCGCGTCACGGTCGGAGCCATGGAACTGGAGCGCGGGCACCGGGCTGGGGGGCGGGATCATCGCCGCCACCGCCGACGGGTCATAGCCGGCGAGATGCTCGAAGGCGAAATGCCGGTCGCGCCCCGGCAGGAGCCCGGCGGCGATCTCGGCGGCCTCGATCACGAAGGTGCCCGAGCCGCACATCGGGTCGACCACCGGCTCGGTGCCGTCATAGCCTGCCGCGCGCAGGAACAGCGCCGCCATCGTTTCGCGCATCGGCGCCTTGCCGGTAAACTGCTTGTGGCCGCGCTTGTGCAGGCTCTCGCCGGAGGTGTCGACGCTGAAGGTCACCAGGTTGTCGTCGATCCGCACCTTGAGCTGCACCGGGGCGTCCTTGTCGATCTCGGCCCCCAGCTCTTCGTGGATCGCGCGCTCGATGCGCTGGGCGGCCGCGCCGGCGTGGTAGATCTTCGAGGCCTTGGTGCTCACCTCGACGCGCACCGCAACGTCCGGGCGCAGCACCGACCCCCAGTCGAACTTGCGCGCGCGCTTGTCGAGCTGGGCGAGGTGGAAGGCGCGAAATTCGCCGATCCGCGCCAGCACGCGGGTTGCGCCACGCAAGGTGAGGTTGGCGCGCCAGACCTCGGGCCAATCGCCGGTGAGGGTTACGCCGCCGGGCGTGGTGCCGGTCACCTCGAAGCCCGCCGCGCGCGCCTCGTCGGCAAGCACGGTTTCCAGCCCCGGGGGCACGACGAGGAAAATCTCGAATGACATGGCGGCGGTGTAGCGGGAATTCGGCGCGCCCGCTAGCCGCGAAGCCGCGCGAACAGACGCGTCTTCTCCGGCTCGTCGGGCAGCAGCGCCAGCGCGTCCGGCGCGATCCGGCTGAACACCCAGCGCGGCATCACCCGCTCGCCTGACCCACCACAGACCCCGCCCATCTTCCACGGATCAAACACCTTGACGAAATTCGGCGCGGCCAGATCATCGGCGAATACCCCGCCGCAATAGGAGCGCGCCTTGCGCACCTGTTCGACGCAGGCGCGCGCCTCGGCCAGCACGGCGGCAAAATCTGCCGTGGGCGCGCCAGGCGCGTCGCCTTCCGGATCGAACACGAACCAGTCGCCACCGGTGGCCGAGAGCACATCCCAGAAGCTGTCGAACCCGGCCCATGTCGGCACGCCGGCGAACTTGCCATTGTAGGCACGCCAGAAGTCGGTGTCGGGCAGGGGGCCGTTGGTATCGCGCATGATGTCTCCTCCGGCCCGCAGCTTGCCGGGGCAACAGGGGTGCGGTCAAGCGCGCAAAACCCGACAAAACGACTCGGATTGACAAGCCTGAGTATTTCTATCAGAAAAGGGGCAGCCACCCCGATCTGACAGGGGAAGCCAGAGCCGACCTCGAGAGAGCCCTGATGCAGATCGACGATGACGATAGCCCGAAACCGCCCTGCCACCGCGCCGAAGACCTTACCGAGGGCTGCGGGCGGGCGCATATTGTCCTGGGCCGGGAGGTCTACATCCTGCGCATTACCCGCGCGGGCAAACTCATCCTGACAAAATGAAACGCGACGCGAAAGGACAGGACATGAACCGGACCCTTCTTACCACCAGCGCGCTGGCGCTGATGCTCGCCACGGCCCCCGCCCACGCCGAGACCAGCGCCGAGGCGGTGCTGGAAACCTATGTCGAGATTGGCGGCGCGGTGTTTGGCGATGCACTCACCGCGGGCCAGGCGCTGGAAGCCGCCGTGAAAGCGCTGATCGCCGCCCCGTCGGACGAAACGCTGACCGCGGCGCGTGACGCCTGGAAGGCCGCCCGCGTGCCTTACGCGCAATCCGAGGTGTTCCGCTTCGGCAACCCGATCGTTGACGATTGGGAGGGCAAGGTAAACGCCTGGCCGCTCGACGAGGGGCTGATCGACTATGTCGATCCGGCCAGCGTGGTCTCGGATGAAAACGACTACGCCTTGCTCAACATCATCGCCAACAAGACGGCCACCATTGCCGGGGTCGAGGTGGATGCCACGACAATCGCGCCCGAACTGATCGCCGACACGCTGAACGAGGCCGACGGGGTCGAAACCAACGTCGCGCGCGGTTACCACGCGATCGAATTTTTGCTCTGGGGGCAGGATCTGAACGGCACCGGCCCCGGCGCGGGGATGCGCGGCTTTGCCGACTACGTGCCGGGGCCGGGCTGCACCGGCGGCAATTGCGACCGGCGCGCGGACTACCTCGACGCCGTGACCGCGCTGCTGGTGGCGGACCTCGCGGAGATGGCGGCGAACTGGGCCGACGGGGGCGCGGCGCGCCAGGAGGTGCTGGCCGACCCGAAAGGGGTGCTGCGCATTCTCACCGGCATGGGCAGCCTCTCCTATGCCGAGGTGGCGGGTGAGCGGATGAAGCTCGGGCTGATGCTGAACGACCCGGAAGAGGAGCAGGATTGCTTCTCCGATGCCACCCATTGGGAGCACTACTACGACGCACTCGGCATCCAGAACGCCTATCTTGGCCAGTATACCCGTGCCAATGGCACGCCGATTGCGGGCGCGGCGCTGTCGTCGCTGGTGGCCGAGGTCGATCCCGATCTCGACGCCGAGATGCGCGCGAAGCTGGCGGATACCGTGGTGGCGATGCAGGCGATTGTCGACGTGGCCGAAGGCGGGTTTGCCTATGACCAGATGCTGGCGATGGGCAATGCCGAGGGCGAGGCGCTGATCATGGCGGGGGTCGACGGGCTGGTGGCGCAGACCAAGGTGGTCGAGCGCGTGGTCACGGCGCTGGGCCTGGATGGCGGCGACGGGCTGGGCACAAGCTTCGAATAGGCGAAAGGATGACGCGCGGCGGTTTCCTCCTGTTTGGGCTGGCGCTAGCCGCCGGCCCGGCGCTGGCGGCTGGCCTATTGCGCTCGGGCGAAGACGCCGCGCGGGTCGCCGAGATCACCGCGCCGACCCGGGCGTTCGACGCCCCCGAACCTTACGAGGATCGGCCCGGCGGCGCCGGCACGGTGACCGCGCCCGATCCGCGGCGCGCTTTCCTGCACCCGCCGGCGAACCTGCCGCCTGGCGCGGATGTCGACTTCATCGCCGGCCATGCGCTGTTTGAAAAACTCTGGGTCGCTGCCCCCACGGCGACGCGCGCCTCCGACGGGCTCGGCCCGCTCTACAACGCGCGCGCCTGTATCGCTTGCCATGTGCGCAACGGCCGGGGGCATCCACCGTCCGGCCCGCGCGAGCGCCCCGTGTCACTGGTGCTCCACCTTGCCCGGCCCACCAGCGCAGTGGCGGCAATGGCCGAGATCGAGGGCTGGATCGCCACCGCGCCCGAGCCCACTTATGGCCGCCAGATCCAGACCTTCGCCACCATCGGCTTGCCCGCCGAAGCCTCGGTGCATCTGGACTGGCAGGAGGTGCCGGTGACGCTGGGCGATGGCAGCGTGGTGGCACTGCGCCGCCCGGCCTACAGCCTCGAATCCCTCGCCCAAGGCCCGCTTGCGCCGGGCACGATGGTCTCGCCCCGCGTCGCCCCGCCGATGCTCGGCCTCGGCCTGTTGGAAGCGATCCCGGCGCGTGAAATCCTCGCCCGCGAAGACCCGGAGGATGGCGATGGCGATGGCATCTCGGGGCGGGCGAATGTTGTCGCCGGGCCGGATGGCCCGGTGCTGGGCCGGTTCGGCTGGAAAGCGGGCAGCGCCACCGTGCGCCAGCAATCGGCGATGGCTTTCGCCCGCGATATCGGCATTTCCACGCCTGCCTTTCCCGCCCCTTGGGGCGATTGCACCGAGGCACAACCCGACTGCCGCGCCGCGCCGCATGGCGATGGCGACGCGCGGGGCTTCGAGGCCGACGCCGCCACGCTCGACCTCACCAGCGCCTATGCCGCGAATATTGCCGTGCCCGCCCGCCGGGGCCTCGATGCGCCAGAGGTGCGCGCGGGAAAGCAGCTGTTCTACCAGACCGGCTGCATCGCCTGCCACACGCCCAAGCACGTGACGGCCCGTGACGGCGTGCCGCCCGAGCACGCGTTCCAGCTCATCTGGCCCTATTCCGACCTGCTTCTGCATGACATGGGGGAGGGGCTCGGCGATGGCTTCATCGAGGGCCGCGCGACTGGGCGCGAATTTCGCACGCCACCGCTCTGGGGCATCGGTTTGACAGGGGCCGTCACCGGTGAAACAACCTATCTGCACGACGGGCGGGCGCGCAGCCTTCTCGAGGCGGTGTTGTGGCACGGGGGCGAGGCGCAAGCCGCCCGCGATGCCGTGGCCGCGATGCCCGGCCGTGCCCGTGACGCCCTGATCCGCTTCCTGGAGAGCCTGTGATGCGCCTGACCCTTGCCGCCGCCCTTCTCGCCGCCAGCCCCGCCACCGCGGGCGTGCAGGAGGCGCTGGACGAGGTGCTCCTGCCGGGGTTTGCCCGGTTCAGCGCCGCAGCTATAGCGCTCGCCGAAGACGCGGCAGCGGACTGCACGCCGGTCCACCTCGCCGCGCCCTACGAGGCCGTCTGGACCGCCTGGCTGCCGGTCGGCGTGTTTCTCCTCGGCCCCACTGAAGCCGCCGCGCCGCATATCGCCTTCTGGCCCGATCCGCGCGGCTTCACGCCGAAAACGCTGAACAGCCTGATCGCCGCCGAGAGCCCGGTGATCGACGATCCGGCGGCGTTTGGCGAGGTCTCGGTCGCGGGTAAGGGGCTGTTCGCGCTGGAGCGGCTGCTGTTTGACGGCGGGTTCAACAGCTATGGGCCCGAGAGCTATACCTGCCGCCTGGTGCGGGCGGTGGCCGACGATCTCGCCGCGCAGGCGATAACGCTGGAAGCGGGCTGGCGCGATGGCTACGCGGTCACGCTCACCAGTGCCGGGGCGCCCGACAATGCCACGTTCCTCGATGAGGGCGAGGCGATGCGCGCGCTCTATACGCAGGTGCTGGGCGCGCTGGAATTCACCGCCGAAAACCGGCTGGGCGAACCGATGGGCAGCTTCGAGCGCGCCCGCCCGACCCGCGCCGAAGCCCGCCTGTCAGCCCGCGCGCTCGCGAACGTGATCGGCGCGACCGAGGCCGTGGTGGCGCTGGCCGACGCACTCGCCGATTGGGATCTGCCGCTGACCCATGCCGCGCTTGACGCCGTCTTCGATGCGGGCAGCAAGATCGAAGACGCGGCCTTTGCCGATGTCGAGAATCCTTCGGCGCGCTTCCGCCTCGAAGTGCTGCAGCAGAAGGTCGAGGGCGTGGAGACGGCGATCGAGGAAGAGCTGGGCCTCGCGCTCGGCCTCACCCCCGGGTTCAACGCTTCGGACGGAGACTGACATGATCGCCCGCCGCGCCTTTCTCGCCAGCCTCGTCGCCGCCAGCGCCACGCCCCGCCTGGGCTGGGCAGCGGCGGGCAGCCCCGCCTACATCGCCGCCGCGAAGGCCCCCGACGGGGCTTACGTGCTCGCCGGGCTCGACCTTGCCGGCGCCGAGACCTTCCGCCTGCCGCTGCCCGCGCGTGGCCATGCCGGCGCGGCGCATCCGACCCGCGCCGAGGCGGTCGCCTTCGCCCGCCGCCCGGGCACCTATGCGCTGGTGCTCGACGCCGCCGCCGGGCGCAGGATTGCCGAGCTGACCCCGCCGGAGGGCCGCCAGTTCAACGGCCACGGGCTTTACATCGACGGCGGCGCGACGCTGCTCACCATCGAGCAGGAGGCGACCGGCAGCGCCGGGTGCGTCGGGCTGTGGGACGTGGCGTCGGGCTACACGCGGATCGGCGAATTCGCCACCCACGGGATCGGTCCGCATGACGCGCGGCTGATGCCCGACGGGCGCACGCTGGTGGTGGCCAACGGCGGGATCGAGACCGACGCGGGCGACCGCAACAAGCTGAATATCCCCGAGATGCAGCCGAGCCTTGTCTACCTGTCGCTCGCGGGTGAACTGCTGGAGGAGGTGCGGCTCGATCCCGAGCTGCATTTCAACTCGATCCGCCACCTCGCGCTGCGCGTCGACGGGCTGGTGGGCTTCGCGATGCAATGGGAAGGCGCGCCGGGCATGGCCTGGCCGCTGCTCGGGCTGCATCGCCGTGGCGCGGCCCCGGTGCTGGCCGAAGCGCCGCTTTCGGACGAGCTGGCGATGAAGGACTACGCAGGCTCGATCGCGTTTTCGGCCGACGGCAGCGAGATCGCGATCACCTCGCCCTGGGGTGGGCGACTGCACCGTTTTACACCCGAGGGGCAATTCATCGCGGCCCAAGCGCGCGCCGATGTCTGCGGGTTGGCTGCGCACCCTGAGGGGCTTCTGGCCTCGGACGGGTTCGGCGGGCTGATCCTGATCGGCGCCGATGGCGCGCGCCCGCTCGCCCGGCACGATCTCTCGTGGGACAACCACATCGTCGCGCTGTGAGGGATGTCGGCCTAGATGACGGAAACTAGTTGGCGGGCGCGTTGAGGTGGTCGGCAGCGGCGAGCACCAGCGGATCGAGCCCCGCGCCGCCCTCACCGATATAGGCGATCAGCTGGGCGCGCATCCGCGGCTCCCAGAAATCGTTGAGGTGGCCGGCCACCTTCTCCGCCGCGCCGCTCCCCGGCTGGGTCTTGAAGAAGGCCGCGATCTGGTTGGCCATGTGAACCATTTTGTCAGGCGACATGCGTCTCTCCCGTCTCGATCCGGTCTGGGTGGGAATAGAGGTCAAACGCCCCCGCGCGCGCGAAGGCCGCGAGCGTGATGCCGGCCTCGTCGGCGAGGCGCAGCGCCAGCACGGTGGGCGCGGAGGCGGCGACGATCACCGCGCAGCGCGCCATGGCCGCCTTTTGCACCATCTCCACCGAGACCCGGCTGGTGATCACGATCGCCCCGCTGCTGGCATCATGCCCCGACCGCGCCAAAGCGCCGATCAGCTTGTCGAGCGCGTTGTGGCGGCCCACGTCTTCGCGCGCCAGCACCAGCCCCTCGCCGGGGCGCAGGAAGCCGGCGGCATGCACGGCGCGGGTCTGGTCATGCAGCGGCTGGTGGCCGCGCAAGCTCTCGGTGGCAGCGGCGATCTCGGCGCGGCCAAGCGCCAAGGGCGGGCGGCCGACATGGGGCAGGGCGCGCACCGCCTCGTCCAGCGAGTCGATGCCGCACAGCCCGCAGCCCACCGGCCCGGCCATCTGGCGGCGGCGCGCGGCCAGCGTTTCACCGCGCGCATCCGCGATCCAGAACCGCGCCTCCAGCCCCTTGGGATGCGCGATCACCTCGAAGCTCTCCACCTCGTCAAGCCCCGTGATCACCCCTTCGGTGAGCGCGAAGCCATGGGCAAAGTCTTCGATATCCGCCGGCGTGCACATCATCACCGCCAGCGTGGTGCCGTTGAACGATACTGCCACCGGCACTTCTTCCGGCAGGGTACGGGTCACCGCCCGCGTGCCCTCGCGGGTGACCGCGAGGCCGGGAAGGCTGCGCACCGGCGTCATTCGCCCACCTCGATGCGGCGCGCCTTTTTCGCCTGCGCCGCGTAGCTCTCCTGCCATCCCGAAGGCCCGTTCGAGGGCGCGACCTGCACCGCCGTCACCTTGTATTCCGGGCAGCTCGTGGCCCAGTCGGAGAAGTCGGTGGTGACCACGTTGGCCTGCGTGTCGGGATGGTGGAAGGTCGTGTAGACCACGCCGGGGCTGACCCGCTCCGTCACCTTCGCGCGCAGGGTGGTTTCGCCCGAGCGCGAGGCCAGCCGCACCCAATCGCCATCGTTCACGCCGCGATCCTCGGCATCCACCGGGTGGATTTCGAGCAGGTCTTCCTCGTGCCAGACGTTGTTGTCGGTGCGCCTTGTCTGCGCGCCCACGTTATACTGGCTGAGGATGCGCCCGGTGGTGAGCAGCAGCGGAAAGCGCGGGCCGGTCTTTTCATCCGTTGCGATATATTCGGTGACGATGAACCGCCCCTTGCCGCGCACGAAACCATCGACATGCATCATCGGCGTGCCCTCGGGGTGCGCCTCGTTGCAGGGCCATTGCACCGAGCCCATCCGCTCGATCAGCTCGTAGGTGACGCCGGTGAAGCTCGGCGTGGTGGCGGCGATTTCCGCCATGATCTCGCGCGGGTGGGTGTAGGCCCAATCGGCGCCCATCGCGTTGGCGAGGGCTTGCGTCACCTCCCAGTCGGCATAGCCCGCCTTCGGCTTCATCACCTCGCGCACCCTGTTGATGCGCCGCTCAGCGTTGGTGAAGGTGCCGTCCTTCTCAAGGAAGGTGGAGCCAGGCAGGAAGACGTGGGCGTAGTTCGCCGTCTCATTGAGGAACAGGTCGTGGACAATCACGCAGTCCATCGCCTCCAGCCCCGCCTTCACGTGCTTGGTGTCGGGGTCGGACTGAAGGATGTCTTCGCCCTGGATGTAGATCCCCTTGAAGCTGCCATCGACGGCGGCGTCGAGCATATTGGAGATGCGCAGGCCCGGTTCCGGGTCGATCGTCACACCCCATTGCTTCTCGAAGATCTCGCGCACCTCGGGGTTTTTCACATGGCGATAGCCCGGCAGCTCGTGCGGGAAGCTGCCCATGTCGCAGGAGCCTTGCACGTTGTTCTGGCCGCGCAGCGGGTTCACCCCGGTGCCGGGCTTGCCGATGTTGCCGGTGAGCATGGCGAGGTTGGCGATGCCCATCACCGTGGTCGAGCCCTGGGAGTGCTCGGTGACGCCAAGGCCATAGTAGATCGCGCCGTTACCGGAGGTGGCGAAGGTGCGCGCGGCGGCGCGGAGGTCCTCGGCCGGCACGCCGGTGAGCGCCTCGACGGCTTCCGGGCTGTGGCGGGGTTCGGAGACGAAGGCGACGAAATCGGCAAAGCTTTCGCTCTCGCAGCGCTCGGCGATGAACGCCTCATCCGCCAGCCCCTCGGTGACGATCACATGCGCCAGCGCCGTAATCACGGCCACGTTGGTGCCGGGGCGCAGCGCGAGGTGATGCGTGGCCTTGATGTGGTTCGACTTCACCAGGTCGATCTTGCGCGGGTCGATGACGATCAGCTTCGCGCCCGCGCGCAGCCGCTTCTTCAGCCGCGAGGCAAACACCGGGTGCGCGTCGGTCGGGTTCGAGCCCATCACGATCACCACGTCGGCCCGTTCGACCGAGTCGAAATCCTGCGTGCCGGCAGAGGTGCCGAAAGTCTGCCCGAGGCCGTAGCCGGTGGGCGAATGGCAGACGCGGGCGCAGGTGTCGGTGTTGTTGTTGTGAAACACCGCGCGGGCGAGTTTCTGAACGAGAAAGGTTTCCTCGTTGGTGCAGCGGCTCGAGGTGATCACGCCGATCGAACGGCGGCCATGCTCGGCCTGGATCGCGCGCAGCCGGGTGGCGGCGAAGCTCAGCGCCTCGTCCCAGCGCACCTCGCGCCACGGCTCCTCGATACTGTCGCGGATCATTGGCGAGAGGATGCGGTCGGCATGGTTGGCGTAGCCCCAGGCAAAGCGGCCCTTCACGCAGGAATGCCCCCGGTTGGCCTTGCCCTGCTTGTGCGGCACCATGCGCACCAGCTGGTCGCCGTTCAGCTCGGCCTTGAACGAGCAGCCCACGCCGCAATAGGCGCAGGTGGTGACGATCGAGCGCGTCGGCGTGCCGAGCGCGATCACCGAGGTTTCCTGCAACGTGCCGGTGGGGCAGGCCTGCACGCAGGCGCCGCAGCTCACGCAATCGGACGACAGGAAATCGTCGAAGGCGGCGCCGGGCGAGACGCGGGAATCGAAGCCCCGGCCCTCGATGGTGAGTGCGAAGGTGCCCTGGATTTCCTCGCAGGCCCGCACGCAGCGCGAACAGACGATGCACTTGGCGGGATCGTAGGTGAAATAGGGGTTGCTCTCGTCCTTGGCCTGCCAGCGCGGGTTGGCCTCGCCACCCTGGCGCACCTCGAAGTGGTTTTCGGTGCCCGTATAGCGCACATCGCGCAGGCCCACGGCGCCGGCCATGTCTTGCAGTTCGCAATCGCCGTTGGCCGCACAGGTGAGGCAATCGAGCGGGTGGTCGGAGATGTAGAGCTCCATCACGCCGCGCCGGATGCGGCGCACCTTTTCGGTCTGGGTGTGCACCACCATGCCGGGCGTCACCGGCGTGGTGCAGGAGCTTGGCGTGCCCTTGCGCCCCTCGATCTCGACAATGCAGAGCCGGCAGGAGCCATGCGCCTCCAGCGTGTCGGTGGCGCAAAGCTTGGGCACGTCGATGCCCACCTCGGCGGCCGCGCGCATCACCGACGTGCCCGCGGGCACGGTGATCTCGAAGCCATCGACGGTGAGCGTGACGGGCGCGCCGGATCGGGCGGGCGTGCCCTTGTCGTGCTCGTCCCAGGGGATGATGAAGTCTTTCATTCCGCCGCCTCCTTGGCCTGCGCGAAATCGTCGGGGAAGTGGGTGAAGGCCGACATCACCGGGTAGGGCGTGAAGCCGCCGAGCGCGCAGAGCGAGCCCTCTTTCATCGTCTCGCAGAGGTCGGTTAGCAGATCGCCTAAGTGTTCGCCCTGCGCGATCCGGTCGATCACCTCCACGCCGCGCACCGCGCCGATCCGGCAGGGCGTGCACTTGCCGCAGCTCTCGACCGCGCAGAATTCGAACGCGAAGCGGGCTTGCGCCAACATGTCGGCGGTATCGTCGAACAGCACCACTCCGGCGTGGCCGATCAGCCCGCCCGCCGCATCGAAATCTTCGTAGGTGAAGGGCGTGTCAAACTGGTCGGGGCCGAAATAGGCCCCCAGCGGCCCGCCGACCTGCACCGCTTTCACCGCGCGCCCATTCCGGGTGCCCTCGGCGATGTCGGTCACGATGTCACCCAGCGGCAGGCCGAACGCCGTCTCAAACAGCCCGCCGAAGCGCACGTTGCCGGAGATCTGGATCGGCATCGTGCCCTTCGAGCGGCCCAGCCCGAAGCTCGCATAATGCTCCGCGCCGCGCTCGAAGATCACCGGCACGGTGGCCAGCGACAGCACGTTGTTCACCACTGTAGGCTTGCCGAACAGCCCCTCCAGCGCGGGCAGCGGCGGTTTCGCCCGCACCACGCCGCGCTTGCCTTCGAGCGAGTTGAGCAGGCTGGTCTCTTCGCCGCAAACGTAAGCCGCGGCGCCCAAGCGGATGTCGATGTCGAACGCCCGGCCCGAGCCGAGCACGTCTTGCCCAAGCAGCCCGGTCTGGCGCGCGATCTCGACCGCGCGGGTCAGCGTGGCGTGCGCGTCGGGGTATTCCGAACGCAGGTAGATGTAGCCCTGCGTGGCGCCCACGCCGAGCCCGGCAATCGCCATGCCCTCGATCAGCGAGAAGGGATCGCCCTCCATCAGCATCCGGTCGGCAAAGGTGCCGCTGTCGCCCTCGTCGGCGTTGCAGACGATGTATTTCCGCGCGCCCTCCGCCTCGGCCACCGTCTTCCACTTGATGCCGGTGGGAAAGCCCGCGCCACCGCGCCCGCGCAGGCCGCTCGCCACGAGTGTGGGCACGATCCCGTCCGGCGCGGCGATGGCGTGGCGCAGCCCGGTAAGCCCGCCATGCGCCTCGTACTGGGCGAGCGAGAGCGGGTCGATCACCCCGCAGCGCGCGAAGGTGAGGCGGGTCTGGCGCGCGAAAAACGGGATTTCTTCGGTCGGGCCATGACCGGGGAAGTCACCCTTCAGCAGGGCAGACACGTCGCCGGGTGTGACGGGCCCGAAGGCATGGCGCACCCCGGCCACCTCCACTTCCACCAAGGGCTCCAGCCAGGCCATGCCGCGCGAGCCGACGCGGGTGATCTCGATCTTCTTGCCCTGTGCCTTGGCTTCTTCCAGCAGCGCTTCGGCCACCGCCTCGGCCCCGAGCGCCTTCGCCACCGCGTCGACCGACAGATAGATATTCATGACGCCACCTCCGCCGCGAGCTTGTCGGCCGTTGCCGCCGCCATCGGCCTGCCGTCGACCATCGCCGCCGGACCGTTGGCGCAGAGGCCGAGGCAATAGACCGGCTCCACCGTCACCGCGCCGTTTGCGCTTGTGCCATGCCACTCGGTGCCGAGCGCGGCCAGCGTTGCTTGCGCGAACGCCACGCCGCCCACCGCCTGGCAGGCCTCGGCGCGGCAGATCTTCACCACGTGGCGGCCGGCGGGCACAGCCCGGAAATCATGGTAAAAGCTCATCACGCCATGCACCTCCGCCCGGCCGATATTGAGCGCCTCGGCGATCATCGGCACGGCCAATTCGGGGACAAAGCCGAAGCGGTTTTGCAGCCGGTGCAGGATTGGCAGCAGCGGGCCTTCGCGGCCCAGTTCGGCATCAATTTCGGCGGCAATGGTGTCGGGGGTCGGGGCGGTGTCTGGCATGGGGCCTCCGGGGCTGTCTGCTGCTAGCAGACAGCAGAACGAGCATTCGGAATCAATATCGTTATTCCGTTATGCGATTGAAATCGTCAATTAACGGCCAGCTCCGCCGCCTCGTCCAGCAGCGCCTGAAGCACCGGTGTATGCGGTTCCTGCCAAGGCGCGACAAGGCCCACCGCGTGCCCCGGCGCCTCGGCGCGGATCGGCACGATGGCGAGCCCTTTTCCGGCGGCGAGGAACTGCGCGAGATCGCCCGGCAGCACCGTGACCCAGGCCCCGGTGGCGACATGGCTCACCAGCACCACGGTGGAATTGCTCTCCATCTGCGCCGCCGGCTCGCAGCCCGCCGCGCGGAATGCGGCGTTGACGATGCGGCGGTTCTGCATGTCGGGGGTGAGCAGGCAGAGCCGGCTGTCGGCAAGGTCGCCCCAGCCGATCTCGGCGCGCGCCGCGAGCGGATGGTCGGCGCTGCACACCAGCGTGTAGCTCTCGCGGTAAAGCTCCACCGTCGAGACCCTGCCGAGCGGCTCGTTGTCTAGGTAGGACAGGCCCGCGTCGATCTCGATATTGTCGAGCATGGCGAGGATATCGGCGGAATTGCGCGACAGGATCGTGAACGCCACGTTTGGGTGGCGCGCCGAAAACCCGGCGGCCAGCCGCGAGGCCCAAGTGAGCGCGGTGGGGATCACGGCAAGGCGCAGGTGCCCGGCCAGCCCCTCGCGCGAAAACCGCATCTCTTCGCGCAGCCGCCGCGTATCGCCGACGATCCGGCGCGCCCAGGTCAGCGTGCGTTGCCCCTCGGGGGTGAGCCCGCCATAGCGCGAGCCACGCCGCACGAGCTGCACCCCGAGCTGGTCTTCGAGCTGCTTGATGCCGGTCGAGAGCGTTGGCTGGGTCAAGCCAAGGCTCTGCGCGGCGCGGCCGAAATGCTGTTCCTTGGCAAGCGCGAGAAACATTTCGAGCTTGGCGATCATGATTTGGTCTCCGGATCGAAATGGCAAATTACGATAGAAAAGCAAAATCATACTTTGCGGCGTTTTTCCACAACACAGACCGGGCCAGCGCACCTTTCAGGAGGCGGACATATTCGGGGATCACGTGTTTTTTGCAACCGGAACAGTGTTTTGGCTGCAACAGGATGTAGCAAATCGGGGCAGATTTGGTGGTTTGGCCAATGTTTCCGTCTAGTCAGGTCGGGTAAACCGGTCTATCCAAGACCGAGAGCAAAACAAGCGGCACAAAAAGATGCCGTGACTTGAGGTAGGCGGTGAGCATGAGCGTGATCCAGTACGTGATCCGCGACGGCGCTGGTTTTGAACAGCGTGGTGCGGTTAATGAGTCAAATTCCAACATTGGCAATCTGGCCTTGGCGCGGGGCGATACGGTTTCGCTGAACCTGCGCCGCGCCGACGTGCAGGACTACGTCCGCACCGGCGATGATCTTGAACTTCACCTGGCGGACGGGCGGACGATCGTTCTGCACGATTTCTTCGACGGGGCGGATGGTTCGTCGGCCAAGCTGTTTCTCAACGAAGACGGCACACTGCTCGCGGTGACGATCGACGACGCCGGGGCGATCAGATTTGAAGAAGCGGCGTCCTGGGGCAAGTGGAGCGAACTGGATGCGCTGACCTTCCCGAATGATCCGATGGTCGAGCCCTATGCGGTGGCCGATGCCGCCGACGCCGCGGTGGAACAGGCTTTGGTAGGCAGTGCGGTCGAGGAAGAGGTGACCACCCAGGCGCTGGGCCTCGGTCTTGCGCAGATGGGCATTGGCGGGCTTGGCTCCGCCGGCACGGTCGGCGCCGCGGCTCTGGGCGGGGCGGCCCTGCTGGGTGGCGCCGTGGCCTTTGGCGTGGGCGCAGATGATGACGCAGGCGGCGGCAGAGGCACCTCGCGCGCGGCCGATCCCAGCGTCGACGATGCGGGCGCGCTCTACACCTACGGCGGCGCCGATGCGCTGATGATCGAGGTTTCGGGCACCGCCGAGCCGGGCGCCCTGGTGCAGATCCAGATCGGCGGCGAGACGATCACGGTGCGTGCGGACGCGCAAGGCAATTGGCGCGCGGCCTTCGCCGGCGACGCCTTCCCGCTTGACGGCTCCTATGACGCGATCGTCACGGTGACCAACCCCGATGGCTCGGTTGTCGTGCTCGACGGCCCGGCTTTTCAGATCGACACGATTGCACCCGATTTGGACGCCGGCGGCAATGTCGGCATGGGCGGCAACTGGATCAACGCCGAAACCGCCGACGGCGGCATCACCCTTTCCGGCACCGGCGAGCCGGGGGCCGAGATCGTCGTTGCGGTCGAGGGGCTGACCCGCACCACCACGGTGCGCGCCAACGGCACGTGGTCGGTGCATTTCGCCGAGGGAGTGTTGCCCGGCGGGGAATATGCCACCGAGGTGACGGTGACGGCGACTGATGCCTTTGGCAACCAGACGGTGCGCACCGAGAGCCTTGCGATCGACACCGTGGCGCCCGATCTCACCCTGGGCATTGTCGAGGGCGACAACGTGGTCAACGCCGCCGAGCACGCGGACGGAGTGGTGATCCATGGCACCGCCGAGCCGGGCGCGCATCTGGTCGTGTCCTGCGGCGGCGCGGTCTACCAGACCGTGGCCGGGGCTGATGGCAGCTGGCATGTGACCTTCGCCGCCAGCGATTTTCCCGAAGGCGACTACGAGGCGACCGTGACCGCCGTGGCGACCGACCGCGCCGGCAACAGCACCACCACCACCTCGGTTCTGCACATCGACACCGAGGGCACGGTGACGATCGAGCCTGGCACCGATGGCGGCGAACCCGTCGTCAACACCGGCAATGCCGCCGATGGCGTCGAGCTGAGCGGCAGCGCCGAGCCCGGCTCCACCGTCACGGTGGACTACGACGGCGAGAGCTACGAGGCGGAGGTGGACGAAAACGGCGATTGGACCGTGACCGTGCCCGCCGAAGACGTGGCCAGCGGCGAATACGAGGTCGAGGTGACCGTGACGGCCACCGATGGCGCGGGCAACAGCACGACCACCACCGCCACCGTCACCGTCGATACCGAAACGCAGGTGACGGTGGACGACGACTATGCCGGCTCCGATCTGCTTATCGGCGCCGATGAGGCCGACGCGGGGGTAACCTTCACAGGCACCGCCGAACCCGGCGCGACGGTCGAGGTGACCTTCGAGGGCACCACCCACGAGACGACGGCCGGCGCCGATGGCGGCTGGTCGGTCGGCTTCACCCCGGCGGAGATTCCCGAAGGGCAGTATGACGGCACGCTCGACGTGACCGTCACCGACGCCGCCGGCAACACTGCCAGCGAAACCGTGACCGTGCCGGTCGATACCACCGCGTTCGTGGCCTTCGCCGCCGACCCGGTCGAGGGCGATGGCGTGGTGAACGCCACCGAGGCTGGCGACGGGCTGGTGCTGACCGGCGCCACCTTCCCGGGCTCGACCGTTACCGTGACGGATGGCGCCCACAGCTACACCGCCGCCGTTGCCGCCGATGGCAGCTGGAGCGTGACGGTGCCGGCCGCCGACCTGCCGGCAGGCGAGACCTCGGTCACCTACACCGCCAACGCGGTCAGCGCGGCCGGCAACGGTTCAAGCTCGGCGATCACCGTCGGCGTCGACACGATCACCGCCGCCGCGCTCGATACCCCGATCATGGGCGACGACGTGGTCAACGCCGCCGAGCGCGACGCCGGGGTCACGCTCACCGGCATCGCCGAAGCGGGGTCCACCGTCATGGTCACCCTCGCCGGCACCACGATGCCCGCCACAGTGGCCGCCGATGGTTCCTGGTCGGCCACCTTCCCGGCCAGCAGCGTGCCGCAAGGCGAGACCAGCGCGCCGGTCAGCGTCACCGCCACCGATGCCGCCGGCAACAGCACAACCCTCACCGACACCGTGGCGATCGACACGACCACCACCGTCAGCGCCAACACTGCCACGATCGGCGGCGACGGCATCATCAACGCGCTCGAAGCGGGCGCGGGCGTGATGCTCACCGGCACCGCCGAACCCGGCGCCTCCGTCTCGGTCAGCCTTGGCGGCATCACCCGCACGGCTTCGGTCGCGCCGAACGGCGCCTGGGTGGTGCATTGGCCCACCGCCGACATTCCCGCCGGCGAGACCACCCAGCCGATCACCGTCACCGCCACCGACCGGGCCGGCAACACCGCCAGCACGTCGGGCAGCGTCGAGATCGACACCATCGTGCGCAATTTCACCCCGGCCACCGGCCCCGAACTCGCCGACGGCGTGATCGCCGGGCCGGAGCGCGCCGGCGGGCTCACCCTCACCGGCACCACCGAGCCGGGCGCGTCCGTCACCGTGCAGTTCGCCGGGGCAACCCGCGCCGCGAGCGTGGCGCCGGATGGCAGCTGGAGCGTGACCTTCGCCGAAGGGTCGATCCCCAGCGGCGAATACCCGACCACCCTCACCACCACCACGATTGACCGGGCCGGCAATATCTCGTCGGCGTCCGAAAGCGTGGCGGTCGATACCGTCGCCGGCCAGCTCACCCTGTCCGCCGCGCCGATCGAGATCGACGACGTGGTGAACGCCGCCGAGCGTGCCGATGGCGTGACGGTGCTGGGCACCGCGACGCCGGGCATGAGTGTCACGGTCGGTTTCGGCACCGCCGCCACCACCACGCTCGCCGCCGCGAACGGCAGCTGGAGCGCCACCTTCCCGGCCGGCGACATCCCGGCGGGCAGCTGGGACGCGGCCGTCAGCGCTTCGATCACCGACGCCTATGGCAACAGCCGTTCTGTGACCGACACGGTGCGGATCGACACCGAGGTGACCGGCTTCGCCACCAGCCACCCGGTCGAGGGCGACGACGTGATCTCCGGCGCCGAAGCGGCGGACGGGGTCACGCTCGCCGGCACGGTCGAGCCGGGATCGGTCGTCTCGGTGCGCCTCGGGCTGATCACCCGCACCGCCGATGTTGGCGCCGACGGCAATTGGACGGTCGATTTCGCTGCCGGCGAGATCCCCCCGGGCGAATACCCGATCCCGATCGGCGTCAGCGCCACCGATGCCGCCGGCAATACCGCGATGATTTCCGAAACCGTCGATGTCGACACGCTGGTGACGGGCTTCACGCTGGATGCCCCGCTCGGTGGCGACGGCCACCTCAACGCGGCGGAAGCCGCGCAGGGCCTCACCCTGACCGGCACGGTCGAGGCGGGGGCGCAGATCGCCGTCACCTACGAGGGCATGACCCGCACCACCTTGGCCGGTGCCGACGGCACCTGGAGCGTGGCCTATACCGCCGCCGAAGTGGGCAGCGGCGATTTCAGCGCCGATGTCACCGTCGCGGCGACTGACGCGGTGGGCAATACCGACGCGATCACCACCACGCTGCACGTCGATACCGAAGCGCCGGAGCCGGCCTACGTCACCTCCTACACCCGCGCGGCGGGCGACGTGATCCGCGATATCTCGGTGCCGATCGAAGACGACGTGGCCTCCGTCACCGGCCTCGCGCCCGACGGGTCCACGCCGGACGTGCTCTATGCCACCGCGCCGAGCCTGTTCTACCCCGACGAGACCGATATCGCCCTCGGCCCGGTGCCGGACGGCACCCACCTGGTGATCAACCGCGCCGACGAGGCGGGCAACACCTCCTCGACCCTGCTGGCGATGGAAGACAGCGGCACCGACGTGGTCTCGATCGACAATCCCGGCCTTGAGGGGGTCAACCTCGACGCCATCGACCTGCGCATCGCCGAAAACTCGGATCTGACGATCTCGGCCGACCTGCTCGAAGGGCTCTCGGCCAACGGCAACGTGCTCACCGTGCATGGCTCGGAAGACGACACCGTGCATATCGACACCTCTGATGGCTCGGCCTTCGCCGCCACCGGCGACTCTGTGACCATCGGCACCGACATCTACAACGTCTACAGCCTCGGCGACGAAGGGGGCACGCTCATCATCGACGACGAGATCAACATCGTTACCTGATCCGGAACCACGCCGCGCCAAAGCAAGGAGCGCGGCGGGTTTCTAGCACGTAAGGGGGCAGTTTGCGTATCGGGCAGGGCATAATGCGGGCAGGGATGCTCACCGCGATCGCGGTGGGGCTTTCGGGCTGCATGGAGGCGGGGTTTCCCGGCCTGTCCGGCAAGGACGAGGCCGACGTGACCCGTGCCGTGCCCGCCGGGGCCTTTGGCGAGGCCCAGGCCGAAAGGGGTGAGGCGCACCGCTCCTCGACCATCGACGCGCTGATCGCCCGCCGCTCGGTGCTGCCCGCCGGCTCGCCCTATGACAAGGTGGCCGATGCGGTGTTGGCCGCCTCGGCGCGGTCGGCCGAGAGCGAACTGCTGCGCGCCCGGATGCGCGCCCGCGCTGCCGACAAGAACTGGCTGCCGCGCCTTGGCCCGAACGTGTCGCTCACCTCGATGGGCTCGCTTGTGACCTCGCTGCTGATCGACCAGGTGCTGTTTGATAACGGCCGGCGCGCCGCCGAGCGCGACTTTGCCCGCGCCGATGTGGAAGCGGCGGCGGTGAGCCTGGCGATCGACCAGAACGACCGGGTGCACACCGCGCTCGGGCTCTACCTCACGGCGCAGGAAGCGCAGGACAAGGCGACTGCCTCGGCGCGCGCGCTGAACGAGATGCGCGAGCTTGACCGGGTGATGGCGGCGCGGGTGGCCGGCGGCGTGTCGGACAAGTCCGAGCAGAACGTGATCCGCGCCAAGCTCAATGAACTGATCGCCGCGGTCGAGGCCAGCCAGGCCAGTGCCGCCACCGCCATGGCCGAGCTGAACGCGATGGCGGCGAAGCCCGTTGACGGGGTCCGGGGTGTCTCGCCGCTCGATCTGCCCGCCAGCACCGGCGGGCCGCAACCGCTCTCGACCCTGCTTGCCGGCGCCGAGCGCGACCGTGACGTGGCGGCGTCCCAGATCGACCGCGCCGGGCTGCTGCCGGGTGTGGCGGCCGGGGCGCAGATCGGCAGTGGCGCCGGCGCCGGCGTGCGGCTGACCTCCGACCAGGGGCTGGGCTTTGGGATGTTTGACAACATGGCGGCCTCCGACGCCTCCGCCGATGCCGCCGACCGCAACGTGGCCCAGGCGCAGGAAGATGCCCGCCGACGCCTCGCCGCGCTGGAGGGCGACCGCGACGGCGCGCGCCGCCGCGCCGCCCGGGCCGATGCGCTGGCGCAGGAAGGACGGGCCAATGCGGACATGTTTCAGCGCCAGTACAAGGCCGGCACCCGCAGCGTGATCGAGGTGGCCGGGCTGGTTGAAACGATGGCGCGGCTCGAAGAAACCCGCGTCGCCGCGCATTACGCGCTGGCGCGCAGCGAGATCGACATCGCCCGCGCGCTGGGCCTGCTGGCGGACGGGAACAAGATATGAGCGGGCGGCTTCCCACCGCGATCACCGGCGCGGCGGTGTTGGGCGCGATCCGCCGCTCGGCCAATGCCAACCCCGCGCCAGACGGGGCCGCGCCCGCCGCGCCGAAGCCCGCCCGCAAGGCGCGGATCGCCCCCGGTCAGGGCACGGCCCGCACCACCACCCGGCTTGAACGCCGCGCCGCGCTGGCGGCGACCTACGGCGGGCTGCTCGGCGCCAACGCCCCCGCCCAGGATCTGCACGCGGCGATGCGGGCGGTGCATGACGGCGGCGCGACCGTCAGCGCCGAAACGCTCGCGCATGGGCTGGCCGCCACCGGGCTGTCTGCCGAGGTAAAGCCCTGCGCCGAGATTACTGCCGCGCCACTGCCGGCGCTGGCGATGATGATCGGCGGCCAGACTGTTTTGGTGCTTGAAGCCAGCGCCGACAGCGTGACCCTGTTCGAACCCGGCGCGGCGGGGGGGCGTGGCGAGGTGCCGCTTGCCGAGTTCGCCCCGCATTATGCCGGCCGGATCGTCCTGGCCGAAGCGCAGCTCGGACAGCTCGACGCGCGCCATACCCCCGCCGCGCGCAAGGGCCATTGGTTCTGGTCCGAGCTGCCGCGCTACAAGCGCCATTTCGGCGACGTGGCGATGGGCTCGTTCGTGGCCAATCTGCTCGCCATCGCCGTGGCGCTGTTTTCGCTGCAAGTCTACGACCGGGTGATCCCGCACCAATCCACGGCCACGCTCTGGGTGCTCGCCTCGGGCGTGTTCCTCGCCATTGCCCTTGAAGGCGCCATCAAGCTGGCCCGCGCCCGGCTGATGGACGGCGCCGGCAAGGCGATCGAGCTCAACGTGCAGAAGCTGCTGATGGCGCGCGTGCTCGGGATGCGTTCCGACAAGCGCCCGACCACGCCCTCGGGCCTGTTCGCGGCGATGCGCGAGTTCGCCTCGGTGCGCGAGTTTTTCACCGCTTCCTCGGTGGGCGCGCTCACCGACATGCCGTTCATCCTGCTGTTTCTGGTGATGGTCGCCACCATCGCCGGGCCAGTGGTCTGGGTGCTGGTGGCGGGCGGCGTGCTGATGGTGCTGCCGGGGCTGTTCCTGCAAAGCCGCATGGTCGAGCTCAGCCGTCAGACCCAGGGCGCCTCGGCCAAGACCTCGCGCCTCCTGCAAGAGGCGATCTTCGAGCTCGACACGATCAAGTCGGCGCGCGGCGAAGACCGGTTTCTGCGCCTCTGGAGCGAGCTGACCATGCTGCAGGCGCTGAAAAGCTCGCAGCAGCGCAAGCTCGCCGGCGCGCTCACCTTCTGGGCGCAGGGCATCCAGCAGGCCACCTATGTCGGCGCGGTGATCGCCGGCACCTACCTCGTCTTCGCGGGCGCGTTCACGGTGGGCACGATCATTGCCGTCGGTATCCTGTCGGGCCGCACGCTGGCGCCGCTCACCCAGCTCGCCGGCACGCTGGCACGCTGGTCGAACGTTAAGAACGCGCTCGACGGGCTCGATGCGATCGCCGGCAGCGCGCAGGACGAAGACGAGGCCCGCACCTACCTGCGCCGCGACAAGATCGCCGGCGGCTACGAGCTGCGCGAGGTCGCCTTCGCCTATGACGAAGATGCGACCACGCTCGACGTGCCCGCGCTGTCGATCAAACCCGGCCAGCGTATTGCCGTGCTTGGCGCCAACGGCTCGGGCAAGTCGACCTTCCTCAAACTGCTCTCGGGCCTCTATGCCCCCAGCTCCGGCCGGGTAATGATCGACGGCGTCGACATCGGCCATATCGCGCCGCGCGATCTGCGCCGCGGGATCGGCTATCTCGGCCAGGAGGTGCGGCTGTTTGCGGGCACCTTGCGCGACAACCTCAACCTCACCCTGCTTGAGCGCGACGACGACCGCCTGCTCGCGGCGCTCGATTTCGCCGGGCTCGGCCCGTTCGTGCGCGGCCACGCCAAGGGGCTCGACCTTGAGATCCGCGATGCCGGCGAAGGTCTTTCGACCGGCCAGCGCCAGTCGATCGGCTGGGCGCGGATCTGGCTGGCCGACCCTTCGGTTGTGCTGCTCGACGAGCCCACCGCCGCGCTCGACACCACGCTCGAGGCCACGCTGGTCTCTCGGCTGAAAACCTGGCTCAAGGGGCGCACCGCCATCATCGCCACGCACCGGGTGCCGATCATGGCGCTCACCGAGCGCACCCTGATCCTGCAACAGGGCCGGCTGCTGGTGGACGGCCCGCGCGACGAAGTGCTGGCGCATCTGCGCGAGGCGCAAACCCGGCGGGAGGCGGTGTGATGGCCACGCTCGACGCGCAATTCGAAGCCGAGCTGAAAGGGCCGAGCCTGCTGATCTGGCTGTCCTTCGCCGCCGTGTTCCTGTTTGTCTTCTGGGCCGCCTTCGCCTGGGTCGACGAAATCGTGCGCGGCGAGGGCTCGGTGATCTCGTCGTCGCGCCCGCAGATCATCCAGAACCTCGAAGGCGGCATCCTCGCCGAGCTGCGGGTGAAAGAGGGCGATTTCGTCCAGCCCGGCGATGTGCTCGCCCGGCTCGAAGGCACCGAGTTTCTCTCCCACGTGAAGGATCTCGCTGACCAGGTCGCGGCGCTTGAGATCCGCCGGCTGCGGCTCGAAGCCGAGCAGGCCGGGCAGTTCGATGTCGACTTGCCGGCCGATCTGGCCGCCCGCACCCCCGGCATCGTCGCCTCCGAGCGCGCCCTGCTCGCCGCGCGCCAGGCCGATTTCGTCAGCCGGCGCGATGGCGCCAAGGCGGTGCTTGAGCAGGCGGCGAAAGAGCTGGAGCTGCTCGACAACCTCTACAACCAGGAGATCGTCTCGCTGATCGAGGTCACCCGCGCGCGCAAGGCCCATGGCGATGCCAAGATCAAATATGACGAGATCGTCACCCAGACCGAGCTGGACCGGGCCGAGGCCTATTCGGAAACCCTGAAAGAACTGGCCACCCTGCGCCAGAACCTCTCGGTCAGCCAAGACCAGCTCAACCGCACCGTGCTCACCTCGCCGATGCGCGGCATCGTCAACGCGCTGTCGGTCACCACGATCGGCGGCGTGGTGCGGCCGGGCGAGGAGATCGCCCAGATCATTCCGCTCGGCGACGAGATCTACATCGAGGCCAAGGTGCGCCCGAAAGACATCGCCAATGTCCAGCCGGGGCAGGAGGCGACAGTGAAGCTCTCGGCCTACGATTACACGATCTGGGGCTCGTTCAAGGGCGTGGTCGAGCTGGTCTCGGCGGATACCTTCAAAGACGAGCGCGTACGCGACGGCGACCCGCACTACCGGGTGACGGTGCGGCTCGATATGTCGGCCCTCACCGAGCGCCAACGCCAGGTGGAGCTACGCCCCGGCATGATAGCCGACGTCGAACTGCACACCGGCTCGAAGACGATCCTGCACTACCTGTTGAAACCGCTCTACAAGTCGCGTGAAGCCTTCCGCGAGCCCTGAGTCGCCCGTCCGCCCATCCTGCTTTTTCTTGGAAAAATACCTCCGGGGGTCCGGGGGCGGCGCCCCCGGTCCGCCCCTCTCAGCCCCGCGGTGCCGCCGCCCGCCCGAGCCGGTCGTTGATCGCGCGCCCGAGTCCGTGGTCGGGGATCGGCGAAACGGCGATCGGCGCGTCCCCGTCCGCGTCCAGCGCGTGCAGATAGCCAAACAGGTTCGCCGCCGCTTCCACCAGATCGCCCGACGGCGAGAGGTTCAGCGCCGCCCCGTCGACATGGCCAAAGCCCAGCAGCCGCTCGCCGGGGCGGGCGGTCTCGGCGTTGAGCCGCATCGCGGCCCGGGGCGCGTAATGCGAGGCGAGCTGGCCGGGGGCATTGATCGCATCACCCGGGTCGTGGCGGGCGAGCGCTGCGCCCAGGCAGGCCTCGATCGCTTCGGCCGGCAGCCCGCCGGGGCGCAGCAGCACCGGCGCGGGGGTGAAACCGACGATGGTGCTTTCCACCCCCACCGTGCAAGGCCCGCCATCGAGCACCGCCGCGATCCGGCCGTCGAGCCCGGCCAACACATGCGCTGCGGTGCTGGGCGAGATCCGGCCCGAGGGGTTGGCCGAGGGCGCGGCCACCGGGCGGCCGGTTTCGGCCAGCAGGCGGCGGGCGAGCGGATGATCGGGCACGCGTACCGCCAGTGTGGGCAGGCCCGCCGAGACCAGCGGCGACAGCCCCGCTTGCGGGCGCATTGGCAGCACCAGCGTGAGCGGTCCGGGCCAGAACGCCTCGGCAAGGCGCAGCGCGTCACCCGTCAGTTCGACCACGGCGTGAACCGCCAACAGGTTCGGCAGATGTACGATCAGCGGGTTGAACCGGGGCCGTCCCTTGGCTTCGAAAATCCGCGCGACCGCCGCGCTGTTGGTGGCGTCCGCCCCGAGGCCATAGACCGTCTCGGTTGGAAAGCTCACAAGCTCACCGGCCCGCAGCAGATCGGCGGCGCGCGCGATCCCGGCGCTGTCGGGAGAGAGGGTCTCGGTCGGGCTCATGACGCGGGGTTTTCCTTGCGTGATCCGGTCGGCGGTATACCCTCCGATCAACCCTCCCCGCAAGGCGGGCGGGTGCGTGTGTTTCGCCTCAGGAGATCGAATGCCCTATCGTGCGCCCGTCGACGAATATCGTTTCATGCTCCGCCACGTGGCCGCCTTCGGCCAGGTGGCCGCCACCGCGCGCTTTGCCGAGGCGACCCACGACACGGTCGCCGCGATCCTCGAAGAGGCGGCAAAGCTGAACGAGGAGGTGCTGGCACCGCTCAACCGGGTGGGTGATGCCGAAGGCGCGGTGCTGGAAAACGGCACGCTGCGCACCGCGACGGGGTTCAAGGACGGCTACCGCGCGATTGCCGAGGGTGGCTGGGTCGGCATCGCCGGCGACCCTGACTACGGCGGCATGGGCCTGCCCTTCACCCTTGGTGTGGCATTCAATGACATGATCTCGGGCGCGGTGCTGGCGCTGGGGCTGAACCCGCTGCTCACCCAGGGCCAGATCGAGGCGCTGGAAGTGCACGCCTCGGACGCGCTGAAGGCGCTCTACCTGCCGAAGCTGATGAGCGGCGAATGGACCGGCACGATGAACCTGACCGAGCCGCAGGCGGGCTCCGATGTGGGCGCGCTGACCACCAAGGCGGAGGCGAACGGCGATGGCACCTATGCGATCACCGGGCAGAAGATTTTCATCTCCTGGGGCGATCACGATTTTGGCGGCAATGTCTGCCACCTCGTGCTGGCCCGCCTGGCGGGCGCCGCGCCGGGCACCCGGGGGATCAGCCTGTTCATGGTGCCGAAGTTCATTCCCGACGGCGAGGGCAATCCCGGCGCCGCCAATGCCCTGCGCGTGGTCAGCCTTGAGCACAAGCTCGGCCTGCACGGCTCGCCCACCTGCGTGATGGCCTTCGAAGGCGCGACGGGCTGGCTCGTGGGCGGCGAACACAAGGGCATGGCGGCGATGTTCACGATGATGAACAACGCCCGGCTTCAAGTGGGCGTACAGGGGATCGGCCTTGCCGACGCGGCCTACCAGCACGCGCTTGCGTTTGCAGTAGAGCGCAAGCAGGGGCGCACGCCGGTGGCGGGCAGCGGCGCGATCGTCGACCATGCCGACGTGCGCCGCATGCTCACCGAGATGAAGGCCGAGATCTTCGCCGCGCGGGGCATCGCGCTGGCCTGCGCCGTGGCGCTCGACATGGAGAAGGCCACCGGCGAAGCCGACTGGGCCGCCCGCGCCGCGCTGCTCACCCCGGTGGCCAAGAGCTTCGGCACCGACGTGGCGCAGAAGGTGGCGCATCTGGGCATCCAGGTGCATGGCGGCATGGGGGTGATCGAGGAAACCGGCGCGGCCCAGTTCGCCCGCGACGCCCGGGTGCTGACGATCTACGAGGGCACCAACGGCATCCAGGCGATGGACTTGGTGGGGCGCAAGATGATGGACGGCGGCGAGGCGGCGTTTCACCTGTTCGACGAGGGCGAGAAGGTGGCAGAGGCCGCGCGCGCCACGGTGCCGGATCTGTCCGGCAAGGTCTGGAGCGCGGCGGAGACCTTGCGCGAATGTGTCGAGTGGCTGGTCGAGCAGGAGATGGAGGAGCGCTTCGCCGGCGCGGTGCCGTTCCAGTCGGCCTCGGCGCGGGTACTGGGCGCGTTCTACCACCTCAAGGCGGCCCATGCCGAGGGTGGCGCCGGCCCGCGCACCGCGCTCGCGCGCTACTATATCGAGCGGCTGCTGCCCGAGCACGAGGGGTTCATCACCCAGGCCCGCGCCGGGGCGGCCGGGCTCTACGCCCTCTCGGTCGACGATCTGGCCCGGTGAGTGACGTCGTGACGGCCCCGATCACCTTTCCCTGGACCGATCCGCCCGCCGAGGGCGAAGCGGTAGAGGTGGGCGAGGGTGCGCTGTGGATGCGCCTGCCGCTGCCGATGAAGCTCGATCACGTCAATGTCTATGCCTTCTGGGACGAGGACGGCTGGACCATCGTCGATACCGGTTTCGACACCAGCCGCAGCCGCAAGATCTGGCAGGCGCTGCGCGCCGGGCCGCTCGGGGGCAAGCCGATCGCCCGCGTCATCGTCACCCACCACCACCCCGACCATGTCGGCCTCGCCGGATGGTTCCAGCGCGACCACGGCGCCGAGCTGATCACCACCCGCACCGCCTGGCTGTTCGCCCGGATGCTGCTGCTCGACGAGCAGATGGTGCCGGTGGACGAAACGCTGGCCTATTGGCGCTCGGCGGGAATGGATGAGGACATCTTCGAAGAGCGCAAGGCGCAGCGCCCGTTCAACTACATCGACATCGTCGCCGACATGCCGCTGGGGTTTCGCCGTGTGAAAGAGGGCGACGTGATCCGCTTTGGCGGGCGCGATTGGGATGTGCGCATCGGCAACGGCCACGCGCCCGAGCACGCCACCTTCTGGAGCCGCGATTGCGATCTGGTGATCGGCGGCGACCAGTTGCTCGCCACGATCAGCCCCAACCTCGGGGTCTACGCCACCGAGCCGGACGCCGACCCGGTGGGCGACTGGCTGGACAGCTGCACTGCCCTTGCCCCCTTCGCACAAGACAGCCACCTCGTGCTGCCCGGCCACAAGCTGCCCTACCGCGGCCTGCCCACCCGGATGCGCCAGCTGATCGACAACCACGATTCCGCGCTCGACCGCCTGCTGGCCTTTCTCGACACGCCGCAGACGGCGGTCGCCTGCTTTCCCGCGCTCTACAAGCGGCGGATCGGCGCGGGCGAATACGGGCTTGCCCTCGTCGAGGCGATGGGCCACCTCAATCACCTTTACCAGCAAGGCCAGCTCACGCGCACCCGGCGCGACGACGGGGCCTGGCTGTGGCAACGGAGGCAAAATGGCTGACAAGAAAAAGAGCCCGCCCGCCCGTGTCGCCAAGTGCGACGAGGACGCGCCCCTGACCGCCGAGCAGAAACCCCTGCCGGAGGCGATCACCGACAAGCCGTTCGAGGAGAAGAGCCCGGCCGAATGGGCCTATGAGCGGCTGATCCTCTACATCCAGAATTTCGAGGAACAGCTCGACAACGAGCACGAGGTGGCGATGGGCTTCACCGGCGGCGACGTGGGCGTGTTGCAGATCGAGGGGATCGGCTTCTTCGACCCGGATATCGTTACCTTTTACGGCACCGATGACGAGGGCACGAAAACCCAGCTGATCCAGCACGTGAGCCAGCTTAACGTGATGCTGCGCGCCGAGCCGCGCGCGGAAAGCGCCGAGCCGCCCAACCGGATCGGTTTTCGCCTTGCCGCCGATCTCGGCAGGCATTCGAGCGGCGCGATGGACGAAGGCAAGGGCTGAGGCCTTGCCGCGCCCCCCTCTCCGGCGCAGGATGCCCGTATGAGCGACCCCACAGACACGCCGCGCCTGCGCCTCCGGATCATCTTTTCCGAGGGGGTTTGGATGGGGCCCGGCAAGGCCGAGCTTCTCGACCGGATCGCGCGCACCGGCTCGATCGCCGCGGCCGGGCGTGAGATGGGGATGAGCTACAAACGCGCCTGGCAACTGGTCGAGGCGATGAACACGATGTTCCGCGAGCCGCTGGTGACAAGCGCGCGCGGCGGCGCGAAAGGTGGCGGCGCTACGGTGACCGAGGCTGGCCAGACTGTGCTGGCCGCTTACCAGGGCATGGTCGATGCAGCCAGCCGCGCCGGGGCCGACGAGATGGCCGTGCTGCGGGCGATGCGGCCCGAAACACCGGGGGGAAAATAACGCTTGCGGTCCGCCGCCCGGTTTCGTTATTTCCGATGAACCATATCGAAATGGAGACAACCCATGCGGCTTCGCCCCGCCAGCCTCGGCCTTGTCGCGGCCCTCGTCCTCGCCCCGCTTGCTGCGCGCGCGCAAGAGGCGCTGGCTGCCGTGGCGGCGAACTTCGCCGAGGCGGCGCAAGCGCTCGCCCCGCTGTTTCAGGAGGCGACCGGCTACAGCCTCGTGCTCACCACCGGATCGACCGGCAAGCTCTACGCCCAGGTTGGCGCCGGCGCGCCGTTCGATCTGATGCTCTCGGCCGATGCTGCCACGCCCGCGCGCCTTGTCGCCGAGGCCAAGGCGGTGGAGGGCAGCGGTTTCACCTACGCCGTGGGCCGGCTCACCCTCTGGAGCCCCGATGCGGATCGGATTGGCGCCGATGGCCGGGCGGCGCTGCAACAGCCGGACCTGCGCTTTGTCGCCATCGCCAACCCCGATCTTGCGCCCTACGGCCTGGCTGCGCGCGAGGCGCTGCACAGCCTCGGCCTGTGGGAGGCGCTGCAACCGAAGATCGTGATGGGGCAGAACGTGGGCCAGACCAATTCGCTCGTCGCCAGCGGCGCGGCGGAGCTGGGCTTCGTGGCGCTCTCGGCCGTGCTCAGCCCGCGCAACGAGGCCAGGGGCAGCCGGTGGGACGTGCCGCAGGCCCTCTACCAGCCGATCCGGCAGGATGCGGTGCTGCTCAACCACGGCGCCGACAACCCGGCGGCCCTGGCGTTTCTCGACTACCTGCGCAGCCCCGCGGCAGGGCAGGTGATCGAGGCTTTCGGCTATGGCTTGGGTGAATGAGATGACCCTGCCCGATCTTGGCCCGCTGTTGCTGACGATCCGGCTCGCGGCGGTCACCACGCTGATCCTGCTCCTTGTCGGCACGCCCATCGCCTGGTGGCTCGGGCATACAAGGTCCCGGGCCAAGGCGGTGGTCGAGGCGGTTACCGCCCTGCCGCTGGTGCTGCCGCCGACGGTGCTCGGCTTCTACCTCCTTGTCTTTCTCAGCCCCAATTCGCCGCTCGGGGCGCTTTGGCTTTCGGCCACGGGCAGCACCCTCACCTTCTCCTTCGTCGGGCTGGTGCTGGCCTCGGCGCTCTACTCGCTGCCCTTCATGGTGCAACCCTTGCAAGGCGCCTTCGAGGCGGTGGGGCGGGCGCCGCTCGAAGCCGCCGCCACCCTGCGCGCCAGCCCGCTTGATGCATTCTTCACCGTGGCCACGCCGATGGCACTGCGCGGGTATCTCACCGCGACGGTGCTGACCTTCGCCCATACGATCGGCGAGTTCGGCGTGGTGCTGATGGTCGGCGGCAATATCCCGGGCCGCACCAAGGTGGTCTCGATCCAGATTTACGAACAGGTCGAAACCATCAACTACCCCGCCGCGCACAGCCTCGCGTCGATCCTCTTGGTGTTTTCCTTCAGCGTTCTGCTCGCGGTTTACAGCTTCAACCGCCGTTTTCCCGTGCACGTGGTCTAGGTCATGGCAGAGCTCTGCGTCGATATCCGCCTGCGCTTTCCGGAGTTCTCGCTGGACCTGGCCGAGACCTTCGCCGGCGAGGGCGTGACGGCGCTGTTCGGCCCCTCGGGCAGCGGTAAATCCACGCTGCTGCGCGTTATCGCCGGGTTTGAGCGCGCCGCCGGCGGGCGCATCAGCTTTGGCGATGAGGTCTGGATGGCGGGGCGCACTCACCTGGCCCCGCACCGGCGTGGTGTCGGCTTCGTGTTTCAGGACGCGCGGCTTTTTCCCCACCTGACGACGCGGCGCAACCTGGACTACGCGGTCAAGCGCGCGGCGAATTGGCCGGCGCGCTACAGCTTCGACGACGTGATCGACGTGCTCGACCTGGCGCCGCTCTTTGCTCGGCGTGCCGGACAACTGTCTGGAGGCGAGCGCCAGCGCGTGGCGATCGGCCGTGCCCTGCTGGCCCGCCCCCGGCTATTGTTGCTCGACGAGCCGCTCGCCGCGCTCGACGAGGCGCGCAAGGCCGAGATCCTGCCCTACCTCGAACGTGTCCGCGACGAGGCGCGCGTGCCGATGATCTACGTCAGCCACTCGGCCGGCGAGGTGGCGCGGCTTGCCAACCGGGTTGTCGTGCTCGACGCCGGGCGGGTGCTGCGCACGGGGCCGGTGGCGGAGGTGTTCGCCGATCCCGGCCTCTCGCCCGCCGGGCCGCGTGGCGTGGGCGCGGTGCTGGCCGCCCGCATGGTGGCGCACCACGACGACGGGCTCTCCGAGATCGACGCGGGCGGCGCGCGGCTGTTTCTGCCGGGCCTCGTCTGCGCCCCCGGCACGGGCCTGCGCATCCGCGTGGCCGCGCATGACGTGATCCTGTCGCGCGAGGCGCCCACCGGCCTTTCCGCGCTCAACATCCTGCCCGGCACCGTGGTCGAGGTTCACCTTGGCGACGGCCCCGGCGCGATTGTCGCGCTCGACACGCCCGCGGGCCGGCTGCTTGCCCGCATTACCCGCCGGTCGGTGGCCGCGCTTGGCCTTGCGCCCGGTGTGCCGGCCCACGCGATCCTGAAATCCGTCGCCACCGCGCCGCAAGACGTGGGCGTGTTCTCCGAAGCGCCGCTGCCGTGACGTCCGGCCCTGGCCACGTCTGACCCAACCCGAAGCGCCTTGAGGCGACGAAAAAAGGGAGCGGCGGCCCGCTCCCCTTCCACCTTCGATTCTGCCCGCTTCAGCCGATGATCGCGTTCAGCGTGGCGCTCGGCCGCATCACCGCCGCCATTTTCGCCGGGTCGGTGTGGTAGTAGCCACCGATATCGGCGGGCTGGCCCTGCGTCGCCATCAGCTCGGCCACGATTGCCTCTTCCTGCTCGGCCAGATCCTTCGCGATCGGCTCAAAATGCGTGGCGAGTTCGGCATCCTCCGTTTGCGCGGTCAGCGCTTCGGCCCAGTAGCGCGCAAAGAAGTAATGCGAGGTGCGGTTGTCGTTCTGGCCCGCCTTGTACTGCGGGCTCTGGCCGGTCTCGAGCAGCTTCTGCGTCGCGGCCTCGACCGCATCGCCAAGGATTTCGGCGCGCGCCTTGCCGCGGGTCTCGGCAAGAAACTTGAAGCTTTCGCCGAGCGCGCAGAACTCGCCGAGCGAGTCCCAGCGCAGGTGGTTTTCCTGCACCAGCTGGGTCACGTGCTTGGGCGCCGAGCCGCCCGCGCCGGTCTCGAACAGCCCGCCGCCGTTCATCAGCTTGACGATCGAGAGCATCTTGGCCGAGGTGCCAAGCTCGAGGATCGGGAACAGATCGGTGAGGTAGTCGCGCAGCACGTTGCCAGTAATCGTCACCACGTCACGGCCCTTCTTCTGTTCTTGCAGCGTGAAGCGGGTGGCCTCGCGCGGCGCGAGCACCGGGATATCCACTCCGGCCTCGGCCAGAACCGGGCGCACGTAGGCGATCACCTCGCGGTCATGCGCGCGCGCCGCGTCGAGCCAGAACGCGCCCGCGCCGGTGGCTTTGAACCGGGCGATGCCGAGCTTGATCCAGTCGAGGATCGGCGCTTTCTTCGCGGTGGCCGAGCGCCAGATGTCGCCCGCCTCGACGCCATGCTCATGCAGCACCTCGCCCGAGGCCAGCACGATCCGCACCACGCCGTCGGCGGTCATTTCGAAGGTGGTGGGGTGCGAGCCATATTCCTCGGCCTTCTGCGCCATCAGGCCAACGTTGGAGACGGCCCCGGCGCTGGTGGGATCGAGCGCGCCGTTCTGTTTGAAGAAGTTGACCGTCTCGTCATAGACGCAGGCATAGGCATTGTCGGGGATGCAACACTTCAGGTCGGCCTCTTTGCCGTCCGGCCCCCAGCCCTTGCCGCCGGCGCGGATCGCGGCGGGCATCGAGGCGTCGATGATCACGTCCGAGGGCACATGCAGGTTGGTGATGCCTTTGTCGCTGTCGACCATGTAGAGCGGCGGGCGGGCGGCGAGCGCGGCCTTGAGGTCGGCTTCCAGCGCGGCGTCGCCCTTGATCCGCGCCTCGAGGTCGCCGATCCCGTCGTTCGGGTTCCACCCCAGAGCGTCGAGCTTGGCGCCATGTTTGGCGATGAAATCTTCGAGATAGACGCTCACGAAATGGCCAAACAGGATCGGGTCGGAAACCTTCATCATCGTCGCCTTCAGGTGCACCGAAAACAGCACACCCGGCGCGGTCGCCGCGATCTGGTCCTTGATGTAGGCGCGCAGCGCCTTGGCGCTGAGGAAGGTGGCATCCACCACCTCGCCCTCGATGTAGGAGAGCCCGTCCTTCAGCACCGTCTCATTGCCGGCGGCGTCGGTGAAGGTGATGGTTGCGCCCCCCGCCTGCGCAGCGGTCACGGTCGCGGATTTCTCGTTGGCGAAGAAATCGCCCCCCGGCATCGCCGCCACATGGGTCTTGCTGTCGGCCGACCAGGCGCCCATGCGGTGCGGATTGGCCATGGCATAGGCCTTCACCGCCTTCGCCGCGCGCCGGTCCGAATTGCCCTCGCGCAGCACCGGGTTCACGGCCGATCCTTTCACCGCGTCATAGCGCGCCTTGATGTCGCGCTCGTCGTCGCTGCCCGGCTCTTCCGGGTAGTCCGGCAGGGCGAAACCCTGGCCTTGCAGCTCCTTGATCACCGCCGCCAGCTGCGGCACGGAGGCCGAGATGTTGGGCAGCTTGATCACGTTGGCCTCGGGCGTCTTCACCAACGCGCCAAGTTCGGCAAGGTCGTCCGCGACGCGCTGATCCTGCGGCAACCGGTCGGCAAACGCCGCCAGTACCCGGCCCGCGAGCGAGATGTTGCGGGTCTCGACCTCGATCCCGGCGGCGGCGGCAAAGGCGCGGATGATCGGCAGCAGCGAGGCGCTCGCCAGCTCGGGGGCTTCGTCCACCTTGGTGTAGATGATGTCGGGGGTCTCGGTCATGTCACGTCTCCCATCAAGTCATTTCGCCCGCGGGCGTCGGGGGCTTCCTCGCCTGAATCCGGCCTGCTGTCAAGATCCGGTGTGCAATGGTATACCGAAACTGGGCCCCCTTTTCCTTGGCGAAACTACTCCGCGGGGGTGTGGGGGTGCGAAACCCCCACCGCCGCCTCACCCAAGCGCCAACGCCATATCACCCGAGATATGCAGCCCAGGCGGCAGCAGCGGCACAAGGCAGGCCTGGAACGAATGGTAGAGATCGGGCTTGCCGGTGAAGATCGCCTCGCCGGGGGTGCCGTCGGGCAGGAGCTCGGGGTACCAGCCACCGCGCGCGTGGTCGATGAACTGGTTCGCCACCACGTCCCAGAAGCGCCCGTACCACTCCAGCGCCAGCGCGTCGCCGTCGTGCTTGTACAGCGTCGCCGCCGCGCCGATCGCTTCGGCGTTGGGCCACCAGAGCCGGAGCCGCTGCAAGGGCGCGTTGTCCCAGCCCAGCGTATAGACAAACCCGCCGTGCGCCGCGTCCCAGCCATGGGCGATCGCCTCGGCGAACAATCCCTTCGCCGCCTCGATCATCCAGCCCGCGCGCGCGCCGTCGAGGTCATGCAACTGCACCAGCAGCCGCGCCCATTCCAGCGCGTGGCCCGGCGTGATCCCGGCGGGGCGGAACATCGGGTCGCCCGCATAGGCGAGGTCGACCTGCCAGTCGCGGGTGAAATGCTCGGCCACGCGCCAGCCCTGCGCCCGCGCCGCGCGGTTGATGATCAGATCGGCGATCCGCACCGCCTTGTCGAGGTAGCCGCGCTCGCCGGTCGCTTCGAAGGCGGCCATCAGTGCCTCGGTCGAGTGCATGTTGGAGTTCTGCCCGCGGTAGGCGCCAAGCGCCGACCAATCGGCGCCAAACTCCTCGGCCATCGCGCCGGGGCTGTCCTCCCAGAACCGCGCCTCGATCACCTCGGTTACATCGGCCATCAGCGCGGCGGCCTCGGGGTGGCCCAGCCGCAGCGCCGAAGACGCGGCGAGCAGCACAAAGGCATGGCCATAGGCCTGCTTGTCGTCGCGCACCGGCCCCTCGGCGTTCACGCTCCAGTAATAGCCGCCGTGGCGGGCATCGCGGTGCGCCTTGCGCAGAAATGCCATGCCCTGGTCGATCCCGTCCGCCAGGCCCGGAATGCCGAGCCGCGCCGCGAGCGAAAAGACGTGGACGATCCGCGTGGTGTCATGCAGGCCAAACACCTCGCCCTCACCGAACATCGGCCGGCCGTCATGGCCGAGCATGCGAAAGCCCGCCGGGCCGCCGGTGCTGGCGCGAAACATCTCCACCAACCGCTCCGCCTGCGCCATGAGCCAGCGGCGGTGCAGCGGGCGGGCGGGGAGCGGCGGGATCATGTTACCAGCTGCCCTCGTTGAGCATCGAGGCCCAGGGCTCGGCCACCGGCAGCGCCTCGCCCTCCTGCAGGATCTCGACCGAGACGTGGTCGGGGCTCTTGAAGAACGCCATCCGGCCATCGCGCGGCGGGCGATTGATCGTCACCCCGGCGTCCATCAACTTCTGGCAGAAAGCGTAGATATCATCGACCTTGTAGGCGAGGTGGCCCCAGCTGCGGCCGGTCTCATACACCTCCTCGGAGCCCCAGTTGTAGGTCAGCTCCAGCTCCGGCGCGTTCTCGGCGCGCGCCCGGGCCTCGTCCTTCGGGGCGGCGAGAAAGACGAGCGTAAACTTGCCGCCGGGGTTCTCCGAGCGCTTGGTCTCGACCAGCCCCACCTTGTTCACCCAGAAATCGACGCTCTCGTCCAGATCCGTCACGCGGATCATCGTGTGCAGGTATCTCATCGTGGTTCCTCCGTATGGGGGCTCTCGCCGGGGTGGCGGTTACAGGCGGCTGCGCGCCAGCAGGGCCTGCGAGACCAGCGCGAGCAGCGAATTGACGCCAACCATCTGGCTCTCGGTGACCATCACCAGGTCGCCGGGCTGCACCGCGAATTCGCGCGCGGCAAACAGGCTGTCGGCGCTGGTCAGGTCCACCGTAAACACCACCTGCGCCATTTCCGGGCCCTTGATCCCGTCGGCGCGCACCGCGCTCTGGGGATAATCGCGCAGGATCAGAATGCCCTTCGGGTCAGCGCGGTTCTCGCGCAGGCCACCGGCCATCGACAGCGCTTCCATCGCCGTAATGCGTTCCTTGTCGAAGCTGACCAGCTTGTTGCCGGTCGCGCCAGCGGCGACGAAATAGCGATCGTCATCCTCGATGATGACCTTGTCGCCACCGCGCATCACGATGTTCCGGCGCGCATCCGACATCAGGTCTTCGGCGCGGATTTCATATGTCTTGCCAGCCCGGATCAGCCGAACCAGCGGGTTCTCGAGATTGCCTGCGATCCCGCCGCCCTGGGCAAGCAGGCTGAGGATGGTGAAGTTGCGCGACGGCAGGCTGACAATCCCCGGGCGCGCCACGCCACGCACCAGATCGACGGTGTTGTTCTGGCCGGCGATTACGTTGAGCTGCACCTGCGCCGAAGGCGCGATCCGCTCCACCTCTTTCTGCACTTCGCGGCGCGCGTCGTCCGGGGTCAGCCCGTTGATCACGATATCGCCGACATAGGGCACGAATACCGTGCCCGAAGGCGAGACGGCGATTTCGCGCATGCTCGTCGATTTCGAGTTCGGCGTGGTGAGCAGCGAATTGTCCTGGTTGTCCCAGATCACGAGGTCCACCAGGTCGCCGGGGCGGATCACGTTCACCGAGCCGCCGCCGCCGGCCTGAAGCCAGGTGTAGTGCCCGCGCCAACCGGTGGCGGGCCAATTCGAGACGCGGGCGAGATTGGCGCGCGAGACCTCGACCACGGTAAATTCGGGGTTCTCGTCGTCCGCCGCGGCCAGGATTTGAGACTCGACTGGCGCCCCGGCGGGAAAGCCGCAGGATGCGAGGACCGAAACCATGCTGAGAACCAGCAGTATGTTGCGCAAAACCAAGTGATCCCCCCAAGATCTGGCAGGCTTATCTCTGGCCTATTTACAGATCGGCTGCAATCGGAGATACGTCACAGCGATCAAAAGACCGGAGCTTTTTGTCGAGTGCGACCCGAATGCAATATCCCCGCCCGGGTCTCGGGTCTGCGTTCGCTTCGCAGGGGCGGGCCGGGATGACACTGTCCAAGCGATTGTTCGATCTGGTCCTGGCCCTGGTGCTGGGGATCTTTCTCCTGCCCCTGATCGTGGCCGTCGCGATCGCGATTCTCCTGCGCGACGGCAGGCCGGTCTTTTTCGGCCACAAACGGTCATGCGCGCCGGGTGAAACCTTCACGCTGTGGAAGTTCCGCACGATGATCAACATGCGCCGCAAGGCGGACCACGGCGTCTCCGGCGGCCACAAGCGGCGCCGGATCACCAAGCTCGGCCGGTTCCTGCGCCGCTCGCGCCTCGACGAGATGCCGCAATTGTGGAACGTGATCCGCGGCGACATCTCCTTCGTCGGCCCGCGCCCGCCGGATCCGCGCTATGTGAAGATGTTTCCCGAGCTTTATGGCGAGGTGCTCAAGAGCCGCCCCGGCATCACCGGGCTGGCCACGCTGGCCTACCACAAGACCGAGGAGCACCTGCTCGCCCAGTGCCGGACGCCGCAACAGACCGAGGCGGTCTACACCCGCCGCTGCGTGCCGCGCAAAGCCAAGCTCGACCTGATCTATGCCGAGAATCGCACCCTGTGCTACGACATCCTGCTGATGCTGCACACGGTGTTCCGCAACCTGCCGCTGCACCTGAAGAAGTGGCGCTGACACGGCCCCGGCCGATCCGCGCCGGTGCCAATCCAACCCCTTGATCCCGCGGGCAGCCACGCCACATTCTGGGGCAAATGGAGGTGCTCATGACCCGGTTCGTTTCCGCGCTCGCATTCGTGCTCACGCTGGTGCCCGGCGCCGTCCCGGCCCAGTCCGAGGTGCCCGCGAGCCGCGCTGAGGTCACGCTCAGCTTCGCCCCGGTGGTCGAGCGCGCGGCGCCGGCTGTGGTGAATATCTACGCCACCCAGGTGGTGGCCGAGCGGGTGAGCCCGTTTTTCGACGATCCGTTCTTTTCGCAGTTTTTCCGCGATTTCGGCGCCGTGCGTCCGCGTGAGCAAAATTCGCTTGGCTCCGGCGTGATCGTCGGCGGCGATCTCGTGGTGTCGAATTTTCATGTCGTCGAGAACGCCACCGAGATCCGCGTGGTGCTGGCCGACCGGCGCGAGTATGCCGGCGAACTGGTGTTGGCCGATGAGCGCGCCGACCTCGCGGTAATCCGCCTCGACGGCGGTGAAAACCTGCCCGCGCTCACCTTCGCCGACAGCGACGCGCTCGCGGTGGGCGATCTGGTGCTGGCGATCGGCAACCCGTTCGGGGTGGGCCAGACCGTATCGTCGGGGATCATCTCGGGCCTGGCGCGCACCGGCACGGGCGGCGGCGCGTTCAACGCCGGCTCCTATTTCATCCAGACCGATGCGCCGATCAATCCCGGCAATTCCGGCGGCGCGCTGGTCGACATGCGCGGCCGGCTGGTGGGGATCAATACCCAGATCGTCACCCGCTCGGGCGGCTCCAACGGCATCGGCTTCGCCATCCCCGCCAACCTCGTCGCGCGGGTGGTGGCCCAGGCCGAGGCGGGAAACGCCAGTTTCACCCGGCCCTGGGCCGGGCTGGAGGTGCAGCCGGTTGACGCCGATATCGCCGCGGCGCTGGGCCTCGACCGGCCACAGGGCGTGCTGGTGCGCGCGCTCGCCGACGGCAGCCCCTTCGCCGAGGCCGGTCTGCGCCCCGGCGACGTGGTTCTCGACTTCGGCGGCCAGCCGGTCAATGCGCCGGCCGAGCTTGTGTTCCGCCTCTCGCTGCAGGAGCTGGGCAGCATGGTGCCGGTGCGCGTGCTCGCCGCCGGCGGCGAAAAGACGGTGGCGGTCGAGATGCGCGCGGCGACGACGGCGGGCGAGGGGCTGGTCGAGGGCGAGGGGCCGGTGAGCTTCACTGCGCCGGGCCCGTTCGAAGGGCTGGTGCTGCAAGACCTCACCCCCGCGCTTGCCGCGCGGCTGGGCCTGCGCAGCGGCGGCGGCGGCGTGGTGGTGCTCGCGGTCGAAAACCCGCGCCGTGCGCGGCATTTTCAACCCGGCGACATCATCGCCGAGGTGAACGGATCGCCAATCCACAACCTCGCCGCCCTGCGCGCGGCCAGTGCCGACACCGAGCGGCGCAGTTGGCAGGTGGTGATCGAGCGGCGCGGCGGACGGGTCTACCTGACCTGGCGCGGCTGACCTGGCGTTGCCGTCCTCCGGGTCCGGAAAATTTGCGTTGACCGTGATCGCGCGCGCTCTTACCCATTGAAATATAAGGGGGGAGCGCCATGAAACACGGAAACCACGAAGCCATCGTCGCGATCGACGTGCAAAACGATTTCTGCCCCGGCGGGGCGCTCGCGGTCGCGGACGGCGACGAGGTCGTGCCCGAGATCAACCGTATCCTGCGCGACTTTCCGGTGCGCGTGCTGACCCAGGATTGGCACCCGATCGGCCACGGCTCGTTTGCCTCGTCGCATCCCGACGCCGCGCCGTTTCAGACCGTGCAGATGCCCTACGGCCCGCAGGTGCTCTGGCCCGACCATTGCGTGCAGGGCACCGATGGCGCGGAGTTTCACGAGGCGCTGTGCACCGAACCCGCGCAGATGATCCTGCGCAAAGGGTTCCGCAGCGAGGTCGACAGCTATTCGGCGTTTTTCGAGAACGACAAGACCACGCCCACCGGCCTGGAGGGCTACCTGCGCGCGCGGGGCGTAACCACCGTGACCCTGGTCGGGCTGGCCACCGACTACTGCGTTGCCTGGTCGGCGCTCGACGCGGTGCGGCTCGGGTTCACCACCCGGGTGAAGCTGTCCGCCTGCCGCGCGATCGACCTTGACGACTCGCTCGACCGCGCGCTCGCGGAGATGAAAGCGGCCGGGGTGGTGCTGTACTGATGCGCCGCCCCTAGAATTGGGCGACGCCGGAGGGCATCAGGAAAAACAGGAGCACGGCAAGCCCGACGGCGAGCGGGCTGATCGACGGAAACCGCTGGCGCAGGCGCGCGTCGATCCGGGTCAGGATGCTGGGGCCCTTGCTTGTCGCGGCGGCCAATGGCTGATCCGCCAAGGCTGCCATCTCGATCGGCTCGGCGGTCATCTCATAGGTGAGAAAGGCGGTGAAATCGAACCCGTTGGTGTTCTTGCCGAAGAGATCGAACTGCGAGAGGTTTGCGGTCAGCCGTTCGGTCACGTCGTTGCGCGCGCGCAGGTCTTCAGCCGGGAAACACCCGTCAGGCGCGCCGCTGTCGTAGCTGTTCAGCCCGAAGCCGCTCTGTTCGAAAAAGGCCAGCACCTGCGGGTCGGCGCCGGCCAGCGCCTCGGCCGTGGCCGGATCGCGAAACAGCGCCACGAAGGTGGCGCGCGGATCTTGCGCGGCTGCGATCTCGTCGAGGACGCCACCGATTTCCGGGTCGGCCTGCCCCGCGCGGGGAGTGTTCCAGTGAATGTCGTAATCGTATTTCAGCGCCATGGCACACCTCGGTATTGTTCACCCGAGGGTAACAAAACCCAAAAATTGCGCTGGCTGTCGGGCAGAATTGGGGTAATCCCGTGGCGCGGGCCTCAGGGCGCGATCACCAGCTTGCCCGCCACCCGGCGCGCGCCCATCAGCGCGAGCGCCTCCGCCGCCCCTTCGAGCGAGGTCACCTCGCCGACGACGGGGGTAAGGCGCCCATCCGCCACCATGCCAAGCAGCTCGGCCAGCGCGCCCGGCCCCTGGTTGACGAGCAGAAGCCCGGTCTGGCGTGCAGTAAAGCGGCTCCACAACGACGACAGGGCAGCGGCGATCACCACCCGGAGCGGTCCGCCCACCAGCATGTAGCGCCCACCAGGGCGCAGCGTGCGGCGCACCACGCGCATCGGCCGGGTGCCCCAGAGATCGAGCACCAGGTCGAAGCTGTTTCGGTGCCCGGCGAAATCCTCCGCCTCGAAATCGAGCACCCGGTCGGCGCCCGCCTCGCGCATCACCTCGGCTTTGGCGGCGGTGTCCACGGCCCAGACCTCTGCGCCACCGGCTTTCGCGATCTGGATCGCCAGCGGGCCGGACCCGCCGCCACCGCCGTTGACCAGCACCCGCATGCCCGGCCGCATCCGCCCGCGGAACGCGGTAAGCGCGATCGTGCCCGATTGCGGCAGGGCGGCGGCGAGGATCTCGCTTACCCCGTCCGGCACTTTCACCCAGAGCCCGGCCCTGGCCACGCAGACCTCGGCGAAGCCGCCGAAGGTGCCAAACGTGTCGGCCATCACCCGCTCGCCGAGCCGGAAGCCGCTCACCTCCGGCCCGAGCTTGTCGACCACGCCCACCACGTCGGACCCGAACACGCCCGGCCCCCGCTGGAAGGCGCGCGCGATCCGCGCATAGGCCGGCCGGCCCGTGACAAATTCCCAATCCGAGGCGTTGGCGCCGCAGGCCTCAACCCGCACGCGCAACGCGCCCGGCCCCGGTTCTGGCATCGGTCGTGCCTCCAGCGCGAGGTTTTCGCCCGCGCCATAGCCATGGCAAACCAGTGCCCGCATGTGCGCTCTCCCTTGCAAACCGGGGGTGGTCTGTGGTCCAACACCCCTGACACGTCCGGAGTATACCATGGTCGACATTGCCACACGCGTCTACAATCACCACTGGAAGATCGACCCGATCGTGCGCTCGCTGATCGACACCGACTTCTACAAGCTGCTGATGTGCCAGTCGGTGTTTCGCAACAAGCCCGACACCCAGGTGACGTTTTCGCTGATCAACCGCACCACCCGGATTCCGCTCGCCGACTTGATCGACGAGGGTGAGCTGCGCGAACAGCTCGACCATATCCGCACCCTGCGGCTCACCCGCGGTGAAAGCACCTGGCTGCGCGGCAATACCTTCTACGGCAAGCGCCAGATGTTCCGCCCCGAGTTCGTCGAGTGGTTCGAAAAGCTGCGTCTGCCGCCCTATCACCTCGAGCGCGTCGGCGACCAGTACGAGCTGACCTTCGAGGGCAGCTGGCCCGAGGTGATGCTGTGGGAAATTCCCGCGCTCGCCGTTCTGATGGAGCTGCGCTCGCGCGCGGTGCTGCACAAGATGGGCAAGTTCGAGCTGCAGGTGCTCTATGCCCGGGCGATGACCAAGGTCTGGGGCAAGGTCGAAACGCTGCGCGGCGTCGACGGCGTGCGCATTGCCGATTTCGGCACACGGCGGCGGCACAGCTACCTGTGGCAGGATTGGTGCGTGCAGGCGATGACGGAAGGCCTGGGCGAAAAGTTCGTCGGCACCTCGAATTGCCTGATCGCCAAGGAACGCGATCTTGAGGCGATCGGCACCAATGCCCACGAGCTGCCGATGGTCTATGCCGCGCTGGCCGAGGACGACGAAGCGCTGGCGCGCGCCCCCTACGATGTGCTCGCCGATTGGCACGAGGAACACGAGGGCAACCTGCGCATCATCCTGCCCGACACCTACGGCACCAAGGGCTTCCTCGACAACGCCCCCGACTGGCTCGCCGGCTGGACCGGGATACGGATCGACAGCGGCGATCCCGAAGCCGGGGCCGAGATCGCCATCGACTGGTGGAAAGCCCGGGGCGAAGACCCGCGCGAGAAAATGGTGATCTTCTCCGACGGGCTCGACGTCGACAAGATCGTCGAGCTGCAAACCAAATTCGCCGGCCGGGTGCGCCCAAGCTTTGGCTGGGGAACCCTGCTCACCAACGATTTCCGAGGGTTGACGCCAGACGATTCCCTCGCGCCCTTCTCGCTGGTTTGCAAGGCGGTCGAGGCGGACGGGAAACCGACGGTGAAGCTCTCCGACAACCCGCTGAAGGCGATGGGGCCGGAAGGGGAGGTGGCCCGGTATAAGCGGGTGTTTGGGGTTGGGGAACAGGTTGCGCGGGAGGTTGTGGTTTAGGGTGTTTCCTCTTTGAGCCCACGCAGCGCTTTCAAGATTTTCATACCAGCGGAGAATGAGAGTTCTTGGCCTTGATACCGCGACTCGTACAATCCGCTTAGGTTGCTTGGCAGCTTCACGCCATCTTCAACAACCAGAATGAAGCGCTTCTCATAGAGCGCCATAGCGGCGCCGATTTCAATTAGTACGTTGGGATTAAGTTGTACGTGCTCGTTGCCGTCAATGTCTTCAAAAACCTGATCTTTGGACACATGGATTATGGCTGCGCCGCAAGACCGCATGTCGTCCAATACTTTTTGGGGGATTGGTTTGGCCAGCGATTCAGTCTGCACAGAAACCACCGGTTCAAAGCCGCCGAGTTCAACGACTTCCTTGATTTGTTCGATCGCCGAGTGATCCTTTCCGTGAGTGATGAACACACGATTGTTGGATTTGTCACTTTGCACGCTGGAGCTTTCGCTCGATGTCACTGGCGTCTGGACCTCTGTTGGTTGGTCTGCCTCGGCGTGGGAGATATCTTCTTCCGGCTCGCGCTCCAACTGCCGCGCCAACTGAGGAGCCGGCATATCCAACGCTACAAACGGTCCAGTCTTCGTCTCTTGGATGAAGCCGGCGAAACTCCCATTTTCCTTGATGGTGGCAAAGGTCAGTTTCGCCTTTTCCTTTGGGATTCCCTTTGAAACGAGAACATTTACGGCAATGTCGTCCCGAGGCAGTTTCGCGCGATTATATGTCGTGAAAAACTCGTTCAAGAGCCGAGGTTTCAGAACAGCTTCGCGCAAACCTGAGACGTCATCGCCTTCTTCGGTTGGTGCCACAACTCGATGACCCAGTTCGGTCAACGATATTTCGTTCGCGTTGTAGCCGCCTTCTGTGAGGCCATAAGCAATTGATGCGCCGCACAGCATTCGCCAGCCACCACTGGTCGGGCTCAAATCAAGAGCCATCGCTACCATGTGTGGGGCGGTTGGTTGGCCCGCAAAATTGTCCCACAACGCATTCGCGATCTTTAGGGCGCCACTGATAGGCATGCTTGGAACGTCAGATTGGCTTATTCTTTGTTGCTTAGGTTTGGTGGTGGGTTGTTTTGAAACAGAGCCAGACATGATCAAACTCCAACGGGCGATTTTTTCAAAAAATACGGAACATTATGAGAAAATCAAGGAGAAAATGGTGAAAATATCTGTTTGCAAAAGGAAACATATCATATCTATCTGTAATTAAATACAATTTTTAAACATGTTTAACCATAGTTGCGCAATATCTTATTGAAAGGAGTGGGGCAATTGCGTTTCAAGCATTGTTTGACCCACCCCAAAGACAGCCCCACCACCTCGCGCTACCCTCCCCACAAGGAGGTCCGCCATGTCCCGCCGCCATCTCGCCCTCGCCGCCGCCCTCGCCCTGATCCCCGCCCCGGCCCCCGCCTTCGACTGCGACTTCTATCAGGAATGCTGCTTCGCCCTCGTTGAAGCCTACCGCGAGGCCGGGGTGCGCGGCGCACGGTTGGAGCAGTTCGCCGATACCTGCACCCTCCACCACGTCTTCGACGCCATGCCCGGGGCGCAGATGTTGTTTTGCACGGACGCCTGGGAGGCCGTGAGCAAGGTGGCCTGGCGGCACTACCAGCAGGGGCGGATCGGGTTTTATCCCGAGATGTGCATGGCCGAGCCGGATTATGACCCCGACGAAATCCTCGAGCCCGACCCGATGTTTCCCGAGCCCGATCCAGAGGTTGAGCTGGAGGGCCTGGACTGAGCCGCCTCAGCCAGCCTCCAAAAACCCCCGCGCCGCCGCCACGGCCCGCTCGGCATAGATCCGCACCCAAGCTTCCCCCGGCCGCACGCGGCTGACGATCCAGCCCATCGAGGCAAAGCGGCGCAGCATCACGAATACGGCCAGCAGCTCCGCGTCTTCCTCCGACAATGCCCGTTCCTCGCGGTAGCCTGCCAGCGCCGCATCGCGCAAGGCGGGGTGGTCGGGCTCCTCCTCGTTCTGGGTCATCAGCGTGGCGAGGTCGTAGAGCCGGAAGCCCCAGCCGGCATCGTCGAAGTCGATCAGGGTGACGGTCTCGCCCGCCACCAGCACGTTCTCGCGCAGCACGTCCGCGTGGATCAGCCCGAAGTCGCCGCCGCGTGCCTGGAAATCCACCAGCGCTGCCCGCGCCTTTTCGCGCGCCTCAAGCACCAGCGCGCGCTCGTCGCCGGTGAGCGCCGGGTTCTCCCAGAACGGCCCCCAGAGCGGCGCTTCACCAAGCAGCCCGTCGATATCCCAGGCGTGGCGGCCGAAATCCGTGCCGAAGGTCAGCCCATCGGAAATAGTGTGCAGGCGCGCCACCTCGCGCCCGACGGCGCGAAAGCGTGCGAGCTGAACCGCCAGCGGCCCTTCCAGCGGCTCGCCCCCCGCGCCCAGCGGCGCGCCCTCGACCCAGCTCACAACCGTGGCCAGCCGTCCGCTCGACAGCTCCACCACGTCTTCCCCGGACAGCGCCAGGATCGGCGCGGGCACCCGCAGACCGCCTGCGGCCAGCCCACGCATCCAGTCCAGTTCCGAAGCAATCGCGGCCCGCGTCTGGTAGCCCACCCGGTGCAGCCTGAGCGCCGCGCGACCGCCGGGCAGGGCGGCCTCGTAGACGGCGTTTTCACGCCCCTTGATCAGCCGCGCGCCGGTTGCGCCCCAGGCCGCGAGCGCGTCGTCGATCTCGCTCATGGCAGTGCCTCCAGAGCATCCGCGAGCGTATCGACCAGCAGATCGGCGTTGGCGCGCGAAAACACCATCGGCGGGCGGATCTTGAGGATGTTGCCGGTGGAGCCGATCCGGTGCATCAGCACGCCCGCCGCCTTCATCCGCTCCACCAGCTCGCCTGTGAAGCTGCCGTCGTCGTCCAGCACCAGGCCTGCGAACAGCCCTGCGCCGCGCACCTCGCGGATGCGCGGGTGACTGAGCGCGCCCATCCGCGCGCGCAGGTGGTCGCCCACCAAACGGGCGTTTTCCTGCAGGCCTTGCGCCGCGATCACGTCGAGCACCGCGCTGGCCGCCGCCGCCGCCACCGGGCTGCCGGCGAAGGTGTTGAAATAGCCGAAGTTTTCGCGGAAAGCGGCAACCAGATCGCGCCGGGCCACCACACCCGCGACCGGGTAGCCATTGCCCATCGGCTTGCCCATCGTCACCACGTCGGGGGTGAAGCCGATCCGCTCATGGCCCCAGAAATGCGTGCCGAGCCGGCCGAATCCCGGCTGCACCTCGTCGGCGATCACGATCCCGCCACGCGCGCGCACCAGCGCCACCGTTTCGTCGAGAAAGCCCGGCGCGAGGGTGGGGAAGCCCTCGTTGGCGAAGAACGGATCAAGGATCAGCGCGGCAAAGCCGTGGCCCGCGGCCTCCAACCCGCCGATCGCCGCGCCGACGTTGGCGGCGAAGGCGCTTGCGTCCACCGCGCCCCCCGGTGCGGGCACGCGCGCCACCCAGTCGACCCGCCCGCCGATCGGGGTGCGCCCGGATGAGAACTGGCTCACCAGGTGGGTGTTGCCGTGATAGGTGGCGTCGGTGCCGATCAGGCCTGTCTTTCCGGTCGCCGCCCAGCCCATGCGCAGCGCGATATCGTTTGCCTCAGAGCCGGTGCAGACCAGGGTGAGGCTGTCGAGCCCATCCGCCAGCGTTGCCGTCAGCCGCTCGGCGTAAGCCACGATCCCCTCATGCAGGTAGCGCGTATGGGTGTTGAGCGTGGCGGCCTGCCCGGCAATCGCCGCGACCACGGCAGGGTGGCCGTGGCCCACGTGCGGCACGTTGTTATAGGCGTCGAGGTAGCGCTTGCCGGCGCTGTCCCAGAGCCACACCCCTTCGCCGCGCACGATCTCGACCGGCTCGCGGTAGAAGGTGGTCATCTTCGGGCCCAGCGCCGCGTCGCGCCGGTTGGTCAACTCAGTCATCCTGCACCTTTCCGCGCATCGCCTTCACTTCGCCGCGCTGCTTCTTGGCTTCGATCCGGCGCCGCTTCGATCCCAGCGTAGGCCTGGTCGCGATCCGCCGCTTCGGCGCCACCAGCGCCTTGCGGATCATCTCGGCCAGCCGCTCGGCGGCGATCTCGCGGTTGCGCGCCTGGCTGCGGGTATCTTCCACCCGGATCAGCAGCGCGCCATCGGTGGTCCACTTGCGCCCGGCGATCCGGCGCAGCCGCGCCTTCACCGCCGGGGTGAGCGCGGGCGAGCGGGCCGCTTCGAAGCGCAGCTCGACCGCCGTCGACACCTTGTTGACGTTCTGCCCGCCCGGCCCGGTGGACCGGGTGAAGCTCTCGGTGAGCTCCCAGTCCTGGATCATGATATCGTCGGTCACGTGGATCATGACGGGCACCCTAAACCGCGGGTTCGCAATCGAAAAGGGCCGCCCGCTGTGGGACGGCCCTTCGAGAAGTCTGGAGGTGGGGCCGGTTAGACCTATGTCAGATCAGCCCGCAATCCATGCCAGGGTTTGCCCCGGCGTGGCGCGACTATTTTGTCCCGGCACCTCGCTCCAAGTGTTCTCTAGACATGGACACCTCCTTTCTGAATGTTGCGATAGGCAAACCGTGGCACAGATTTGGTGTCGGTCAACAAAAATCACGCTGCATCTGGTGAAAGTTTTGTGACCAGCAGCTTGAAAGGCACAAGTGCCACCAAAGCGAGCGAAAGTTTGACGAGCCAGTCGGCGACGGCGAGGCTGACCCAGAGCGGCACCACCGCGCCGACCCCGAGGAACGGCACGCCGTCCCAGGCCCAGTTGATCGCGGCATCGGCGCCTTCGCCGAAAACGGTGATCTCTGCGGCGAAGGCGATGGAGAAGAACAGCGCGGTATCGACCGCCGAGCCGACCAGCGTCGAGGCCAGTGGCGCAAGCCACCATCGGCGGCGGCGCAGCGCGTTGAAAATCGTCACGTCGAGCAGTTGGGCGGCGAGGAAGGCCACGCCGGAGCCGACTGCCACGCGCAGTGGCACTGCGGCGTAGGTATAGCCATCGCCCTGCAGCATGATCTGGCTGCCGACCAGCGAGCTTGCGACGCCGACGACGAAGCCGGCCAGCACCACCTTGCGCGCCGGGCCGGGGCCGTAGACGCGGTTCATCACGTCGGTGACGAGAAAGGCGATCGGGTAGGTGAAGGCACCCCAGGTGAGCCAGTTGCCAAGCAGGAACTGGACGAGGATGTTCGAGGCCACCACGACGGCGGCCATGGCAAGAATGCCGGGAAGAATGCGAGCCATTGATATATCCGTTTTGGCAAGGTTGCGGAGACTTGGCCCCTTGGACGGGACGGGCGGCGTCTACGCCTCCCGGCCGGGCGCGTCAAGTCACTCGGCCACCACGTATTCGACGAAAACGGTGGTCTGGAAGAACTTGAAGTTGTCGTCCGAGATCATCGTCAGCCGGATTGCCCCCGCGGCGTCGCGCCAGACCGCGAGGCCTTCGAGGTTGTCATGCGTGCCCGCGCTGGTGCGCAGCAGAACCGTCTCGTTCGCGAACCCGTCTTCGGTGAGGTCGAAGCGGCGCACCCGGCTGGCGAAGCCGAACACGCTGGTCAGCGCGCGCTCCAGCAGGTAGAACCGCCCGTCGGGGCCGATATCGGCGCCCACCGGCAGAAATTCGTCGCTCCGCGACACGCTGGCGAACCGGGCCCAGGCGCCATCCTTGAACCGGTAGACCGGGAAGGGCCGGCGTGTGCCGCCGGAGCGTTCGGGCAGGGTGTAGAGCGCGCCATCGGGGCCGATCGCGAGCGCCTCCAGCGACGAGTTGTTCTTCATCTTGGCGAAGTCGGCATGAGTCGGCAGGGTCTCGGCCCGCGTGGCGGCCGCGTTGGCATAGCGCGTCACCCGATGCTGCGATTCAAACGACACGAACAGCCGCCCGTCGTCGGCCATCGCCAGGCCTTCGCTATCGTTGAAGTAGCGCGGAAACCGGCCACCGTCGGTGTGCCCCATGGCGCGGATCGAGCCGGGCGAGACGGCGGAAATGCGCCCCGCGTCGTCGCGGGTGATCCGCCCGGTCAGGATGTTGCCCTTGTCCGAAATCGTCACGAAGGTGGCGCCGTCCGGGGTCAGCTCCAGCCCCGACCAGCCGCCGAAGGCGTCATCGTCCATCGACCACGCCAGCTCCGACGACAGCCGTGCCGGCAGGTCGGATTGGGCCGGAGCGCCTAGCGCGAGGAGCGCGGCGGCGACTATTCCGAGCGCAGGACGGAAGCGCATTGAGCGGGCATATTGGCGAGCGTGAGTGGCGCGCTTGGCGGCGACGGCTTGGCGTTCGGGTCGGGCGGCGGCGGGTTCAGGATGTTGTTGACCCAGGCCTCGGCATCCTTGCAGCCGTCGCCCGGCGGCGGCGGGGCCTGATCTTCGCAGGTGGCATCGCCGGCTGGGCAGGCGAGACGCACGTGGAAATGATAATGGTGCCCATACCACGGCCGCACTTTGCGCAGCCAGGAGCGGTCGCCTTTTTCGTCGTTGCACATCTGCACCTTGGCGCCGGCAAAGACGAAGATCCGTGCCACTGCCGGATCGGAGGCCGCGGCCTTGATGATGTCGTGGTGCGCAGGGGTCCAATCGCTGTTCACGTAAGCCCCGTTCGCGCGCTGCATCGAGATTGACGACAGGCTCTCGCGCTCGGGCGCGGTGAGGGTGAGCCGGTTTGGCGGCAACATCCAGATATCCACGTCGAGGCCCATCTGGTGGCTGGCGTGGCCCGAGCTCATCGGCCCGCCGCGCGGCTGGCTCATATCGCCGACGTAGAGTCCGGCCCAGCCCGGCTGGCGCGCCGCCTTGGCCGAGAGGCGCTCAACGAACGAGATCAGCGCCGGGTGGCCCCAGTTGCGGTTGCGGCTGAGCCGCATCGCCTGCCAGGTTGGCCCAGTCTCGGGCAATTGCACCGCGCCGGCGACGCAACCGCGCGCATAGGAGCCGAAGCTTTCGGGCCGCTGGGTGGAGGGGGTCTTGATGGGGCCGAAGAGCTGGCGCGCCGGCTCGTTCGAGGTCGACACCCGCACCGCCGTGGCACGCGGCGCGCCGGTATATTCTTCGGAGGGATCGCCGCCGCCGGTGTTGCCGGCGCTGCTCATGCAGCCGGCAAGCGTCACGGTAAAAGCAAGGGGGAACAGAAAGCGCGCACGCATCGGTCAGGCCTTTTCGCCATCGGGTTTCACCCAGAATAGCAGAATAAGCCCGACAAGGAACAGCCCGATCAGCGGCGATACACCGATCCGCGCCGATCCGGTCAAGGTGGTGACGATGCCGATCAGCGCTGGCGCCATGAACGAGGTGGCCCGGCCCGACAGCCCGTAAAGGCCGAAGCTCTCGGTCGGCGCGGCCGGATCGGCATGGCGCACCATCAGCGTGCGGCTCGCCGCCTGCAACGTGCCGCCCATGCCGCCGATCACGATGCCGCAGCCGAAGAAGATGATATCGGGCAGGGTCGAGCCTTCGGCGAGCGGAATGCCGAAGATCGCCTCGCGGCTCATGAAGATGATCACGAAGATCACGCCGATCAGCCCCCAGATCGCGCCGGTGATCACCGGTTTCGGCCCGAGCGAAGCGTCGAGCTTGCCGCCGGCCCAGGAAAACAGCGCCGCGGCAAGGCCGCTGACGATTCCGAAAATGCCGATGTTCACGATCGACCAGTCGAGCACCAGCGTGGCGTAGACCCCGCCGAAACCGTAGAGCCCGTTCAGCGCGTCGCGGTAGAACATCGACGAGACCAGGTAGGCCGACAGGCTGCGCTTGCGGGTGAGGTTTTTCAGAGACCGGCCGAGCAGCCGCATCGCCTCGCCGAACGAACCGTGGCCGGCTGGGCCGGTATCGCGCACCCAGAGCGCATAGGGGATCATGAACACCATGAACCACAGCGCGGTGAACGGGCCGACGATCCTTGTGCCTTCGCGCGCCCCGGCGTCGAGCAGGCCGAGCCCCGGCTCGAGCCCCACCAGCGTGCGCCCGCCGGGCTGTTCCATGAAAAACACCAGCATGATCGCCAGTGCCACCAGCCCACCGATATAGCCAAAGGCAAAGCCCGAGCCCGAGACCTTGCCCACCTCGGTCTCGTCGACCAGGCCGGGCAGCTGCGAATTGATGAAGATCAGCGCGAATTCGGCGCCGATGAAGCCGATGCCGAAGGCGACCAGCATCGCCCACATGTTCGAGCCATCCGGTTGGGTGAACCACAGTGCCGAGGCGCCCGCCACGTAGAGCGCCGAAAAGCCGAGAATCCAGGGCCGCCTGCGCCCGGTGCTGTCGGCCATCGCCCCCATCAGCGGCGCGCCGAAGCCGATGATCAGCCCCGACACGGTGAGCGCGAGCGACCACAGCGCTTGCGCCTCGGCGTCGGCCGCCTGTTCGTCAAGCCCGGTGCCGATGAACCACGCCGCCGCGACGGAGGCGAAAAACGGGCCGAACACGAAGGTGACGAGCAGGGTGTGAAAAGGCTGGCTCGCCCAATCGAACCACCACCAGCCCCAGACGCGTCTCTTTTCAGAAATCTCTGCCATGCCCCACCTCCCGGATGGCTGCGACGAAACAGGAAAACCGGGGACGGGGCAAGTTAAAGCGGATGGCGCGATCCCGAGGATCCGGGTTTGCCGCGCAAGGCGCTACATTTGGGGCGGCCAGGGGCGCTCGGCCTCGGCGGCGACCCAGTGGCGCACCCAGTCGGGCAGCGGCGGCGAGACCGGGCTGTGGCCCATCGCCTCGGCCACCCGCGATGGCGCCACGATCCCCTCGGGGCCGGTGACGGCGGTGCGGTAGAGCCCGTGGGTGGTGGCCTCGCCCCGTTTCCACAGGCTCTGTTCGAGGTAGAAAAAGCGCTCGTCCCAGCCGATCGCCCGCGACCGCATCTCGATCTGCTCAAACACCCGGATCCGCCGCCGGTAGCGCACCGACACGCCGGCCACGGTGAGCCCCCAGCCGTTGGCTTTCAGCGCCTGGATCAGCCCGGTGCGCCGGGCGAGCGGGATGCGGCCGAGATCGAACAGGGTAAGGGTGCGGCCGTTGTTGAGCTCGGACCAGAAGTCGAGATCCCAGGGCCAGCAGAGATGATGGCTCACATGCACGCCTTCGAGCGGCAGGCTCTCGGCGCGGCTGTGCACCGCCAGCTCTTTCATCATCCGCACGAATGGATACATCACGCGCCTCCGTTTTGCCCCTCCTGCATGGGTGCGCCGCCAAGGTCAACCACGACCGGGCGTCAGTCTTGCGCTTGGCGCCGCGTGCCCCTAGGTGAGGAGGCGAACAACCAGAGGGCGCCCCATGATGTCTCCGCTTCTTGCCACGATCCTGCAGGTCTTTGTCGCCGTTCTCGGCGTGGTGTGGTTCATCGTGATCGCGCACGTGGTGGTGTCGTGGCTGGTGAACTTCCAGGTGCTGAACCTGCGCCAGCCGCTGGTCAGCCAGCTCTGGTATGCGCTCAACAAGCTGGTCGAGCCGATCTACCGCCCGATCCGCCGCTTTCTGCCCAATCTCGGCGGGATCGACCTTGCGCCGCTGGTGGTGCTGCTGATCCTGTTTTTCCTGCGCCAACTGGTGGCGAACTACTACTACGCCTTCCTCTGATCACGGCCGGGGGCCTTGCCCCCCGCGCGGGCGCATGGGAGTGTGCCGCTCAAACAAAGAGCAGCCCCCATGCCCCGCGATCTCGACCTCCTGCAATCCGTTTTCGGCTTCGATGCCTTCCGCCCCGGGCAGGAAGAGATCGTGGCCGCCGTGACCGCGGGCGAGAACACGCTTGCGATCATGCCCACCGGCGGCGGCAAGTCGCTGTGTTTCCAGCTTCCGGCGCTGCTGCGCGAGGGGGTAACGGTGGTGATCTCGCCGCTTATTGCCCTGATGCGCGACCAGGTGCGCGCCTTGCAGGCGGTCGGCGTCGAGGCCGGCGCGCTCACCTCCGGCAACACCGAGGACGAGACCGATGCGGTGTTTGCCGCGATTTCGCAAGGCCGGCTGAAGCTGCTCTACATGGCGCCCGAACGGCTCGCCTCGGGCGGCACGCTGACCCTGCTGCGCCGCGCCGGCACCACGCTGATCGCCGTCGACGAGGCCCATTGCGTAAGCCAGTGGGGCCACGATTTCCGCCCCGATTATCTGCGCATCGGCGATCTTCGGCGCGCGCTGGGCGTGCCGCTCGCCGCCTTCACCGCGACGGCCGACGCCGAAACCCGCGCCGAGATCGTCGAAAAGCTGTTTGACGGTGCCTCCCCGCGCGAATTTCTGCGCGGCTTCGACCGGCCCAACATCCACCTCGCCTTCGCGGTGAAAGACGGCCCCCGGGCGCAGATCCTCGACTTCGCCGCCGCGCGCAAGGGCCAGTCGGGCATCGTCTATTCCGCCACGCGGGCCAAGACCGAGACGCTGGCGCAGGCCTTGCGCGAGGCCGGGCATTCGGCGGTGGCCTATCACGCCGGCCTTGACGCCGAGCTGCGCCGCGAGGTCGAGCGCCGGTTTCAGCAGGAAGACGGGCTGATCGTGGTGGCCACCGTGGCGTTTGGCATGGGCATCGACAAGCCCGACATCCGCTGGGTGGCACATGCCGACCTGCCGAAGTCGATCGAATCCTATTACCAGGAGATCGGGCGGGCGGGCCGCGATGGCGCACCCGCCGACACGCTCACGCTGTTCGGCCCCGACGATATTCGCCTGCGCCGCGCACAGATTGACGAGGGGCTCGCGCCCGAAGACCGCCGCGGCGCCGATCACGGGCGGCTGAACGCGCTCCTCGGCCTCGCCGAGACCCCCGGCTGCCGGCGCCAGGCACTGCTGGGCTATTTCGGCGAAGAGGCCGCGCCTTGCGGCAATTGCGATACCTGCGACCGACCGCCAGACACGTTTGACGGCACCGTGCCGGTGATGAAGGCGCTCTCGGCGGCGCTGCGCACCGACGAATGGTTTGGCGCGGGGCACCTCATCGACATTCTCACCGGCAACGAGACCGACAAGACCCGCGCGCGCGGCCACCACAGCCTGCCCACCTGGGCGGTCGGGCGCGATCTGCCGCGGCGCGAATGGCAGGCTGTATTTCGCCAGATGATGGGGCTCGATCTGGTCCGCCCCGACCCGGCCCGCCACGGCGCGCTGCGCGTCACCGAAAAAGCCCACCCGGTGCTGCGCGGCGAGGCCAGGGTGACGCTGCGCAAGGACACGATCAGCAAGGCCAGGGCGCGGCCGATGGCGAAAGCGATGGTCGCCGAAGAAGACGCGCCGCTGCTCTCGGCGCTGAAAGCCAAGCGCCGGGCGCTGGCCGAGGCGCAGCGCGTGCCGGCCTACGTGGTGTTCACCGACCGCACCCTGATCGAGATGGCCGAGACCCGGCCTGCCACGCTCGACGCGATGGCCGCGATCAGTGGCATCGGGGCGAAGAAGCTGGAGACCTACGGGCGCGCCTTTCTCGAGGTGATCGCCGGCGACGCGCCCGAGATGCACCCGGCGCGGCGCAAGCTTGCGGGGCGCGACGCGGGTGCGCTCTATGACCGGTTGGAGGCGGCGGCGCTGCGGCTGGCGCGGGGCGAAGACGGCACGGCCAAGCCGATGTCGTGCAGCCCGGCGCTGCTGCGTCAGATCGCCGAGCGCCACCCCGGTTCGCGTGATGCGCTGGCCCGACTGCAGGGCATGACCGAGGCGCGGCTCGAGCGGTTCGGCCCGGCATTTCTCGAGGTTCTGGCCGACACCGGCGAAGCTTGACTCCCCGGCGCGCAACCGCTTGCCTGACCGGGCCACACCGGAGGAACCACGATGCTGCGACAGCTGATCATCCCGGCGCTTGTCGCCCTTATCCTGCCGGCGGCGGCGGGCGCGGCCTGCCCTGACGACGCGGCGCAGCAGATCTACAGCCTCACCGAGGGCGCGCGCGCGGGCGATCGGGAGATCGCAGCGCTGAGCGAGGCGGCCAAGGCCTTCGTCGCCGATTGCGGCGAGGATCGCGTGGTGCTGAGCCTGCTGTTTGCGATGTTTGCCGTGCCGGGGTTGGAGATCGAGCCGCCGAACCCGGACAGGTTTCAGGCCCAGCTGATTGCCTTTCGCACCGGTAACCGGATCTTGCGCGCCGGGGCGGGCGATTTTGCCCAGCTCCAGCTCACCGGCCCGGACGGCGCGCCGGCAAGCTGGAGCGTGCAGGATGAGCGCAACATCTACTGGGATCTGATGTTTGCCATGTCGGGCGACTACCTGGTGTTCGGCGCACATGGCGATCTCTACACCCCCGGCAAGATCGAGCAGATCGGCTGCGGGCTCTACCCCGACGAGGAAGCCTCGGCGCTGGCACAGCAGGCCAGCGGCAATCTTGACGGCGGCGAACTGGTGGCGCGGGTCTCCTACCTGGGGCGCGCCTGCGACACGGCCGAGCACGAGGCCTCGGGCTATGCCGCGCGCTACTTCGGCGAACACGCGCGCGCGCGCGCCGACGATCCCGGCAATCTGGGGCTGACCGAGGGCGACATCCGCGCCGGGCTGAACGGCTTTCTGGATCGCCATTTGGATGGCGCGGCCGAGAGCTGGCTGTTCGACGCGGGCGAGGTGTTGCGGCTGCGCGGCTTCTGAGCGGGTTGCGCTCGGGCGCGGGGGCGGTAGAACCGGGGCATGCTGATCACCGTTTCCCCCGCCAAACGCCTCGACGAAAGCGCGCCGCGCGCCGTCGGCGGCACCGCCCCCCGCCTCGCCGGCGAGGCTGAAAAGCTGGCCGACACCGCCCGTGGCCTTACTGCCCCGGCGCTCGAAAAGCTGATGCATATCTCGCCCAAGCTCGCGGCGCTGAACATCGACCGGTTTGCCGCCTTTGGGTCGGGCGTGGGCGCGAAGCAGGCGATCGAGCTGTTCGCGGGCGATACCTACACCGGGCTTGACGCGGGCTCGCTCGACGACAGCGAGATGGATTATGCCCAGCGGCATTTGCGGATTCTCTCGGGGCTCTACGGCGTGCTGCGCCCGCGCGATGTGATCCAGCCGCACCGGCTCGAAATGGGCTCGCGGCTGGCCAACCCGCGCGGCAAAACCCTCTACGAGTTCTGGGGAGACCGGGTGGCGGAGCGGCTCAATGGCGATGCCGAAGCGGTGGGCACCGACGTGCTGGTGAACTGCGCCTCGGTGGAATATTTCACCGCCGCCGACCGGCCCGCGCTGAAGCTCCGGGTGATCACGCCGGTGTTTATGGATGACGGGCCGAAGGGGCCGCGGATCATGTCATTCTGGGCCAAGCAGGCGCGCGGCGCGATGGCGCGGTTCATCGTCCAGAACCGGCTGACCGACCCGGCCGCGCTGACCGAGTTCGATACCGGCGGCTACCTCTACCAGCCGGACATGAGCGCGGGCGACCGGCTGGTGTTTCTGCGCGGCGCGGCCTGAGCGGGTCGGTCAGGCTCAGGCGGGATCGGGCAGCGGCGGGCGGGCCTCGTGCGGGCAGGCGGCGTCGATCTCGGCGAGAATTGCCGGCTTTTTGAATGGCTTGGTCAGGTGCGCGTCAAGCCCGTGTGCCAGGATCTCTTCGGCGTCGCCGGCCATCGCGTGTGCGGTCAGCGCCACGATCCGGGTGCGCGCCAAGCCCTGCGCCGCCTCGATCTCGCGGATCCGCCGAGTCGCCTCCTTGCCGTCCATCCCCGGCATCGAGATGTCCATGAAAATCAGGTCGGGCACATCGCGCTCGAAGGCCGCGACCGCCTCGGCGCCATTGGCGGCGAAAGTGAGCGCGATATCGCAGGCTTTCACCAGCTTGGAAAAGACCAGCTGGTTGGTCTTGTTGTCCTCGGCCGCGAGCACGCGCATCGCGCGCAGCGCGGGGTCCGGCGTGGTGGGAAAACCGGTGTCGGCCACGATCGGGGCAGGCGCTGCTGGCGCGATCTCCGTTTGGTCCGGTCCGGACACCGCGGGCTCCTTGGCCAGGGCGGCCTCCGGATTCGGGGCGCCGCCGGTTTCGTGAAGCGATGCCTGTGCCGGGTCGTCGCCGGGCTGATCCGGCGCGGGTGCCACGGCGGGAAAGGCACGGCGCGACCCGAACACGGGGGCGGGCGCTTCGGGGTCCGGTTGCGGGGTCTCGACGGGGAACACCAGCGGCGCGCGGCGCGAGCCGAACAGCGCCACGGTTTCGCTCGCGTCTTCGCTGTCGGCTTCGGCATTGCAGTCCGGTTCCGGCCGCGGATCGGGGGCGGGCGCTTCGCGCTCCGCCACGGGCGGGGGCGACGGCACCGCGACCGGATCGGTCAGCACCAGGGGCGCAGGGGGCTCCAGCCCCGACAGCGTGGCGACGAGATCGGGGCGCGAGACCGGTTTGGCCAGCATCGCCGCCGCCCCGGCCGCGTTCTGCGGGTGGCCATCGACCGGCGTGGTGACGAGCACCAGCGGCGCCGTCGCGCCGAGCGCGCGCAGCACGGCGAGGAACGCGGCCGCACCCATGTCGCTCAGCCGGTGATCGGCGACGATCACATCGGCCGCCAGGGCCGCCTCGGCGGTCGCGGCATCGGCGCTGGCGAGGCTGGTTACTGCCAGCCCGAGTGCGGCAAGCCGCTTTTCGAAGATCGCGCGCGAGAGGTCGTCATCCATCACCAGGAGCACCCGTTTCAGCCAGCCGGGCAGGTGCGGCAGGCTGTGGGGCCCGAGGGTTTTGAGCGGCAACTGCACGCCGAAGGCCGAGCCGACCCCGGCTTCGCTCTCCACCCAGATCTTGCCGCCCATCAGCTCCACCAGCTCGCGGGTGATCGACAGGCCCAGCCCGGTGCCCTCGTAGGCGCGGTTGCGCTCGTCCTCCACCTGGTTGAACTCGCCGAACACATGGTCGAGCTTTTCGGCCGGGATGCCGATGCCGGTGTCTTCCACCGTAAGATGCACCCGTTGCGGCGCGTCCTCGCCCCGCGGCAGACCCACCGCGCGCACCAGCACGTGCCCGGACTCGGTGAATTTCACCGCATTGCCCACCAGGTTGGTCAGCACCTGGCGCACGCGCACCGGGTCGCCCTCGAAGCGGGTCGGCAGGAACATGTCGTAATCGAGCATGATCTTCAGCCCCTTGCCGCGGATCGTCGGCTCCATCAGCTGGATCACCTCGAGGATCACCCGCTCAAGGTCGAACGGCTCGGGATGAAGCGAGAGCTTGCCGGCCTCGATCTTGGAATAGTCGAGCACGTCGTTGATGATCGTGAGCAGCGATTGGCCCGAGGTGCGGATGGTGTCGACATAGAGCCTTTGCTCGTCGTCGAGCGGGCCTTCGGCGAGCAGGTCGGCCATGCCCACGACGCCGTTCATCGGCGTGCGGATCTCGTGGCTCATGTTGGCGAGGAAGGCGGACTTGGCGCGGTTGGCCACCTCGGCCCGCTGGCGCGCCTCGTTCAACGCCGCTTCGCGCTTCATCGCGTCGGTGATGTTGAGCCCGAGGCATACCGTGTCGCCGCCCGGCGCGCGCTGGTCGACGAGGCGGATCCAGGTTCCGTCCCAAAGCCGGATCACGCGCGGTTCGGGGCCCTGCGAGAACCAGCGCGCCAGCATCTCCTCGCGCCATTGGCCGGGGCTGAGCCCCTCGATATCCACCACGCCCTCGGCCAGCGCCGCCTCGACGATCTCCTGGTAATGCGCGCCGGGGCGGATGCATTCGAGCCCGTCGAACGGCCGCAGGTAGGCGGAATTGGCGATCACCATCCGGCTGTCGGCGTCAAACACCGCAAACCCGTCCTCGATCGACTGGATCGAGTTCCAAAGCCGCCGCTTGGCGATGTCGATCTCGGTGTTGGCGCGCTCCAGATCGGCGCGCACCCGCGTGTTTTCACCTTTCACCTCTGCCACCTCCTCACGTTTTTCCACCACTTCCTCCGAGAGCGAGAGCGCGTGGCGCGAGAGCATCCGGTTGGCGGCATGCAGCTCGGCCTCCTTCTGCGCCAGCAGCCGCTCCGCCGCCATCCGCGCGCGCCGTTCTTCCGTGAGCAGGGTGTCCGCCATCATCGCCATCTCCGTCTGTCAGGGGCCCGGGAGCCCCGTTCGAATGGGCAAGTTTTGGCCAAACAAGGTGAACAGGCGCTTAACGGCGGCAGATTTTCACGCCTCCGCGTTGCGCGATGCGCCGCGAAGTGCCAGCATGGAGCCGCGCGCGAGGGAGGACCCGATGCGGAAATTTTTGATTTTTGTCGCTTTTGTCGTAAATTTTGCCGGACTGGCCTTTGCCGAAAGCCCGGTGCCCGACAGGCGGGTGATCCTGCACCGCGACATGGATTTCCCCGGGTTCGACGTCCAGTCGATCTTCGACACCAGCATCGAGGCCTGCGAATCGGCTTGCCTGACGCGCCCCGATTGCACTGCCTTCACCTACAATTCACGCTCCGCGGCCTGTTTCCTGAAGAACGGGATGGGCACCCCCGCGCCTTACACCGGCGCTTTCTCGGCCAGCATCGTCGGCACCTCGCCGCTGCTGGTGAAGATCGCTCAGGTGCGCGTGGGCGAGCTCGATTTCCTCTATGAGACCGACATTTCCGCCGCCACCGAGCGGGCGCGCAAGCTGCCGCATGAATTCTTTGCCGGCGGCTGGCAGATCGGGGATCTGGCGCGCTACGCCAGCGAGGCCGAGCGCGACGCGAATATCGTCGCGGCGATGCGCTACATGGCCGCCGCCACGGTGCTGACCGACGCCAGCGGCGACTGGGCCGAATATGCCCGCCTGGCCAATGCCGCCGCGCTGGCCACCAGAGACAGCGGCGAAAAACGGAAGTTGTTCCAGACCGCGCTCGATGCCTCGGTATCGGCGTTCTTGCGCTCGCCCACCGCGGCCCAGGACGCGAACGCGCTCACAGAGATGGCGCTGGCGCTGGAAAACCTTGGCCGTGGCCGCGCCGCGATCCCGGCGCTGCGCCTCGCCCAGGCGGCGAGCCCGCGCGACGACACCGCTATTGCACTCGACCGGCTGATCGGCCTTTTCGGGTTCCGCGTGACCGATACGGAAGTGGCCTCCGACGCCGCCACGCCGTCGATCTGCGCCACCTTCTCCGAGCCGCTCGTCGAGGCCGGGGTGGACTATGCGCCCTTCGTGCAATCCGATGTGTCGGGCCTTGCCGTCACCCCGCGCGGCAGCCAGCTCTGCGTTGAGGGCGTCGAGCACGGCAACCGCTATGCGCTGACCTTGCGCGCCGGCCTGCCGGCGGCCTCGGGCGAGGCGCTGGCCAAGCCCGTGCAGCTTAATCTTTACGTCCGCGATCGCACGGCATCGGTGCATTTTCCCGGCCAGGCCTATGTGCTGCCTGCCGCGCCCGATGCCGGGCTGCCGGTGGTGGCGGTGAACGCCACCGCGCTCGAACTCACCCTGTCGCGCCTGCCCGACCGCAACCTGGTGCGCGCCTACGAAGAGGGCTGGTTTGGCCGGTCGCTCAGCCAGTGGGACGAAAGCTGGTTCAACGACACGCTCGCCGAGCCGATCTGGGAGGGCACCGCCACCGTCGCCTCCGAGCTCAACCGCGACGTGACCACCCGGCTGCCGATCGGCGAGGCGGTGGCGGATCAGCCGCCGGGGATCTACGTGCTGCAAGCCGCGATCCCGGGGGTGAATGCCAACGACAGCCCGCCGGCGACGCAATGGTTCGTGATCTCCGATATCGGCATGACGACGATGCTGGGCGCCGATGGTCTGCACCTGTTTGCCCGCTCGCTCGCCAGCGCCGACCCCATCGCCGGGGCCAAGGTCCATCTGATCTCGCGCGCCAATGCCGTACTGGGCGAGGCCGAGACCGACGCCGCCGGCTACGCGGCCTTCCCGGCGGGCATGACTGCCGGCACCGGCAGCGCCGCGCCCGCCGTGGCGGTGCTGGAGAACGGCGAGGATATCGCCTTCCTGTCGCTCACCGGCCCGGCGTTTGATCTCTCCGACCGGGGCGTCGAGGGCCACCCCGCCGCGCCGCCGATTGATCTGTTCCTGACCACCGACCGGGGCGCCTACCGCGCCGGCGAAACGGTGTTTGCCACCGCGCTCGCCCGCGATGGCAAGGCCGAGGCGATCGAGGGCCTGCCGATTACCGCGATCCTGTTCCGGCCCGATGGCGTGGAATACGCGCGCCATCTGTCGGCCGGTGCAGGGGCGGGCGGCCACGTCTTTACCCTGCCGCTTGCCGGCAATGCCCCGCGCGGCACCTGGCGGCTCGATCTGCACGCCGACCCGGACGCCCCGGCGCTCGCCTCGACCACCCTGCTGGTCGAGGATTTCCTGCCCGAGCGGATCGACTTCACCCTCGCGCTGTCGGACCCGGCACCGCGCCTGGGCAGCCATCCCTTGCTTACCGTGGATGCGCGCTACCTGTTTGGCGCGCCGGGGGCGGATCTTGCCGTCGAGGGCAACCTGCGGCTGCGCCCCGTGCGCAGGCTCGCCGGTTGGCCCGGCTACCAGTTCGGCCCGCACGAAGATCTGCCGGGCACCGAGTGGGGTTCGATTGACAGCACCCGCACCGATGCGGACGGGCGCGCACTGACGATGCTGACCTTCCCAGAGATCGAGGCGATGGGCATGCCGCTGGACGCCGAGATCACCGTCGAGGTGCGCGAAGGCTCCGGCCGCCCGGTCGAGCGCAGCCTGACCGCGCCCGTTACCCCCGACGCGGAGATGATCGGCATCAAGCCGGGCTTTGACGGCACCCTGCCGGAAGGGGCCGAGGCCAGCTTCGAGGTGATCGCGCTCACGCCCGAGGGCACGCTGCTGGCGATGGACGCGGCCTGGGAGATTAACCGGGTCGAGACCCGCTACCAGTGGTACTCGATGAACGGCAACTGGGATTGGGAGCCCACAATCACCCGCAGCCGCGTGGCCTCCGGCCGCGTGGCGCTGGGCGATGGCCCGGCCCGCGTGACCGCGCCCACCGAATGGGGCACCTACGAGCTGGTGGTGACGGGACAGGACGGCGCGCATGTGACCGCGTCCGCCGGGTTCTCGTCGGGCTGGTATGCGCCGGCCGACACCGCCACGACCCCCGACATGCTCGAGGTCTCGCTCGACGCGCAAAGCTACGCGCCCGGCGAGACCGCCACGCTGCGCTTCGTGCCGCGCTCTGCCGGCAAGGCGCTGGTGACGGTGGTCTCGAACCGGCTGATCGACATGGTCGCGGTGGATGCCGTCGCCGGTGAAAACACCATTGCCCTGCCGGTGACCGACGAGTGGGGCGCGGGCGCCTACGTGACCGCGACGCTGATCCAGCCGCTCGCGGGCGCTGAGGGGCATACCCCGACCCGCGCGCTGGGCCTCGCGCACGCCAGCGTCGACCCCGGCCCGCACAAGCTTGCCGTAAGCTTCGACGTGGCCGAGGAAGCCCAGCCGCGCGGACCGATGAGCGTGACGGTGGACGTCGCCGGCGTGGCGCAGGGCGAGACCGCTTTCGTCACTATTGCCGCCGTCGATGTGGGCATTCTCAACCTCACCTCCTTTGCCGCCCCCGACCCGGCCGATCACTACTTCGGCCAGCGCCGCCTCGGCATGGCGATCCGCGATCTCTACGGACGTCTGATCGATGGGCGCAGCGGCGCGATGGGCGCGATCCGCTCCGGCGGCGACGCGATGGCGATGATGCGCATGCAAGCCCCGCCGCCGACCGAAGAGCTGATGACTCAGTTCGCCGGGCCGATCGAGGTGATCGACGGCAAGGCGACCGCCACGTTCGATCTGCCCGCCTTCAACGGCAGTGTGCGGTTGATGGCTGTGGCCTGGTCGCCCAAGGCCGTGGGCAACGCGGCGAAAGACGTGCTGGTGCGCGATCCGGTGGTGGTCACCGCCTCGCTGCCGCGCTTCCTCGCCCCCGGCGATACCTCGCGGGTGCTGATCGAAGTCACCCACGCCACCGGGCCGGCAGGCGAAATGCGCCTTGGCGCGGGCTCCGAGACCGGGGCCGTTGCCGTGGCGGGCTCTAGCTTCGCCCATAGTTTCCAGCTCGGCGCGGGCGAGACGCAGCGGTTCTCGCTGCCGATCACGGCCGAGGAGGTGGGGGTGCATCCGGTGAACATCGTGCTCGACACGCCGGACGGCACGCATCTCGAAAAGGTGCTCTCGCTGCCGGTAATGCGGCTCGACCCGGAAGTGGCCGAGACACGCCGGCTCGCGCTGGCGTCGGGCGAAAGCTTCACGCTTTCGGCTGATATCTTCGCGGGGCTTGCCGCCGGCACGGCGCGTGCCAACGTCACCGCCGGGCCTCTGGCGCGGATCGACGCGGCCGGGCTGATCGACCGGCTCGACCGGTACCCCTATGGCTGCACCGAACAGCAGACCAGCCGCGCGCTGCCGCTGCTCTACATGGGCGGACTGGCCGAGGCGATGGGGCTTGGCGACCGCGAAGACCTGCCGGGCCGGGTGCAGGATGCGATTGCCGCCGTGCTGGCGAACCAGTCTTCGGCGGGCAGCTTCGGCGTCTGGCATCCCGATAGCGGCGACATGTGGCTCGACGCCTACGTGTCCGACTTCCTGTCGCGCGCACGGACGCAGGGCTATGACGTGCCCGATACCGCGTTCCGTGCGGCGATGGACAACCTGCGCAACCGGGTGAACTACTACCCCGACTTCGAGGAGGGCGGCACTGACCTGGCCTATGCGCTCTACGTGCTGGCGCGCGAGGGCGCGGCGGCGATGGGAGACTTGCGCTACTACGCCGATATCAAGGCGCCCGAGTTCGTCACGCCGCTGGCGTCCGCTCAGCTTGGCGCGGCGCTCGCCGCTTACGGCGACCCGACCCGGGCCGACCGGATGTTTGCCCGCGCCGCGCGCCAGCTCGCCTCGGCCAAACCCGAAGGCCAGCTCTGGCGCGAGGACTACGGCACCAACTTGCGCGATACCGCGGCGGTGCTCACCCTCGCCGTCGAGGCGGGGAGCGATGCGATCGACCGCGAGGCGCTGCTGAGCCGGATCGCCCGCGCTGGCGGCTACCTCTCGACGCAGGAAGCCACCTGGTCGCTGCTCGCGGCCAATGCGCTCATGGGGGATGCGCCAGGCGCGGGCATCAGCCTTGACGGCGCGCCGATGACCGGGCCGCTGGTGAAGGTCATGACCCCGGTCGAGCTGATCGCGCCCAAGGTGTTCGCCAACACCGGCACACAGGATACCTCGCTCACCGTGACCACTTTCGGTGTGCCGGTCGTGGCGCCGCCACCCTCGGGCAACGGCTACGCGATCGAGCGGCGGTATTTCACCATGGAGGGCGAGCCGGTCGATCCTGAAAGCGTGGTCCAGGGCACGCGGCTGGTGACCTTGCTGACCGTGACGCCTTGGGAGGGCAATGCCGGCCGGCTGATGGTGACTGACCCGCTGCCGGCGGGGTTCGAGATCGACAATCCGAACCTTCTGCGCGCCGGCGACATCAAGGCGTTGGATTGGTTGCAGGTGACGGACGAGACCGAGACCACCGAGTTCCGGCAGGACCGCTTCCTTGCCGCTGTCGACTGGTCGTCGGACAAGCCGTTCCGGCTGGCCTATATCGTGCGCGCGGTGAGCCCCGGCACGTTCCACCACCCGGCGGCCTCGGTCGAGGACATGTACCGGCCCAGCTACCGCGCGACCGGCGCGGCGGGCACCGTGGCGGTGACGGAGTAAGCTCGCAGGCCGGGGGGGGGCGCTGCCCCCCCGGACCCCCCGAGGTATTTCGGGAACAAACAAGGAGGGGCGTCGGCGAGATGCGCGCACGCGGGCTGTTTGCTATAGCCGTCCTGCTGTTCGCGGGCGCCGTCGCGCGCGACCGCGTTGACGGCTGGATCGACGCCACGCCCCTGCCGCCGCTCGCGGTCGAAACCTCCGTCGAAGTGCTCGACCGGCACGGCGATCTCCTGCGCGCCTACACCGTCGCCGATGGCCGCTGGCGGCTCGCGGCCGATCCGGGGCAGGTCGATCCGCTGTTTGTGCAGATGCTGGTGGCCTATGAAGACAAGCGGTTCTTTGAGCATCACGGCGTCGATCCGCGCGCGGTGTTGCGCGCGGTGGGGCAGGCGGTGGCGAATGGTCACGTCGTGTCGGGGGCGTCGACGCTGACGATGCAGGTGGCGCGGCTGATCGAGGATGGCCCGACCGGCACGCTGGGCGGCAAGCTGCGCCAGCTGCGCGTCGCGCTCGCGCTGGAACGGCAGCTTTCCAAGGACGAGATCCTGCGCCTCTACTTTGAGCGCGCGCCCTATGGCGGCAACACCGAGGGCATCCGCGCCGCGGCCCGCGCCTGGTTTGCCAAGCCGCCCACGCGGCTTACGCCGGCCGAGGCCGCGCTGCTTGTGGCGTTGCCGCAAAGCCCCGAGACGCGCCGACCCGACCGCCACCCGGAGGCCGCCGAAGCCGCCCGCGCCCGCGTGCTGGCGCGCGCCGAAGCGGCCGGCGTGATCTCGCCGGAGACGGCGGCCACGGCGCGACGCGCGCCGATCCCCACCGCGCGCGCCGAGATGCCGCGCCTTGCCGCCCATCTCGGCGACCGGCTGCGCGCGGAAAACCCCGGCGCTGCGGTGTTGCTGACCACGCTCGACGCCGGGCTGCAGGCGCGGCTTGAGACCCTTGCGGCCCAGGCGGTGCGCGACCAGGGGCAAGGCGCGCTGTCGATCGCCATCGTCGTCGCGGATCACCAGACCGGCGCGATCCTCGCCAGCGTCGGTTCGGCCAGCTATTCCGCCGACACGCGGGCCGGCTTCGTCGACATGACGCGCGCGCTGCGTTCGCCCGGCTCGACGCTGAAGCCGCTGATCTACGCGCTCGCTTTCGACGAGGGGCTGGCGCATCCGCAGACCATGATCGACGACGCGCCGATGCGCTTTGGCACCTACGCGCCGGAGAATTTCGACGGTGAATATCGCGGGCCGGTGACGGTGGAGCAGGCGTTGCAGCTTTCGCTCAACATCCCCGCGGTCGCGCTGACGGCCGAGATCGGCCCGGCCCGGCTGATGGCGGCGCTGAAGCGCGCCGGGGTGGCCGCGCGGCTGCCGGGCAATGCCGCGCCGGGGCTCGCCGTAGCGCTGGGCGGCGTCGGGGTGAGCCCGGAGGATCTGACCGCGCTCTACGCCGGGCTCGCCTCGGGCGGGCAGGCGGTGCCGCTCTCGGCGCTCCCGGCCGACACGCCAACCATACGTCAGCGCATCGTTTCACCCGAGGCAGCCTGGCAGGTGGCGCATATTCTCGCCGGCATGCCGCCGCCGCCCAACGCCGCACGCCAGCGGCTGGCCTACAAGACCGGCACCTCCTATGGCCACCGCGATACCTGGGCGGTGGGCTTTGATGCGCGCCACGTGGTGACGGTGTGGATGGGGCGGCCAGACGGCACCCCCGTGCCGGGGGCGTTCGGCGCCGATGTAGCGGCGCCGGTGCTGTTCGAGGCGATCTCGCGGCTGAAGCTGAAGCTCGATCCGCTACCGCCGCCGCCGCCCGGCACGCTGATCGCCTCGACCGCCGCGTTGCCGGCGCAACTGCGGGAATTCCACCCGCGCGACGCCGTGCTGGCGCAGGAAAACCGCCCCAAGCTGGCCTTTCCGCCCGACGGCGCGTTGGTGGAAACGGGCGGGCTGCCGCTGGTGGTCAAGATCGCCGGGGGCACGCCGCCCTTCACTCTCTTGGCGAACGGCGCGCCGGTGCTGGTGGCGACCCGTGCGCGCGCGCCCGAGCTGGCGCTCCTGCCAGGCCATGTGACGCTGTCGGTAGTCGACGCCGCGGGCCAGGCGGCGCGCGCTCAGGTGGAACTGCGCTAACCCGCGACCGAGGTGCAGAGGCTGTGATCGAACGCGCCCTGATACCAGCCGAGCCCCACCTGGTCGTCCCCCCGATAGAGGGTGAGAAAACTCCAGCCCTCGGGCCAGACGACAGCTTCGTATTCCCAGACGATCTGGTCGCCGGGAAGCGCCTCGACGAGCACGGGACTGCCCATCCTCGGTCCGGCGCGCAGCGGGAACGACGCCCCGCGCCAGCCGATGCAGCCGGAGGCGTATTCCGACAGCGCCACGGGGCGTTCAAGCTGTTGGCGCATCCAGAGGTTGGGGATGTCGAGGTTGGTCCGGTCGGTATCGACCGCGCAGGCAAGCTCTGTCTCGCGACTGCGGATGAAATCGACCAGCGCCTGTGCGTCGCGGTCGAGCGTCACGTTTGGACCGACGCAGTCGGCATTGTCGAACAGCGCCTTGCCGAGTGGCGAGCTGAAACAGAACCCGGCCTGATCAAACACCTGGTTGCGCGAGAACCAGAGGTCTTCGCAGCCGGTCCAGGCGAATGCCGGGGTGGTGGCGAGACTGAGCGCGAGCGCCAGGACTATCCGCATGTTTGCCTCCATTTCCGCAAATGTGCCCGGCCGGGTCAAACCTCTGTTTACACCGGCCAAACGAGATCCACTCCCATGCTGCGCCTTCGCGGCGGGTGGTGCAATCCCACACGGCGCCGCGGACGGCGGGGTCAGAACCTGTCGGCGCGTACCTGCCAGTTTCCGTCGCGCCCCTCGAACAGGTACAGGCTGCCGGAGTCGACGAGCATCAGCCGGCCCTTCTGGCTCGAGCGGATTTCCATCACGAATTGTCCGCCCTCAGGCCATTGGCTCGCGCCGATCCAGCCCGGCCAGCCGCCGACGGTGACGGGCTGTTCGTCTTCCGGCGCGCGCGGGGGTTTGGATTTGGGCAGGTCGGTGGGGGCGTCGCCCGCCTGCGGCAGAAGCATCAGCGGCGCCGACGGGGTGAGCGGCAGGCAGGCGAGCGAGCCGTCGAGGCGGCAGATCGTCTCGACCGGGCCGAGTGTGACCGGGTCCGCCGCGGGCCGGCGCTGGACCTCGAGCCCGAGCATCGGCCCGGTGCGCCGGGCCGGGTCGGCCTCGATCCAGACCAGCAGATAGGGCGCGGCGATCATCGCGGCGCGCGCGCGCGGCAGCTCGTCGGCGCGGATCTGCACCAGCGGCACCAACCCGGCGCGTGGCGGCTCGGCGATGAAATTGCCGCCCCACCAGCTCGTTTCGCGGCTATCGGGCTTGGGGCGCCCGCCCACCTCCAGCACCACGCCGGGGCGCAGGGCGGCGGCGTACGCGGCCTCTTGCTCGACGCTCAGCTGCGGTGCGCGCCCGCCAAACAGACTGGACAAGACCCCTGCCATCGACTCCTCCAAACAAAAACGCCCCGGCCATGAAAGCCGGGGCGCGCACGCGGCACAACGGGCCGGTTACTTGTGATCGTCGTCGTCGTCTTCGTCGTCGTCGGGCAGGTTGAAGAGACTGTCGGCGTCGTATTTCTTTTCTTTCACGTCATCCTCGGCGCTGCCGCCGCCGAGCGTGAAGGTTTCCAGCCCCTCGATCGCGGTCGGGATCTTCGGCTCGGTGTCCATGCCGAGGCTCTGCTCGGTCGAGACCAGCTTGCGGCGCTCGTCGTCGGTCATCACTTCGCCGGCGGCGGCCTTCTTCGCGGCGGCCTTCTGAACCACCGCGTCGAGCTCGGATTGCTTGCACAGGCCCAGCGCCACCGGGTCGATCGGCTCCATCGCCTGGATGTTCCAGTGCGTGCGCTCGCGGATCGACTGGATCGTCGGCTTGGTGGTGCCCACCAGCTTGGCGATCTGGCCGTCGGTCAGCTCGGGGTGAAACTTCACCAGCCACAGGATCGAGTTGGGCCGGTCCTGGCGCTTGGACAGCGGTGTGTAGCGTGGCCCGCGGCGCTTTTCCTCGCCCACGGCGGCCGGGTTGAACTTCAGCCGCAGCTTGTGCGCCGGGTCCTTCTCGGCCTTGTCGATCTCTTCCTGGGTGAGCTGGTTGTTGGCGACGGGATCGAAGCCCTTCACGCCAGCCGCCACGTCGCCATCGGCGATGCCCTGCACCTCGAGCTCATGCAGCCCGCAGAAATCCGCGATCTGCCCGAACGACATCGTGGTGTTGTCCACCAGCCAGACGGCGGTGGCCTTTGCCATGATCGGTTTGTCCATTTCGACACTCCTTCAGATACGACGGCTCCATGCCCTGGAAGGGGCTGCCCCCGGCCTGGGCCGGCGAGGCGGGTTACCGTTGTCGGGAAACTTGGGCGCTATATAGTGCGCGCGCACCGGTTAGGAAAGTGAAAATGCGTCATCTCCTCGTGATCCTCCTGGCCCTGCTGCCGGCCGCTATGCGCGCCGATGGTGAGCGGGCCGGCGATTTTGACTATTACGTGCTGGCGCTGTCGTGGTCTCCGAACTGGTGCGCGCTGGAGGGCGATGCGCGCGACGCCGAGCAGTGCGGCGAGGCGTTTGGCTGGGTGATCCACGGGCTCTGGCCGCAATACGAAGACGGCTGGCCGGCCTATTGCCCGACGGTGGAGCGCAACCCGTCGCGTCAGGTGACGGCGGCGCAGGCCGATCTGTTCGGCGCCGGCGGGGCGGCCTGGTACCAGTGGAAAAAGCACGGCGTCTGCTCGGGGATGTCGGCGGACAACTACTTCCGCCTCGCGCGCGAAGCCTGGGTGCGGGTGAACCGCCCCGAGGTGCTGCGCAGGCTCGACCATGCGGTGAAGCTGCCGGCCTCGGTGATCGAAGACGCCTTCGTGCAGGCCAACCCCGGCTGGACCCGCGACATGGTGACGATCACCTGCCAGTCGGGCCATATCCAGGAAGCGCGGATCTGCTTCACCCGGTCGCTTGAGCCGCGCCCCTGTGGTGCGGACGCGGTGCGCGATTGCACGCTGGGGGACGCGCTGTTGCAGCCGATTCGCTGACCCATCGCTCGGGGACAGACTTTCTTGCCTCCGGCGGAGGTATTTTCGCCAAGAAAAAGCCGCTGCCCGCTCAGGTATCCCACTGTGGGCACCAGGGCCCGTCGACCAGCCGCAGGCCCCGATCGAGGCCGCGGATACGGGCCATGTCGTCTTGCGTCAGGGTGATGTCCTGCGCCGCGAAGTTTTCGGCAATCCGGGCACGGCTGCCGGCGGAGGGGATCACCACGAAGCCCTCGGCCATCAGGAAGGCGAGCGAGATCTGCGCCGGGGTTGCCTCGTAGACTTCGGCGATCTCGATCAGCACCGGGTCGTCGGCCACGGCGCCGCGCGCGAGCGGTGAGTAGGAGGTGAGCGGGATGCCCTTCGCCCGGCAATGGTCCACGATCGGCAGGTTCTGCATGAACGGGTGGATCTCGACCTGGTTGGTGAGGATCGGCCTGTCGCCCAGTAGCTCCAGCGCCCGATCGATATAGCGGATCGTGAAGTTCGACACGCCGATATGGCGCGCGAGCCCGGCATCGTAGACCTCGGCGAGTTGCGCCATGTAATCCTCGATCTGGTATTCATCGTTGATCGACGGGTAGTGCAGGAGCAGCAGATCGACCCGGTCGAGCCGGAGCTTGTCGAGCGACACCTCGACATGGGGGCGAATCTGCCCTGGGCCGAAGCTCTCGGGGGCGACCTTGGTGGTTACCCAGACCTGATCGGGCCGCAGCCCGCTCTCGGCCAGCGCTGAGCCGACAAATTCCTCGTTGTTGTAGCCCTCGGCGGTGTCGATGTGGCGATAGCCGACATCAAGCGCATCCATCACCCCGCGAAAGCAGGTCACGCCCTCGCGTTGCCAAGTGCCATAACCCAACTGTGGGATCGGTCCGATCCGTTTCATGGTGGTCTCCCGTGGTTGCCGGCCTCAGCCCGCGCCGACGGCCTGAAGCGCGGCGCCGATGTAGTAGGGCCAGACGATGATGGCGAGCAGGCCCTTCCAGAACCCCAAGCTGAGCCAGCCGATGGTAAACAACCACCCGGCGAACCAGAGCGCGCCGAATTCGTTTTGCACGCGAATGGTCTTTTGAGCCATGGTGCACCCCCTTTCCCCTTCTATATGGGGGGGCGGAGTTACGCCGCAAGCAGGCCCACCACCATCATCACCAGCCCGGCGTGGCCGATTCCCCAGCACGCCGAGCGCAGCATGACGATGCCGGAGCCATAGGCGGGCACATAGGCGAGGCGGGCGAAGAAAAACACGGCAGCACCGGTGAGCGCCCAGCCGCTCTCGATCCCCTGCACCTGTGCCAGCAACGCCAGCGGCAGAAACACCGGCAGCGCCTCGAACATGTTCTTGAGCGCATGGGCCATCCGGCCGGAATACAGCGTGTGCGGCGGTTCTTCGTCGCGGTTGCCACGCAGGTAGGCGCGCTGCTCGGGCTCGCCGCTCGCGGACCGCGCCATCGATGGCAGCAGGGTTTGCAGGAAAAACAGCGCCAGGACGGCGAGGATCCAGGGGGTCATATTTTCCTCACGGAAGCAGGATGGTGGAGCCGGTGGTGTGCCGGCCTTCGAGCAGGCGGTGGGCTTCCGCCACGGCGTCGAGCGGGAAGCGCTGATCGATGTGGATTTGCACATCCCCGGCGCGGATCTTGTCAAACACATGGGCCGCCATCGCCATGCAGGCGTCATGATCGGCGACATGGGTGAACAGCGTGGGGCGGGTGATCTTGAGGCTGCCGCGCGAGGCCAATTCGTGCAGGCCGAACGGCTCGACATTGCCGCTGGCGTTGCCGAACGAGATCATCATGCCGAGCGGTTTGAGGCTGTCGAGCGAGCCAAAGAACGTATCCTTGCCAACGCCGTCCATCACCACATCGACGCCCTTGCCGCCGGTGAGATCACGCACCTTCTCGACGAAATTCTCACGGCGGTAGTTGATGCAGGCGCTCGCGCCGTTCGAGATCGCCTCGTGGCATTTCTCGTCGCTGCCGGCGGTGCCGATCAGCGTGATCCCTTCCGACTTCGCCCATTGGCAGGCGATCAGGCCCACGCCCCCGGCGGCGGCCTGGAACAGAACGCTATCGCCGGCCTTGAGCGGCGTGGTGCGGTGGAACAGGTATTCCACCGTCATGCCCTGCAACATCGCGGCGGCGGCGGTTTCGAAGCTGATATCGTCGGGCAACGGCACAACCTGGGCGGCGGGCATCACCCGCGCCTCGCTGTAGGCACCGGGCGGGTTGGCGGCATAGGCGGCGCGGTCGCCCGCCTTCAGGTGCGTCACGCCGTCGCCCACGGCCTCGACCACCCCGGCGGCCTCCATGCCGAGCGCGTGGGGCAGGTCCATCTTGTAGAGCCCGGTGCGCTGGTAGACGTCGATGAAATTGAGGCCGATCGCCTCGTGACGGATGCGGATCTCGCCCGGGCCGGGGTCGCCGACCGCGATGTCGACGAGCTTCATGTTCCGGGGCCCGCCGAATTCCTCGATGATCACCGTCTTCGCCATGACTCGCCTCCTAGAATGGTTTGTTTCACATCCAAGCTATGGAAGCGGGGCGGGCGCGAAAAGCCCTACTTTTCTTTGACAGTAGTTGTGGGGCGACGCGCCGCAGTTCCGCCGGCAACGAATTGGCCGCTCTTCGCGCTCCGTTCACGTTCGGTCGGTTTGCCACCTTTTGTCTCGGCCAGCGTGGTCGCGGGATGAGTCTTCGCGAATTTGGGCGTCACGAACTGGCCGTTCTTCGCGCTGCGATGGATCTTGCTCATAGTCTAAGCCTCAAGATGTAGTTGTTTTGCGAGAAGAACATACCATGAATATGGAGATTCGCAAAAAAGAACAGAAAGGGGGAATATCACCCGACCCGGAGCACGATCTTGCCGATATGCCCGCTCGATTCGATCCGCTCATGCGCCTTGGCGGCGTCCTCCAGCGCGAACTCGCTGTCCATCACCGGGGCGATGCGGCCCGCTTCAAGCAGCGGCCAGACATGCGTACGCAGCTCGGCGGCGATCTTTGCCTTGGCGGCGTCGGATTGGGGCCGCAGCGTGGAGCCGGTGATCGTTAGCCGGCGCGCCATCACCTGGGCGAAGTTGATCTCGGCCTTGGGCCCGGTCAGGAAAGCGATGTGCACCATCCGCCCGTCGTCGGCCAATGCGCGGATGTTGCGCGCGATATAGTCGCCGCCGACCATGTCGAGGATCAGGTCGGCCCCGCCATGCGCGCGCATCACCTCGACGAAATCCTCATCGCGGTAGTTGATCGCCACCTCGGCGCCGAGCTTGCGACAGACCTTGAGCTTGTCCTTCGAGCCGGCGGTGGTGAACACCCGCGCGCCGAAGACGTTGGCAAGCTGGATCGCCGTGGTGCCGATCCCCGACGAGCCGCCGTGAACGAGAAAGCGCTCGCCCGCCTTGAGCCGTCCGCGCATGAACACGTTGGACCAGACGGTAAAGAAGGTTTCCGGCAGGCAGGCGGCCTCGCGCAGGTCCATCCCCTCGGGCACCGGCAGGGCATGGGTCGCGGGCGTGGTGACGTAGTCGGCGTAGCCGCCGCCGGGCAACAGCGCGGTAACCCGGTCGCCAACGGCCCAGCCCGACACGCCCGGCCCTACTGCCGCCACCTCGCCCGCGCCTTCAAGGCCGGGCAGATCGGAGGCACCGGGCGGCGGCGCGTAGCTGCCCGCGCGTTGCAGCGCGTCGGGGCGGTTGACCCCGGCATAGGCCAGCTTGATCAGGATCTCGCCGGCGCGCGGCACGGGCAGGGGGCGGGTGCAGGGTTCGAGCACCTCCGGCCCGCCGGGGGCGGCGATCTCGATGGCGCGCATCGTCGCCGGCAGGCTCATTTGCCGCGTCCCGAATGCGGTGTGCCGTTCGGCGCCTGCACCAGATCAAACAGCTTGCCCGGCCCCTTCATGAAGGCGCGCGCGAGCGGGTTGTCCTTCGCCTGCGCCTTGGCCTTCTCGAACTGCATCACGTTCTCGATCCGCCGGTCGAGGAATTCCCAGGTGGCGTGGTTGTCCACGCTCTCGTCGCCGAGCCAGTAGAGCGCGGTCGAGGAATAGACCGCCGACAGCGAGGCGCGCTTGGTATACCAGTTGATGTCGCGCGAGGTGTCGCCGAGCGTGGTCCAGATGTGGTCCGCCGTCTCCCACAGCGCCTTCGAGCCGATCGCCGCATATTGCGGCAGGGCGAACAGCGAAAAACCCCGGCGCACCAGCTCGCGGTCAGCCACTTCGAGGCGCAGCCGAACCGCATGGGAGATCCGGTCGCGAAAGCGCATCGCACTCAGGTCTTCGGCGCGCAGAAGCTCGACCATCTGCGCGTCGCCCTGCCGGTGATAGGCCAGCGCAAGGTCGACCGCCCCACGCGGCAGGAGCATCTTCGCCTCGTCCGCGCTCATCTCCAGGTCGGCCCGCGCCGCGTCGATCGCGGCCTGGCTGAACCCGTCGAACAACGCGTGATCCAACGCGGCGGCGAGCAACTCGTCCTTGCGTGTCATGTGATGCCCCTTTCCCTGATCCTGCCCGCTACACATGCACAAATCCCCGGCGTCTTCAACGCCGCCGCCCGCCCTGCGGCCATGCTCCGCCGAGGTGGCGCGGGCGCTGGACAAAGCCCAGGGCCCCTGCTATACGGCGCGCTCCTGCAATTCATGCAACTCAAACCTAGAAAGGTGGTGACAACCACATGCAGGTAAGCGTTCGCGACAACAACGTCGATCAGGCCCTCCGGGCTCTGAAGAAGAAGCTGCAGCGTGAGGGCGTCTTCCGCGAGATGAAGCTTCGGCAACATTTCGAGAAGCCCTCCGTCAAGAAAGCGCGCGAAAAGGCCGAGGCCATTCGCCGTGCGCGGAAACTGGCTCGCAAAAAAGCCCAGCGCGAAGGCCTTCTCTGAGGCATTGCGGTGGCGCGAACTTTGGTTCGTGACAAGCTATTCGGTGGGGCAACCCGCCATGACAACCCCCGGCCCGTCCGGGGGTTTGTTGTTTCTGGCCCCGTTTGGCAGGGTGCCGGGGGAGCGGCAGCCGCGCCCGGTCAGTCCGGCACGTCGCGCAGAAACTCGCGGATCGCCTCCAGAACTTCCTTGGGATTGGTATAGGCCAGCCCGTGGCCCGCGCCCGGGATCACCTCCTGGTGCGCCTGACGGTGCCAGCGGGTAAGCTCGCCGACCGAGGCCACCGGGATCACCGCATCCGTCTCGCCCCAGATCGCCAGCGTGGGAATATACATCGCCGCGATCTCGCGGTGCGCCGGTTCCAGCGACTGGCTGAGCGTGTGGCGCTCCGACGACAGGATCGCGCCGAGGTAGCCCTTGCGCGCCAGCTCCTGCTCGATCCGCTTGGCCAGGTCGGGGATCACCGTGGGGGACGTCGCATCGCGGCCCGCCGCGCGGCGCAGTGCCCGCCCGCCGAACATCCCCCAGAGCCATGTGCCGAACACCCCGCTCGTGCGCGCCGTGGCAAGCAGCCGCCCCGGCGTGTAGATGATCCCGGCCGGCGCCAGCAGGATCAGCCGCTCGACCCGGTCCGACTGCTCGGCGGCGAAATGGGCCGCGATCGCCCCGCCCATCGAGTAGCCGAGCAGCGTCACCGGCGCATCGACCCCGAGCGCGTCGAGCAGATCGCCGAGCTGCCTGGTGTGGAACTCCAGCGTCTGCCTGCCCGCCACCCGGTCGGAAAAGCCGCGCCCGTACAGATCGTAGCTCAGCACCCGGTAGCCCGCCATCACCAGCCCCCGGATCAACCCGGAAAACACCCAGGACGGCGAGCTGAGGCCATGCGCCAGGACGATCACATGGGTGCGGTCCGGCCCGCTCCAAAGGTAATGCGTGCGCCCTTGCGCCAAGTCGGCGAAACGCCCCGGCGCCTGGTCGCGCAGGCGCGGGCTCATCGGCCGGCGGCGCGCCTCAAAGAGCCACGGCAGGGCGGCGACGATCAGGATCAGGGCGAGAAGGATCAGCCAGGTCATGCGGGCCTCGGCAAGGGCAGGGGACAGCGCGATTGTGCCCCCGGCGCGGCGCGCGCGCAACCGGTCAGCGGGCGCGCCACTTGTCGAGGATGTAATGCGCCGTCATCAGGTCGAGATGCGCGCCGCCACCGTTCTTGAACAGGGTGATATCACCGGCATCGCGCCGGAACGCGCCCGCTTCGATATCGTAGAAATCGCCCTGCACGTCGCCGGGCAGGATCACGCCGTCGTCGATCGGGATTTTCAGCTCGCCGATATGTTCGAGCACCGTGGCCCGGCTATCGAGAAAGATCCGCGAGCGGCGCAGCGCCTCGTCGTCGGCCTCGCGCATGTCGGCCCGGTAGGCGCCGATCAGGTCGATATGCTGGCCCGATTGCAGCCAGTCGCCCTGGATGATCGGGCTGCGGGTCATGGTGGCGCAGCTGATGATGTCGGACGACATCACCGCGCTCTCAAGGTCGGTCGCCACCAGGGTGTCGGGGAAGTGCGCAGCCATCGCTTCGGCCCCGGCGGGCGAGCGGTTCCAGACCTGGAAGCGGGCGTTCGGGAACGCCGCGCCATAGGCTTCGCGCAGCGCCCGCGCCACTGTGCCGGCGCCGACGATCAGGATGCAATCCGATTCGGGGCGCGCCAGCAGCTTGGCCCCGAGCAGCGAATCGGCGGCCGTCTTCCACTTGGTCACGAGATGAAAATCGACGATCGCTTCCAGCGTGCCGTGCGCATCGGTGTAGAGGTTCACCGCGCCGTTCACCATCGGCAGGTTCTCGGCGGGGTTCTCGGGAAACACCGTGGCGGTCTTCACCGCGATCCCCATGCCGTCGATCCAGGCCGAGCGCGAGAGCAGCGTGTCGGGTTCGCGGTAGAGAAAGGTATCGTCGACCTCGGCGCGCGGCAGCCGGTGCCCGGCGCGGATCGCTTGCGTGAGCTCGTGCCAGTCCAGCAGCGCCTCCGCCTCGAAGGGAATAATCTCGGGTGTCATGCCGCCTCGTCCTCTGTCAAAAGCCCGGCCGCGACCAGCCGCGCGGCCCATCCCCCGGGCCCGTCAAACAGGTGCCCCTGCCAGCCGCGCGCTTCGGCGGCGGCGATATTCTCGGCCCGGTCGTCGGCAAACAGCAGCCGCTCGGGTGCAATCGCGCAATCGTCTTCGACCATCTCGTAGATCCGCGCATCGGGTTTCGCCACGCCCATGTGGCTGGAGATGTAGTGCCGGTCGAACTCATTGAGCGCGCCGATCTGCGCGGCCGTCGCGGCGAAACTGTCGCGCCCGTAGTTCGACAGCGCAAACACCGGCACCCCGGCGCGGCGCAACGCCCGCAGCAGCCGCACCGAATGGTCGATCGCCGGTCCGGCCAGCTCGTGCCAGCGCGCGTGCCACAGCAGGATGTCCGCGGCGAAATCGGGATGGGCGGCGGCGGTGTCCTCGACGGTCTGGCGAAACCCGGCGCCCCGGTCGATCGCGTCCGCCATCGCGCCCAGATCGACGGCGGCAAACAGCGCCGCGCGGCGCGCAGGCCCGACAAAGGAATCGTAGCGCGCCTCCGGCTGCCATTCGATCAGCACGTTTCCAATATCGAAGATCACGGCGTTCGGCCGCACAAGGCTCTGACGACTCATAGGAAAATTCTAGAGCGCAATCGCAGCAGTGGGAACACGGAATCGCACGCCGATCCGGTCCGGCCTGCGCGCCGTGTCAGGCCGGTTCAGCCCGTGCCCGCGGCCTTGCGCCGGCCATGAAATTCGACCACCGCCGCGAGGTCTTCGGGCGGGGTGCGCGCGGGCAGGAAGGCGCAGGCGTTGGGGCTGTGCGAAAAGATCGAGCCGTCGGAGAAAAAGCTCGAGGCGGTAACGAACACGACTGGCGTGGTCGGGTGCCGGTAGGCGGCGTAATCGGCCACCGCCATGGCGCCGGCGCCGGGCAGATCGAGATCGGCGACGATCACGTCGGGCTGTTGCGCATGCAGATGAGCGATCGCGGCATCCTCGTCGGTCACGACAACGGCATCAATCCCCTGCCGTGCAAGGGTTTTCGCCCAGAGCGCGCCCAGCTCGGGGGTGTTTTCAACGATAAGCACATCCATTGTCACGTCCCATCCCGCCGCGATCCTGCGCCAGGCTTTAACAGATTTCTACATATTCCTTATCAAATGGTTAAAGAACCCCGTGGTCGCAGACGATCTGGCGAGTTTTTGCCTGCGTGTTGCTTTCGGCCGGATTTTCCGTTTCAAACGTCGCAACGACCGAGGGGAGAGCGCGCGTGACGACCACCTGGATTACGATCTGCGACACCTGCAAGCGCGAGGACTGGATCGCGCGGGGCATGGAGCAGACCGACGGCGAACGCCTCGCCGGGCTGATCGAATCGGCGGCGCAGGGCACCGGGCTCGCGGTGCGGCGCACCGCCTGCCTGATGGGCTGCGACCATTCCTGCAACGTGGCGATCCAGGCGGAGGGCAAGCTGGCCTATACGCTCGGGCGGTTCGAGCCGAGCGAAGAGGCGGCCGAGGGAATCGTTGCCTATGCCGCCGGCCATGCCGCCAGCGCCACCGGGCAGGTGCCCTACCGCGAGTGGCCGCAGGCGGTGAAGGGGCATTTCATCACCCGCCATCCGCCGTTGCCCGGCGCGGAGGACGCGGCATGAGCGGCGCGGGATTCGAGCGGCGCGACCACGGCGGCGGGCTCGACGCGGCCGTCGCGCTTTATGGCGGCACCCGCGGCGACTGGCTCGATCTGTCCACCGGCATCAACCCGCGCGCCTACCCGGTGCCCGAGATCCCGCCCGAGGCCTTCACCCAGCTGCCCGACCGGGGTGCCGCCGGGGCGCTGGAGGCCGCCGCGCGGGCATTCTGGATGGTGCCGGACGGCGCCGCGGTGCTCGCCGCGCCGGGGGCCTCGGCGCTGATCGCCAACATCCCGCGCCTGGCCGCGCCCGGCCGGGTGCGCCTCGTCGAGCGCAGCTACAACGAGCACGACGCCGCCTTTCGCGCCGCCGGCTGGGAGGTGGCGCGCGCCGACCCGGACGAAGGCCCGCTGGCCGAGGCGCGCGTGGTGGTTCACCCCAACAACCCCACCGGCAACATGTTCTCGGGCGAGAACGAGCCGGAAGGCCGCCCGCTGCTGGTGATCGACGAAAGCTTCTGCGACGTGATCCTCTACAATTCGCGCGTCGAGGGCTGGGCGCTGAAGCCCGGCGTGGTGATCCTGAAATCCCTGGGCAAGTTCTGGGGCCTGCCCGGCCTGCGGCTGGGTTTCGCCATCGGCGACCCGGCGCTGATCGGCCAGCTCAAGGAAATGCTCGGCCCCTGGCCGGTTTCGGGCGTGGCGCAGCACGTCGGCCGGGTGGCGCTGGAAGACATGGACTGGGCCAACATGAACCGGCAGGTGATGAACCTTGACGTGGCGCGCATGGATGCGCTGCTGGAAGCGAAAGGCGCGGAGCTGATCGGCGGCACCGGGTTGTTTCGGTTGTTCCGGGTCGATGATTCCGCGCGCTGGCAGGAGAAGCTGGCGCAAGGCAAGGTCTGGAGCCGCATCTTTCCCTACGATCCCACCTGGCTGCGGCTTGGCCTGCCGCCGGTCGACCGCTGGGATCAGCTCGAGGCGGCGCTGTCATGAGCCACGCCCTGGCCCTCGTCCTCGCGCTCGGTCTTGACGCCCTGATCGGCGAGCCCGACGCGATCTGGAAGCGCCTGCCGCATCCGGCGGTGCTGATGGGGCGGGCAATCGGCTGGGCCGACCGGCAATTGAACCACGGCAGCGGACGGCTGGTGACGGGCGCGCTCACTATTGCCGGGCTGGTCGTGCTGGCCTGGGCGATCGGCAGCCTGATCGCCTCGCTTGGCTGGGGGGTCGAGGTGCTGGCGGCGGCGGTGCTGCTGGCGCAGCGCTCGCTGGTGGAGCATGTGCGCGCGGTGGCCGATGCGCTGGGCCTGTCGCTCGACGATGGCCGCCGGGCGGTGGCAAAGATCGTCGGGCGCGACACGGCGGAGATGGACGAACCGGCCATTGCGCGCGCCGCGATCGAGAGCGCCGCCGAGAATTTCTCGGATGGTGTCATCGCGCCGGCGTTCTGGTTTCTGCTGCTCGGCTTGCCCGGGATGCTGGCCTACAAGATGGTCAACACCGCCGACAGCATGATCGGCTACCGCACGCCTGAGCATGAACAGTTCGGCAAGGCGGCGGCGCGGCTCGATGATGTGCTGAACTGGGTGCCCGCCCGGCTGACCGCGCTGATGATCCACCTCACGCATCCCCGCCGGGGCGGTTGGGCGCGGATCGGCGCCGATGCCGGCCACCACCGCTCGCCCAATGCCGGCTGGCCCGAGGCGGCGATGGCGGTCTCGCTCGACGTGGCGCTCTCGGGCCCGCGCAGCTACGAGGGGCAGATGACCGACTTCGCCTTCGTCAACGGCGCGGGCGCGCGCGAGATCGGCGCGCAGGAGATCGACGCGGGCCTCGCGGTGCTCTGGCGCGCCTGGGCGGCGGCGCTGGGCCTCGCGCTTCTCATCGCCATTGTCAGTTGAGAACTTCCTGCTAGGGTCATGCGCGGAGCAAACCGAGGGAGCCCCATGCGCAAGTTTTTGTCCGCCGTCCTGTTGAGCCTGTCCACCTTCACCGGCACCTCTGCCCTGGCTGGGGCGGGCGATATCCCGGCGCCGATCATCGAGTGCGGCGGCTCGTTCTCGTCGTTCGTGACCCGGATGAAAGACCTCGCGGTGACCCGGGGCCATGACCGCGCCACGGTTGACAAATTTTTCGCCTCGGCGCGCCAGGACCAGCGCACGCTGGGCGCCGATGGGGCGCAGGGCATCTTCAATTCCGGGTTCATTGATTTCTCGCGCAAGCTCATCTCGCAAAACCGGATCGACGTTGGCCGCGCCAAGCTGAACCAGTACAAATCGGTGTTTGACGCGATCGAAAGCAAGTTCGGTGTAAGCCGGGGCGTGCTGGTGGCGTTCTGGGCGTTCGAGACCGATTTCGGCGCCTTCCAGGGCGATTTCAACACGCTGAATTCGCTGATGACGCTGAGCCACGATTGCCGCCGGCCGGGGCTGTTTCAGCCGCAGGTGCTGGCCGCGCTCGATCTCTACGAACATGGCGATTTCTCGCCTGCCAACACCACCGGCGCCTGGGCCGGCGAGATCGGCATGGTGCAGATGCTGCCCGCCGATATTCGCGACTCGGGCATCGACGGCGACGGCGACGGGCATGTCGATCTGAAAGGGTCGCCGCCTGATGCGCTGATGTCGGGGGCCAACATGCTGCGCAAGCTCGGCTGGCGCGCGAACGAGCCTTGGATCCAGGAGGTGGTGCTGCCGCAGGGCTTCGACTACGCCAAGACCGGCACCCACCAGAAAATGAGCGTGAGCCAGTGGGCGGCGATGGGCGTGCAGCCCCGCGCGGGCGGGTTCACCGGCGCGGGCGGGCTCAAGGCATCGGTGATCGTGCCGCAGGGCCATGGCGGCCCGGCATTTATCGCCTACCCGAATTTCGACATCTACTTCGAGTGGAACCAGAGCTTCACCTACGTGATGACGGCGGCCTATTTCGCCACCCGGCTCGAAGGCGCACCGGTCTATGCCGCCGGTTCTCCGGCAGCCCCGCTGGGCCAGGGCCAGATGAAGGCGCTGCAGCAGAAGCTCGCCGCGCTCGGCCACCACGTGGGCGCGATTGATGGCATCCTCGGCGCCAACACCCGCATCGCGGTGCAGAAGGAACAGGAACGCCTTGGGCTGGTGCCCGACGCCTGGCCGACGGCGGAGCTCCTGGGCCGGCTGTAGCACCGGCCCGGTCCTGAACGAACATCGCCCCGCGGAGAACCACGCCGCGGGGCTTTTCTTTTGTCGAATGCCGGTCGCGGCGCGAAAAATTGAATCAATTTAAGTGAACACGGGGTTAAACTCCGTTACCAAGGGGCGAGGGAAACGCGCGAGGCTCCCGTGGACGGTGAAGTTGCACAATTGGCGGCATTGGTGATCTCGGCCAATCACCGGCTTGCCCATCCCGGCGATCCGATGCGCTGGTTCGCCAGCCAGCGCGCCTTTGCCCGCTGCGGCTCGATCGGGTTCGATCTTGCCTCGAAACGCCCGGGGCAGGCGCCGTCCCGGATGCCGATGGCCGAGACCCCGCCCGCCTGGCTCGACCAGCTCGCCCGCTCGGGCACCCGGCGGGTGCTGCTCGGCTTCACCCGCCAGGACGAAGATATGGTGCTTGGCGAGGATATCCCGGATCGGATGGCCGCCGGGTTCGCCGGTGGCGGCAGCCTCTGGACGATGACCACCGAGACCGACGACGGACGCGCGCTGGGCTGGCACGCGGTGTGGAAAGCGGCCTATCCGAATGCGCGCGACGGGCGGATCTGGTCGGTGACCTACACCGCCACGGCCGCCGGGCCGCAAAGCCCCAGCCGCGGTGTCGAAGCCGCCACCACCGAGCTGCGCCACGCGCTCGCCGAGATGAGCGAGTTTGCCTGGTCGCACGACGCGAAAGAGGCCAACATGCGGTTCACCTCGGCGCTGGCCCTGCTTGAAGGCGCGCCCGACCCGGTGCCGGTCGACACCCCCGCAGGCCCGGCCGACACGTTGGCGCAAGATGCGCGCTGTTTGTTGCGCGCGGCCCAGCGCGGCTGGATGTTCGACGACATGGCGCAATGGGGACCGCTCAAGGTGGACGAAGCCACCTGGCGCGACCATGCCCGCCGCTCGGAAGCGCTTTACGACGCGGTTACCGCCGCGATGGTCGCCGCCGTGAACAGCTCGGCGCCGGTGCGCCCGGCACAGGCGGGCCCCGACCTCACCAGTCGATGAAATCCTCGAACTCGGCGAGCCGGTCGAGCCAGAGCGCCATCAGGCTTTCGAAATCGGCCGCGCTTATGCCGTCGGCGCCGGTAAAGATGTCCATCTCCAGCCGCACCGTGCCATCTTCGGTCCGGTAGGCCCGGGTAAAGCGACGCTCCTCGCCGTTCCACTCGTTCAGCCGTTCGAACGCAACAGGCTCGTCGAGGCTGTAGGCGAAATAGAACTGCACCGACTGGCACTGGCTGTTCTCGACGCAATCGTAAAACCAGAGCGGCAGCACCACGTCCTTGTAGCGAAACTCGATATAGGGATCGCCAATCCCGTCGACGTCGAGTTGCGCCGGGTAGCCGGCGTCGAAGAAGAAGTCGGTGAAGCTTCGCGGATCGGAAGCGCGCAGGTTGTCCGCCTGCGCGCTGCCAACGAGGCCGACCGCCAGCGCGGCGGCGGAAATCAGGCCCGAGACGTTCATGCCGCGCCTATTCCGAAATCCAGTTCACGCGCTCTTCGAAATTCGCCGCCGTCTCGACGAACAAGTCGAGCAGAAGGCTGAAGTCGTTCCCCGACAACCCGTAGTCGCCGGTGAGCACGTCCATGGTAAACACCACGTCGTCTTCATCGTCGATGGCGCCTTCGGTGAAGCGGTTTTCGCTGTTCATCGCATTCACCACGTCCAGGCCCACCTCGCCGTCGGTCTCGTAGCCGATGTAGAACTGGATGTTGGAGCAGTTGGCGCCGTCGGTGCAATTGTAGAAGAAGATCGTGTATTGGCGATCACCTTTGCGGAACTGCACCATCGGATCGCCGTAGCTGTCGGTATCGACCTTCGAGGCGATGCCCTGGTCGAACAGCACGGCGGTAATGCTGGTTGGGTCTTCCGCCATCACGGCATCCTGCGCGATTGCCGCACCCGCCAGACTGGCGGCGACAAGGGCGGACGCGAAAAACGTGGCCTTTTTCATGAAGTGTCTCCCCGTTGTGGATGCAGTCACCTTAAAACCCTGACGCGCCCGTGCAACTGACCGAGATCAAAAAAACGATCCCTTTCAAGCCACCAGGGCCGCGGCCTTCTTCAGATCGACAGAGACGAGCTGGCTCACGCCCTGTTCGCCCATGGTGACGCCAAACAGCCGGTCCATCCGCGCCATCGTCACCGCATGGTGGGTGATGATCAAAAAGCGCGTATCCGTGCGCCGTGTCATCTCGTCGAGCATGTCGCACAGCCGGGTCACGTTGGCGTCGTCAAGCGGCGCATCGACCTCGTCGAGCACGCAGATCGGCGCCGGGTTGGCGAGGAAAACGCCAAAGATCAGCGCGATCGCCGTAAGGGTCTGTTCGCCGCCCGAAAGCAGGCTGAGGGTCGAGAGCTTCTTGCCCGGCGGCTGGCACATGATCTCGAGCCCGGCTTCCAGCGGGTCGTCGCTTTCCACCAGCACCAGGTTGGCCTCGCCGCCGCCGAACAGGTGGGAAAACAGCATGCCGAAGTTCGAGTTGACCTGTTCGAACGCGGTCAGCAGTCGCTCGCGCCCTTCGCGGTTGAGGCCGGCGATGCCGGCACGCAGCTTGCCGATCGCCGCTTCGAGGTCGGACTTTTCATGCACCAGAGTGTCGTGCTCCTGTTGCACCTCGCGGGCGTCTTCCTCGGCGCGCAGGTTCACCGCGCCGAGCGCGTCGCGCTGGCGCTTCAGCCGGTTTACGTCGTGCTCGATATGCTCCGACGAGGGCATCTGATCGGGGTCTTCGCCGAGGCTTTCGAGCAGCCCCTCCGGCGTGGTCTCCTGGTCTTCCTCGATCCGCTCGGCGGCATAGGCCACGGTTTCGCGCGCAGCATCGGCGCGGGCCTCGGCGCGGGCACGGGCCTCACGCGCCTCGCCCGCCAGCCGCTCGCCGTCGCGCTCGTCGCCCATCGCCTCGCGCAATTGCCCCTCGGCCCCGGTCAGCGCATCGAGCGCCTGCACCCGGCGCGCCTCGGCATCGGCAATCGCGCGCGCCAGCTCCTCGCGCTTGGCGGCCAGCTCCGCCGGCGCTGCACTCGCCTCTTTCAGCTCGGCCTGCGAGGCGGTCTTGCGCTCGCCCAGCTCGGCGATCCGCTTGCCCGCGGTCTCCAGCCGATGCCGCCAGCCGGAGATTTCCTTGGTCACCTCCTGCGCCCGCTTGGTGCGCGCCTCGCCCTCGCGCTTCACCTCGTCATGGGCCGAGCGCTTGGCGAGCATGGTCATGCGCGCTGCCTCGACGGTGAGCTTCACATCTTCCACCTCGGCGCGCGCCGCCCCGAGATCGGCCAGCTCCGCCACCGCCGCCTCGGCTTCTTTCAGCCGGGCGCGCGCGCCCATCGCCTCTTCCTCGTGGCGGCTCACCGCCAGCCCCAGATTTTCCAGCCGGCCCTCGGCGAGGTTGGCTTCGGCCTCGGCCCGGCTCAGGGCCCGGGCGCCCTCGGCCATCAGCCGGTCGGCCTCACGCCGGGCCTCGCGCGCGGCGCGGTCGGCCTCGGTGGCGCGACTGAACGCCTCGCGCAACGCCTCGTGGGCATGGCGCGCGCCATCGGCTCGGGCCGTTGCGCGCTCCAGTTCCTGCTTCAGCCCTTCGAGCCGGTTGAGCTGCTCCAGCCGCAGCGCCGCCGTCGAGGGCGCATCTTCGGCCCCGGCGCGGAACCCGTCCCAGCGCCACAGATCGCCTTCGAGCGAAACCAGCCGTTGCCCCGGCTTCAACCCCGCCTGCAGGCGCGGCCCGTCCTCGGGCTCGACCAGGCCCACCTGCGCCATCCGCCGCGCCAGAACCTCGGGCACGGTGACGTGGTTGGTGAGCGCGATCACCCCCCCGGGCAAGGTTTGCGCCTGCGCGTAGCCGGGCAGGGCGACCCAGCCGGACGCGGCATCGTCCTCGACCGCCGGGGCGCGCAGATCGTCGGCCAGCGCCGCACCCAAGGCTTTCTCGTAGCCGGGGGTGACGCGCAGCATGTCGAGCACCTGCCCGCCCTCGCGGGTGTCGCGCTCCAGCAGCTTGGCCAGCGCCATCACCTCGGCCGACAGCGCGTTCACCTCGCCCTCGGCCTCCGAGCGTTCGGCGCGCGCATCGGCTTCCTTCGCCTGCGCAAGACCGCGCGCCTCGTCGGCGGCCACCAGCGCGGCCTCGGCGGCTTCGGCCTTCGCCGAGGCCTGCGCCTGCACGAGTTCGGCCGCGCCAAAGGCCCCGCGCGCCGTCTCAAGCGCCAATTTGGCGTCGGCCACCGCCGCGCGCGCCCGGCCCGCTTCGGCCTCGCTGCGCTCCAGCGTCTTGCGGCTGTCTTCGAGCAGGCGCTGGGCCGACTGGTGGCGCGCGGCAAGCCGGGCGACATCCTCGGTAAGCTGGCTCAGCGCATCTTCGCGCCCTTCCAGCACGCGCCGGGCCTCGCGCGCCGCCTCCGCCGCGGCCTCAAGCCGGGCGTCATGGCCCTGGCCCGCCTTGGCGAGCTCGCCCTGTTCCCAGTCGAGGCGCGAGATCGTGTCGCCCGCATCGCGGTTCAGCGCCTGTTCGCGCTCCATGTCGGCTTCGAGCTGGGCGATCCGCGCGGTCAGCGTGTCGATCCGGTCGCGCGCCTGCGCCTCCTGGTCCTGAAGCTGATCGCGCGCCACCTGCACCCGTTGCAACACTGCCGCCGCGATCGCCTCTTCCTCGCGCAGCGGCGGCAGCTTGTCTTCCGCCGCCTGGCGGGCCTTGGTGGCCGCGCGCGCGGCCCGCTCGGCCTCGCTCGCTGCCTTGGCCTTCTCGGTCAGGGTCTGGTCGGCTGCCAGCCGCGCCTCGTCGGCCTCGCGCCAGCGCCGGTAGAGCAGCAGCCCCTCGGATTTGCGCAGCTCCGCGCCGATCGCGCGATAGCGCTGCGCCTGGCGGGCCTGGCGGGCGAGCTGGCCGAGCTGGTTGGCGAGCTGCTCGATCACGTCGTCAACGCGGGCAAGGTTCGTCTCGGTGCCCTTCAGCTTCAGCTCGGCCTCGTGGCGGCGCTGGTACAGCCCCGAGATGCCGGCGGCCTCTTCGAGGATGCGGCGGCGGTTTTTCGGCTTGGCGTTGATCAGCTCGGCGATCTGGCCCTGGCGCACGAGCGCCGGGCTGGTGGCGCCGGTGGAGGCGTCGGCAAACAGCATCTGAACGTCGCGCGCGCGCACGTCCTTGGTGTTCACCTTGTAGGCCGAGCCCGCGTCGCGGGTGATCCGGCGCACGATTTCCAGCCCGTCGGAGTCGTTGAACCCCGCCGGCGCGAGGCGCTCGGAATTGTCGATCGTCAGCGCCACCTCGGCGAAGTTGCGCGCCGGCCGGGTGGCGGCGCCGGCAAAGATCACATCTTCCATGCCGCCGCCGCGCATCGCGCTGGCGCGGGTCTCGCCCATCACCCAGCGCATCGCTTCGAGCAGGTTCGACTTGCCGCAGCCGTTCGGCCCGACAACGCCGGTCAGCCCGTCCGCGATCACCAGATCGGTCGGGTCGACAAAACTTTTGAAGCCGTTGAGCCTGAGTTTGGTGAACCGCACGCGGCCTGCCCTTACGTGATTCTGTTGGGTGACAAGTCTCCGGGTGGGCTCGCGCAGAGTCAACGCGGCCTCCCCACGATATGGGCGTGCGTGCCCGGTTATCCACAACATCTTGGCTGCACGGCGCGCGGGAGCCTGCGTTAACGCCGCTTGACGCGCGCCCCCCCGACGCGTCACAAAGGAGGGGCATGGTTCCCGCCGGGCGCAAAGCGCCCAGGGAGAATAGGGAATGCGGAAGGAGTGACCCAAACCGGGGCCCCCAGCCGCAGCCGCCCCCGCGACTGTATGCGGAGAGCGCCCGCCAGACGCCACTGATGCCCCTCGGGGAATCGGGAAGGCGGCGGCGCGCATCGACCCGCGAGCCAGGAGACCTGCCGTGCGTACATCAACCCACCCGTCGGGGAGACGGGCAAAGGAGTTTTGCGATATGCATATCGAACCCGGACTTATCGACGGCGCGAAGATCGCGCTTTCCTACGGCACCGGCGTGGCCGCTGGCGGCTATGGCCTCAAGCTGGCGTGGGACGCCGCGCGCGACCGCGGGCTGACCTCGCTTGCACTGCGCAGCGCGATCGCCACCGCCGCCGCCTTCAGCTTCTTCCAGGTGCTGCCGCACGCGCCCGTCGGCGTGTCGGAAGTCCACCTGATCCTCGGCTCCTCGCTGTTCCTGATCCTCGGCGCCGCGCCGGCCGCCTTCGGCCTTGCGCTGGGTCTGCTGTTGCAGGGCCTGTTTTTTGCGCCCTTCGATCTGCCGCAATATGGCGCGAACCTCACCACGCTTTTGGTGCCGCTCTTCGCCATGGCCGCGCTCGCGCGCAGGATCATCGCGCCGGGCACGGCTTACGTGGATCTGACCTATGCCCAGACCCTCAAGCTCTCCACCGCCTACCAGGGTGGCGTGGTCGCCTGGGTGGCGTTCTGGGCGTTCTACGGCCAGGGCTTCGCGGCCTGGGAATCGGTGGCCACCTTCGGCGCGGCCTACATGCTGGTGGTGCTGATCGAGCCGCTGGTCGATCTCGCCCTGCTCGCCGGCGCCAAGACGGTGCGCGGCCTTGAAGGCACCGGCCTGGTTACCCCGCGCCTCTACGCCTGAGCGCCCCTTCCCGACCTGACATGCGCCGGGGCCCGAGCGGCCCCGGCCTTCCCCGTTTTTCGGAGCCGCCTTTCATGAAGAAGATCCCCGCCACCGTCGTCACCGGCTTTCTCGGCGCCGGCAAGACCACGCTGATCCGCCACCTGCTCGACAACGCGAACGGCCGGCGCATCGCCCTGATCATCAACGAATTCGGCGATCTCGGCGTCGACGGCGATCTGCTCAAGGGCTGCGGCGACGAGACCTGTTCCGACGACGATATCTACGAGCTGTCGAATGGCTGCATCTGCTGCACCGTGGCCGAGGATTTCATCCCGACGATGGAAGCGCTGCTGGCCCGGCCCGACGCCCCCGACCACATCGTGATCGAGACCTCCGGGCTGGCGCTGCCGCAACCGCTGGTGCGCGCGTTCCAGTGGCCGCAGATCGCCACGAAAGTGACGGTGGACGGCGTGGTGACGGTGGTGGACGGCAAGGCCGTGGCCGAGGGCGTGTTTGCCGCCAACCTCGCCGCGGTCGACGCCCAGCGCAAAGCCGATGAGAACCTCGACCACGACACGCCGCTCTCGGAGCTGTTCGAAGACCAGATCGCGGCGGCCGACATGATCGTGGTTAACAAGGCCGACCTGATGAGCGAGGCCGAGGCCGAGGCGCTCACGGCGAAACTGGAGGCCGAGGCGCGCGCCGGGGTGCACGTGGTGCGTTCGGTGATGGGCAGGCTGCCGGTCGAGGTGGTGCTGGGGCAGGGGGCCGAGGCCGAGGCCAACATGGACGGCCGCGAGGAGGGGCATCACCATCACCACGACCATGACGATGACGACGATCATGACGACGGCGATCACGATCACCACCACGATCACAACCACGACGATTTTGAAACCTTCGTGGTCGAGCGCGCCGAAGTGGCCGACCCGGCGGCGTTTTCCGCTCAGGTCGCTGAAGTAATCCGCGCGCATGATATCCTGCGCCTCAAGGGTTTCGTCGCCGTCTCCGGCAAGCCGATGCGGCTCACCCTGCAGGCCGTCGGCCCGCGCATCGACACCTATTACGACCAGCCCTTCGGCGATACGCCGCGCGCTACACGCCTCGTGGTGATCGGCCAGACCGGGCTTGACCGCGCGGCAATCTCGGACGCGCTCTCGGCATGAGTCTCACGGTGGAAAGAGCCGATCCGCGCGATCCCGCCGCCAGCGCGCTGCTCAAGGCGAGCCACGCGCTGATGGAAAGCCTGTTTCCCCCTGAAGACAATTTCTACCTCGACATCGACGCCCTCACCGCGCCGCATATCGCCTTCTTCGTCGCCCGGCAGGAGGGCGAGGTGCTCGGCACCGCCGCGCTGGCCGACAAGGGCGGCTACGGCGAGGTGAAGTCGATGTTCGTCTCCGAGGCGGCGCGGGGCCTCGGCGTCGGCGCGGCGCTGCTGGCCCGGCTGGAACAGGAGGCGCGCGCGCAGGGCCACGCCGCCATGATGCTCGAAACGGGCAACCTGCTGCACGCCGCGCACCGGCTCTATGCCCGCGCCGGCTTCACCGAGCGAGCCCGGTTCGGCGACTACCCCGACGCGGCATCGTCGCTGTTCATGGAAAAGCGGCTCGAGCGATGACCGCCGTGCCCTTTCATCTTGCCCCGAATATCCCCGCCGAAGGCTTCCACCCGGAGCAAAGGCGGGCCGGGCGGCTACTTGCCCTTGCGCGCCTCGGCGGCGGCTTTCATCCGGGCCAGAAGCTCGGCCTTGGTCTCGGATTTTCGATAGGGGTTCTTGTCCGAACCCCGCGCGTTGTGCTCGGCGTGGGGGGGGGCGTTCTTGCCGACCTTCGGCGCGCCAGAGGCTTTGTAGTTCATCGCGTGGCCCTTTCCTGTGGGCGCAACCCGTCGCGCGCCGTCGCCAAAGCTCATGCCGCAGCCGGACGCCGCGCGCAAGCCGGCCCGTGCCTGCCGCCTGTGCTTTTTCTTGGCAAAAATACCTCCGCCGGAGGCTCCCGCAGCCGCCAGCCGCGCAACGGCCGGGCCTGATGCACCTGCTCGCCGCCACGCCCGGCTCGATCGACGACGGCAAGGAGCCGGTCGATCTCGGCCAGACTCCCGCCGACGTGGTGTTCATCTCGGCCGCCGATACCGAGCTCGCCGCGCTGTCGCAGGCACGGGCCGAAATGCAGCGCGCGCCGACGCTCAGGCTCGCCAACCTCACCCATCTCGCCCACCCGATGTCGGTCGATCTGCACATCGACGCCTGCGCGGCGAAATCCCGCCTCGTGGTGGCGCGCGTGCTCGGCGGCATGGGGTACTGGCGCTACGGCGTCGAGCAATACGCCGCCCACCTGCACGCGGCCGGGGTGCCGCTCGCGCTGCTGCCCGGCGACGACAAGCCGGACCCGGAGCTGCGCCGCCTCTCCACCGTGTCGGACGAAGACTACGATGCGCTCTGGGCCTATCTCGTCGAAGGCGGGCCGGAGAACGCGGTGAATTTCCTGGGCCATGCCCGCGTCATGCTCGATGGCGGCGAGCGGCCCGAGCCCGCCCGCCCGCTGCTGCGCGCCGGGGTCTACTGGCCCGGCACGGGCGTGGCCGACCTTGCCGCCGCCCGCGCGCACTGGAGCGACGGCGCGCCGGTCGTGCCGATCGTGTTTTACCGCGCGCTGGTGCAGGGGGCGGGGCTCGACCCCATCGCCCGGCTCACGCAAGCCCTCGCCAAGCGCGGCCTCAACCCGCTCCCCATCTTCGTCGCCTCGCTGAAAGATCCGGTCTCGGCGGCGACGCTCAACCACCTCTTCGCCAAGGCCCCGCCCAGCGTGATTCTCAACGCCACATCCTTCGCCGTCGGCGCGCCGCACGCGGGCGACACCGGCCCCGAAAACCCGCTCACCATGCCCGCCGCAAATGGCGCGCCGGTGTTCCAGGTGGTGCTGTCGGGCGGGGCCGAGGCGGCGTGGGAGGATGGGCTCACCGGACTCTCGGCGCGCGATATCGCGATGAACGTGGCCTTGCCCGAGGTCGACGGCCGGGTGCTCACCCGCGCGATCAGCTTCAAGGGCGAGGCCTATTTCGACGACGCCACCCAGTGCCCCATCGCCACCTACCGCGCGCGGCCCGATCGGGTGGCGTTCGTGGCCGACCTCGCCGCCAACTGGGCGCGGCTGCGCCACACCCCCGAGGCCGCGCGCAAGGTGGCGCTGGTGCTGGCGAACTACCCCAACAAGGACGGACGGCTCGCCAACGGCGTCGGGCTGGATACGCCGGCGGCGACTGTCCACGCTCTTGGGCTTCTCGCAGGCGCGGGCTACCACGTTGAAAATACGCCAGAAGATTCCGACGCGCTGATGCGGGCGGTGATGGCGGGGCCCACGAATTGGCTCACCGACCGGGTCGAGCGGCATGGTGGCGAAACACTTAGCCTTGACGCTTACCATGAGTTCTTCGATGCGCTCCCCGCGCCGGTGAAAGCGCAGATCACCGACCGTTGGGGCGCCCCCGAGGCCGATCCCTTCGTCGAGCCGGGGCAAGGCTTCAAGCTCTCGGTTCTGACCTTCGGCAATGTCGTGGTCGGCCTGCAGCCCGCGCGCGGCTACAACATCGACCCGACCGACACTTACCACTCGCCCGACCTGGTGCCGCCGCACAATTACCTCGCCTTCTATGCCTGGCTGCGGCGGGGGTTCGGCGCCCACGCCATCGTTCACATGGGCAAGCACGGCAACCTCGAATGGCTGCCCGGCAAGGCGCTGGCGCTGAGCGAGGCCTGCATGCCCGAAGCGGTGCTGGGGCCGATGCCGCATGTCTACCCGTTCATCGTCAACGATCCGGGCGAGGGCACCCAAGCCAAGCGCCGGGCGCAGGCGGTCATTGTCGACCACCTCACCCCGCCGCTCACCCGCGCCGAGACCTATGGGCCGATGAAGGACCTCGAAGCGCTGGTGGACGAGTATTACGAGGCCGCCGGGGTCGATCCGCGCCGGATCGCGTATCTGCGCCGCGAGATCCTCACGCTCTCCTCCGCTACCGGGCTCGACGCCGATGTGGGCATGGGCGGCAAGGATGAGGAAACCGACCTCGCCAAGCTCGATGCCTATCTTTGCGAGCTGAAGGAAGCGCAAATCCGCGATGGGCTGCACGTGTTTGGCCAGTCGCCCGAGGGACGGCTGGAGCGTGACCTGGTACAGGCCCTAGTGCGGGTGCCACGCAGCGACGGGCAGGGCGGCAACGCCTCGCTGGCGCGCGCGCTCGCCGTCGATTTCGCGCTTGGGTTCGACCCGCTCGATTGCGACATGGCCGCGCCTTGGGACGGCCCGCGCCCTGAGGCGCTCGCCGGCCCCGGTGCATGGCGCTCGCAGGGCGACACAGTCGAGCGGCTGGAGCTGTTTTCCGCGCGCCTGCTCGATGGCGAGGGGCCAGCCCCCGGACCGGCGTCTGCCGCCGTGCTGGCCGAGATCGCGGCCCATGTCCGCCCCGCCGTCGCCGCCTGCGGGCCGGACGAGGGGCGGGGCCTGCTCACCGCGCTCGCGGGCCGCTTCCTCGCCCCCGCCCCCTCCGGCGCCCCCACCCGTGGCCGGCTCGACACGCTGCCGACCGGGCGCAACTTCTACTCGGTCGATACCCGCGCCGTGCCCACCCCGACCGCCTGGGCGCTGGGGTGGAAATCGGCAAACCTGCTGATCGAGAAGCACCTGCAAACCGAGGGAGACTGGCCGCGCGCCATGCTTGTCACCGCCTGGGGCACCGCCAACATGCGCACCGGCGGCGACGATATCGCCCAGGCGCTGGCGCTGATGGGGGTGAAGCCCACCTGGGATGGGGCCAACCGCCGTGTCACCGGCTTCGAGATCATCCCCGCGACGGCGCTGGGCCGCCCGCGCGTCGACGTCACGCTGCGTGTCTCGGGCTTCTTCCGCGATGCCTTCCCCGGCCTGATCGCATTGGTGGATTCGGCCGCGCGCGCGATCATGGCGCTCGACGAGCCGGACGATGTGAACCCCTCCGCCGCCCGCGCCCGCGCCGGCGAAAGCACCGCGCGGGTCTACGGCTCCAAACCGGGGGCTTACGGCGCAGGGCTTCAGGCCCTCATCGACGAGCGGATCTGGAAGACGAAGGCCGATTTCGCCGAGGCCTACCTCGAATGGGGCGGTTACGCCTATGGCGCGGGGGCGGAAGGACAGTGCGACCGCGACGGGCTTGAGGCGCGCCTCTCGCAGGTCGAGGCGATCGTGCAAAACCAGGACAACCGCGAGCACGACCTGCTCGATTCCGACGATTACTACCAGTTCGAAGGCGGCGCGGCGGCGGCGGTGGCCACGCTGCAGGGCCGCGACCGGCCGATCTACCACAACGACCATTCCCGCCCCGAACGCCCGGTCATCCGCACGCTCGATGACGAGATCGCCCGGGTGGTGCGCTCCCGCGTGGTGAACCCGAAATGGATCGAGGGGGTGAAGCGGCACGGCTACAAGGGCGCCTTCGAGATCGCCGCGACGGTGGATTACCTGTTCGCCTTCGCCGCGACCACCGGCGCGGTGAAACACCACCATTTCGACATGGTCCACGCCGCTTTTCTCGAAGACGACGACACGCGCGATTTTATCGAAGCGCACAACGCCCCGGCGCTGGCCGAGATCGCCCAGCGGCTGGCGGAGGCGATCGACCGGGGGCTCTGGGTGCCGCGCTCGAACTCGGCGCGCGCGCTGATCGACCGGCTCGTGTGATGGGCAGGGAGCGCACGGACATTTCCAGAAAGACGCATGAGCAGATTCGGACATGGGTGCGCTGAACCGGGCGGTTCGCTCCCACTGACGATCCGGCCTCGCTGCGCGCGCTGATCCGGGCCGCCTTTGCCTCCATGAATGGGCGGATTGTGCCGCCAAGGTCGATACACAGGTTGACGAAGGCCGACATCTCCCGCCAGGTGCGAGAGGGCGAAGTCTGGCTGATCGCGCCGCCTGGGGCACCGCTGGCTTGCGTTTTCCTCACCCCGAAACCGCCTGCGCTTTGCATCGGCAAGCGCGCGGTCGCCGAGGCGGCGCGGGGGAGGGGCCGGCCCGCGTGAAGCCGACCGACAACCACGCCACCTTCCGCGTCCGGGTTCGAACAAACCGGGGAAACAGCGCATCCCGGCTACGACCGGATCACCTCGCTGACCTTCACGAAAAGCCTCTAGAGCGCCACTTCGCCTGGAATTTTTTCTTGGCGGAAATACCTCGCGGGGGTCCGGGGGTGTGAAACCCCCGGCGGGGCCCCGCCACGGGCAGCTCAGCCGCAGTCGAGCTCGGCCCGCATCAGCGCCGCATCGCCCACCAGCGAGCCGTCTTTCACGGCGCAGCCCGTGGTCTGCCGGATCGCCTGTTCGGCCTTGGCAAACACCTCGCTCAGCCGCGGCAGCATCTCGGGCGTGGTGCGATAGACCTCCACCTCGTCGCCCTTGCGGTAGACCGTGAATGCGCTCCCGGCGATCACGGCTTCATGGCGCTCGCCAGACATCATCCGCGGACTGGGGCTGTCGCAGGCCGCGAGGGCGACGAAAACAGAAAGAAAAACGAGGCGAATGGGAAACAGGCGCATGCGATCATCTACAGGCAACAGGGTTAAAAAAGTGTAAATATAACACTGCGTCAGCCTGCCGCACTTTCGCATCCGCAGCAATTTGCTAGATACATTCCAAATCCTGAATACATCGAATTGGAGCATGTGTCATGCAACTCACCCGCGCCGCGGACAAATATTCTCCGCTCTACTTTCTCGCCTCGGTTGGCGCCGGCGGCCTCTCTGTCACCTTCTTCATGTACCTGATGTTCTGGGTGCCGCATCCCGGCCGCCCGGTGCCGATCTTCGAAGACATCATGGCCGCCTGGGCCACCGGCGGCACCGGCCTGAAGGTGGCGATCGCCGTCGCCATGGCCGCGATCGCCGTCTTCAGCGTGATGAACCTGCAAAAGCTCGCCTGGAACATCGCATCTTTCAATGTCTGGAAGAAGACCGATGCCTACGAAAAGCTGCGCAACTCGAACGCCGAAACCACGCTGCTGGCCTACCCGCTGGCGCTCGCGATGACGATCAACGCGCTGTTCATTGCCGGCCTCGTGTTCGTGCCCGGGCTGTGGAATGTGGTCGAATACCTGTTCCCGCTGGCGCTGATGGCCTTCCTCGCGGTCGGTGCCTTTGCGCTCTACACGATTGGCGATTTCCTCGGCCGGGTGCTCACCAAGGGCGGTGTGTTCGATGTGACCGCGCACAATTCCTTCGCCCAGATGCTGCCGACCTTCGCGCTGGCGATGGTGGCGGTCGGCCTCTCGGCCCCCTCGGCGATGTCGACCGTCCCCTTCGTGGTCTCGGCCTCGGTGATGCTCTCGACCTTCTTTGGCACCATGTCGCTGGTCTACGGCGTGATCACCGTCATCACCGCGTTCAACTCGATGCTGCACTACGGCACCGCCCGTGAATCGGCCCCGACTCTGATGATCATCATCCCGATCTTGACCACCCTCGGCATCATGTTCCTGCGCCAGGAGCACGGGCTGCACACCACCTTCGAGGTGCACTCGACTGCTGGCGAAACCATGGTGTTCCTGTCGCGTCTGCTGTCGATCCAGTTCATGTTCCTGCTGCTCGGCATGCTGATCCTGGTGCGTCAGGGCTACTTCAAGGACTTCGTGCTCGGCGACAAGACCTCGCCCGGCTCCTATGCCTTGGTCTGCCCCGGCGTGGCGCTCTCGGTGATGATCCAGTTCTTCATCAACAAGGGTCTCGTCGCTGCCGGCATCATCCCGAAATACGGCGTGATCTACTGGGTCGAATCGGGTGCTGCCATCCTGTTCCAGCTGGCAATGGTCTGGCTCCTGTTCCGGCTCAACAAGCAGCACTTCGCCAAGTCGCAGGCGGTGGAGGCCGTGCCCGCCGAGTAAGGCGTGCATTGCGGAAAGAACAACGAGGGGCGGCCCACCGGGCTGCCCCTTTCGCTTGCGCGTGGCGGCCCGCGCGCTACCATCCCCGGGCCTCAGCCACTGGGAGACAGACGTGATCCATGCCATTGCCCTCCTGCTCGGCTTTCAGCTTGCCGGCGAAGTCGCGGTGCGCGCGCTGGGCCTGACCTTGCCCGGTCCGGTGCTGGGCATGGCGGCGCTGCTGGTGGCGTTTCTGCTCCTGCCGCGGCTCTACAGCTTGGCAGCACCCACGGCGCAGGGGCTGCTCGGGCATCTGTCGCTGCTGTTCGTGCCGGCGGGCGTTGGCATCGTCGGCCACCTGTCGCGGCTTGGCACCGATGGCGGCGCGGTGCTGCTGGCCATCGTCGTCTCGACCGTGCTGGCGATCGCCGTGGGGGCCGGGGCCTTCGTGCTGGTGGCGCGCCTCACCGGGAGCGTGGAATGACCGGCTTTGCCGATATCTGGTCCTACCTCTCGCAGGGTCCGCTGCTGTGGCTCACCGCCACGCTGATCGCCTATCTCCTGGGCGATGGGCTGTTTCGCCTTTCGGGCCGTAAGCCGATCGTGAACCCGGTGCTGATCGCGGTGGCCCTGCTCGCGGCGCTGCTGCTCATTACCGGCACCAGCTACGCGACCTATTTCGAAGGCGCGCAATTCGTCCATTTCATGCTCGGCCCGGCGACGGTGGCGCTGGCCGTGCCGCTCTATGCCAACCGCGCGCGCATCCGCCGCGCCGCGCTGCCGATGCTCGCGGGCCTTCTCGCCGGCTCGTTCACCGCCATCGTTTCGGCGCTGGCGATTGCGCGGGCCTTCGGCGTGTCGGGCGAGACTCTCGCCTCGCTGGCGCCGAAATCGGCCACCGCCCCGGTGGCGCTTGGTGTGTCGGAGAGCATCGGCGGCTCGCCCACCCTCACCGCCGTTCTGGTGATCCTGACCGGCATCACCGGTGCCGTCATCGCCACGCCGCTGCTCAACGTCCTGCGTATCCGCGATCCGCGCGCGCGCGGCTTTGCCACCGGCACCGCCGCGCATGGCATCGGCACGGCGCGCGCCTTCCAGGTGAGCGAAACCGCCGGCGCCTTTGCCGGCATCGGCATGGGGCTGAATGCGCTGCTCACCGCGCTGATCGCGCCCATCATCATCCAATGGTTCCTCTGAGGAGAGCACATGACCGACGACACTCAATCCGACGTGGGCCGCCACGCCCAGAAAATGGCCAAGAAGAAGGCCGCGCGCGACAAGATCATGGCCACCAAGACCGAGCAGAAGGGGCTGATCATCGTCCATACCGGCAAGGGCAAGGGCAAGTCCTCCGCCGCCTTCGGCATGATCTTCCGCGCCATTGCCCACGGCATGCAATGCGCCGTGGTGCAATATATCAAGGGCGGCATGGCCACCGGGGAGCGCGCGCTGATCGAGGCGCATTTTTCCGACATCTGCGCCTTCCACACCATGGGTGAGGGCTTCACCTGGGAGACGCAGGACAAGAGCCGCGATATCGAGATGGCTCGCGCCGCCTGGGAGAAATCCAAGGAGCTGATCCGCGATCCGGCTAACCGGATGGTGCTGCTCGACGAGATCAACATCGCGCTGCGCTATGACTATCTCGACGTAAATGAGGTGGTGGCATTTCTGCGCGACGAGAAACCCCAGATGACCCACGTGATCCTAACCGGGCGCAACGCCAGGGACGAGCTGATCGAGATCGCCGATCTGGTGACCGAGATGGAGCTGATCAAGCACCCGTTCCGCGCCGGGGTAAAGGCGCAGGTCGGGGTGGAGTTTTAGGCGCGATCCGGAGGGCAGGCACCCGGCATCTTCGGCAAGCTGAAAACGCGCCGGGTCAGCCGATCACGGTGCCGAAGGCGCGGCCGATCAAGGCGGTCGCCACCATGGCGAAAGCGCCCCACAGGGTGACGCGGCCGATCGCCTTGAGAACCGGCGCGCCGCCGGTGATGGCCGAGATCGCACCGAGGGCCGCGAGCGCTGCCAGCGAGAGCGCCCCGACGGTTGGGATCGCCTGCGCCAAAGGGGTGAGCGCCATGGCGCCGAGCGGCACCGCCGCACCGACCGAGAAGGTCGCGGCCGAGGCCAGCGCCGCTTCGACGGGCCGCGTGGCCACGGTGTGCGAGATGCCGATCTCGTCGCGGGCATGGGCCTCGAGCGCATTGTGGGCCATAAGCCTGGCCGCCACCTCGCCCGCCAGCTCCGGCTCGAGCCCGCGCCCTTCGTAGATCGCGGTGAGTTCGGCCAACTCCCCTTCCGGGTCGTCGCGCAGCATGATCCGCTCCTTGTCGAGGTCGGCGGCTTCGGTGTCGGCCTGCGACGAGACCGAGACGTATTCCCCCGCCGCCATCGAGATTGCCCCGGCGACGAGGCCGGCCACCCCGGCGATCAGGATCTCGCCCCGCCCCGATGCGGCGGCAGCCACCCCGACGATCAGGCTCGCGGTCGAGACGATGCCATCGTTGGCGCCCAGCACGGCAGCGCGCAGCCAGCCAATGCGGTGAACGAGGTGATGCGTGGTGATCCTGGGGTCGTCGGTCATGTCCCGCTCCTGATCTGGGTGAGGGTCTGCGTGGTGGTCAGCGCCTCCGGATCGAGGCGCAGCTCGATCACCGCGACCCCGCCCGACGCCAGCGCGCGCCCGAAGGCGGGGGCGAACTCCTCATCGCGCGTGACCACCTCGCCGTGACCGCCATAGGCGCGGGCGAGCGCGGCGAAATCGGGGTTGGTGAGGTCGGTGCCCGAGACGCGGCCGGGATACTTGCGCTCCTGGTGCATGCGGATCGTGCCGTAGCGGCCGTTGTTGGCGACGATCACCACCACCTGCGCACCGTGCTGCACGGCGGTCGACATCTCGTTCAGGGTCATCTGGAAGCAGCCGTCGCCCTCCCAGGCGACCGCGAGCTTGCCGGTCTCAAGCGCGGCGGCGATGGCGGCGGGAAAACCATAGCCCATGCTGCCCGAGGTGGCCCCAAGGTAGGATTTTGGCCGTTTGAACTGGTGGTAGCGGTGCAGCCACATGTTGTAGTTGCCCGCGCCGTTGGCAATCACCGCATCGTCCGGGATCAGCCGGCCCAGCTCGGCCACCACCTTTTCGAGCTTCACCGCGCCAGGGGTTTCGACCGGCCTCTGCCAGGCCTCGTAGCCGGCGCGCAGGCGCTCGCGCCAGGTGGCCCACTCCGCGCGCCCCGGCCCGTTCATCTCGGCGAGCACGGCCAGCATGGCAGGCGCCGGGGCGCTGATGCCAAGATCCGGGCGGAACACCCGGCCGAGCTCGTCAGGGTCGGGGTGGACGTGGACGATGGTCGCGCCGGGCGCGGCCGGGTCGACGGCGTAATCGCCCGAGGCGACATCGCCAAAGCGGGTGCCGAGCAGCAGCAGCAGATCGGCCTCACCAAGTGCCGCCTTAAGGTCGGGGCGCATACCCACGGAGAGATCGCCGACGTATTGCGAGTGCCGGTTGTCCATGTAGTCCTGCCGCCGGAACGATACCGCGACGGGCAGGCCCTGCGCCTCGGCAAAGCGGGCAAGGTCGCCGCTCGCCCCCTTGGTCCAGAGCGGCCCACCCGCCACCACGAGCGGCCTTTTGGCCTGCGCGAGCCTGTCCATGATCGCCTCGGCCTGCGTGCGGGTTACGCCCGCCGGGGTTGGGGCGACGGCGGGCAGATCGGGCACGTCGGCGCGCGCCGAGAGCATGTCTTCCGGCAGCGCGAGCACCACCGGGCCGGGGCGGCCGGACTGCGCGACGTGGAAGGCGCGGCTGATGTATTCGGGCAGGCGAGCGGTATCGTCGACCTCGGCCACCCACTTGGCGATGCCGCCGAGGAAGGCGCGGTAGTCGACCTCCTGGAACGCCGCCCGGTCGCGGTGGGCGCGGGCGATCTGGCCGACGAACACCACCATCGGCGTGCTGTCGTGCATCGCCACGTGGATGCCCGACGAGGCGTTTGTCGCCCCCGGTCCGCGGGTGACGAACAGCACGCCCGGTGTGTTGGTGAGCTTGCCATGCGCCTCGGCCATCATCGCCGCCCCGCCTTCCTGGCGGCAGACCACGTTTTCGATTCCGCTCGCGTAGAGCCCGTCGAGCGCGGCGAGAAAGCTCTCGCCCGGCACCGAAAACACCCGTTTCACCCCCTGGATCGCCAGCGCATCCGCGAGGATCTGACCACCATGCCGCATCTCGTTTCCTTTCGCCTTGCACCCTGCCGCGCCCACCCGCATTGTCGGTCAAAACGGACGGAGGCAACAGATGTCAAACTTCACCCTGCTTGGCATTTCGGGCTCGCTGCGGCAAGACGCCTGCAACCGCCGGCTCCTGCGCGAGGCGGCGCGGGCGTTCGGCGAGGCCACCTATCTCGAGGCCGACATCCGCTTCCCGCTGTTCGACGAAGATGTGCAGACCGCCGAGGGCATCCCGGACGCGGTGCAGAAGCTGGCGGACCAGATCGCCGCCGCCGACGCGGTGCTGATCTCGACCCCGGAATACAACAAGAACCTCTCGGGCGTGCTCAAGAACGCGCTCGATTGGGTGAGTCGGGTGAAGGGCAACCCGTGGAAAGACAAGCCGGTGGCGCTGATGGCGGCGGCCGACGGGCGTGCCGGCGGCGAGCGGGCGATGCACTCGCTGATCCTGTGCATGATGCCGTTCCGCGCCAACCTCGTCTATGGCCCGGAGGTGTTTCTGGCCGGCTGCGACAGCGCCTTCGACGAGGAGGGCCGGCTGCACGATGCCGGCGCCGAGAAGTTCCTCGGCATCCTCATGCGCAAGCTGCGCGGCGTGCTGGAAGACTAGCGCCCGTCCCCTGCTCCCCGCCCGTGCAGTTCGGTCCAGTCGATCTTCGGCCCGACCGGCACGATCCGGTGCGGATTTATCGTATCGTGGCTGTAGTGATAGTGGCGGATGTAGTGGTCCGGGTGAACCGTTTCGGCCACCCCCGGCCATTGGTAAAGCTCCCGGGCATAGCCCCAGAGCTGCGGGTAATCCACCAGCCGGCGCCGGTTGCACTTGAAGTGGCCGTGATAGACGGCATCGAACCGCGCGAGTGTGGGAAACAGCCGCCAGTCGGCCTCGGTCACGCGGTCGCCCAAAAGGTAGCGGTTCTGCGCAAGGCGCTCTTCGGCCCAGTCGAGCGCGGCAAAGAGCTCGCCCACGGCCTCGTCATAGGCGGCTTGGGTGGTGGCGAAGCCGGCCCTGTAGACGCCGTTGTTGATGTCGGCATAGACGCGGGCGTTTACCTGTTCGATCTCGCTGTGCAGGGCCTCTGGCCAATAATCGTCGGTATTGCCGGTGATCGCGTCGAAGGCAGAATTGAACATGCGGACGATCTCGGCGCTCTCGTTTGATACGATCGTGCCGCGCGCCTTGTCCCACAGAACCGGCACGGTGACCCGGCCCGACATCGTCGGCGCGGCGCGGAGGTAGACCTCGCGCAGGTAGTCGCGGCCGAACAGCGCGTCGCCGGTGGCGCCGGGGAAGTCTTGGGCGAAGGTCCAGCCGTCGGTGAGCATGTCGGGGTGCACCACCGAGATGTCGATATGCGGCGCGAGGCCCTTGAGGGCGCGAAAGATCAGCGTGCGGTGCGCCCAGGGGCAGGCGTAGGAGACGTAGAGGTGATAACGCCCGCTTTCCGCTTTGAACCCGCCCTCACCCGAGGGGCCGGGGCTGCCGTCTGGCGTGATCCAGTTGCGAAACGCCTGGCGCGAGCGCACGAACCGCCCGCCGCTTTTTGCCGTGTCATACCAGCCGTCGTCCCATGCGCCGTCGATGAGCTGTCCCATGAAATCTCCCTTCGCCGCATGAGATAGCGGTGGCGCGCGCGGGGCAAAACGCCCAGCCCCGCGCAAGCTCCGTGCATGAGCGCACATTGGCGCGTCGCTGCATCGCGACAATGCGCCGTTTGAAGCGTTGAGACTCGGGCGCGCCTCGCCTATACCGGGGCCAGACGATGCCCGAACGGGCCGGAGAGGTGTGCTGCGGCAGGATCGACCCAACCAGGGGGTCCCGCCAAGCGATCGTCGCGAGTGCTACAGCCTCTCCGCGCCCGCGAGGACGACTGGAAAGGTTGTACCATGAGAGCTCTTCTCTCCCTTCTCTTCTTGCTCCCGCCGGGGCTGGCCCTCGCGCATCCGGGGCATTTGATCGAGGTCGCCGGGCATGACCACATCGCCGCCGGCGTGGCCATCGGGGTGGCCATCGGGGTGGCGATCTGGGGCGCGCTCAAGGGGCGGCGCGACGAAGAGGCCGAGGACGAGGCCGAAGAGGCCGGCGAAGAAGAGCTGCAGGAAGCCTGAACATATGACAAAAATCGGTGTGATGATCTGCGGGCACGGCTCCCGCAGCACGGCGGCGGTGGATGAATTCAAAGTCCTCGCCGAAAAGCTGCCGGCCTATCTGCCCGACGATTGGCTGACGGACTACGGCTATCTCGAATTTGCCAACCCGGTCATCCGCGTCGGGCTCGACAACCTGCGCACTGCCGGCGTGGAAAAGATCGTGGCCGTGCCCGGGATGCTGTTTGCCGCGATGCACACCAAGAACGACATCCCCACAGTGCTGAACACCTATGCCGCCGAGCACGGCATCGAGGTGCTCTATGGCCGCGATCTGGGGGTTGATCCGAAGATGATCGCCGCCGCCGGCGACCGGGTGCGCGCGGCAGTAGACGCGGCGAATTTCAAACATGGCGCGGTGCCGCTGGAAGAGACCTGCCTGGTGGTGATCGGCCGCGGTGCGTCGGACCCGGATGCCAACGGCAACGTCGCCAAGGTGGCGCGGCTGTTGCAGGAGGGGATGGGGTTCGGCTGGCTCGAGGTGGGCTATTCCGGCGTAACCTTCCCACTGGTCGAGCCGGCGCTGCGCCACGCGGCGAAGCTCGGCTACAAGCGCATCGTCGTGTTCCCCTATTTCCTGTTTACCGGCATCCTGATCGACCGCATCTACGGCTTCACCGATCAGGTCGCGGCGGCGAACCCGGATATCCAGTTCGTCAAGGCGGGCTATCTCAACGACCACCCGAAGGTATTGGAAACCTTCGCCGAACGGGTGATGGAACAGCTCGGCCAGGTGCCACCGCCGAATTGCGCCACCTGTGCCTATCGCACCCAGGTGCTGGCGCTGGATAGCGGCGAGGCGCGGCGCATCAGCGCGGATGAGCGGGTGGGGCATCCCGCTTTCGGCAGCGTCGTCCCGCCCGTTTGCGTGATGTGCAAATACCGCACCGAAGTGCTCGGTTTCGAGGCCGAGGTGGGCGCGGTGCAGGAGAGCCATCACCACCACGTCGAAGGGCAGGGGGCCTCGGCGCCCGGCTCCAACGTGGCCGATTGCGCGCTGTGCGATACGTTCTGCACCGGGGAGTGCCGGCTCGACGCCCACGGGCATGATCATGACCACCACCACCACCATGACCACGATCATCATGACCATACGCATACGGATGGTCACCATCACCCGGACTACCCGCATGCCAAGCACCCGCATGGTCCGGAATCGGCGCGGCGCAGATGAGCGCCAAGCCTCCAAAGCGGCCGCTTCGCTATCAACGGGATCCGGCGGCGATCTATGCGGCCAGCTTCGCCACGGTGCGCGCCGAGGCGCGGCTTGACCGCTTCCCGCCCGGACTCGACGCACTCGCGACGCGGCTGATCCACGCCAGCGGGATGATTGAAATCGCCGACCGGCTGGCGTTTTCGCCCGACGCCTACGAGGCAGGGCGCACCGCGCTCGCCGCTGGCGCGCCTGTTCTGGCGGATTGCGAGATGGTCGGCGCGGGCATCATTCGCCGCTACCTGCCGGCGGGCAACGAGGTGGTGGTGACGCTGAACCACCCCTCCGTGCCCGACCGCGCCAAGGCGATCGCCAACACCCGATCTGCGGCGGCTGTCGAGCTTTGGGCCGACAGGCTTGAGGGGGCTGTGGTCGCCATCGGCAACGCCCCCACGGCGCTGTTTCACCTGCTCGAACTGCTCGACGAGGGTGCGCCTAAGCCTGCGATTATCCTCGGGTTTCCCGTGGGGTTCATCGGTGCGGCGGAAAGTAAGGCCGAGCTTGCCCGCGATCCGCGCGGCTGCGATTTCGTCGCGCTGCGCGGCCGGCGCGGCGGGTCTGCAATGGCCTCGGCGGCGGTCAACGCGCTGGCCGCCGGCCTGCCGGAGATCGGCGCATGAGCGTTCACGCTTGTCCCTGCTGCAGGGTGCCGACGCTTGAGGCGGCCGCCGGCGACAGCTGCCCGCTGTGCTTCTGGCAAGATGTCGAGGGGGCCAATACCCCCTATTCGCTTGGGGAAGCGCAGGCCAATGCCGCCGCGCAGGGCCACATGTTCCGTCTGGGCAATTCCCCGGCGCCGCGCGAGGGCAAGATGCGCGAGCGGCTGCTGGCGATCGCCCAGGCCAAACCCTTCGACCCCGCCGCCTACTGCGTCTGGCGTGACGACTGGACCGATTGGAGCTGCTGATGACCCCCTGGCTGCATATCGTCGGCATCGGTGAAGACGGCCTCGCCGGGCTCGCCCCCGCCACCCGCGCGGTGGTGGAAGCGGCCGAGGTGATCCTTGGCGGCGCGCGTCACCATACGCTAACGGATGGACTCGACGCCAAACGGATCGAATGGCCCTCGCCGTTCGACGCGCTGATCTCTGCGCTCGGGGCGTTGCGAGGAAAGCGTGTCGTCGTGCTGGCTACTGGTGACCCGCTCTGGTTCTCGGTTGGCGAAAGCATCGGCCGTGCCTTCGATCCCGCCGAGATTGCCTATCACCCGCAGCTCTCCGCCTTCCAGCTCGCCGCCGCGCGCATGGGCTGGTCGATGGTCGACGTTGAAACGCTCACCGTCCACGGCCGCCCGGTCGAGCAGATGATCGCCTTCATCCAGCCCGACGCCCGGCTGTTGATCCTGACAACCGACGAGAAGACCCCGGCCCAGATCGCCGGATTTCTCGCCGAGCGCGGGTTCGGCGAAAGCCGCATGTCGGTGCTCTCCGATATGGGGGGGGAAAGAGAACAACGTTTCGACGAGGTTGCAAAGGCATGGGCGCATGACGTGCCGCCGTTCAACACCCTCGCTGTCGAGTGTATCGCCGCCCCGGACGCCGCCCTCCTGCCGCGCGTGCCGGGCCTGCCGGACGACCTGTTCGAGCACGATGGCACCATGACCAAACGCGAGGTGCGTGCCGTCACTATTGCCAAGCTGATGCCAATGCGCGGCGCGTTGCTCTGGGATATCGGCAGTGGCAGTGGCTCGGTCGCCGTGGAGTGGATGCGCGCCGCCCGCTACGCGCGCGCCATCGGCATCGAGCCGCGCGCCGACCGCCGGGCGATGGCCGCCGCCAATGCGTTGGCGCTCGGCGTGCCCCGGTTGGAACTGGTCGACGGGATGGTGCCAGCGGCACTCGAAGGACTCGACGCGCCCGATGCGGTATTCATCGGCGGCGGCCTCTCGCCCGAAACATACGCCGCCGCATGGTCGGCGCTCAAGCCGCTTGGCCGTCTCGTCGTCAATGCCGTGACGCTGGAAAGCCAGGCGGTGCTGATCGAGCTGCACAAGCGCCACGGCGGCGATCTGGTGCAGCTTTCGGTGAGCCGCGCCGAGCCGGTCGGCCCGCGCACCGGTTGGCGCCCGCTGATGCCAGTGACCCAATGGAGCCTCGTGAAACGATGACAGGCAAGTTGATCGGCGTCGGCCTCGGGCCGGGCGACCCGGACCTCATCACCCTCAAATCCGCTCGCCTGATCGAAGGTGCGCAGGTGATCGCCTATCCCGCGCTGCCGGGCACTGAAAGCTTCGCGCGTCGCATCGCCGCCGGGCATATATCTGAAAATACGCATGAAATCGTGATGGAAATCCCGATGACCACGGCACGCGGCCCGGCCCAGGCGGCCTATGACCTTGGCGCTGCGCGGATCGCCGAGGCGCTGGATCTGGGGCAAGACGTGGTGGTGCTCTGCGAGGGTGATCCGTTCTTCTATGGCTCGTTCATGTATCTGCACGCCCGCCTCGCTGAGCGCTACGAGGTGGAGGTGGTGCCGGGGGTTACGTCCGTTTCCGCTTCCGCCGCCCGCGCCGGACGGCCGCTCACCGCGCGCAACGATACGCTGGCGACGATCCCGGCGCCGCTCGACGATGCGACCATTCGCAGGCGGATGGAATCCGCCGACAGCGTCGTCGTGCTCAAGGTTGGCCGCCACCTCGTGCGCATCCGTGCGCTGCTCACCGAGCTCGGCCTGGTCGAAAACGCCGTCTATATCGAGCATGCGACGCTCGCCAACGAGGTGATCCTGCCGCTCGCCGATGCACCCGACCCTGCCCCGTATTTCTCGATGATCCTTGTGACGAAAGGTGCCGACCCGTGGCTCAATCCCCCGTCGTAATCGCGCTGAACCGCGCGGGCGAACCCACCGCCCACCGTATCGCCAGCGCCCTTGGCTTGGCCGTGCATGGGCGCGAAGGCCGTGTCGACGCGTCTGATGCCGTATTCGCCAATGCGCTCACCCATGTGCGCGACCTTTTCGCTGCCGGGGTTCCCGTAGTCGGCGTCTGCGCGTCCGGCATCCTGATCCGTGCCGTCGCCCCTTTGCTTGCCGACAAGACGGCGGAGCCACCGGTGCTCTCGGTGTCCGATGACGGTGGCGTGGTGGTGCCCCTGCTCGGCGGGCATCGCGGCGCGAACCGGCTCGCACGCGAGATTGCGGAGGTGCTCTCCGGCACCGCCGCCGTGACCACGGCGGGCGACGTGGCGCTGGGCGTCGCGCTTGATGAGCCGCCGCTGGGCTACCGATTGCAGAACCCGCAGGACGCCAAGCCAGTGATGGCGAAGCTGCTCTCGGGCGCTGCGCCGCGCGTGGTCGGCGACAATATTTTCGGCCTCGACGGCGACGAGGAAGGGCCGGTGGATCTGGTGGTGACCGAGGCTGATCTGCCCGGCGATGCAACTCGCCTCGTCTACCATCCGCAGGCGTATGTTCTGGGTGTGGGCTGCGCGCGCAATGCCGATCCGGCCGAGCTCGAAGGCCTGGTGCGCGATACGCTTGGCGGAGCGGAGATTGCGCCGGGGGCGGTCGCCGGCGTCGCGACGCTCAATCTCAAGGCGGACGAGCCGGCGGTGAACGCGCTGGCCGCCTCACTCGGCGTACCGCTGCGCCTGTTCACGGCCGCGGAGCTGGAGGCGATGACGCCGCGGCTCGCCAACCCGTCCGAGATCGTCTTTGCCGAGGTGGGCACGCATGGCGTGTCGGAGGCCGCCGCGCTGGCCGCTGCGGAGGGCGCCGAATTGGCGGTGGAGAAGCGCAAGAGCGCGAACGCGACCTGTGCAGTCGCCCGAGCGCCGCAGCCGATCACCAGGCTTAAGGGCCGTGCGCGCGGGCGGCTGTCGATCGTCGGGATCGGGCCGGGGCAATCGTCCTGGCGCACGCCGGAAGCCTCGCGTTTCATCGCCGAGGCCGAGGAACTGGTTGGCTATGGGCTCTACATTGACCTGCTGGGGCCGCTTGCCGTGGGCAAGACCCGCACCGACTTTCCGCTTGGGAAGGAAGAGGAGCGCTGCCGCTATGCCCTTGAAAAAGCGGCACAAGGGCACAACGTGGCGCTGATCTCGTCGGGCGATGCCGGGATCTATGCGATGGGCGCGCTGGTGTTTGAGCTGATGGACCGGGGGCCTCAGGCGCAGGGCGTAAGCGACGCCGCGCGGCGGGTCGAGGTGATCTCGACGCCGGGTGTGTCGGCGTTGCAGGCCGCTGCCGCTCGGGCGGGCGCGCCGCTGGGCCACGATTTCTGCGCCATCTCGCTGAGCGATCTCCTGACCCCGCGCGCGGATATCATCCGCCGCTTGCACGCGGCGGCCGAGGGTGACTTCGTGATCGCCTTCTACAACCCGGTTTCGATGCGCCGCCGCACATTGCTGGCCGAGGCCCGCGAGATCCTGCTGAAGCATCGCCCGGCCGACACGCCGGTACTGCTCGCATCCAGCCTCGGACGGCCCGAAGAGACCATACGCTATCGTAGGTTGGCCGAGCTGGAGGTGAACGAGGTGGATATGCTGACGGTGGTGCTGGTGGGCTCGTCAAACTCGAAGCTGGCCAATCTGGGCGGGGGGCCACGGATGTACACGCCGCGCGGCTATGCGCGCAAGATTGACGGAGACTTGGCATGAAGGTGTATTTCATCGGTGCGGGGCCGGGCGACCCGGAGTTGCTGACCCTCAAGGCGCAACGGCTGATCGGTGCATGCCCGGTCTGTCTCTATGCCGGTTCGCTGGTGCCGCCGCAGGTGGTAGCCGGGGCGCCCGAGGGGGCGCTGGTGCGCGATACGGCGGCAATGACGCTGGACGAGACCCACGCCGAGATTCTCGCCGCGCGCGCGAGGGGTGAAGACGTGGCGCGGGTGCATTCCGGCGATCCCAGCCTCTATGGCGCCATCGCCGAGCAGATCCGCCGCCTGCAGGCCGACGGTATTGCCTACGAGATCGTGCCCGGCGTGCCGGCCTATGCCGCCGCCGCAGCCGCGCTGGGGCAGGAGCTGACCATCCCGGAAATCGCGCAGAGCATCGTGCTCACGCGGATGTCGATGCAGTCTACGTCGATGCCCGAGGGCGAGAGCCTTGAGAACTTCGCGCGCACCGGGGCGACGCTGGCGATCCACCTCGCCGTGCGCAACATGCGCGAGATCGAGCGGGTGCTGACGCCGCACTACGGCGCCGATTGCCCGGTGGTGGTGGCCTATCGCGTGGGCTGGCCCGACGAGATGCTGATTCGCGGCACGCTGGCCGACATCCGCCTGAAGGTGCGCGCCGAGAAGATCACCCGCACGGCCCTGATCCTGGTTGGCCCGGCCCTTGGCCAGACCCGCGATTTCCGCGACTCGGCGCTCTACGACCCGGCCAAGCCGCATGTGCTGCGCCCGGTGGTTGGGGTGGACCTGGTGGAAGATCACAACACCTGACCGCATTTTCGCCGAGTGTCACGAAAGGTTAACTTGACCGAATCAAACCTCCCTGCATGCTGGTGCGGCGGGAGGACAGCGGATGACGACTTTTTTGCCGAAAGAGGTGCGTGACGGGCTTGAACTGGCCCGCAAACGCGACCTGAAACGAAAATCCCGCCTGCGGGTCGCGGTGGGGGATTACGTGTTTCCGGTGCTTGAATCCCGCGATGGCGGTTTTGCCCTCGATATCGACAACGCGCCGAAGCTGCGCGGGCTGGTCGATCTCTATGACGGGTCGCGCCACCTCTACCAGTGCCTGATCGTCGCCTCCGAGGAAGACGGCCACCTGATGCGCTACGAGTTCAAGCGCTCGACGGCGGCCACCGACAAGGCGCCGCTTGATTTCGTGCGTGAGGAGAATGCGCCGATCGCGCTGCTGGGGCGTTAGGGGCGGATTTCCACCACGGTGCCAACCGGCGCGATCTGCCAGAGCGCTTCGATATCCGCGTCGGACACGGCGATGCAGCCGGCCGTCCAGTCATAGGGAATCGTCACCAGCGCGCCCATGCCGTTGGGCTGGCCGTGGATGAAGATATCGCCGCCGGGGCTATAGCCGCCCGCCCGCGCGCGCGCCGCATCGTCCGGCCGCGGATAGTCGATCCCGAGGCTGAGGTGATAGGCCGATCCCGGGTTGCGCCGGTTGATGCGGAACAGACCTTCGGGCGTCTTGCCATCGCCCTGCCGGTCCTTGTCGCCCTGCGGTGCGAAGCCGAGCGCGATGGGAAGGCGGGCCACTTCGGTGCCATCGCGCATGAGGATCAGCCGGCGCGCGGCTTTTTCCACCACGATCCGGTCCACGGCACGGGTGAGATCAAGCGGCGGGGGCACCACGGGCGGGGCGGCGTAGCGCTCCCAGAGCACCACCGCCACCAGCGCGATCGCGGCCAGCGCGAAAAGCGCCGAAAAGGCCCGCGCCGCGCGCCTCATTGCAGGTCGATGAAGGCCTCCGCGAGCCGGTCGACCGCCTCTTCGATCACCGCGCGCGGGGTGGCGAAATTGAACCGCAGGAAGCTGTCGCCGCCCTTGCCGAAGGTCGGCCCGAGGTTCACCGCGAGCCTGGCCTGTTTCAGCACCCGTGCGTTCACCTCATCCTGCGCCATGCCGGTGCCCGAGAAATCGACCCAGGCGAGGTAGGTGCTTTCAAGCGGCATCGAGCGCACGCCGGGGATCGCGTTCACCGCGTCGTCGAACAGCTTGCGGTTCTGGTCGAGATAGCCCACCAGCGCGTCAACCCACGCGGCCCCGGCCGGGCTGTAGGCGGCCTCGGCGAGGCGGAACCCGAACGCGTTGCCCCAGATCCCCAGCGCCGCCATCCGCGCGGCGAAGGGCGCGCGCAAGCCGGGATCGGGGATGATCACGTTGCCGGTGTGAATGCCGGCGATGTTGAAGGTTTTGGTGGTGGAACTCATCATGATGAGCCGGTCTTCGACGCCGTCGATCAGGGCGAAGGGTGTGTGGGTTACGCCGGGGAACACCAGGTCGTGGTGGATCTCGTCGGAGATCAGCAGCAGGTCGTGACGGATGCAGAAATCGCGGATCGCCTCCAGCTCGGGCCGCGTCCAGACCCGCCCGCCCGGGTTGTGCGGGCTGGAGAGCACCAGCATCTTTTCGCGGCCGGTCATCTGCGCGTCCCAGGCCTCGATATCGAGCTCGTAGCGCCCGTCTTCGTTGCGCAGTTCGCATTCCACCACCTCGCGCCCCGCCGCGCGGACGATCCGGGCGAAGGCGTGGTAGACCGGGGTAAACAGCACGATCCCGTCACCGGGCGCGGTGTAGGCATCGACACAGAGCGCCACGCCGTTGACGAGGCCATGGGTGGTGAAAATCGCCTCCGGGTCGACCTCCCAGCCGTGGCGCGTGCGCATCCACCAGCCGATCGCGGCGCGGTAGCTTGTCTCGTCGCCGTAATAGCCCAGCACCCCGTGGTCGAGCATCGCCCGCAGCTCGGCCTTCACCGGGTCGGCGGCCTGGAAATCCATGTCGGCCACCCACATCGAGATGCCGTCGGCGGCGGGCACGCCATAGAGCTTGTCCATCATGTCCCATTTCATCGAATGGGTGTGATGACGGTCGGTGATCTGGTCGAAGTTCATGTTGCCTCCGGAGTGGGTTCGGGCGAGCCTAGCGTGGGCGGTGCGGGGTTCAAGGGCCGCCCCAGAAGGAGCGGCCCGGTCGCGCGGTCACATCGTTCTGGTCCTGTTGAACAATATGGCACATCATTCTGTCTAGACTTATCATTACGGGAAATCATCCCATATTGATCGATATGTAGAGAATTTCGTAATTCAGAATGCCGCGCGCTGCGCGCCTGTGCGGAACGTCCGCCCCCGGCTTGCACGAAAACCGACCTTGGCCTAAATGAACCGCATGTCTATTCGCCCGATTGTAATCCACCCCGACCCGCGCCTGAAGAAGGTCGCCGACGCCGTTCCCGACATCTCGGACGCGCTGCGCCGGCTCGCCGACGACATGCTGGAAACGATGTATGATGCCCCCGGCGTGGGCCTCGCCGCGCCGCAGGTGGGCGCGCTCGAGCGCGTGATCGTCGCCGACCCGGCGAAAGACCCCGACGTGACGCCGACCCCCATCGTGATGTTCAACCCCGAAGTCCTGCTCTCGTCCGACGAGACCTCGGTCTACGAGGAAGGCTGCCTTTCGATCCCAGACCAATATGCCGAGGTGACCCGGCCTGCGGAGGTGAAGGTGCGCTGGCTCGACCGCGACGGCAACCTGCAGGAGCGCGATTTTGCCGGGTTCTGGGCGACCGTGCTGCAACACGAGATCGACCATCTGAACGGTAAGCTGTTTATCGACTACCTCAGCCCGATGAAGCGCCAGATGATGACCCGCAAGAGCCAGAAATTCAAACGCGACCAGGCGCGGGGCTGATGGGTCATCGCCCCTTCGTGATGTGGCCCGACAAGCGGCTGCGCACGCCCGCCGCGCCGGTCGAGGCGATCACCGATGCCACCCGCGCGATCTGGGATGAGATGATCGCCGCGATGGAGGCGATGCCCGGTGTCGGCCTCGCCGCCGTGCAGCTTGGCATCCTGCAGCGGCTCGCGGTGGTGGATGCCTCCGAGGAGCGGGGCCATGCGGTGCGGATGGCCAACCCGCAGGTGCTGCACGCCTCCGTGCAGCTGCGCGAGCATGACGAGGCCAGCCCCAACCTGCCGGGCGTCTGGGCGACGATCAGCCGGCCCCGCGCCGTGACCCTGCGGTTCATGAATGAAGCGGGCGACTGGGAAGAGCGCGATTTCGTCGGGCTCTGGGCCACCTCTGCGCAGCACCAGATCGACCATCTGGCCGGCAAGATGTATTTCGACCACCTGTCGAAGCTGAAGCGCGAGCGGCTGCTGGCCAAGGCAAGGAAGCTCAACCGATGAGACTGATCTTCATGGGCACGCCCGAATTTTCCGTGCCGGTGCTGGATGCGCTGGTGGCGGCGGGCCACGAGATCGCCGCCGTCTACTGCCAGCCGCCCCGCCCCGCCGGGCGCGGCAAGAAGGAGCGGCCCACGCCGGTGCACGCCCGTGCGCTGGAGCTGGGGCTGGAGGTGCGCCACCCCAAATCCCTACGCAACGCCGAGGCGCAGGCCGAGTTCGCCAGCTTCGCGCCCGAGCTGGCCGTGGTGGTGGCCTATGGGCTGATCCTGCCACAGCAGATCCTTGATGCGCCCAGGCTCGGTTGCCTCAATATCCACGCCTCGCTGCTGCCGCGCTGGCGGGGTGCCGCGCCGATCCACCGGGCGATCATGGCGGGCGACGCCGAGACGGGAATCTGCATCATGCAGATGGACGCGGGGCTCGATACCGGCCCGGTTCTGCTGCGCAAGACCCTCGCCATCGGCCCGGAGGAAACCACCGGCGAGCTGCATGATCGGGTGTCGGCGCTCGGCGCGAGGGCCATTGTCGAGGCGCTCGACAGGCTCGACACCCTCACCCCCATGCCGCAGCCGGACGACGGCGTGACCTATGCCGCCAAGATCGACAAATCCGAGGCGCGGATCGACTGGACCAAACCCGCCGTTGACGTCGACCGCCTCATCCGCGGCCTGTCGCCGTTTCCCGGTGCCTGGTGCGAGATGGGGGGCGAACGGGTGAAGCTGCTTGGCGCGCGCCTCGTTGCCGGCAGCGGCGCGCCCGGCACGGTGATCGGCCCGCTTACCATCGCCTGCGGCGCAGGGGCGGTGGAGATCACCCGCGCGCAGCGCCCCGGCAAACGGCCGATGGAGGCGGAAGAGGTCCTGCGCGGTTTCGAGATGCCCGATCGGGTCGAGTGACGGCGACGCCGGGAGGGGGCACACCCCCGGACCCCGATCAGGTATTTCCGGAACAAAGAAACACACACCTTTTCTTTGTTCCGGAAATACCTTCGGGGGTGAATTGGCCGCAGGCCAAGTGGGGGGTGAAGCCTCCCTATCCCCGGTCGCGCATCAACCGGGCCTGCTGGCGCTTCCAGTCCTGCTTGGCCTCGTCGGCGCGTTTGTCATGGGTCTTCTTGCCCTTGGCGATGCCGATTTTGATCTTCACCAACCCTTTGTGGTTGAAGTAAAGCACCAGCGGCACCAGCGTCATGCCCTTGCGCTGGGTGGCGTTCCAGAGCCGCGCCAGCTCCTTTTTCGAGACCAGCAGCTTGCGGCGGCGGCGCTCTTCGTGGCCCCAGGTCTTGGCCTGCTCGTAGGCGGCGATCGAGCTGTTGATCAGCCAAAGCTCGCCATTTTCCACGTCGGCATAGCTCTCGGCGATATTGGCCCCGCCCTTGCGCAAGCTCTTCACCTCCGAGCCGACCAGCATGATGCCGCATTCGAGATCGTCCTCGATGGCATAGTCGTGCCGCGCCCGCCGGTTCTCGGCGATCACCTTGTAATTGGGGTCTATGTCTTTCTTCTTCGCCATGCGTTCGAAATAGGCTTACGCGGGCGGGATGTCGATGGTCTCAAGCCAGGGCTTGATGTCGATCACCGGCGTGCCGTCGTAGCAATCTATTGCGTCGATGCCGATCCGCGTGCCGTCGAGCGATGTGATCCGCACGCTGGCGGCGGCTACGGGGTTCGGCCGGTTCGGCGAGCGCAGCGAAAAGGTGCCGCGCGCCTCCTCCACATGGGCTGGCTTCTGGGTGAGCAGATCGCGCCGGGCCCGGTCCATCCAGTAGAGCAGCAGGATCGGCTGGCCGACCTTGAGCCCGGCCAGCGCCGGCACCCACTCCGGGTTCAGCTCGATCCAGGCCTCGGGGCGCTCGGCGCGGGCCTTGGAGATATTGCGCGGGCAGGTGCCGCGCGCCCAGGGCGAGCGGATGCGGCCGATGAACACCACGCCCGCGTCGGGGTGCTGGGCAGGGTCGGCCGGAAGGGCGGTCTCGCCCTCCCGGATTTCGTTGATGTCGCTCACGTCAGTTCAAGAGGCCGGCGTGGCGCAGGCCGGCGTCGATCGCCGCCTTGGTCGCGTCGGTCGCTTCCAGCATCGGTGAGCGCACCTCCGGCGTGATCAGCCCGAGCCGCGACATCGCGTATTTCACGCCCACCACGCCCGGCTCGAGGAAGATCGACAGGTGCAGCGGCATCAGCTTGTCGGACAGCGTGAGCGCGGTGGCGTAGTCACCCGCCAGCGTGGCGTCCTGCATTTCGCTGCACAGCTTCGGCGCGACGTTGGCGGTGACCGAGATGCAGCCGGTGCCGCCCATCGCGTTGTAGCCCACGGCCGTCGCATCCTCGCCCGAGAGCTGGATGAAGTCCGCGCCACAGGTGATCCGTTGCTTGGCGACGCGGGCGAGATCGCCGGTGGCGTCCTTCACGCCGACGATCATGTCGAGCTTGGCCAGTTCGCCCATCGTCTCGGGCGTCATGTCGACGACCGAGCGGCCGGGGATGTTGTAGATGATGATCGGCAGGCCGACCTTGGCCAGCTCGGTATAATGCGCGATCAGCCCGCGCTGGGTGGGCTTGTTGTAATAGGGCGTGACGACGAGGCCCGCATCGGCGCCGACGCGCTTGGCATGCTCCATGAAGCGCACCGCCTCGACGGTGTTGTTCGAGCCCGCGCCCGCGATCACGGGAATGCGGCCGGCGGCGGCTTTCACCACTTCCTCGACCACCGTCTCGTGCTCCTTGTGGGTGAGCGTGGGGCTCTCGCCGGTGGTGCCAACCGGCACCAGCCCGTGCGTGCCCTGCGCCACGTGCCAGTCCACGAGGTGTTTGAGCGCATCGAGATCCAGCTCGCCGTTCTTGAACGGCGTGACCAGGGCAGGAAAGGATCCTTTGAACATGACACGCTCCTTAGTTGCGGGTTTCATCAGGGGCCCGAGTCGACACCGGGCCAAACGCGGCGAAAACTAGCCGGAAGGCGGGCAAATGCCAAGATTGTGTGTTGCCCGGCGGTTTCGTCGCGCTAGGTATGCGATATGGTTGGAAAAATGCAATTCTTCTTTCGCGCGCTGGCCGCGCAGGTGATCTTGGCGCTGGCCCTCGCGGCCCCCGCCCCGGCGCAGGATGCGGGCGCGGTTGCGGCGCTGGAGCGTGGCTTCGAGCTGATGCGCAAGGGCGACTGGGACGCGGCGCTCGACGCCGCCGGCCCGAGCGGCTCGGTCGCGCGCGACATCATCGAGTGGAACCGTCTGCGCGCCGCGAAGGGCAGCTTTGGCGAGGCCGTAGCCTTCCTTGCGCGCCGGCCTGACTGGCCGGGGCTGCAATACCTGCGTGAACGCGCGGAAAAGACCATTCCCGCAGGCGCCGATCCGGCGCAGGTGCTCGATTTCTTCCTCGATCAGAAGCCGCAGACGGGCCTGGGCACGCTCGCGTTTGCCCGCGCGCTCTGGGACACGGGCGCCAAGCAGGAGGCGATGGCCGAGGCGATTCGCGGCTGGACCAGCTTCTCGCTGTCGCAGTCCGAGGAAGACCAGTTCATGGTCGACTGGCCGAAGACGCTCGCCAGTCACCATTGGGCGCGGATGGACATGCTGCTGTGGCGCGGCCTGCCTGTCGAGGCCGAGCGGCAGATGGCGCGGGTGGACGATGCCCACAAGGCGCTGGCCAACGCGCGGATTGCCTTGCGCGGGGAAAAGGACGGTGTCGACGGGTTGATCGACCACGTGCCGGCGTCGCTCAAGGACGATCCGGGCCTGGCCTATGAGCGCTTCGTCTGGCGTGCGCGCAAGGGGCGCAACGACGACGCGATCGAGCTTCTGCTGGAGCGCTCCGGCTCGGCCGCCGCGCTGGGCGATCCGGCGCGTTGGGCGGGCCGCAGGGCCGACCTCGCGCGTTGGGCGATGCGCGAGGGCCAGGCCCGCACCGCCTATCGCGTGGCCGCCAGCCATCACCTCGACGAGGGCGAAGACCGCAACGATCTGGAGTGGCTCGCGGGCTATATCGCGCTCAGAAAACTCGACGATTCCGAAACGGCGCTGGCGCATTTCCGCAATCATAAGGACGGCGTCGAAAGCCCGATCAGCCTGGGGCGCGGCGGCTACTGGGAGGGCCGGGCGCTCGAGGCGCTGGGGCGCAAGGACGAGGCGCAGGCGGTCTACGCCGCGGCGGGCCAGCACCAGACGGCGTTTTACGGGCTGCTCGCGGCCGAGAAGGCGGGGCTGGCGATGCGCGCCGACCTGACCGGTGGCGAGACCTTCCCCGGCTACCGCGAGGCGGCGTTCTGGGGCAGCTCGGTGATGGAGGCGGCGCGGCTCTCGCTCGCCGCCGGTGAGCTGTATCACGCGCGGCGTTTCGTCGCGCAGCTGATGGAAAGCCTCGACGCCACCCAGACCGGCCAGCTCATGCAATGGGCCGAGGATGCGGGCGCGCCCTACCTGCAATTGTCGCTCGCCAAATATGCGCTGTCGTTTCACAACCGGCTCTACAACCGCCCCTATTTCCCCACCCCCGATATCGGCCGGGGCAACCGCATTGTGCCGCGCGCGCTGGAGCTGTCGATCTCGCGCCGCGAGAGCGAATTCAATCCCGGCGTGGTGTCGGGCGCGGGGGCGATGGGGCTGATGCAGCTCATGCCGGGCACGGCGCAGGACATGGCCAAGCGCGTGGGCGTGGCCTACGACAAGGCCAAGCTCACCGCCGCCATGGACTACAACACCCGACTCGGCTCGGAATATCTTGCCTACCTGATCGAGGAGTTCGGGCAGAACCCGGTGCTGATCGCGGTCGCCTACAATGCCGGCCCCAGCCGGGCGCGGCGCTGGAGCGAGGTCAACGGCGATCCGCGCGCGGCGGGCACCGATATTGCCGACTGGGTCGAACATATCCCGTTCGATGAAACCCGCAATTACGTGATGCGGGTGACCGAGAGCCTGCCGAACTATCGCGCCCGGTTGACTGGCCAGACCGAGGCGATCCGCTTCACCGACGAGCTGAAGCGGCGCTGAGCTCTTTGCGCGCGCGCCGGGCCACCTGCTGCTCGCGCAAGGCCGTAAACAGCCCGGCGCCGATCACGATCGCGGCGCCGAGGGCGACGTTGGGCTCGAGCGTTTCGCCGAACACCGGGATCGCCATCAGGGTGACGAAGACGAGCTGGAAATAGGCGAACGGCTGCACCGTCGAGGCTTCGACCACCTCGTAGCACTTGATCAGCAGCCAGTGGCCGAGCGAGCCGGTGACGCAGAGAACGGCCATCCAGCCCCAGTCCGGCCCGGTCATCGGCTCCCAGAACCAGACCCCGACTGCCGTCATCCCCACCGCGCCGACGGTGCCGGTCCAGAAAAACGAGGTGGCGGTGGTGTCGCGCCGGGCGGCGTAGCGGGTCATCAACCCATAAGCGGCCCAGAGCACCGCCGCGAGCACCGCCACCAGCGCCTCGGGGGCGAACACCGCAAAGCCGGGCCGCAGGATGATCAGGATGCCGACGAAGCCGACAAAGATCGCAACCCAGCGCCGCGGGCCGACCTTTTCGCCCAGCACCGGGCCGGAGAGCGCGGCGATGATCAGCGGGAACGAGGCGAAAATCGCGTGGGTCGGGATCAACCCGAGCAGCACGAAAGCGAGGATTGTCACGCAGATCTCGGTGATCAGCAGGAGGCCCCGCGCGATTTGCAGCACCGGCTGCGAGGTGTGCGCCGCCGCCCGGATGCCGCCCGCCTTGCGCGCGGCGATCACCATCACGAAGGCGGCGAAGAACCAGTAGCGGACCATCACCACCATCAGCACGTTGTACTCGCCCGCGAGATGGCGCGAGATGCCATCCTGCATGGCGAACACGAAGGTGGCGGCGATCATCAGCGCGATGCCGAGGCGGGTGTTGTTCTGGCTCACGGGCGTTTCCTCGCGACGGTCATGTGGCGTTTGCGGCCGTAGCCGGGGCGGCGCTCCACGGTGAAGCCCGCAGCCTCCAGCCCGCGCCGCACGAAGCCGGCGGCGGTGTAACTGGCGGCGCTGCCCGTCGCGGCCGTATGGTCGGCCACGGCGCGCAGCAGCGCGTCTCCCCAAAGCTCGGGGTTTTTCGCTGGCGAGAACCCGTCGAGATACCAGGCGTCGGCAGTCCCCGGCCAGGCGGGCAGGGTCGCGCGCGCGTCGCCGACGATCACCTCGACCTCCAGCGGGCCCAAGGTAAACCGCGTCTCGCCGCGCGCCCAGGCCGACAGGAACGGGCCGGCGATGACCTCGGCCTCGGGAAAGGCGGCGAGCGCGCGGGCGATCTCGTCGGCGCTCATCGGGAAGGCCTCGAAGCTGGTAAAGCGGATCGGCCCCACCGGGGCGGCCAGCGCCGTGGCGAGCATGTTGAGCCCGGTGCCGAAGCCAAGCTCGGCGACCTGGAAGCCGGGGGTGAAGCGCGCCGGCAGGTCGTTGCCGGCAAGGAATGTGTGGCGCGTCTCGGCCAGCCCGTCGTCGAGGCTGAAATAGGGATCGTCGAACCGGGTCGAGACGGGGATGCCCTGCTCGGTCCATGCGACGTTGGCGTGCTGGCTCCCACCCATGTCTTCCCCTAAAAAGCGCAAGAATGGCGCGACAATGCGTGAGGCCGGAGGGCTTGGCAATGGTGGACGTGACGGTGCGCGGGGCGGGGGCGTTTGGCCTTGCGGTGGCCTATGCTTGCGCGGCGAAGGGCGCGACGGTGCGGGTTGTCGACCCCGGCGGGCCGGGCGCGGGCTCGTCAGGCGGCCTGGTCGGCGCGCTCGCCCCGCATGTGCCGGAAAACTGGAACGACAAGAAGGCGTTTCAATTCGCCTCGCTGGCGATGGGCGAGCGCTTCTGGGCCGAGGTGGCGCGGCGGGCCGGGCGCGATCCCGGTTTTGCCCGCACCGGGCGGCTGCAACCGATCGTCGATGATCATGCGCTGGAGCTGGCGCAGATGCGCGCGGGCACTGCGGCCGAGCTGTGGGAGGGGCGCTTTACCTGGCAGGTGATCGAGGCGCCGGACACATGGGCGCCGGTCAGCCTCACCGGGTTGGTGATCCACGACACGCTGACGGCCCGCATGGCGCCGCGCATGGCGATCGCGGCACTCGCCGCGGCGGTGGAGGCGCTGGGCGGCACCTTCGCCACCGAGGCCCCGGACGAGGGTCGGGTGGTCTGGGCCACCGGCGCGGCGGGGTTGGTGGAGATGTCAGGGATCTTCGGCAAGACGGTTGGCGTGCCGATCAAGGGCCAGTCGGCCGCGCTGCGCTACGACGCGCGCGACCTGCCGCAGCTCTTCGCCGGCGGCGTGCATATCGTGCCCCACGGCGATGGCACCGTGGCGATCGGCTCCACCACCGAGCGCGAGTATGACGACCCGACGGCCTGCGACGCCCAGCTCGACGACGTGATCGCGCGCGCCCGTGCCGCCTGCCCGGCGCTCGCCGAGGCCCCGGTGATCGACCGCTGGGCCGGGTTGCGCCCGCGCTCGAAAACCCGCGCGCCAATGCTCGGGGCCTGGCCCGGACGCGATGGGCATTTCATCGCCAACGGCGGCTTCAAGATCGGCTTCGGCATGGCGCCGATGGTGGGGCAGGTGATGGCTGAGCTGGTGCTCGACGGCGAAGACGGTATCCCCGAGGGCTTCCGGGTGGAGGCGAACCTGTAACGCGTTCGCAGTGCCCGGGCCCAGCCGTCGACCAGACCGCCCCACAGGCCCGCCAACGCGCAAATCGCGGCTTGCCTCCGACGATCGCCACTTCCGGAATACCGGAATACCGGAATACAGGTATGATATTAAAAAATAAAGAAAAAATGCCGCCGATCCAGATGGTGGAAGGGTCTTGTTCAGGCGTTTGGGCGTGCGGCGGGGCGCGGGCCTCAGCGCAGCGTTGCGGCCGTCACCCACCAGTCGGGCTGCGCTTTCGAGAGCGCTTCGGCGGCCATGTCGGCCTCGGCGCGGTCCTCGAACAGAGCAAAGCACGTTGCCCCCGACCCCGACATCCGCGAAAACCGGGCCCCCGGCAGGGTGGCCAGCGCATCGAGCACCGCGCCGATCACCGGGGCGAGTTTGCGCGCCGGCGCTTCGAGATCGTTGCGCTGCTTGGCGATCCAGTCCACTGCCGACCACGCGGCGCGCCAACGCGGGATGCGCTTGGGCATGGCGAGATTCTGCTTGTTTTCAAGCGCGGCAAAGACCTCGGGCGTCGAGACTTCCACACCGGGGTTGGCGAGCACGGCGTAGAGCTCGGGAAAGCCCTCGACCGGCGTCACACCTTCGCCGATCCCGCCCATCCGGGCGGCCTGGCGGGCGAGGCAGACGCGCACGTCGGCGCCCAGCTCGGTGGCACCCTCGGGCAGGGTCTTGGTGCCGATCAGGTCGGCCATGGCAAACAGCGTGGCGGCCGCATCGGACGAACCGCCACCGATCCCCGCCGCGACGGGCAGGTGCTTTTCAAGCGTGATCGCCACCGGAAGATCGAACAGCTTCGCCGCCTTCACCACCAAATTCGTTTCGTCCGCCGGCACGCCCTCGGCCATCGGCCCGGTCACCTCGAGCGAGATGGCATCGGCGGGCATCACCCGCACCCGGTCGCCCACGTCGGAGGCGAAGGCCACCAGGCTGTCGAGCAGGTGGTAGCCGTCTTTGCGCTGTCCGGTGACATGCAGGCAGAGATTGATCTTGGCCGGTGCGAAAGTCTTTGACATCATTTGTGGATCGGCTCCTCGCCTTCTTCTTCGAGCACCACATCGAGCCCGACCTCCAGCTTGCGCCGGACACGGTCGATGTCCAGGTCCTCGAGATTGGTGTCGGTGACGGTGTAGGACAGCGCGCGGCGCCACTGGAAGTCGGCCTCGCGGTAGCGCCCGACCGCCCAATAGGTATCGCCCAGGTGGTCGTTCAACACCGCGTCGCCCGGCGACAGCTCGACGGCGCGCTCCATTTCATCGGCCGCTTCCTCGTAACGTCCGAGCTGGTAGAACACCCAGCCAAGGCTGTCGCGGATAAAGCCGTCATACGGCCGCGCCGCGACGGCGCGCTTGATCAGGTCGAGCGCCTCGTCGAGGTTTTCGCGCCGTTCTACATAGGCGTAGCCGAGGTAATTCATCACCACGGGCTGATCGGGAAACAACGCGAGCGCCTTGCGAAAATCCGCTTCGGCCTCGTCCCAACGGCCCAGCCGCTCGAGCATCACCCCGCGTGAAAAATACACGCCCCACTGGCTCGCGTGGTCGGCCTCGAACAAGGCAATGGCGGCATCGTATTGCACCGCGGCCTCGGAAAACCGGTCTTCGATCCGCAGCGTTTCGCCGAGCACCGCATAGACGTTGGGCAGATCGGGCCTGACCTCGACCAGCGCCGTGAGCACCGCGATGGCATCGTCGACGCGCCCGAGACGGCGCAGGGCCACCGCCCGGCCGATCTGCGCCTGTGCGTAGCCGCGGTCGCTCTCGGGCACGCGGGCAAAGGCCTCGGCGGCGAGCAGGTCGTTGCCCATCTCTTCCAGAACCTGCGCCGCGACCAGCGTCGCGCCCACATGATCGGGGGCGAGATGCATCGCCAGACGGGCATAGACCAGCACCAGCCCGGGATCGGTCTCGCCAAGCAGCGATTGGCTCACTTCGTAAAACAGTTGCGCCAGCGCCGAGCGCGGCCCGGAGATCGCGGTGAAGGGGATCGGCTTGCCGGCCGCCAGCTCGGCGCGCAGGGCCACGAGGCCCTCGTCGGTGGTGTCGGGATAGGCGCTGTCGAGCAGTGCCACCGCGTCGGGGTTGCGTTCAAGCTGGCTGAGCACTTGCAGATAGGCCTCGATCCCGGCCCGATTGAGATGAAGCACCACCTCCTCGCCACCGAAGATCCGGGCGGCGCCCTCGTAGTCGCCGACCAGCGCCAGCGCGAGCGCCTTTTGCAGAAGCGCCGCCTCGCCATTGTCGGGATCGTCCGCCACCGCGTCGAACAGCTCGACAGCGCGGCTCACCTTGCCGGTGCCGACCGAAACCCAGGCCTCGATCAAGCTGTCGAGAAAGCCCCCCACGGAGCCACCCCCGGCCAGGATCTCCTCGACCGCGGGCCAGTCCTCGCGTTTCATCGCGTCGGCCATGAGCACGATCCCCGCCACCTGGCTTGTGGCGTCGAGCGCGGCGAGGCGGTGCGCCACCGGCGCGGCGGCGTCGATCTGGCCGAGGCGGAGCTGGGCCATGATCAGCACTTCCATCAAAGCGGCGTTCTCCGGGTCGCGCGTGAGCGCCTGGGCGCCGTATTCGACGACCGCGCGATAATCGCTTTCCATGTCGGCGATGCGCAACGCGAGGTAGGGGCCGCTCAGGCCCTCTTGCCCAAGCGCGGGCAGGCTGGCCCCGGTCAGGAGCGCGGCCAGGCCGAGCGAGCGAAGAATTCTGGGAAGAGGCAAAGGGGGGCTCCGTCACGAAGGTGTAGAGCGCACCCTAGAGGGCCGCGCCCGGCGGTTCAATGCGCAGCAGGCCCGGCGGCGCCGGACTGACGCAGGTTTGATCGCGTGCCGCGGCCCTCACATGTTGCCGTAATTCGGCCCGTCGCCGCCCTGCGGCACCGTCCAGGTTATGTTCTGGCTCGGGTCCTTGATATCGCAGGTCTTGCAGTGCACGCAGTTCTGGAAGTTGATCTGGAACTTCGGCCCCTCGTCCCCGTCGACCACTTCGTAGACCCCGGCCGGGCAATAGCGCTGCGCCGGCTCGTCGTATTCCGGCAGGTTGAGCTGGATCGGGATCTCCGGGTCTTTCAGGTGCAGATGGCAGGGCTGGCTTTCCTCGTGGTTCGTTGCCGAGAACGCCACGTTGGTGAGCCGGTCGAAGCTGATCTTGCCGTCGGGCTTGGGGTAGTCGATCTTCGGATAGTCGCGGGCGTGGCCGGTTGCGGCCGCGTCGGAATAGCCATGTTTCATCGTGCCGAACAACGAAACCCCGAAAAGCGAGTTCGTCCACATATCAAACCCGCTCATCATCAGCCCGAGCCTGGCGCCGAGCCGGGTGGTGAGCGGTTTGACGTTGCGCACCGGCTTGAGGTCTTTGGCCACCGGCCCGGTGCGCAGCTCACTCTCGTAGGCGTCGAGCAGATCGCCCTCGCGCCCGGCCTTGATCGCCGCGCCCGCCGCCTCGGCCGCCGCAATGCCCGAGAGCATCGCATTGTGGTTGCCCTTGATCCTCGCGTAGTTAACCAACCCGACGCTGTCGCCGAGCAGCGCGCCGCCGGGGAACACCGATTTCGGCATCGACTGCCAGCCGCCGGCGCTGATCGCCCGCGCGCCGTAGCTCACGCGCTTGCCGCCTTCGAGCAGGGGAGCGATTTTCGGATGATGCTTCATCCGCTGGAATTCCATGTAGGGGTAGAGGTGCGGGTTCTTGTAGTTGAGGTGCACCACGAGGCCGAGAAAAAGCTGGTTGTTCTCGGCATGGTAGATGAACCCGCCACCATGGGCGTTCCTGCCGAGCGGCCAGCCCATCGCGTGGGTGACCAGGCCCTCCTTGTGTTTCGCCGGGTCGATCTCCCAGATCTCTTTCATGCCGATGCCGAACTTCGGCAGGTCGCGGCCCTTGCACAGCTCGAAGCGGGAGATCACGCACTTGGCGAGCGAGCCGCGCACGCCCTCGGCGATGAACACGTATTTGCCATGCAGCTCCATGCCGGGCTCGTAGGCCGGGCCGGGGGTGCCGTCGGCCTGCTTGCCGAACTCGCCGGCGACCACGCCCTTGACCGAGCCGTCATCGCGGTAGACCAGCTCGGAGGCCGACATGCCGGGGTAGATCTCGACCCCCATCGCCTCGGCCTGCTCGGCCATCCAGCGCGCGACGTTGGCCATCGAAACGATGTACTTGCCGTGGTTCGACATCAGCGGCGGCATCGGCCAGTTCGGAATGCGGAAACCGCCCTTCTGCGACAGCATCAGGAATTCGTCGTCGCTCACGGCGGTCTTCACCGGCGCGCCCTTGTCGGCCCAGTCGGGCATCAGCGCGTCGAGCCCCACCGGGTCGAGCACCGCGCCCGAGAGGATGTGCGCGCCCACTTCCGAGCCCTTTTCGAGCACCACGACGTTCAGATCGGCGTCGATCTGTTTCAGCCGGATTGCGGCCGACAGCCCGGCAGGGCCGGCGCCCACGATGACGACGTCGACTTCCATGGCTTCGCGCTCGATCCCGGACATGGTTTCCCTCCTTGTGGCTTGCTGTTTCGATACAAGCCGGACCGGGGCCGGTCAACGGGCGCGCGTGGTAAGATTGCCGCAGCGCGGCGAGACGGCGCCGCTTGCAAGGCTCAAACCAACATCGCCATTGCAAAACAGGCCGTTTTGCTTTTCTTTTGCGCCGAATGTAGCTTGGGGCATGGAACGCCTCCGGCGCGAGGCCTGTCCCGGCAACGGGGCGGGCCTGTTGCAACGAACACGTATCGAACACAAGGTTTTCATGGAAAAGATCCTGCTGACCCGCGTGGGGCACGCCGCGCTGAACGCCGAACTGAAAAACCTCAAGTCGGTTGAACGCCCGGCCGTGATCGCCGCGATCGCGGAGGCGCGCGAACATGGCGACCTCTCGGAAAACGCCGAGTATCATGCCGCGCGCGAAAAACAGAGTTTCATCGAGGGCCGGGTGAAGGAGCTGGAGGGCGTCCTGTCGCTGGCCGAGGTGATCGACCCGGCGACGCTCTCGGGCACGATCAAGTTTGGCGCGACTGTGAAGCTCGTCGATGAAGACAGCGACGAGGAAAAGGTCTACCAGATCGTGGGCGAGCCCGAAGCCGATCTTGAAAAGGGCAAGCTGAATATCAAGTCGCCGCTGGCGCGCGCCCTCATCGGCAAGGAGGAGGGCGACAGCGTGGAAGTGAACACGCCCGGCGGCGGGAAGAGTTACGAGATTCTCGGTATCGACTTCGTTTGACGCCCCGCGGCACGGAGAGGCACATGGCGCAGCACAAGCAGGACGGACAGGTCGACCTCGGCGTGTTCAACCGCGCCTCGCGCAGTCTTGGCGCGAGCGAGGTGATCGCTCTGGCGCTGTCGGGGCTGTGGCTCGTGGCCTGCATCGTGTTTTTCGTTGTGCTCGGCGGATCGTCGCCCGGGGCGCCGGACGCCTTGCGCTTCGTGATGATCCTGATGGCCGTGGCGCTGCCGGTGGCGGTGATCTGGCTTGCCGCCTCTGCCGCGCGCTCGGCCCGGGTGATGCGCGACGAGAGCGCCCGTCTGCAAACCGCGCTGAACGCGATGCGCCAGAGCTTTGTCGAGGCGCAGCACGCCCACGTGCTGGGGCCGCGCCCGGTGGACCTGACCCGCAAGCTCGAAGAGATCGCCGAAAAACAGCGCCGGACCGAGGATGCATTGGCCACCTTCGTTTCGACCCGACCGCGGATGGAAGCCCGCCTGGCGCCACCGCCGCCGATGAAGACGGTCGGCCCCGAGGTGGAGGAAGACACCGGCCAGGCCCGGCTCGCGCTCGGTACGCCGGCCGAGGCGCTGGCGCCGCCGGTCGAGGCGGACGACCTGATCCGCGCGATCAATTTTCCGGAGAACGCCGAGGACGAAGACGGGTTTGCCGCGCTGCGCCGCACCCTCGCCGACCGCAAGATCGCCACGCTGATTCAGGCCGCACAGGACGTGCTGACGCTGCTTAGCCAAGACGGGATCTACATGGACGATCTGCGCCCCGATCAGGCGCGGCCCGAAGTCTGGCGCCGCTTCGCCCAGGGCGAACGTGGCCGGGTGGTGGCGGCGCTGGGCGGTATCCGCGACCGCTCGTCGCTGGCGCTGTCGGCCGGCCGGATGCGGCAGGACCCGATCTTTCGAGACGCCGCGCACCATTTCCTGCGCCGGTTCGACGAGGTTCTGGCGGTGGTTGAACCGCGCCTGACCGACGAGCAGATGGCCCGCCTCGGCGCCACCCGCACCGCGCGCGCCTTCATGCTGCTGGGCCGGGTTACGCACACGTTTGATTGATCTGGCGGGGCGGAGGCACGGTCAGATCGAGAACAGCCGGGCGATACCTGCTTGACACTGACCTTCTCCGCGAGGCTCTTCACCGGAACACCGGAACACCGGAACACCGGAACACCGGAACACCGGAACACCGGAATACCGGAATACCGGAAAAGTAGTATCATACTGGTATGGTTGAAGAAATCCACGCGAAGGGCAGTTGTCTCAACCTTCCGTTCATCCTTCTCCGGCCCCGCTCTCGCGCAACGGGGCCTCGCGCCTAGAGCCCAAAGCTTCCGAACGGCACAAACCGGACACTGTCGCCGGGGGTGACCTCCTGTGCCGTTTCGCCGATCTCTACCAGCCCGCTGGCCCAGGCGAGGCTCGAGATCATCCCGGAGCTGTCAGAGCGAAACAGCTCGGCGCGGCCCTTGCCGTCGAGGCGCGCGCGCAGGAACTCGCGCCGCCCCTGTCGCTTGGAGAGAGAAAACGCCGCTGGCACGTCGAAGCCGATGGGTTCAAGCCAGTCGCCACCGGCCAGCACCGAAAGCGCCGGGCGGGCGAACAGCAGCGCCGTGACGAAAGCTGAGACCGGATTTCCCGGCAGGCCAAGCAGCGGCATCCGCCCCCATTGCCCCAGCACCAGCGGTTTGCCGGGCTTCAGCGCCACGCGCCATTGCGCCACGTGGCCCTCTTGTGCCAGCAGCGCCGAGACGTGGTCTTCCTCGCCCGCCGAGGCGCCGCCCGAGGTGAGCAGCACGTCCACCTGCGCCGTGTCGAGCGCCGCGCGTAAAGCATCGCGGCGGTCGGGCACATGGCCAAGATCGTGCGTCTCGTGGCCCCAGCGCGCGGCCAGCGCCAGCAGCATCGGCCGGTTCGCGTCATAGGTGCGGGCCGGGTCCAGCGTGGTGCCCGGGGCGGTGAGTTCATCGCCGGTCGAGAGCACGCCCACGCGCAGGTGGGTGCGCACCGCCACATCCGCCAGCCCCAGCGCAGAGAGCAGGCCGATCTCGCCGGGGCCGAGCCGCGTGCCGGCCATCAGCGCCACTGCCTCGGCCGCCACGTCTTCGCCGGCGGCGCGGGTGTTCTCGCCGGGTGCAAGTGCGTCCGGCAGGGTGATCCGGTTGCCCGAGACGGTGACGTGCTCCTGCATCGCCACAGTGTCGACTCCCTCGGGCAGAAGGGCGCCGGTGAGCACCTTGACCGCGTGTCCGGGGGCGACCGGCGCGCTAAACGGTGCGCCAGCAGCGGAGCGCCCGCGATCGAGCACCAGCATCTGCCCGCCCGCGAGGCTCGCATGGGCGAAGCCGTAGCCGTCCATCGCTGAGTTGGTGGCGGGCGGGTTCGCGCGGGCGGCGGTCGCGTCTTCGGCGAGGATGCGCCCGTCAGCCGCCGCCACGGCGATCCGTTCGCGCCCGGTTACAGGCCCCAGGGCGGCGCGCAGCATCGCCTGCGCCTCGGCCACCGTCGCCATGCCGGGCGCGTTCTGCGGCAGGAAGCAGGCATCGGCCAGCGCCGGGGCGAGCGCTTCGGCAAGCCCGGTTTCGGCAAGGATAAAATCGGCGATCGCTCTGGTGTCGTCGAGGTCGAACAGCGGCACCGTCAGCCCGGGCAGCGCCACATCGGCGGCGACGGCGCGCACCGTCGGGTCGCCGGGCTGGATCAGCGCGTTTCCGGTCGGCGCGCGAAACACCTCGATCTTGGCATGGGTGTCGCGCTTGTAGCCCTCGACCAGCACCAGGTCGACCGGCACGAGCTTGGTCAGCATCTCGGCCAGCGGCGGCTCGGGCGCATCGCCCAGCTCGTGCAGCAGGGCCCAGCGTTTATAGGAGGCCAGCAGCACCTCGCGGGCGCCCGCCGCGCGGTGGCGGTGGCTGTCCTTTCCCGGCCGGTCGAGATCGAACGCATGGTGGGCGTGCTTGATCGTCGAGACGCTGTGCCCGCGTGTGCGGATCTCGGCCACCAGCCGCTCCATGAGCCCGGTCTTGCCCGCATTCTTCCAGCCGATGACACCGTAGATTTTCATGGGGCGTTCCTTGCCAGACGTAGCCGGGCCTCGGCAAGGTCTTGCGGCGTGTTGATGTTGAAGAACGGGTCATGCGGCGAGTCGGGAAACGTGGCCCGCGCCGCCCCCTCGCCGAGCGCCCAGGCGGCGACCTTGCGGGTGCCGGCTTCAAGCGCCAGCCGCAGATCGGCGCGCAAGCTGACCGGCCAGAGCCCGAAGGTGGGATGCAGGCCCGACGCGGTGGCGGCCAGCGCGATCGGCTCGTGCACGGCGTCGGCTGCCGCCCCCAGCCGGGCGACGAGGTCGCCGGGCAGGAACGGCGTATCGGCGGCGGCAGTGACGACATGGCTCGCGCCCTGGCGCGCCGCCCAGTCCATCCCGGCGAGCACACCGGCGAGCGGGCCGGGAAACCCCGCCACGCTATCGGGGAGCACCGGCAGGCCGAACCCGGCAAAGCGCGCGGCATCGCCGTTGGCATTGAGCACGACGCCGGCTACCTGCGGCGCGAGGCGGCGGATCACATGGGCCAGCATCGGCTGCCCACCGAGATCGAGCAGCGCCTTGTCGCCGCCGCCCATCCGGCGCGCCAGCCCGCCCGCGAGGATCACGCCGAGCGGTCGCATCGGTCCGGCCTCTTGCCCCAATTGCATCTCCCCGCGTTTCGCCCTACCCGTGTCGGACCAATCCTAGGACCAGCCATGACCCGCTCCAACCCGAAATCGCTCACCTTGAAAGGCATCACCGACGGCGCCCCCTTCCTGCTCGTCGTCGCGCCATTCGGTCTGCTGTTTGGCGTGGTGGCGACCGAGGCCGGGCTGAACCTGGTCGAGACCATGGGCATGACGGTGCTGGTGATCGCCGGGGCGGCGCAGTTTGCCGCCCTCCAGCAGATGGTGGCCGATACGCCGATCGTGATGGTGCTGATTACGGCGCTGGCGGTGAACCTGCGCATGGCGATGTATTCCGCTTCGCTCACACCCTGGCTTGGCGAAGCCCCGCTGTGGAAGCGGGCTGCCGTGGCCTACCTGATGGTCGATCAGGCGTACATGCTGGGGCACCTCAAATTCGAGCGCGAACCCGGGCTGAGCCTGGCCGAGCGGCTCAGCTATTATTTCGGCACGATGATCCTGATCGGCCCGGCCTGGTATGGCGCCAGCTTCCTGGGTGCGCTGGTGGGGCAGGCGATCCCGCCGGAATTCGCGCTCGATTTCGCCGTGCCGATCACCTTTCTGGCGATGATCGCGCCGATGGTGAGAACGCTGGCCCATCTCGCCGCCGCGGCCACCTCGGTGGTCATGGCGCTGGTGCTCGCCGGGCTGCCTTACGGCACTGGGCTGCTGGTGGCCGCTGCCAGTGCGATGGCCGTCGGCGCGGGCGTGGAAGTGATGATGGAAAGGCGCGCGGCATGAGCATGTCCACGGGCGAAATCTGGACGGTGATCATCGGCCTTGGCCTCGGCACCTTCCTGATCCGGTTCTCGTTTCTCGGCATCGTCGGCGACCGGCCGCTGCCGGCCTGGCTTTTGCGGCTGCTGCGCTACACGCCGGTGGCGGTGTTGCCCGGCCTTGTCGCGCCGCTGGTCCTCTGGCCACAGGCGACCGGCGGTGAGCCCGACCCGGCGCGGCTCACGGCGGCCGCGGCCACGGTGGGGCTGGGCTTTGCCACACGCAACACGCTCATTGCCATCATCGGCGGCGCGCTCACATTGTTCGGGATGCTCTGGCTGGTCGGCTAGGGGCGGACCCTAGTTGATGAAATGGCCCACCACCCGCACGAAGGCCTGCGGGATGTCTTCAAAGGTATAGCCGTTCGGCTTCTGGGTCAGGGCGATGACGGCGAGGCCGCCGCCGAACAACAACATGATCGCCGGGATCCGCGGTGCGCGCCCCTCGGAAAAAGCGGACACGACGGCCGGGATCGTGAACGCCAGCACCACAAGGCCGATCACCAGGTAAAGATCATGCTGCATAAAGTGCCCCCGGGCGGCCAAACGGCCAAAACGCGGCCTTCGCGCCATTATTCCGGGTCGGTGGCGAAAATCAACCTTTCCGCGCAGGGCGCAACCCGCAGGATGTTGGTGGTACCGGGCACGTTGAACGGCACGCCGGCGATCACCACGATCTGGTCTTCGTCGCTGGCGATGCCCGAAGCGCGCGCGGCGCGGGCCGCCGACACCACGGCCATCTTGAACCGGTCGACCTCGCCGTGTGTCATGTGGCAGGAGATGCCCCAGCTCAGGCAGAGCCGGCGCGCCGTGCCCTCGAGCGGGGTGAGCGCGAGGATCGGCACACGCGGGCGCTCGCGCGCGGTGAGCAAGGCGGTGGTGCCTGACTGGGTGAAACAACAGATCGCCCGGATGTCGGTGGCTTCGGCGATCTCGCGCGCGGCCGAGACGATGCCGTCGGCCACGGTGGTGCGGGCGATGATGCGGCTGGCCTCGATCACCCGGCGATAGGTCGGGTCGGTCTCCACCTCGGTGGCGACGGCGTCCATCGTCATCACCGCCTCGATCGGAAAGTTGCCGGCGGCGCTCTCGGCCGAGAGCATCACCGCGTCGGTGCCCTCGTAGATCGCCGCGGCCACGTCCGACACCTCGGCGCGGGTCGGCACCGGGCTTTCGATCATGCTTTCGAGCATCTGGGTGGCCACGATCACCGGCTTGGCGGCGGCGCGGCAGGCATGCACGAGGCGCTTCTGGATCGGCGGCACGTTCTGCACCGGCAGTTCCACCCCGAGATCGCCGCGCGCGACCATGATGCCGTCAGACACCCGCAGGATCGCGTCGAATTCCTTCACCGCCGAGGGCTTTTCGATCTTCGACAGCACGGCGGCGCGGCCATTGGCCAGGCGGCGCGCCTCTTCCACGTCGGCGGCCCGCTGCACGAACGAGAGCGCGAGCCAGTCGACGCCGAGCTCGCAGGCGAATTCGAGATCCTTGCGGTCCTTCTCGGTGAGCGCGGCCATCGGCAGCACCACCTCGGGCACGTTCACGCCCTTGCGGTCGGAAATCTCGCCGCCCACCTCGACCTCGCAATTGGCGTAGTCGTCGCCGAAATCCGTCACCCGCAGCCGGATTTTCCCGTCGTTTACCAGAAGGTGCGTGCCCTCTTCGAGCGCGGCAAAGATCTCTTTGTGCGGCAGCTGCACGCGGGTCGCGTTGCCCGGCGCGGTGCTGAGATCAAAGCGGAAGTCCTGTCCCACTTTCAACTCGACCGGGCCTTTGGCGAAGACGCCGCAGCGCAGTTTCGGCCCTTGCAGGTCGGCCAGCACGGCGATCGGGCGGCCGAGGTCGCGTTCGACCCGGCGGATCATCTCGTGGCGGGCGCGGTGCTCTTCATGGGTGCCGTGCGACATGTTGATGCGGAACACGTCGGCTCCGGCCTCGAACAGTTTGCGGATCATGTCGTAATCGTTCGACGCGGGGCCGAGCGTGGCGACGATTTTGGTGTTGCGGCGGCGTTGCATGCCTTCGTTCCTCATGGCTGGGCTCGTGTTAGCGGTCACGGCCGTTAGCGCGCTCTATGCCTCAAATCCGGGCCGGTCGCAACTGGCGCTTTCCGTCCGGCTCGCCTACAACGCTGTGGACCACCGAGACGACATGACCATGACATACCTGCCTTTTCATACCCTTGGCGACGACCGTGAAAGCCGCTGGCTGATCACCTGCGATCATGCCTCCAACGCAGTGCCGCCCGAGGTGAACGGCGGTTCTCTTGGTATTTCCGACCCGGACATGGCCCGCCACATCGCCTTCGATCCGGGCGCGGCCGGGGTCTCGGCGGGCCTCGGCGAGCTCCTCGGCGCGCCGGTGGTGCTGGGCAATTTCTCGCGGCTGGTGATTGACCCGAACCGCGGCGAGGATGACCCGACCCTGGTGATGAAGCTCTATGACGGCACGATCGTCCCGGCCAACCGGCATGTCGACGCGGCCGAGGTGGAGCGCCGGCTGAACGCCTATCACCGGCCCTATCACGGCGCGGTCGCGCGCATGGCGGCGCGACGCGAAGATACCGTCTACGTGGCGATCCACTCCTTTACCCGCCAGCTGCGCGGCCGCGAACCGCGCCCCTGGCATATCGGTATCCTGCACGGCAAGGACAGCCGCTTTGCGATCCCGCTGCTGAGGCGCCTGCATGAGGAGACCGATCTCTGCGTCGGCGAAAACGAGCCCTACGGCGGGCACCTCGACGGCGACAGCGTTGACCGCCACGCGATCGGTCCGGGGCGGGTGAACGTGCTGATCGAGCTGCGCAACGACCTGATCCGCACTGATGCGCAGCAATGGGGCTGGGCCAAGCGGCTCGCGCCGATCCTTGAAGAGGTGCTCGACGCGACCCAGCTTTGAGGGCGTGCGCACAGGAGATTGCGATGACCCACGAGATCGACGACCAGACCCGTATCGAGCTGGAGGCCGCCGCCTTTCGCCGGCTGCAAAAGCACCTGATGCAAGACCGCCCCGACGTGCAGAACATCGATCTGATGAACCTCGCCGGGTTCTGTCGCAACTGCCTGAGCCGCTGGTATCAGGAGGCCGCCAATGAGCGCGGCATCGCGATGACCAAGGACGAGGGGCGCGCGGCGTTCTACGGCATGCCCTATGACGATTGGAAGGCGCAGAGCCAGACCGAGGCCAGCCCCGAGAAACAGGCCGCGTTCGACGTGGCGTTCAAGGAGAACGTGCTGAAGGACAAGGGCTGACCCGGGCTGGGCCTGTCCGAGATGCGCGGCCCCGCACAGACCCTGTTCGATTTCGGTGAATTTTGTGTGCTCACGCGCGGTCCTAAGTCTGGGGCTGCGCAGTCAAGGAGGCACCGATGACCCGGCAACCCACCTATTTCATCTCCCACGGCGGCGGGCCCTGGCCCTGGATCGACGACATGCGCGCTGCCTTCGCGCCGCTTGAAGCCTCGCTCGCGGCGATCCCCTCCGAGCTGCCCGAGCCGCCCAAGGCGGTGCTGATGATCTCGGGCCATTGGGAGGCGCGCGAGGTGCGGGTGATGCACGCGGCGCGCCCGCCGATGGTCTACGACTACTCCGGCTTTGCGCCCCACACTTATGAGATCACCTACCCCGCCTCCGGCGCGCCGGCGCTGGCCGAGCGTGTGGCCGGGCTGATCGGTGCGGCCGGGCTGGCGGTGGCGCTGGACGAGGCGCGCGGCTTCGACCACGGCGCCTTCGTGCCCGCCTTCGTGATGTATCCGCAGGCGGACGTGCCGATGATCCAGGTCTCGATGCTGGAAAGCTACGATCCCGAAGCGCATATCCGCTTGGGTCGGGCTCTCGCGCCGCTGCGCGACGAGGGTGTGCTGATCCTCGGCTCGGGGCTCTCCTACCACAACCTGCGCCAGTTCGGCCCCGCCGCGCGGCTGCCGTCAGAGGCGTTCGACGCCTGGCTGGCCGAGACCCTGACGCTGGAGCCCGAGGCGCGCACCGTCCGCCTCATTGACTGGGAAAGCGCGCCGCATGCCCGCGACTGCCATGCGCGTGAAGACCACCTTGTGCCGCTGTTCGCCGCGCTGGGTGCGGCAGAGGCGGGACGGGCCACGCGGACCTATCATCAGCAGATGATCTTTGGTGGTGTCACCGCCTCGTCCTGGCGCTTCGACTAAAAACAAAAGACCCCGGACACTGCCCGGGGCCTTCCGCACGCATACCCGGCAACGGTGCCGGGTCACTCGTAAACTTTTCCGTCTTTCACCCGTGCGGCAAACTCGGTGGTGCCGCCGGCGGCCAGCGTCTTGGCTTGGGCGACCCAGTTGTCGCGGCTGACGCGGCCCTTGAAGCCCTGCAGGTTGGCATCGACCCAGGCGATCTCGTCGGCGCTCCAGGCCGCGATCTGGTCGAAATGATAGAAGCCGAGCGCATGGCAAAGTTGCTCCAGCTTCGGCCCGATGCCCTTGATCTGCTTGAGATCGTCGGCGCCGGCGTCGCGGGGCGCGTCGAGCGTGGCGGGCTTGGTGCCCTCGTCGGTGCCCTCGAGCTTTCCGTCGCCGTCGTAGTCCTCGCCCGGGTGCATCGGGTGTGCGCCATGATCGGCTTCCACCGCCTCGGCCACCGCCGCCGCCTCTCCCGCTGCGAGCATCGCCGCTTTCTCCGCGGCCAGCGCCTCGGCCCGGGCGGCATCGCGCTCGGCTTCCACGGCGTGGAGCTTCGCGTCGTCTTCGGCATGGGCCTGCGCGGCGGCGGCTTCGGCGGCGGGCACGGCTTCCTCGGCCGCGAGCATGGCCGCCTTCTCGGCCGCAAGCGCCTCGCCGCGCGCCGCCTCCAGCTCGCTTTCCAGCGTGGTGATCCGGGTGTCTTTCGCCGTCGTGCCCTCACGGCAGGCGGCCAGCTCGGCTTCGGCCTTGGCTGACCCGCCGGCACGGCCCCAGATGACCCAGCCCACGATCAGCCCCAGGAGGGCTGCCAGGATGATGAGCATCACCATCTCGGTGATCAGGAATCCCCATTCTTGAAACATGCGATCTACTCCTTGTCAGCTGCGCCGGCTCACTCGGGCCAGGCGAAGGTGGTGCGCCGGTTCAGCGCGCGCCCCTCCTCGGTTTCGTTGTCGGCCACCGGCTCGGTCTCGCCATAGCCTACGGCGGTGATCTTTTCGGACGCCACGCCCCGTGCCACCAGCGCATCGCGCACGGCCTTGGCCCGGGCGACGGAGAGCGAATAGTTCGCCGTATCGTCGCCCTGCGCGTCGGTGTGGCCGCCCACCGTCATTCGCATGCCTTCGCCCTGGGTGCAGAGACGGACAATCCCGGCGATATCGTTGATCGTGGCGAGCGAGACCGGGTCGAGCTCGGCCGAGCCGGTGACGAAGAGGATCGGCGCGGCCTCGACCGTGCCCGCCGCCGCCTTGGCGCAGGCCGCCTTCGTCGGGTCGAAATCCGGCACCGTCAGCCAGTTGCCGCCATGGGCGGCCTGGCGCAGGCCGGTCGCGGCGTTGATCCGCTCGACGCCGTCCTCGGGGAGCGCGCCCGCCTGGATCGTCAGCCCCGAGTCGGCGCCGAGCGCGGCGGCGATCTGGCGCGCCACCACGCCCGCGTCGAGCCCGGCCAGCGCCGCGCCAGTGATCGCCACGCCGTCATTGCTGCCGTCGAGGGTGAAGGTTTCCAGCATGCCGGCAAACCCCTTGAGCGTTTCCAGCGTGCCGGCGAGATCGGGCACCTCGGCGAAGGTGGTCGACACCGCGCCTTCGAGTGCATCGAGCCCCAGCACCTCGGCGATCCCCTCCGGCCCGAGGTTGCCCGGCAGCGTGCCGGCGAGCCCGTAGCCGGTGCCGGCGTCATAGCTGAGGCTGAAGTCGATAATGCCGGGATCGAGCACCTCGATCGCGACGACCGTATCAAACCCGTCAAGCTGCGCCAGCGCGCCACGTGCCGTGGCCTCTTCGATCGGGGTCGCGGCCACGCCCGACACTGCGAGCGTGCTGCCGGTGAGTGCGGCGCTGCCTTCGTCGAGCGGGGCCAGCGCGGCTTTGCTGGCCAGCAGCACGTCGCGCCAGCCGTCCGGCGCGCCGTGGCCGAGCGGCAGGGTCATCACCGCCGGCAACGCCTCGGTAATCGCATCGCGCGCCGCCGCGCTGGGGGCATAGCCGGTTGCGGCCATCGTGCCGTCGGCGCCCTTGGCCAGCGCCGTCTCCCAGGGGGCGATCTCCGGCAGAACGGTGACGCGCTCGGCGTTCACCACCCGGCGGCCGCGGATGGCGTCGAGCCCGGCCACCAGCCGGTCAAGCTCGACCGGCGTGTCGGCGGTGCCAGACAGCGTGACGTCGCGGCCCGAAACGGCCACTTCCATCGGATGCACCGTGCCGGCAATCACCGCCGCGGCTTCGGTGGCGATCTTGGTTTCCATGGTGACGGCGTATGACTTCGCGCCCCAGTAGCCGAGACCGGCCACCCCCGCGACGAAGACGAGCGCGCCCAGTGCCTTGCTCATCACGATCCCCCCTTATTCAGGTTTTCCCTGCGCTGCCGGACAGCAGGCCCCAGCCCTAGCACCTTTGCAAGGGGGAATGCGCGCGGGATTTTGTCACGGGGGGGCGCGAGCGGCGCGGTGTCAGATCGCCGCCTTCAGGCTTTCCTCAAGGTAGATCTCGCGCAGCCGCCCGGCCACCGGGCCGGGGGTGCCCGCGCCCACCGATGCGCCGTCGATCTCGACCACCGGCATCACGAAGGTGGTGGCCGAGGTCACAAAGGCCTCGTCGGCCCCTTGCGCTTCCTCGATCGAGAAGCTGCGCTCTTCCACCACCATCTGCGCCTCGGCGGCATAGCGCAGCACGGCGGCGCGGGTGATCCCGTGCAGGATGTCGGCCGACAGCTCGCGGGTGATGATCTTGTGGCCCTTGACGATATAGGCGTTGTTCGAGGTGCCCTCGGTCACCATACCGTCCTCGACCAGCCAGGCATCGCCCGCGCCGGCGGCCAGCGCGGCCATCTTGCCCATCGAGGGGTAGAGCAGCTGCACCGTCTTGATGTCGCGCCGATGCCAGCGCAGGTCGGGGATCGAGATCACCTTGATTCCGGCCGCCGCCGCCGGGCTGTTGGCAAGGCCGGGCTTGGACTGGGTGAACATCACCACCGTGCCGGGGGTCGTTTCCGGATCGGGAAAGGCGAAATCACGGTCGCCGGGGTTACCGCGGGTGACCTGCAGATAGACAAGCCCCTCGTCGATTTCATTGCGCGCCACCAGCTCGCGGTGCGCCGCCAGCAGCTCTTGGTGAGAGATCGGCTGCGCCATGTCGAGCTCGGCGAGAGACCGGGCAAGTCGCGCCACATGGCCTTCGAAGTCGATCAGCTTGCCGCCCAGAACCGAGGTCACTTCATAGACCCCGTCGGCCATCAGAAAGCCCCGGTCGAAGATCGAGACGGTGGCCTCTTCCTCGGGCAGATACGCGCCATTGACGTAGACGATGCGGCTCATGTTTTTCTCCTAGCCCCAGAGGCCCGGCGTGGAAGGATGCACGCCCGCCTCGTCGTAAAACAAAGGTTCGGCCCGGTCTTGGGCGAGAAGCAGCGGTCCGTCAAGATCCGTCACCATCGCGCCTTGCGCGACAAGCACGGCGGGGGCCATGGCAAGCGAGCTGCCCACCATGCAGCCGACCATCACCCGGAAGCCCTCGGCCAGCGCCGCGTCGCGCAAGGCGAGCGCCTCGGTCAGCCCGCCGGTCTTGTCGAGCTTGATGTTGACCACGTCATACTTGCCGGCGAGGCCCGGCAGGCTGGTGCGGTCATGGCAGCTCTCGTCGGCGCAGACCGGCACCGGGCGCGCCATGCCGATCAGCGCCGCGTCGTCGCCGGCGGGCAGGGGCTGCTCCACCAGCTCCACCCCGAGCCGCACCAGGTGCGGCGCAAGATCGGCGTAGAGCTCGGCGCTCCAGCCCTCGTTGGCATCGACGATGATGCGCGATTTCGGCGCACCCGCGCGCACCGCTTCGAGCCGGGGCATGTCGTCAGGCGTGCCGAGCTTGATCTTCAGGAGCGGGCGATGCGCATGCGCCGCCGCCTTGGCGCGCATCTCGTCGGCGGTGCCGAGGCTGAGGGTGTAGGCGGTAATCTCCGGCCCCGGCGCGGCCAGCCCCGCCAGCGCCCAGGCCCGCTTGCCCGCCCTCTTCGCCTCGAGATCCCACAAGGCGCAATCGACCGCGTTGCGTGCCGCGCCTGCCGGCAACAGCCCTTGCAGCTCGGCGCGGGTAAAGTGCTCCGGCAGGCCCTCGATCTCGGCCCGCACACTCTCCAGCGTCTCGCCATAGCGCGCATAGGGCACGCATTCGCCCCAGCCCTCGTGCCCGCCGTCTGAAACGCGCACCGTCAGCACGGCGGCTTCCGTCTTCGAACCGCGCGAGATGGTGAACACCTCCGCCAGCGGGAATCGCTCTTCGCTCACCGTCAGGCGCATGTCGGCTCCTTCTTTGCTCTCAAAATACCTCGGGGGTCCGGGGGGCTGGCCCCCGGTCCTGCCGGTGACGTTATCCCAACGCCGCCAGCGCATCCACCAGCTTGCCCGCGCCAAAGCGGAACGGGTCGGTGGCCGGCAGCCCCATCCGCGCCTCGACCGCGTCAAGATAGGCCGTCGCCTCGTCGTCGCTCATCGCTTGCGTGTTGACCGAGATTGCCACCACCTCGCAGCCCGGGTTGGCGATCCGTGCCAGCGCCAGCGACATGTCGCGCAGGCTTTCCAGCCCCGGCAGGGTGTAGCCCGGAAGGCCGCGCATGTGGTCGCGCGTCGGCTCGTGGGCGAGGATCAGCGCGTCGGGCTGACCGCCATGGATCAGCGCCATCGTCACGCCCGAGTAGGAAACGTGGAACAGGCTGCCCTGACCCTCGATCAGATCCCAGTGGTCGGCGTCGTTGTCCGGGGTCAGCCATTCCACCGCGCCGGCCATGAAGTCGGCCACGACGGCGTCGAGCGGCACGCCGTCGCCGGTGATCAGGATGCCGGTCTGGCCGGTGGCGCGGAAGGTGGATTTCATCCCGCGCGCCTGCATTTCGCGGTCCATCGCCAGCGCGGTGTACATCTTGCCGACCGAGCAATCGGTGCCCACGGCAAGGCAACGCTTGCCGGTCCGCTTCACGCCGTTGGCGATCGGATAGTCCACTTCGGGCACCCGCACGTCATGCAGGGCGCGCCCGGTGGCCTCGGCGACGGCCACGAGATCGGGCTCGTCGCGCAGCAGGTTGTGCAGGCCCGAGGCAAGGTCGAAGCCTTCTTCGAGCGCCTGCACCAGCACCTTTTTCCAGGCTTTGCTGATCACGCCGCCACGGTTGGCCACGCCGATCACCAGCGTTTTCGCCCCGGCCGCTTTGGCCTCGGTAAGGCTCATGTCGGGCAGCTTGAGGTCGGCCTTGCAGCCTTCCATGCGGAACTGGCCGATGGCATTTTCGGGCCGCCAGTCGCGAATGCCTTGCGCCACCTTGGCGGCCAGCGGGTCCGGCGCGTCGCCGAGGAAGAGAAGATAGGGGGTTTCGATCATGTGTGCCTCCACAGTTAAACGGAAGATCGCTCGGCATCTGCGCAAGAGGATCGCAATTACGGGCGCAAGGCCGTCTCATCTTCGAAGAATCTTGCGCGAAATTATACAAATGCAGGATGGGGAATGGATGGATTGCCGCAACGCGGCGGAAATCGTGCTGCGGACGCGAGAATCGTCTTGATGGCGCTCGCGCAATAATCTACCCCTCACCCATCAAAACGCGAAACAAACTTGCACGATCAATCGAACGGAGGTTGTTGCCCATGTCCTTCCGCCCGCAGCCGGCCGCCCCGGCCCGCCCCAACCGCAGCCAGCTGTTCGGCCCCGGCTCGCGCACGGAACTGTTTGAAAAAATGGCCGCCTCCGCCGCCGACGTGATCAACCTCGATCTCGAAGACAGCGTGGCCCCGGGCGACAAGGACAAGGCGCGCGCCAATATCATCGCCGCCACCCACGAGGTGGACTGGGGCACCAAGTATCTGTCGGTGCGCATCAACGGCATCGACACGCCGCATTGGTACAAGGACGTGATCGAGCTGCTCGAACAGGGTTCGCAGCGGATCGACCAGATCATGATCCCGATGGTGGGCTGCGCCGAAGATATCTACGCCGTCGACGCGCTGGTTTCGGCGGTCGAGAAGGCGCAGGTCCGCCAGAAGCGGATCAGCTTCGAGGTGATCATCGAAACGGCTGCCGGCATCGCCCACGTGGAAGAGATCGCCGCCGCGTCTCCCCGGATGCAGGCGATCAGCCTCGGCTACGCCGATTTCGCCGCCTCGATGGGGATGGCCACCACCGGCATCGGCGGCACCCAGGAAGACTACTACATGCTCCACGAGGGGGCGAAGCACTTCCCCAACCCGTGGCACTGGGCGCAGTCGAAGATCGTCGCCGCCTGCCGCACCCATGGTGTGCTGCCGGTCGACGGGCCGTTTGGCGATTTCTCCGACGACGAGGCCTTCATCGCCCAGGCGAAGCGCTCGGCCACCCTCGGCATGGTCGGTAAATGGGCGATCCACCCCAAGCAGGTGAAGCTCGCCAACGAGGTGTTCACCCCGTCCGAGGCGGCCGTGGCCAATGCGCGCGAGATCCTTGCGGCGATGGAAGAGGCCAAGGCCAACGGTCTGGGTGCGACCACCCACAAGGGCAAGCTGATCGACATTGCCAGCATGAAGCAGGCCGAGGTGATCGTGCGCATGGCCGAGCTGATCGAAAAGGGGTGAGGCGGGGCGCGGGCGGGCGCTGACGCGGGCCGCCAGCCTCTCTCATGCCCAGTGCGCAAAACAGCGGCGGGCGCGCGTGCCGAGTTGCATTCGCCCGCCCCCGCGCCTTATATCGACCCCAGACAGACGTGGGGTTCAACATGACCAACTACCTCGAATTCGAAAAACCGCTCGCCGAGATCGAAGGCAAGGCCGAAGAGCTGCGCGCGATGGCGCGGGCAAGCGAGGAGATGGATGTCGAGAAAGAGGCCGCCGGGCTCGACCGCAAGGCCGAGACGCTGCTGAAAGACCTCTACAAGGATCTTTCGCCCTGGCGCAAATGCCAGGTGGCGCGCCACCCCGACCGGCCCCATTGCAAGGATTACATCGAGGCGCTGTTCACCGAGTACACCCCGCTCGCGGGCGATCGCAATTTCGCCGACGATCACGCCGTGATGGGCGGGCTGGCGCGGCTCGGCGACATGCCGGTGATGGTGATCGGCCACGAGAAGGGGCATGACACCAAGAGCCGGATCGAGCGCAATTTCGGCATGGCCCGGCCCGAGGGCTACCGCAAGGCGATCCGGCTGATGGACATGGCCGACCGCTTCGGCCTGCCGGTGATCTCGCTGATCGACACCCCGGGCGCCTACCCCGGCAAGGGCGCCGAAGAGCGCGGCCAGTCGGAAGCGATCGCGCGCTCGACCGAGAAATGCCTGGCCCTCAAGGTGCCGCTGGTGAGCGTGATCATCGGCGAGGGGGGCTCGGGCGGCGCCGTTGCCTTCGCCACCGGCAACACGGTGATGATGCTGGAGCATTCGATCTACTCGGTGATCAGCCCCGAGGGCTGCGCCTCGATCCTGTGGAAAGACGCCGAGAAGATGCGCGAAGCCGCCGAGGCGCTGCGCCTTACCGCGCAGGACCTCAAGGCGCTGGGCGTGATCGACCGGATCATCTCCGAGCCCGTGGGCGGCGCCCAGCGCGGCCGCGCCGACACGATCACCGCCGTCGGCAAGGCGATCGAGGTGGAGCTGGCAGCGCTGGCGAAGAAAAAGCCCGGTGCCCTGCGCAAGGAGCGGCGCGACAAATACCTGAACATGGGCTCCAAGGGCCTCGCCGCCTGACACGTTTGCACAGCCGCCAAGCGCCCCTTTGAGCGCGCTGGGCCTCTCCCACGCCGGGGGCGCGGGAGTGCGAAACCGCTACTGATACCTGAGCGCCTCGATCGGATCGAGCCGGGCGGCGCGCCGGGCCGGGAAGTAGCCAAACACCACCCCGACCAGCCCCGAGAACAGGAACGCGCCGGCGATCACCGCCGGGTCGGGCACGAAGGGGGTGGCCAGCTGCATCGAGGCGAAGAAGGCGATGGCGAGGCCGACGGCGATGCCGATCACCCCGCCCATGATCGAGAGCACCACCGCCTCGACGAGAAACTGCAGCATCACCTGGCTGGCTGTCGCGCCCACCGCGAGGCGGATGCCGATTTCGCGGGTGCGTTCGGTGACGCTCACCAGCATGATGTTCATGATGCCGATCCCGCCCACCACCAGGCTCACGCCGGCGACGGCCGAAAGCAGCCCGGTGAGGGTCGCGGTGACGGAAGAGAGCATCGAGGCGATCTGCGCCATGTCCATCACGTTGAAGTCATCCGTCTCGCTGGCCGAGATGTGCCGCCGCTCGCGCATCAGCGACTGAACCTCGCTGGTCGCGGTTTCGGTCGAATAGCCCTCGGCGACGGCGATGGTGATCGACGATACGTCGGAATTGCCCAGCAGCCGGGTTTGCAGCGTGCGCATCGGGATCAGCACCACCGAGTCCTGGTCCATCCCGAAACTGCCCGCCCCCTTTTCGGCCAGCACGCCGATCACTTTGCACGACAGCGTGCCAAGCCGGATCCGCGTGCCGAGTGGATCGGCGCCGGCGAAGAGGTCGTCGAGCACGGTGGTCCCCAGCAGGCAGACCGCCTGCGCGCCGTGTTCCTCCGAAGCGGTGAAGCCGCGCCCGGTGACGATTTCCCAATCGGTCGCGTCGAGGTAACGGCTGTCGGTGCCGACCGCCTGGGTCGAGATCGTTTCGCTGCCAAAAATCGCCGTCACCATCTGGGTGCCGTAGGGCGCGGCGGTGGCGACCGAGGGCAGCTCGGCCTCGAGCGCGTCGACATCGGCAAGGGTGAAATCGCGCGCCGACCCGCCGCGCCCCGGCCCCATCCCCGGCGCGCCGGAGCGCAGCGTGAGGATCGACGTGCCGAGGCTCTGCACATCCGAGGTGACCTGCGCGGTCGAGCCCTGGCCGAGCGTGACCAGCGCGATTACGGCCGCCACGCCGATCACCACGCCCAGAACGGTGAGCACCGAGCGCAGCGCGTTGCGCAGGATCGCCTGAAGCGCGAGTTGGAAGGTTTCCCAGATCATGAGGGCGCCCTTTCGAGTTCGGCCTGCTGGGCGCCGGTGGGGGCGCCGTCGGAGGTGATCTTGCCATCCACCAGCCAGACGTGGCGCGGCGCATACTTGGCCATGTCGTCTTCATGCGTGACCATGACGATGGTCAGCCCCTGGCCGTTGAGCTCGGCCAGCACCTTCATGATTTCGTGGCTGCGGGTCTGGTCGAGGTTGCCGGTGGGTTCGTCGGCGAGAATCACCTCCGGGTCGCCCACCAGGGCGCGGGCGATCGCCACGCGCTGCTGCTGGCCGCCCGACAGCTCCGACGGGTCATGGCGTTCGCGCCCCTCAAGGCCGACGCGGGCCAGCGCCTCGCGCGCCCGCGCCCGGCGCTCGTCGCGCGCCAGGCCCTTGTAGATCAGCGGCAGTTCGACGTTTTCCAGCGCCGAGGTGCGCGCCAGCAGGTTGAAGCCCTGAAACACGAAGCCGAGAAAGTTGCGCCGGATCAGCGCGCGCTGGTCGCGGGTCAGCCCGGCCACGTCGACGCCGTCAAACAGGTACTGCCCCGACGAGGGCCGGTCGAGGCAGCCGAGGATGTTCATCGCCGTCGATTTGCCCGAGCCGGACGGCCCCATGATGGCGACGAATTCACCGCGCTCGATGGTCAGGCTCATGCCCGCGAGCGCCGTCACCCGGGCCTCGCCCATGCCGTAGCTTCGGGTGATATCGCGCAGTTGGATCAGCGGGGCGGCGGGGTTGGTCATGTCTTCACCCACCGGTCAGTCGGGCGGTAATCGCCAGGTCGCCGGCCTGGAGCGCGTCGGAGTGCACCACCGTGCGGCTGCCGTCGCTCTCGCCGGTCATGACCGCCACGCGGATGGGCGTGCCATCGCGCAGCACCCAGATGCTCAGGCCATCCGCCCGCCCACCGGTGCCGTTGTCCGAGCCGGGGCGACGCGGCATCAGCATGCCGAGCAGGCCGGCGTTGTTGCCGTCTTCGCCATCGTCCTGCGCGGCTGCGTCGGCGGCGCTGGCCGCCACGGGATGCACGTAGCGCAGCGCGGCGTTGGCCACTGTCAGCACGTCCGTGGCTTCTGCCACCACGATGTCGGCCACTGCGGTCATCCCCGGCCGCAGGTGCAGCTCGGGGTTTTCGACCGAAAGGATCGCCTTGTAGGTCACCAGCCCGTCGGTTTCCTGCGAGGCGTAACGCACCTGCGTCACCACCGCCTCGAAACTCTCGCCGTCATAGGCCTCGACGGTGAACGTGGCCCGGTCGCCGGCCGAGACCTGGCCGATGTCGGCCTCTGCGATGTCGGCCTGCAACTCCATCTGCGCGAGGTCTTCGGCGATGGTGAACAGGGTTGGCGCCGACAGCGAGGCGGCGACGATCTGGCCCGGCTCGGCCGCCACGTCGAGCACCACGCCGGCGATCGGGCTGACGATCTCGGTCTTGTCGCGCTGGGTCATCTCGGCCTCGTAATTGGCGTGGCTGAGATCAACGTTGGCCGCGGCCACCCGCTGCGCCGCATCGGCTCGCTCCAGTGCGGCGTGGGTGGCATCCAGCGCCGATTGGGTGACAACGCCGCGTTCCTGCAGGCTCTGGCTGGTGGCGTAGGTCTCGCGCGCTTCCTCGTAGGTGGCCTTGGCCGAGGCAAGCTGCGCCAGGGCAGCAGCATGGCTGGCGCGCAGCACGGCGAGCTGGGCGTCGATCTGGGTGGTGTCGAGCCGGGCCAGCACCTGCCCCTTTTCAACCATGCCGTTGAAATCGACGGTCACGTCGGTGAGCGTGCCCGACAGCTCGGACGAGATCTCGACCAGCGTGAGCGGTTCGATCGTGCCGGTGGCGGTGATGGTCACGGAAAGGTCGCCCTGTGTGACGGCATCGGTGCGGTAGCTGACCTTGGCGCTGTCGGTCGCGCTGCCGGATTGCCAATACCACCCGCCTAGGGCGATCGCGGCCACAACCCCGAGCCAGGTGATCCATTTGCCCCACCTGCGCTTGCGGCCGCTGCCGGCCAGCGTGGCTTCAATCTCGGAACGGCGGTCGGTCATGGAAATACCCTTCTCACGCAATATTGCACCACACGTGTTCATGTATAACGCAAGCGTGGCCGGCATTCCGTCGCTGCCCGGAGCGTTGACGTAGCGTCACCGCAGGTGCCTGTTGGTCGCGGCCTGACCAGTCGTTCCGGCCCCGCCTGCTTGACTCCCTGACTCCGTCCGACCATATCGCGGGGACCGGACACACAGAGGCGGGGCAGCACCATGGCCGAGAAGAACGACGGCATCATCGAGACCATCAAAACGATCTTCTGGGCGCTGCTGATCGCGGGCGTGTTTCGCTCGGTGTTCTTCCAGCCGTTCTTCATCCCCACCGGGTCGATGAAAGACACGCTGCTGATCGGCGACTTCGTGTTCGTCAACAAGATGGCCTATGGCTATTCCAAGTATTCCTGCCCGTTCGCGGCCTGCCCGATCCCCGGCCGCATTCTCGCCAGCGAGCCCGAGCGCGGCGACATCGTCGTGTTTCGCCACCCGACGCTCGAATCCGACTACGTCAAGCGCGTGATCGGCCTGCCGGGCGACCGGATCCAGGTGAAGGGCGGCATCCTCTACATCAACGGCGAGGCCGCGCCGCAGGCGCCCGCCGGCACCTTTGAGGAGGTGTTCGAGCGCCAGGGCAGCTTCGGCACGGTGCCGAAATGTGCCAACGGCTCCGTCGGCGAGGGCGCGATCTGCGAGAAAGACCGCGCCACCGAGACCCTGCCGAACGGCGTGAGCCATGACGTGCTCAACGTCGAAAACTACCCCGGTATGCCTGACAACACTGACGTGTATACCGTGCCCGAGGGCCATTTCTTCTTCATGGGCGACAACCGCGACAACTCGACCGACAGCCGGTTCGACCAGCGCGCGGGCGGTGTCGGCATGGTGCCGTTCGACCGCCTGCTTGGCCGGGTCGACCGGGTGATGTTCTCGTCCGCCGGCAAACGGCTGGTCTATTTCTGGACCTGGCGCTCGGATCGGTTCTTCAAGAAGGTCGAATGAAGCTGTCAGCCGAACTCACAGCCTTCGCGGACCGGATCGGGCATGCGTTCAAGCGCCCCGAGCTGCTGATCCGCGCCCTTACGCACGGCTCTTTCGCCAGCGAAACGCGGCCCGACAACCAGCGGCTCGAATTCCTTGGCGACCGGGTGCTCGGGCTGGTTATGGCCGAGGCGCTGCTGGCGAGCGACAAGGCGGCCAGCGAAGGCCTGCTCGCGCCGCGCTTTAATGCCCTCGTGCGCAAGGAAACCTGCGCCGATGTGGCGCGCGAGATCGACCTCGGCGCAGTGCTGAAGCTCGGCCGTTCCGAGATGATGTCGGGCGGGCGGCGCAAGCAGGCGCTGCTTGGCGACGCGATGGAAGCGGTGATAGCCGCGGTCTATCTCGATGGCGGCTTCGAGCCGGCGCGCGGGATGATCTTGCGGCTTTGGGGCAAGCGGATCGAGACGGTCGAGTCCGATGCGCGCGACGCCAAGACCAGTTTGCAGGAATGGGCACAGGCGCGCGGCATGCAGCCGCCGGCCTATGTCGAGACCGGCCGGGAGGGCCCCGACCACGCGCCAGTGTTCACGATCGAGGCGCGGCTGGACAATGGGGCATCCGAGACCGCGAAAGCCGCCTCGAAACGCGCCGCAGAACAGGCCGCCGCGAAGGCCTTGCTCGCGCGGCTGGAAGGCTGAGACATGGACCCGAGTGAAATCGCCGCCCTGAAGCTGCTGTCGGGGCTTCTGGCCGAGTCGCACCAGCCGTGGTGGCTGATCGGCCCGGTGGCGGTGGCGTTGCATGGGGGCGAGGCGGGCCAGTTCTCGCGCTTCGAGGTCGTCGTATCGCCCGGCGATGCGCGCCGGCTGGCCGAAGAGCGTGGCCTCACGCTCGTGCCCGGCCCAGCCACGCCGCTCAAACGCGCCCGCAAATCGCTGACCCTGCCGATCGGCGGGCTGGACGCCCGATTGATGGTCGGGGCCGAGCAACATGTCGCCGGGCGCTGGGTTGCGGTGCAGCCGAAAAGCCGGGTGGCGTTTGATCTTGGGGACGGGCGGCAGATCTTCACCCCTGACCGCGACGAGCTGATCTCGATCCTGAAACAAACTGGCCGTGGGCGCGATCTTGCCCGCGCCGTCAGCCTTGAGGGAGCGCCATGACCTCTTCGACCCCGGTGCAGAAGTTCGACATCACCGCCGACGAGATCGACGCGCTGGTCGCCGTGTTCTATGAGCGGATCCGGGCGCACCCGACGCTGGGGCCGGTGTTTGCCCGCGCGATTGCCCCCGAGGACGGGCCGCAATGGCGCGACCACGAAGCCAAGATCGCCGGGTTCTGGCGCAATGCCGTGGGCATGGAGCGGAGCTACGATGGTAACCCGATGCGGGTGCATCTGGCCAATGAAGAGGTGATGCCGGGCATGTTCAGTGTCTGGCTCGCGCTGTTCCGCAGTACGGCGGAAGAGGTGCTGGAGCCCGCGAAGGCCGCCGCTATGGCCGCCTTGGCCGACAGGATCGGCGAGAGCATGCGCTATGGCGTCACTCAGCGCGGCCAGGTCAAGGGCGCGCCGCCAAACCTGCGCTGAGCCGGCCACACGCAGCGCCCTTGCGCTATTTCGCACATGCAGCATAATTGCCGGGTATTTCCGAAAGCCCGTCAAACGCATGAAGCACCCCCGGATTCATATCACCGGCGCCGCCTGTTCGGGGGCGACCACGCTCGGGCTGGCCCTGGGCGCGGCGCTGGGCATCCGGCATCTCGACACCGACGAGTTCTTCTGGCGGCCCACCGATCCGCCCTACACCGACCGGCGCCCGGCGGCCGAGCGGCTGGCGCTGATGCGCGCGGCGATGGGCACGCGGGGCTGGGTGATCTCCGGCTCGCTCGATGGCTGGGGCGATCCGCTCTTGGAGGGGGTCGACCTGATCGTGTTTCTCACCGCCTCCACGGCGGTGCGGCTGGCCCGGCTGAAGGCGCGCGAAAAGCGCCGCTTCGGCGCGCGGATCGCGCCGGGGGGCGACATGGAGCACCTGCACGCGAGCTTTCTGGTCTGGGCCGCGCAATATGACGATACTGGCTTCACTGGCCGGTCGCGCCTGCGCCACGAAAGCTGGCTGGCCGAGCAGGCCGCGCCGGTGCTCCGCCTCGGCGCGACCCGCCCGGTCGAGGAGCTGACCGCCGAGGTGCTGGCCCGCCTCGCGGAAATGGGCTATGGGGCCGGGTGATAGGCAAGGATGTTCAGAACATGACCACACGCGCGGGCTTCGTAGCCCTGATCGGCGAGCCCAATGCGGGCAAATCGACCCTCACCAACACGCTGGTGGGGGCGAAGGTCTCGATCGTCACCCACAAGGTGCAGACAACGCGCACGCGCATTCGCGGCGTGGCGCTCGAGGGCGAGAGCCAGATCGTGCTGGTCGATACGCCCGGCCTGTTCCGCCCGCGCCGCCGGCTCGACCGGGCGATGGTGGCGGCGGCCTGGGCCGGTGTATCGGATGCCGATGTTGTGGTGCTGATGATCGAGGCGCATCGCGGCGTGACCGAGGGGGTGCAACGCATCCTCGACGGGCTTTCCGAGCTGCCCAAGGGCCGCATCGTCGCGCTGGCGATCAACAAGATCGACAAGGTGCAGGCGGAAGTGCTGCTGGCGCTGACCAAGGATATGAACGATCGCTACCCCTTCGCCGAGACTTTCATGATCTCGGCCGAGAAGGGGCATGGCGTAGGCACACTGCGCGGCTGGCTCGCCGCGCATATGCCGGAAGGGCCCTGGCTCTACCCCGAGGACCAGATCGCCGATGTGCCACTCTACATGATCGCTGCCGAGATCACCCGCGAAAAGCTCACCCTCCGGCTGCACCAGGAGCTGCCCTACCAGCTCACCGTCGAGACCGAGAACTGGGAAGACCGCAAGGATGGCTCGGTGCGGATCGACCAGCTGATCTACGTCGCGCGCGATGGCCACAAGGGGATCATCCTCGGCAAGAAGGGCGAGACGATCAAGGCGGTCAGCCAGGCGGCGCGCGCCGATCTGGAAGAGTTTCTCGACCGCAAGGTGCACCTGTTCTTGCAGGTGAAGGTGCGGCCGAACTGGCTGGAAGACGCCGAGCGCTATTCCGAGATGGGGCTTGTTTTCAAGGACGGCAACACGTGAGCCGGCTGGCCGCCGGCATCTGGGTCGGGGCCTACCTCGCCCGGCTGCAGGCGGCGGGCATCCCGGTCTACGTGGTGGCGCGCGGCGATGAAACGGCGGGCGCGGTGCTGGTGAAGCTTGCGACGATGGATGGCAACGCTGTGGCCTTTCACCGGGTGGTGGATCTGATGAGCGGCACCCGCCGCTGGGATGTGCTGGCCGAAGGGCCGGAGCCGGAGGTGGACGCCACAATTGCCCGCCAGCGCGGCTTCGATCCCGACCTCTGGGTGATCGAGGTGGAAGACGCGCGCGGGCGCCATCTGCTTGGCGAGCCGGGGCTGGACGCATGACCGCCCGCGGCGGATAGTGCCGCCATGGACTGGCGCGACGAGGGCACGCTGCTGAGCGTGCGACGGCATGGCGAAACCTCGGCGATCATCGAGGTGTTTACCGCGGCCCACGGACGGCACGCGGGCGTAGTGCGCGGTGGCACCAGCCGCAAGATCGCGCCGATCCTCCAGCCCGGCGCGCAGCTCGACCTGGCCTGGCGCGCCCGGCTTGAGGAGCATATCGGCGCTTTCACCGTGGAACCGCTGAAAAGCCGGGCGGCGGCGGTGATGGATGACCGCGCGGCGCTGGCGGGGGTGAACGCGATGACGGCGCTGCTCTCCTTTGCCCTGCCCGAGCGCGAGCCGCATCCGAGGCTCTACGCCCGCTCGGTGGCGATGTTCGATCTGCTCGGCCACACCTCGGCCTGGCCGGTGGCCTACCTGCAATGGGAACTGGCGCTGCTGGAAGAGCTGGGCTTCGGGCTCGATCTCTCGGTCTGCGCTGCCACCGGGGCGGTGGAGGACCTCGTCTATGTCTCGCCCAAATCGGGCCGGGCGGTGAGCGCCGAAGGGGCGGGGGAATGGGCCGACCGGCTTCTGCCCTTGCCGCCGGAACTGCTCGGCGTGGTGACGGAGGATCTTGCCGGGGTGGCCGAAGGGCTGCGCACCACCGGGTATTTCCTTGAAACCGGACTGGCGCATTCGCTGCGCGACCGCCCGCTGCCCGAAGCGCGCGCCCGGCTGGTCGACCGGTTGAGCCGCCGTCACGCCTCCTGAAGCGCGAGCAGGGCGGCGGTAAGTGTGGAGAGCGCGCCGTCGTTCTGCGCCGGGGTGCCGGGCAACGCCTGCATGCCAAGATGCGCGCCGTAGAGCAGGCGGGCGAAATCGGGGTTGGTGAGGCCGAGCGATTTGAGCACCGAGCTTGTGTAGGCGAGCCGGGCGGCATCGACCTCCGCCACAGCATTCGCAGCTGTATGGTCGGAGCGCGCCCAGGCCCGGATCGCGGGTTCGGCCGCCGCGCCGCCATGGGCGTCATCTTCGGGCGTGGTGATCTTGGCGAGGCGGTGAAGCCGTTCGGTGGGCGTGGCAACGGCGTCTGCGGCCTGTGTGAGCGCGGCCACCGCGGCCTGTTCCCAATGCCCGACGAGGCGCGCGCGGAACTCGGCCACATCCTTAAAGTGCCAGTAAAAACTGCCCTTCGTAGTGCCGAGGGCCCGGGCCAGCGGCTCAGCCTTCAGCGCCTCCGGCCCGGTCTCGACGAGTGCCGCGAACCCGGCGCGCAGCCAGTGATCGGCAGTGAGGCGGGGTTGGGGTCGGGTCATGGCGGGCTCCATACGCTGACGTAGCTATACGGTAACGTATGGAGCCCGTGCCGGCAAGCCTACTTCCCGCGCTCCTTTTTGACCTTTTTTACCATTTTTCCAAAGCTGCGGGCATGCGCATGGGCCTGGGCGATCGAGCGCGTGTTAAATGCGTCTTCGCGCTTGAGCTTCTGCCAGCGAGCCAGCCGGACCGGGTCGAGCTGACCTGCGTCGATCGCCGCGCGCACCGCGCAGTTTGGCTCGGTCTCGTGGGCACAGTCGGAAAACCGGCATTGCGTGGCCAGCTCGGCGATATCGTCAAATACCGTGTCGATCCCGGCTTCGACGCCGGCGAGCTTGAGCTCGCGCATCCCCGGCGTGTCGATCAGCCAACCGCCCGCCGCCATCGGGTGAAACTCGCGCGAGGTGGTGGTGTGGCGCCCCTTGGCATCGGATTCGCGGATCCCGCGCGTGGCGATGGCCTCGCCGGTCAGCGATGTGGCAAGGGTGGATTTGCCCACGCCCGACGACCCCAGCAGCGCCACCGTCTGGCCCGGCCCGCACCAGTCGGCAAGCGCCTTGGCCGCCGCCGGATCGCGCGCGTCGAGGGTGACCACGGGCACGTCGGGGGCAATCGCGCGCAGGGCGTCGAAATAGGGGGCGGGATCGTCGCAAAGATCGGCCTTTGTGAGCATGAACACGGGCGCGACCCCACCCTCATAGGCCAGCGCCAGGTAGCGCTCCAGCCGGGCCGGGTTGAAATCGGCGTTCATCGAGGTGGTGATGAACAACGTGTCGACATTGGCGGCGATCAGCTGGTCGCGCGCGTCCTCACCGGCGGCGCGGCGATGCAGCAGGCTCTTGCGGTCAAGCACCCGCACCACAAGGGCCAGCTCGGGGTCGACCAGCAGCCAGTCGCCGACCGCGACCTCGCCGGTGGTCAGGCCTTGGGGCAGGCGCAGGCGGATGGTGCCGGTCTCGGTCAGCGCGTCGAGCCGGTCGCGGTGAACGGCCGACACGCGCGCCGGAGGCAGCACGCCGATTTCGTCGATGTCGAGCTGGCGCAGGAAGTCGGCGGACCAGCCAAGGGATTTCAGATCATGGGATTGGGTCAAAGCTTCACCCTCGTGTGAACCACGGAAATGCACCGCTGCGGTGCGGGCTGGTGGGGCGCTGGCGCAGGGCCGTGCCCCGGTGATTCAGGCGACAAGCATCAAAGCTCCGGTTTGGTCCGAGCGGCAGGATAGCACGCTTCGCGACGACAGGGGAGGGGTGGCGCGGGGGCAGTGTTGACAGACCGGCACGCACGCCTAGCATCGCCATCCTTGAATCCCGGAGACCCCGCATGACCGTCCTTGCCTTCGCCATTCTTGCCGTATTTGCCGTCGTCGCCCTGCTTCACCTGCTCTGGGCGCTGCGCATCTGGTGGCCGATCGATGACGAAGCGGCGCTGGCGCGCGCCGTCGTCGGCACCAAGGGGATCAGCCGGATGCCTGGCCGCGCGATCACCTTCGCTGTCGTCGCTGTCGTTGGCCTCGGCATGATCTGGGTGCTGCTGCTCGCCGGCCTGATCGCCCTGCCGCTGCCCGGCTGGCTGGTCACGCTCGGCGGGGCTGCGATGGCGGCGATCCTGCTGGCGCGCGGCTTGGGCAGCTACGCCGCTTCCCGCATCGGCTGGCAACGCGACATGCCGTTCGACCGGCTCTGGTTTTCGCCGCTGATCACGGCGCTTGGCCTGGGTGTAGCGCTACTGACCTTCGCCTGACTCCGCCGCTGCCTCAGCCCAGCAACCGGCGCGCGATCACCTGCGCCTGGATCTCGGCGGCGCCTTCGAAGATGTTGAGGATGCGCGCGTCGCACAGGATGCGGCTGATCTGGTATTCCAGCGCGAAGCCGTTGCCGCCGTGGATCTGCAGCGCATTGTCTGCGCTGGCCCAGGCGACGCGCGCGCCAAGCAGCTTGGCCATGCCGGCCTCAAGATCGCAGCGCTGGTCGTGGTCCTTTTCCCAGGCCGCGAAATAGGTGAGCTGGCGCGCCACCATGATCTCGACCGCCATCATCGCCAACTTGCCCGCCACGCGCGGGAAAGCGATCAGCGATTTGCCGAACTGCTTGCGGTCCTCGGCGTATTGCATGCCCACCTCCAGCGCGTTCTGCGCCACGCCAATGGCGCGGGCGGCGGTCTGGATGCGGGCCGCCTCGAAGGTTTTCATCAGCTGCTTGAAGCCCTGGTTTTCGACCCCGCCAAGCAGGTTCTCGGCGGACACCTTGAAACCGTCGAAGGCCAGCTCGTATTCCTTCATGCCGCGATAGCCCAACACCTCGATCTCGCCGCCGGTCATGCCGTCGGTGGGGAAGTCATTGCCCTCGGTGCCCGGCGCCTTCTCGGCGATGAACATCGACAGGCCCTTGTGGTCCTTAGTGTCGGGATCGGTGCGGGCGAGCAGCGTCATCACGCTGGCGCGCGCGGCGTGGGTGATCCAGGTCTTGTTGCCGGTGACGATGTAGTCATCCCCCTCGCGCACGGCGCGGGTGCGCAAGCTGCCGAGGTCCGAGCCGGTGTTGGGCTCGGTAAACACGGCCGTCGGCAGCACCTCGCCGGCGCTGATCTTCGGCAGCCAGTGCTCTTTCTGCGCCTCGGTGCCGCCGGCGAGGATCAGCTCGGCGGCAATCTCGGAGCGGGTGCCGAGACTGCCCACACCGATGTAGCCGCGCGACAGCTCTTCCGAGACCACCACCATCGAGGCTTTCGACATGCCAAGCCCGCCGAACTCTTCGGGGATGGTCAGGCCAAACACGCCCATCTCGGCCAGCTCCTCGAGGATCTCCATCGGGATCAGCTCGTCTTTCAGGTGCCACGCGTGCGCATGCGGCACCACGCGGTCGTCGGCGTAGCGGCGGAACTGCTCGCGGATCATCTCCAGCTCGTCGTCGAGCCCGGTGGCGCCGAAGGTGGCGTGGCCGGCGTTCTCGCGCATCAGCGCGACGAGGCGGGCGCGGGCGGCGGGGGTGTTGCCCTTCGTCGCCAGCGTCATCACCGCCTGGGCCGCGAACGGCGCCATGTCTTCCGGCTCCAGATACATCTCGGCCGGCTTGGCGATCTCGTTCTGGCTCATCGGAATGCCGCCCGACATCTGCCAGAGGTATTCGCCAAACGCGATCTGGTGAATGAGCTGCTCCATCTCGCCGAACCTGCCCGCGCCGTCGAGCGCCTTGGCCCATTTCTGCATCTGCCTGAGCGCCTCGACATAGGTGGCGAGCCAGGCCAGCGCATGCGCCGCCGCCTGGTGCTGTTCGAGCCTTGCGCCAGACACTTTGCCGTCGTCCGTGACGGCGGCCCGCACCCGCGCCGTAGCATTGGCGAGCACCTCTTCGGCGGGGGCCACGGCGGCCCCGGCGAGGGCGAGAAGATCGTCGAGAATCGGCTGGGTCATGGTGGCGTCCTCGGGCATGGAAAGCTCCCTGAAATGGTCGCGTCCGTGATAGGTATTTTGCAGTTGCAGCGCAATAATAATTCGCACTCGCAGAAAGAATGGAACGAATGTGACCGGCCGGATGATCGCCGCCCGACCAATTTGCGCCCAGCCGGCTGCTCGGTCCCGAATAAAAAACGCCCCGGCCTTGCGACCGGGGCGTTGAGAATTCGGGTTGGCGCGGACTCAGCCGAGCATGATCGCGCGCACGTCGTCGTCGACGAACGGCTCGTATTGCTTGAAGTTCTCGGCGAACATCGCCACCAGCTTGGCGGCCTGCGCGTCGTATTCGTCGTGGCGGTTCCAGGTACGGCGCGGATCGAGCAGCACTTCCGGCACGTCGTGCACGTGCAGCGGCACCTCGAAACCGAAATTCTCGTCCTTGCGGAACTGCGCGTCATGCAGCGAGCCGTCGAGCGCACCGGCGAGCAGGCGGCGGGTTTCCTTGATCGGCATCCGGCTGCCTTCGCCGTAGGGGCCGCCGGTCCAGCCGGTGTTGACCAGCCAGCAGGTGGCGCCGTGCTTGGCGATCTTGTCGCGCAGAAGGTGGCCATACACCTCGGGACGGCGCGGCATGAAGGGGGCGCCGAAGCAGGTCGAAAAGGTTGGCTCGGGGTGGACCACGCCGCGCTCGGTGCCGGCTACCTTGGCGGTGAAGCCGGACAGGAAGTGATACATCGCCTGCGCCGGGGTGAGCCGGGCGATCGGCGGCAGCACCCCGAAGGCGTCGGAAGTGAGCATGATGATGTTTTTGGGATGCCCCCCCAGCGAGGTCTCGGAGGCGTTCGAGATGTAGTGCAGCGGGTAGGCGCAGCGCATGTTGGGGGTCAGGCTGTCGTCTTCGAAGTCGAGCGCCAGCGTGTCCTCGTCCCAGACCATGTTCTCGATCACGGTGCCATTCATCGAGGTGGTGGCGTAGATCTCGGGCTCGGCGATTGGCGACAGGCTGATCGTCTTGGCGTAGCAGCCGCCCTCGAAGTTGAACGTGCCCTTGTCCGACCAGCCATGTTCGTCGTCGCCGATCAGCACCCGGCTCGGGTCGGCCGAAAGGGTGGTTTTTCCGGTGCCGGACAAGCCGAAGAACACAGCCGTGTCGACCGGGTTGCCGGGCGCGTGGTTGGCCGAGCAATGCATCGCCATCACGTCCTTTCCGGGCAGGATGTAGTTGAGCAGGGTGAACACCGATTTCTTGTTCTCGCCGGCATATTCGGTGCCGCCGATCAGGATCAGCTTCTGGGCGAAATTCAGCGCGATCACCGTCTCGGTGCGGCAGCCATGGCGCTTCGGATCGGCCTTGAACGAGGGCACGTTGATGATGGTGTATTCCGGCACGAAGCTGTCGAGCTCTTCGCGGTCGGGGCGGCGCAGCATGTGGCGCATGAACAGCCCGTGCCAGGCCATCTCGGTCACCATCCGCACGTCGAGCCGGTGCGCCGGATCGGCGCCGCCGAAGAGATCCTCGACAAAGAAATCGCGGCCCTGCATATGGGCCAGCATGTCGTGATGCAGCCGCTCGAAGGCTTCCGGATCCATCGGCTTGTTGTTTTCCCACCAGACCGTGTCTTCCACGTCAGGTGTGCGCACAACGAATTTGTCGTTCGGCGAGCGGCCGGTGTGGGTGCCCGTGGCGACCAGCATCGTGCCACCCTTGCCGATATGGCCCTCGCCGCGCTTCACGGCGTGCTCCATGAGCTGCGGTTCGATCAGGTTGTAGTAGACGTCGCCAAGGCCGGTGATGCCCTGATCTTCCAAACGCTGCGCCGGGTTCACCCGTCCTGTGCTCATCTGATGCTCCTGTTGCCGGCGCGGGGCCGGTCGTTGTGCCAGTTCCGATGGGGCGCGAGGGGCCAACCCCGCAATGCCGCAGCTGCAATGCTGCCCTGCCGCATAGCTCGCTATAGCACGGCATTTTCCGCTGAGAACAGTCGCGTTTGTGCAGTTTGCGCTAGCAGGCACCCTGTTTGCGCAATCATCTTGCGCGCGGTGCACAGGAATTTAGCAGTATTTTTGCGATTTGTGGTGCGTAATTGACTCACTCCGGCCGCCGATTCGCCCTTGGATATTGATCTGGCGCGAGAAAGTGGATTCAATGGGCGGAAAACAGGCAGAAAAAACGAGCAGCAGAGGATCACCCCCATGTCGAGGATTGCTTTGGTCGATGACGACAGGAACATCCTGACGTCCGTATCGATGACGCTCGAAGCCGAGGGCTTCGAGGTTGAAACCTACAATGATGGCCAGGCGGCGCTGGACGCTTTCAACAAGCGCCTGCCCGACATGGCCGTGTTCGATATCAAGATGCCGCGGATGGACGGGATGGACCTGCTCCAGCGCGTGCGCCAGAAAACCAACATGCCGGTGATCTTCCTCACCTCGAAAGACGACGAGATCGACGAGGTGCTGGGCCTGCGCATGGGCGCCGACGACTATGTGAAAAAGCCGTTCAGCCAGCGCCTGCTGGTCGAACGCATCCGCGCGCTGTTGCGCCGCCAGGAGGCGCTCGAGGGCGTGGTGATGCCCGACACCGAAGAAAACAAGGTGATGCAGCGCGGTCAGCTCACCATGGACCCGCTGCGCCACGCGGTCACCTGGAAGGGGCGCGACGTGTCGCTCACCGTCACCGAATTCCTGCTGTTGCAGGCCCTGGCGCAGCGCCCCGGCTTCGTGAAAAGCCGCGATCAGCTGATGGACGTGGCCTATGACGACCAGGTGTATGTCGATGACCGCACCATCGACAGCCACATCAAGCGGCTGCGCAAAAAGATGCGGATGGTCGACGACGAGTTCTCGGCGATCGAAACGCTGTATGGTATCGGCTATCGTTACAACGAAGAATAGCGCCCGCCGGAACGGACGGGCGATACACGGCACGGCGGAGTGACATTGGTGCGCGATACGAAGGGCACGGTAGGCAACACCGAGGTGGTGCTGGGCGAAGACTGGGTCTCGCCCCAGTCCCATGTCGATGCCGAGTTGCGCGAAGGCCGCAAGCGGCGCGGGCTGCTGGCGGTCAACCGCTCGCCGCTCGCGCGCAAGATCATCACCTTCAATATCCTCGGCCTCGTCGTGCTCGTGGGTGGGGTGCTCTATCTCAACCCGTTCCGCGAAAGCCTGCTTTACCAGCGCGAACAGAGCCTGGTGATGTCGGCCGAACTGGTCGCCGATATCTTCGAGATTGAAGTGGCGCGCCCGCCATTGCCGATGGTCGTGCCAAATGCGGCGGCGCCCGCCGGCACGGACGCCCCGGCCCCGGTGGCGGGCGCGCTGACTGCCGAGCGCGTCGCCGAGATCCTGCCGATGGTGCATCTCCACGAAGGCGGCAACGTGCTTGTGTTCGATCGCGAAGGCGCGCTGCTGGGCTCCACCGAGGGGCTGCGCCCGCCCGCCGATATCGAAGTGATCGGTCTCGAGCGCGAACACGGCTCGACCATCATCACCGACGGACTCAGCCGGGCGTGGGATGCGATCTCGGGCCTGCTTGCCTCGGCCAAGGACCCGAGGCTGGTGCAATATGACAGCGTGCTCAGGGCGCGCGAATTTCTCGGCGACGCGCTGGCCGGCAAGACTCGCATCGTCTCGGCCACCGGCGCCTATGGCGAGAGCACCTATTTCATCACCTCCCCGATCCAGGTCAACGGCGAGGTCGTCGGCGCGATCGCGCTGGAAAGCTCCGGCGGGCTGGTGGAAAGCCTGGTGCGGGCCGAGCGCGAGCAGATCCTGCAGATGTTCCTGATCGCGATCCTGGTCTCGATCGGCCTGTCTTTGGTGCTGGCCTCGACCATCGCCAACCCGCTCGCCGACCTTGCCGCCGCTGCCGAGATCGGCCGCGACAAGAACGCGCGCAAGGTCAATCCTGGCAGGGTGCGCATCCCCGACCTCACCGGGCGACCTGACGAGATCGGCCGTCTGTCGAAAGCGCTGCGCGGCATGGTCGCGGCGCTCTACGACCGGATCGACGCCAACGAACAATTCGCCGCCGACGTGGCGCACGAGATCAAGAACCCGCTGGCCAGCTTGCGTTCCGCGATCGGCTCGCTGCGTTTCGTGAAAAAAGAAGAACAACGCGACAAGCTGCTCGACGTGGTCGAACACGACGTGCGCCGCCTCGACCGGCTGGTGAGCGATATTTCCAACGCCTCGCGGCTCGACAGCGAGCTGGTGAAGGAAGAGGAAGAGAGCTTCGATCTGCTCAAGATGCTGCGCAACCTCGCCGAGTACCTCGGCAACGAAGCGCACCAGCGCGGTGTCGATTTCATCACCGACCTGCCGGCCGAGCCGATCGTGATCAACGGGCTCGAGGCGCGGCTGGCGCAGGTGTTCGTGAACCTGATCTCCAACGCCACCAGCTTCTGTGAAGAGGGCGACGCGATCCGCGTCTGGGCGCGCCAGCGCGACAACCGCGTGCTGGTGGTGGTCGAGGATACCGGCCCCGGCATCCCCGAACAGGCGCTGACCAAGATCTTCAACCGATTCTACAGCCAGCGGCCCGAAAACCAGTTCGGCAACAACTCGGGGCTGGGCCTGGCGATCTCGAAGCAGATCGTCGAGGCGCATGGCGGCGTGATTTGGGCTGAAAACATCCGCCCCACCGACGCCGACATCACCTCCGATCCGCTCGGCGCGCGTTTCGTCGTGGGCCTGCCGGTGTGACCGCGCCGCCAACCCCGCCCAATGCCTTCCCCACACGCGAGATCCGCCACGCCAGTGCCGTCGCCATCGACGGGCGCGCGGTGCTGATCCAGGGGCCCTCGGGCAGCGGCAAGTCCGGCCTCGCGCTTGAGCTGATCGCGCACGGTGCGACGCTGATCGCCGACGACCTGGCGCGGCTGGTGCTGCGCGAGGGCTGGCCCTGGGTGCTGGCGCCCGAGCGGCTCGCGGGTGTGATCGAGGCGCGCGGGGTGGGGCTGGTGCGCACCGCCCACAGCCCCGGCGCGCCGCTGACGCTGGTGGTCGATCTGTCCGAGGCGGAAACCGAACGGCTGCCCGAGCCGAGCACCGACTGCGTGCTGGGTCACGATATTGCGCGGCTGCGAAGGGTTGACGCCTCCTATTTCCCCGGTGCCATAGTCGCCGTGGCAAAAGGCGGGATCTGGCAGGATGTCTGACGGCGACAAGGCAAAAACCGGCAAGGCCGCGGCGCGCAGCATGCAGCACGTGGTGCTGGTCACCGGCGCGTCCGGCGCCGGGCGCACGACGGCGATCCGCGCGCTCGAGGATTTCGGCTACGAGGTGATCGACAACCTGCCGCTGCGGCTCATCCCGCGGATGATGGCGGCCGGCCCGCACGACCATCCGCTGGCGCTGGGCATCGACGTGCGCACGCGCGGCTTCTCCGCCGCCGCCCTCGCCGAGACGGTCGATGCGCTGGTGGCCGATCCGGCACTCGACGTCGAGCTTCTGTTCCTCGACTGCCGTGCCGACGTGCTGTCGCAGCGCTATTCCGAAACCCGCCGCCGCCACCCGCTGTCGCCCGATGAAACGCCGATGCGCGGGATCGAGCGCGAGATCGAGCTGCTTGCCCCGCTGCGCGCCCGGGCCGACGTGCTGATCGACACTTCCGACCTCACGGTGCATGACCTCAAGGCCGAGATCCAGCGCTGGGTCGGCGTCGATGGCGACGAGGCGCTGTCGATCTCGGTGCAGAGTTTCTCATACAAACGCGGCGTGCCGCATGGCCTCGACCTTGTGTTCGACGTGCGCTTTTTACGAAATCCGCATTGGGAAAAGTCGCTGCGCCCGTTCACCGGGCGCGACGAGGCCGTGGCGGCCTATGTGAAGGCCGATCCGCGCTACCCGGAATTCGTCGAGCGGATCTGCGGGTTGGTCGAATTTCTGCTGCCGGCCTATGCCGAGGAAGGCAAGGCGCATCTGTCGATCGGCTTCGGCTGCACCGGCGGGCGGCACCGCTCGGTGGCGCTGGCCGAGACGGTGGCGAAGGGCCTTGCGGCTGACGGCTGGCGGGTGTCTATTCGTCATCGTGAACTCGAAGCCCCGGGGGCGCAGGCGGGACCGGCGGCAACCACCGGGAGGCAGTCCGTTTGATCGGGATCGTGATCGTCGCGCATGGCGGGCTGGCCGCCGAGTACCTCGCGGCCGTCGAGCATGTGGTCGGTCCAGTTGCCCAGGTCCGTGCCATTGCCATCGCCGCTGAATTCGACCGCGCGCGCAAGGCCGCCGAAATCTCCGATGCGGCGGATGCGGTCGATACCGGCGATGGAGTAATCGTGGTGGTCGACATGTTCGGCTCGTCGCCCTCGAACCTCTCGCTGCCAGCCTGCGCGCACGGCAACCGCAAGATCCTCTATGGTGCGAACCTGCCGATGCTGGTGAAACTCGCGAAATCCCGCCACATGGGGATCGACGAAGCGAGCACGGCTGCGATGGCGGCCGGGCGCAAGTATATTGATTGCATCGACGGAAAACCGACCCAGGAGCAACCGCATGGCTGAAACGGTGAACCGCCGTCTGAAAATCATCAATGACAAGGGTCTGCATGCGCGCGCCTCGGCGAAGTTCGTCGAGGTTGTCGAGGCCCATGATGCGCGCGCGCGCGTCACCAAGGACGGGATGGATACCGAAGGCGATTCCATCATGGGGCTGCTGATGCTCGGCGGCGCCTATGGCACGACGATCGAGGTCGAGACCCTGGGCAACGAGGCCGAGGCGCTGATGGCGGCGCTGGAGGTGCTCGTGGCCGACAGGTTTGGCGAAGAGTCCTGAGGTCGGGGCGATGAGCGCCGTTTCGCGCGAGGCCGGCGCGCCCTCGAAATACGACAAGCGCGCCCTCACCTATGCAAACAGTTTCGAGTCCGGCTTTCAGGCCGGCGCGATCCGCGTGATCGAATGGCTGACGGGCAAGATCTCGGTGATCCGCATGGTGCGCGATTTCGAGCGCCGGGGCGGGGCCGAAGGGCTGGCCTTCTGGGGCGCGGCGCTCAACGCGATGGGGATCGAGATCACCACGCCGCAGACCCAGTTCGCCAATATCCCGAAGGACGGGCCGGTGGTGGTGGTGGCCAACCACCCGCACGGGCTGGTCGACGGCATGGTCATGGCCGAGCTGATCGCCCGGGTGCGCCCGGATTTCCAGATCCTCACCCGCGAGGTGCTGACCGGGCTCGACGAGGTGGCCTCGTCGTTCCTGATCCCGGTGCCGTTCCCCCATGACAAGGACGCCCAGAAGAAGGGCACGCAGATGCGCGCGGCGGCAATGGACAAGCTCAAGGCGGGCGGGGTGATCTGCATCTTCCCCGCCGGCGTGGTGGCGACCTCCAGGACGGCGTTTGGCCCGGTGATCGAGGCGGAGTGGAACGTGTTTACGGCGCAGCTCATTCGCCGCTCGGGCGCGCGCGTGGTGCCGATCCGGTTTCGCGGCCAGAATTCGCGCTGGTATCACGTCGCCAACCGGCTGTCGGCGACGCTGAGGCAGGCGATGTTGCTGCACGAGGTCGTGCACGTCTGCCACCGCCCGCATGGCCCGGTGATTGGCACCCCGCTCACCGAAGCGCAGATGCGCCGTCTGCATTCGGACCCGCGCGGCTTTATCGCCTGGCTGAGAGATCACACGCTGGCGTTGGAAGACTAGGCCGGCCGAGTGCCTGCGGCGCGCAGGACCGGATCGAGGGGGGCGCTGCCCCCCTGTGACCCCCCGAGGTATTTTCACCAAGAAAAAGCAACGCCGCTGCCGGACAGGCTCAGCGCGTCGGCACCGGCTCGTCGCCGCGGTAGTCGTAGAAGCCCCGGCCGCTCTTGCGCCCCAGCCAGCCGGCTTCGACGTATTTCGTCAGCAGCGGGCAGGGGCGATACTTGGTATCGGCCAGCCCGTCGTGCAGTACGTTCATGATCGCAAGGCAGGTGTCGAGGCCGATGAAGTCGGCCAGCTCGAGCGGCCCCATCGGGTGATTGGCGCCCAGTTTCATCGACTCGTCGATGGATTTGACCGAGCCGACGCCCTCGTAGAGCGTGTAGACCGCCTCGTTGATCATCGGCATCAGGATGCGGTTGACGATGAAGGCGGGAAAATCTTCCGCCGGCGCGGCGGTCTTGCCGAGCCGTTCAACCACCTCGCGGCAGCTGTTGTAGGTGTCCTGGTCGGTGGCGATGCCCCGGATCAGCTCGACCAGCTGCATCACCGGCACCGGGTTCATGAAGTGGAACCCCATGAACTTTTCCGGCCGGTCGGTACGGCTGGCGAGCCGGGTGATCGAGATCGACGAGGTGTTGGAGGTGAGGATCGTCTCGGGTTTCAGGTGCGGCAACAGCGCCTCGAAGATCACCTGCTTCACGCTCTCGTTTTCCGTCGCCGCCTCGATCACCAGATCGGTCTGGCCGAGGTCGGACAGGGTGAGCGTGGTCGAGATCCGCGCCAGCGCCGCGTCGCGTTCGCCGGCCGAGATCTTCTCGCGCGAGACCTGCCGGTCGAGGTTGCGGGTGATCGTTTCGACCGCCTTGTCGAGCGCGGATTCGTTCACGTCGTTCAGCATCACCCGGTAGCCCGCGAGCGCCAACACGTGGGCAATCCCGTTGCCCATCTGCCCCGCGCCGACAACGCCTACCGTTTCAACCGTCATGACCCGCTCCCTGACTGCTTGGCGGACCATAGGCGGGGGGCTTGCCCCGGCGCAAGTGAAAGGCGCGTCACCCCCGCCTCCATCGGGACAATTCGAGACGCATTCGCACCTTAGCGATTTGGCAAATGTTTCGTGCGAATCTGATCCTCGGGTGAAAAGAAGGAGTGGGTGGAATGGCCTATCATGACCTGGGCGAAGGTGCCCTTGATTACGTCCCGTGCCGGTATGGAAAGTCGAAGCTCTTGTTTCGGGGGCCGAAACGCCGGTTTGACAGCGCCTATGTGGCGATGCTCGGCGGCACCGAGACCTATGGAAAATTCGTCGAACATCCCTACCCGGCGCTGACCGAGGAGCTGCTCGGTATGCCGGTGGTGAATTTCGGGCTGGTGAATGCCGGGGTCGACGTGTTTTCGCATGACGAAACAGTGATGCAGGCTTGCGCCAACGCGGCCGTGACGGTGATCCAGATCTCGGGTGCGCAGAACCTGTCAAACCGGTTCTACGCGGTGCACCCGCGCCGCAACGATCGCTTCCTGCGGGCGTCGAACCTGCTGAAGACGATCTACCGCGACGTGGATTTTACCGAGTTCAATTTCACGCGGCACCTGCTGACGACGCTGCGCGAGGACAACCCGGACAAGTTCGCCATGGTCGAGTCGGAGTTGAAGGAAGCCTGGGTCGCGCGGATGAAAACGCTGGTCTCGCGGATCAGCTCGCGGGTGGTGCTGCTGTGGCTGGCCGATCATGAGCCGGAAGACTGCCACACCAGCACCGATGACGGCTCCGACCCGCTGTTTGTCGACCGCGACATGTTGCAGGCGGTAGCGCCCTATGTCTCGGCGCTGGTCGAGGTGGTGGTCGAGGCCGAAGATGTGGCCGACGGGTTCCAGGGGTTGGTCTACAGCGACCTCGAAGAACCGGCCGCGCGCGGGTTGCTCGGGGTGACCGCGCATGAAAAGGCGGCGCGCGCGCTGCACCCGGTGTTGGAAGGGCTGATGTAGGCGCTGCAATCGGACCCGTGAAAATGCAGGAAGGCCCGCCGGGTATGGCGGGCCTTCTCGCGTTTTTCGCTGCGGCTCAGAGCTTGCCGGTCAGTGCCGGCACGGCCTCGAACAGATCGGCGACGAGGCCGAAATCGGCGACCTGGAAGATCGGCGCTTCCTCGTCCTTGTTGATCGCCACGATCACCTTGGAATCCTTCATCCCGGCGAGGTGCTGGATCGCCCCCGAGATGCCGACGGCGATGTAGAGGTCGGGCGCGACGACCTTGCCGGTCTGGCCAACCTGCAGATCGTTTTGTGCGAAGCCCGAATCGACCGCAGCGCGCGAGGCGCCCACGGCGGCGCCGAGCTTGTCGGCCAGCGCCTCGATCAGCGCGAAGCTTTCTTCCGAGCCCACACCGCGGCCACCCGAGACGATGATCTTGGCGGCGGTCAGCTCCGGCCGGTCGCTCTCGTCAACCTTGTCTTCGACATGCGCCGAAAGCCCCTTGTCGCCCGCGCTGGCGATCGCTTCGACGGGCGCGGAGCCACCGGCGCCGGCGGCTTCGAAGGTCGAGGTGCGCACGCTCACCACCTTGGTGGCGTCACGCGATTTCACCGTCTGGATCGCGTTGCCAGCGTAGATCGGGCGCTCGAACGTCTCGGCGTCGACCACGGCGGAGATATCGGAAATCACCATCACGTCGAGCAGCGCGGCGACGCGCGGCAGAATGTTTTTCGCGTCCGACGTGGCGGGCGCGACGATGTGGCTGTAGTCGGGCGCGAGCGAGACCACGAGGTCGGCGACCGGCTCGGCCAGCATGTTGGCATAGGCCGCGTCGTCAGCCACGAGCACCTTGGCCACGCCTTGCAGCGTGGCGGCGGTGTCACCGGCGGCTTTCGAGCCGCAAACCAGCACGGTCACGTCGCCCATCGCTTTCGCGGCGGTCACCGCCTTGGCGGTCGCGTCGAGGTGAAGGTCGTGCCCGGAAACTTCGGCAAGAAGAAGAACGGCCATCAGATTGCCCCCGCATCTTTGAGTTTTGCCACCAGCTCGTCGACCGAGCCAACGATTTCCCCGGCTTGGCGCACCGGCGGCTCGACGGTCTTCAGCACGTCGAGCCGGGGCGTGACGTCAACGCCGTAATCGGCCGGCGTCTTTTCGTCGATCGGCTTTTTCTTCGCCTTCATGATATTCGGCAAGCTCGCGTAGCGCGGCTCGTTGAGGCGCAGATCGGCGGTGATCACGGCCGGAAGGCCCACCTTGATGGTCTGCAAGCCGCCATCGACCTCGCGCGTGACCGTGGCGCTGTTGCCCTCGATCTCCAGTTCCGAGGCAAAGGTGGCCTGGCCCCAGCCGAGCAGCGCGGCCAGCATCTGGCCGGTCGCGTTCATGTCGTTGTCGATCGCCTGCTTGCCGAGGATCACGAGGCCGGGCTGCTCCGCGTCGACCACGGCCTTGAGGATCTTGGCCACCGCCAGCGGCTCGATGTCGGTGGTCACGTCCTCGGCGGCTTCAACGAGGATGCCCCGGTCGGCGCCCATCGCCAGGCCGTTGCGGATCGTCTCCTGCGCTTGGCGGACGCCGATTGACACCAGCACCACCTCGTCAGCCTTGCCGGCCTCCTTCAGGCGGATCGCCTCTTCGACGGCGATCTCGTCGAACGGGTTCATCGACATTTTTACGTTGGCAAGATCGACCCCGGAACCATCCGCCTTCACGCGGACCTTCACGTTGTAGTCGATCACGCGCTTCACAGGCACAAGCACCTTCATGGCTGCGTCTCTCCCTTGGTCTGCCCGGATGGGCGGTGAGTCTGGAAGGTTGTTTAGCGGCTGATACGGTCTTCGAACAATGGGAAAGCGACATAAAATTGCGCTGCGCCGCCGCGTTTTTTCAGCGCAGGTGCGGCGTTAGCGTTAGCATCACGGCCAGACGCGGGCCCTAACGGTTCGCCCCCGGCACCCAGAGCACGTCGGCGGTGCCGTTTTCGTTGGCCACGCGGGCGGCGACGAAGGCCCAGTCGGAGAGCCGGTTGAGATAGCGGATCGCCTCGGGGTTCACCGGCTCCAGCGCCGAAAGCTCCACCGCCAGCCGCTCGGCGCGGCGCGACACGGTGCGCACGAGGTGCAGATGCGCGGCAAGGGCCGAGCCGCCGGGCAGTACGAAAGAGCGCAGCGGTTCGAGATTGGCGTTCATCGCGTCGATCTCGCGCTCCAGCCGCTCGACCTGGCCCGCGATCATCCGAAGCGGCGGGTATTCCGCCTGGTCATCCTTGTCCATGTCGGGCTTTGACAGATCAGCGCCGAGGTCGAACAGATCGTTCTGGATCATCGCAAGCTGCGCACCCATGTCGCCGGTCGCATGCAGCCGGGCCAGACCCACCGTGGCGTTGGTCTCATCCACCGTGCCGTAGGCGGCGACCCGGGGCGAATGCTTGGCCACGCGCGACCCGTCGGACAGCGCGGTTTCGCCGGCGTCGCCGGTGCGGGTGTAGATCTTGTTGAGCACGACCATGTCAGCCTCCGCGTCGCAGGTAGACAAACAGCAGGATCAACGCGATCGCCACCGCCTGGGCGTAGATGCGCCAGCGCATGATGCGGTTGGCGTGCTTCTTGTTGAAGTCGCCGCCCTTGGCGAAGCCGCCGATGCCGGTGAGCAGGATCACCGCCACGGTGGCGACGGCGACGATGACGAGGATGAAAAGCGGGTCTTTTCCCATGGTGATCCCTCAAGCGCGTTTGGCCTTGGATAGCCGGTTTGCGCGGGGTTGGCGAGGGGGAGCGAGGCCCGCCCGTCGGGCGGACGCGCGCCTAGCTGCGGGCGATGAAGCGATCAAGCATCCGGGTGGAGAGCAGCCGCTTGGCGATGGCCGACACCTTGGTGGGCAGGGTGACGCGGTAGCGCGGGCGCGGGTTGCGCGCGGTCAGCGCCCGGGCGAGCACCTTGGTCACCGCCTCCGCAGGAAGCTGGAACGGGTCGCGCTTGCCGCTGTCGTCGTAGAGCCGGGGCAGCACCGTGGCCTCGTAGGCGGCGCGCCGGGGGCTGGCCTGCCAGTCGATCCAGCGCTCGAAATGCGGCTGCGATTTGGCCCGAATCATCGAGGTGACGGGGCCGGGCTGGATCAGGATGGTGTGAATGTTCGCCTCGGCCATCTCGATGCGCAGCACATCGGCCCAGCCTTCAAGTGCGAACTTGGTGGCGACGTAGGCGGCGCGCCACTTGAGATGGGTGAAGCCGAGCACCGAGGAATTGAGCACCACCCGCCCGTGCCCCTGCGCCCGCAGGATCGGCACGGTCTGGCGCACCAGCTCGTGGACGCCGAAAAAATTGGCCTCGAAGATCGCGCGCAGCGCCTCGGTGGGCAGGTCTTCGGCGGCGCCGGGCAGGCCGAACGCGCCGTTGGCGAAAATCGCGTCGAGCGTGCCGCCGGTGCGCGCGGTGGCCTCGGCGAGCGCGGCACGGATGCTCTCGGGGTCGGTATGGTCGAGCGGGAAGCTTTCCAGCCCCTCGGCCTCGAGCCGGGCGCAGTCTTCAGGCTTGCGGCAGGTGGCAAACACCCGCCAGCCGCGCGCTTTCATGCCGTGGGCGGCGTCGTAACCGATCCCGGACGAGCATCCGGTGATGAGCAGGGAAGGTTGGGACATACGCCGCCTATTGTGGATCGGGAGAGAGAAAATCGCCCGACATGTAACCGGTCTCGCCGGTCTCGACCCGAATCTGCCGCCAGCCCTCGCCGGCGTCGCCAAGATCCACCACCGCAGCACCGCGCGAGAGCGAGGTGATCGCCGCGAAGGTGGTCGACGGGCCGGAGCGGACATTCACCACGCGCCCGGACACGTAGAGCACCAAGTCGGGCTCGGGGTCCGGCGCGGCGGCAGGTTGCGGCGCGGGTTCGGGGGTGGCGGCGGGCGCCGGCGCCGGCTCGGGGGCCGGCTCGGCCACGGGCGCGGGGTCTGGCGCCTCGATCGCTTCGGCCACGGCGGCCGCAACCGGATCGGCGCTTTGCGGCGCAACGTCCGGGGCAGGGGCCTCGGGCACCGGGGCAGGCGCGGCGTCGGGCGTCACGGCAATCTCGGCCGGCGTGGGGGTGCGCCCCAGCCGGTTGCTCGGCAGCCCGTCGTCGCGGCCGAAATAAAACATCGCGAGCCAGATCAGCGCCGCGGTGATCAATATGAGCCGGATGATACCCATGCTTTCCCCTTACCGCGCCCCAGACTATCGCGCCAGACGTGCCTGTCCACGGGGAAAGGCTCGGCGGATGTCCCCGGTGCCGGTGCGCCCCAGCTGTGGCGGCCCGGACTCGCCTGCGCCGGCGTGGTGCGCGCGCGCTTGCGGGGGGCGAATCGGGCGGGTAGACAGCAGGTATGAGCGATCTGATCGACGATCCCGACAAGCCGCCGTTCGAGGTGGCCGAGCCGCTGCGCCGCGCGATCGGCGACCGCTACCTGACCTATGCGCTGTCGACGATCATGCACCGCGCGCTGCCCGATGCGCGCGATGGGCTGAAGCCGGTGCACCGGCGCATTCTCTACGCGATGCACCGCCTCAAGCTCGCGCCGGGCGGCAAGTTCCTGAAGTCGGCGAAGATCTCCGGCGACACGATGGGCGATTTTCACCCGCACGGCGATGCCGCGATCTACGACGCGATGGCGCGGCTGGCGCAGGATTTCAACGTGCGCTACCCGCTGGTCGACGGCCAGGGCAACTTCGGTAATATCGACGGCGACAATCCCGCCGCCTCCCGCTACACCGAGGCACGGATGACCTTCGTCGCCGAGGCCTTGCTGGAAGGGCTGGATGAGAACGCCGTCGATTTCCGGCCCAACTACGACGGCCGACTCGAGGAGCCTGTGGTTCTTCCGGCGTCATTCCCGCACCTGCTCGCCAATGGCTCGTCGGGGATCGCGGTGGGCATGGCCACCAACATCCCGCCGCACAATATCTCCGAGCTGGTCGAGGCCTGCCTGCACCTGATCAAGACGCCGGACGCGCGCGACGACACGCTGCTGAACTACATTCCCGGCCCGGATTTTCCCACTGGCGGGGTGATCGTCGAGCCGCGCGAGAATATTGCCCAGGCCTACCGCACCGGGCGCGGCGCGTTCCGCCTGCGCGCGCGCTGGGAGATTGAGGATCTGGGGCGCGGGCAATGGCAGGTGGTGGTAACCGAGATCCCCTACCAGGTGCAGAAATCCAAGCTGATCGAGCGGATCGCCGAGCTGATCCAGACCAAGAAGGTGCCGATTCTCGCCGATGTGCGCGACGAGAGCGCCGACGATATCCGCGTGGTGCTGGAACCGCGCTCGAAGAACGTCGATCCCGAGCTTCTGATGGGGATGATGTTTCGCAATTCCGACCTCGAAGTGCGCTTCAGCCTCAACATGAACGTGCTGATCGACGGGGTGACGCCGAAGGTCTCGACCCTGAAGGAGGTGCTGCGCGCCTTCCTCGATTTCCGCCGCGAGGTGCTGATCCGCCGCTCCACCCACCGGATGGAGAAGATCGACCACCGGCTGGAAGTGCTCGAAGGGTTCATCGTCGCGTTTCTCAACCTCGACCGGGTGATCGACATCATCCGCTACGACGACGACCCGAAGCCGGCGCTGATGCGTGAGGACTGGTCGAAGCACCATGTGCGCGCGATCAACGAGGCCGATTACGTGAGCCCGCCGCCCGGCGACGGCGAGCTTTCGGAGGTGCAGGTCGACGCGATCCTCAACATGCGTCTGCGCTCTTTGCGCCGGCTCGAAGAGATGGAACTGGTGCGCGAGCGCGATGCGCTGATGGAAGAGCGCGCCGGGCTGGAGGACTTGCTGGACAGCGAGGGGCTTCAGTGGGACCGGATCGGAGACGAGCTGAAGGCGGCCAGGAAGACGTTTGGCAAGGACTACGAATACGGCGCGCGGCGCACCACCTTTGCCGAGGCGGGCGAGGCGGAAGACGTGCCGCTCGAGGCGATGATCGAGCGCGAGCCGGTCACCGTGGTCTGCAGCCAGATGGGCTGGATCCGGGCGATGTCGGGCCATGTCGACCTGTCCCGGGATTTCAAGTTCAAGGATGGCGACGGGCCGCGTTTTGCCTTCCATGCCGAGACCACCGACAAGATCGTGATCTTCGCCCAGAACGGCCGGTTCTACACGCTCACGGCGGCCAACCTGCCCGGCGGGCGCGGCATGGGCGAGCCGCTGCGCCTGATGGTCGATCTGCCCAACGAAGCCGATATCCTGACGATGTTCGTGCACACGCCGGGGCAGAAGCTGATCGTCGCCAGCGCCGAGGGCAACGGCTTCCTGGTCACCAGCGACGACGTGGTGGCCCAGACCCGCGCCGGCAAGCAGGTGCTCAACGTCGGCGACGGCGTGGCCAAGCTGTGCAAAGCCGTGGCGGGCGATCACGTGGCGGTTGTGAGCGAAAACCGCAAGCTGCTGGTGTTCCCGCTGTCCGAGCTGCCCGAGATGGGCCGCGGCAAGGGCGTGCGGCTGCAAAAGTACAACGTCGCGCGCGGCAAACAGGGCGTGCTGGAGCTGGACGGCGGCTTGTCCGACATCACCACCTTCGAGATTGCCAAGGGGCTGAGCTGGGCGGCGTCGGGCGACCGCACCCGCACCGAGGTGGACATGAGCCCCTGGGTTGGCAAGCGCGCCAGCGTGGGCAGGCTGCCGCCGCATGGCTTCCCGCGCGACAACAGGTTTACGGAGTAGGGCCGAGCCGGTGGCGTTTCACGATCTCAAGACGGTCTATGCCGGACGCGGCGCGCCGATGTTCCGCCTTGCCCTGAAAACCGGCGTGCTCACCGTGCTCACCCTCGGCTTTTACCGGTTCTGGATGAAAACCCGGATGCGGCGCTACTATTGGTCGGCGATCCGCCCCGGCGGCGTGCCGCTTGAGTTCACCGGCCGGCCGACCGAGATGCTCACCGGTTTCCTCACCGCCGTGGTGTTCCTGTCGTTCTACATCGGCATCGTCAACCTGGCGCTGATGTTCTTCTCGTTCAGCCTGTTCAGCGGCGAGGCTCCGGCCTACGTGGTCAGCTTCGTCGGCCTCGCGCCGATGATCTTCTTCGCCCAGTACCGCGCCCGGCGCTACATCCTTGCGCGCACCCGCTGGCGCGGCATTCGCTTTGGCCTTGAGCCGGGGGTGAAGGGCTATGTCGGGCGCGCCAGCCTGTGGTGGCTGGCGACGATCGCCACCGGTGGCCTGCTCTGGCCGGTGAAGACCTTCAAGCTTGAGAAATACCGCACCGACCGCACCTGGTATGGCGATGCGAAGTTCGAGCAGAAAGGCGGCGCGTTCAGCCTGGTCGGGGCGATGAAGCATGTCTACCTCGGCGTGGCGCTGATGGCGGCGGGCATTGGTGCTGCGACCGTGTCGGAAGAGCCGGTCTGGCTGATCGCGGCGGCGATGGGCACGATCTGGACCGGGCTGGGGCTGGCCTATTGGAAAGCCGAGAGCTTTCGCCGCCTCACCGAGGGCAAGCGACTGGGCGAGGCCGGGTTGCGCACCCGCCCGCGCGGCGGGCGGATCGTCGGCATCTACCTGCTCGGCTCGCTGGCGATGTCGGGCATCCTGACCGCGCTGGTGATGGTGCTTTTGCTGGCGATCGGCGTGCTGTTCGCGCTGGTCGACCCGGAGATGATCGACCAGGGGTTTGACGATTTCTCGACCCTCGCCGCGCTGCCGGCCTGGGTGGCCACGGCGCTGGGGCTGGTGGCCTATTTCGCGGTGTTCCTGTTCTGGGGCGTGCTGCGCGAGGTGTTCATCACCATGCCGATTGCGCGCCACCTGGCCGAGAGCACCGAGATCGTGAACCCCGACGCGCTCACGTTCATCCGCCAGCGCCCGCGTGACGAGTTTGCCGAGGCCGAAGGCTTCGCCGACGCCCTGCCGCTGGGGGACGGGATATGACCGACGCCACGGCCGCCTCCGCCGTCACGCTGACCGCGTTCGCCGATTTTCTCGACGGCGAGCGGGCGCGGGTGGAGCGCGTGGAACTGGTGCTCTCGCCCGAGCGGCTCACGATCCTGCGCCCCGATGGCGCGCGGATCGACTGGCTTGCCGGCGAGCTGCGCGCGCTGCCCGATCAGGCCGACGGTGCCACGCTGGTGCTGACGCGCGCCGGCGAACAGCTCGTGCGGGTGATGATCTCCGACACCGAGATCGTCGCCCGCCTGCGTGCCAACGCGCCGCATCTGCACAAGCGCCCGCCGGTCGAGCACAAGGGGCGGATTCTCGGTTGGGCGCTCGGGGCGATCGCCTCGGTGGCGCTGATCATCTTCGTGCTGGTGCCGGTGATGGCCAACCAGCTGGCCGCCTACCTGCCGCCCGCCGGCGAAAAGGCGCTGGGCGACGCCACCTATGAGCGCATCCGCGGCGCGCTGGGCGAAGACATGCTGCCGGTCGAGGTCTGCGAGGCGCCCGAGGGGCTCGCCGCGCTGGCGGCGATGGAGGCACGGCTGAACGCCGGGCCGGATCTGCCCTACGAGGTCACGCTCACCGTGCTCGATCACGATCTGGTCAACGCGTTCGCCATGCCCGGCGGGCGGATCGTGATCTTTCGCGGGCTGCTGGACGAGGCGGAAAATCCCGACGAGGTGGCCGCCGTGCTGGCCCACGAACTGGGCCACGTGGTGAACCGCGATCCCACCCGCGACGCGCTGCGGCTTGCCGGATCGGTCGGGGTGCTGGGGCTGATCTTCGGCGATTTTGCCGGCGGCACGGTGGTGTTGCTGCTCGCCAACGAACTGATCAACGCGCGATACAGCCAGTCGGCCGAGACCGGGGCCGACGACTACGCGCACGGGCTGTTGACCGCGGCCGGGCTGCCGCCGGCGGCGCTTGGCACCTTCTTCGAGCGGCTGCGCGACGAATACGGCGACGCCGAGGGGCTGGCCGCGCATTTCTCGACCCACCCGCAGATGACGGCCCGGATCGAGGCCGCGCTTGGCGCCCAGGCGGAGGCCGAGGCGGCGGGGCGCACCGGCGCGCCATCGCTCGATCGCACCCAATGGCGCGCGCTCAGGGCAATCTGCGGCGGCGCGCGGGCCGAAGCGGGGCCGGGCGGCGACTGGCCGGGCGAGGGGGTCGAACGGCCAAAGGTGCCGGGCAAGAAGACCGGCAAAACGCCCACCGGCCAATAGCCGCGCCCGTACATGGTTTGCATGGTGCGCCCGCACGCGGTATCCATGGCCCTCGAATCCGCCCGGCTTAAGGAGCCCGCCCACATGACACCGATCGCCCGCCTTGCCCGCGCCACCCTTGCCCTCGGCATCGGCGCCGTCATGCTCTCGGCCTGCGCCGTCACCGATCTTGAAGAAACGCCGCCGCCGATGGGCCGGTTCCTGCTCGGCCACAACATCGCCGTGGTGGCGAAAGATTTCGAGGTGCCGCCGCTCTCGCGCGAACTTTCCAACGAGGTTTGGGTGGGGACCGTGCGCAAGGCGATGAACGACCGGTTCAGCCGCTACGACGGCGACCAGTTTTACCACATTTCCACAGCCGTGCTCGGCTACATGCTGGCGCCTCCGGGCGTGCCGGTGGTCGCCGCGCCGAAATCGATCCTGATGGCCGATGTGAACCTGTATCGCGATTCCGACGGCGGCAAGCCGATCAACCCGGAGCCGAAGCGGTTTACCGTGTTCGAGGAAGGGGCCGACGTAATCGTCGGCTCGGGCCTGACCCGCACCGCCGAGCAGCAGGCCGAAAGCCTGGCGCTCAATCTCGCCAAGCAGGTGCAGGACTGGATGCTCGAAAACAAGGAATGGTTCGGCGACGCGGCGCTGATGGACCCGGCCACCACCTCGGCCGGACGCCCGGCCCAGCCGCTTGACGCGGCCAGCGCGCAAACCGCGGCAGCCGAGGGCTGACGCACACAACATCCGCTTGATTTTCCGCGCTCAAACAAGTAACGAGCGCGCGGACACGAACCGGGTTCACGTGGAACCCCCCAAATGACGAGGCTTATGGCTCATGGGCAAGGAAAAGTTTGCACGTAACAAGCCGCACGTGAACGTTGGCACGATTGGCCACGTTGACCACGGCAAGACGACGCTGACGGCGGCGATCACGAAGTACTTTGGCGACTTCAAGGCGTATGACGAGATTGACGGGGCGCCGGAAGAGAAGGCGCGCGGGATCACGATTTCGACGGCGCACGTCGAGTACGAGACGCCGGCGCGCCACTACGCCCACGTCGACTGCCCCGGCCACGCCGACTACGTGAAGAACATGATCACGGGCGCGGCGCAGATGGACGGCGGGATCATCGTGGTTTCGGCCGCCGATGGCCCGATGCCGCAGACCCGCGAGCACATCCTGCTGGCGCGCCAGGTGGGCGTTCCGGCGCTGGTGGTCTACATGAACAAGGTCGACCAGGTGGACGACGAGGAGCTGCTTGAGCTCGTCGAGATGGAGATCCGCGAACTGCTGACCGAGTACGACTTCCCGGGTGACGACATTCCGGTGGTGAAGGGCTCGGCGCTGGCGGCGCTCGAGGGCCGCGATCCGGAGATCGGCGAGAACTCGATCCGCGAGCTGATGAAGGCGGTCGACGAGTACATCCCGACGCCGGAGCGCGCGGTTGACCTGCCGTTCCTGCTGCCGATCGAAGACGTGTTCTCGATCTCGGGGCGTGGCACGGTTGTGACCGGGCGTGTCGAGCGTGGCGTTGTGAACGTGGGCGACGAGCTTGAGATCGTCGGCATCAAGGACACCCAGAAGACGACCTGCACGGGCGTCGAGATGTTCCGCAAGCTGCTGGATCGCGGCGAGGCGGGCGACAACGTGGGCGTTCTGCTGCGCGGCATCGACCGTGACGCGGTTGAGCGCGGCCAGGTTCTGTGCAAGCCGAAGTCGGTGAACCCGCACACGAAGTTCGAGTGCGAGGTGTATATCCTGACGAAGGAAGAAGGGGGCCGTCACACGCCGTTCTTCGCGAACTACCGTCCGCAGTTCTACTTCCGCACGACGGACGTGACCGGCACGGTTGAGCTTCCGTCGGGCACCGAGATGGTGATGCCGGGCGACAACCTGAAGTTCACCGCCGAGCTGATCGCGCCGATCGCGATGGAAGAAGGCCTGCGCTTCGCCATCCGTGAAGGCGGCCGTACCGTCGGGTCGGGCGTCGTCTCGAAGATCATCGCGTAATCGGCCTCACCGCTGATTTGAAAGGGCCGTCCCTTGGGGCGGCCCTTTTGCGTTTCGACCGATTCTGTGGTATCGAAATGCGCCACCAACGGAGGGTGACATGGACAAGACGCTGACCTGACCGATCCGAAACCGCAACCGTTTCACCGGAGTTCAGCCATGCCTGCGCCTTTTCTCGACGCGACCTTGCGTCATCCCCTCACCAATCTCGACGGTGCGCCGCACCAACAGACCGTCCAGCTCGCCCGCGTCATCGACCATCCGAACATCACGGTGGGCGATTACACCTATTACAACGATTTCGACCCGGTCGACGACTACGCCGCCCGGATCGCGCCTTACCTCTACCCCGGCGCGCCGGAGCGCCTCGTGATCGGCAGGTTTTGCCAGATCGCCCACGGCGTGCGCGTCCTCGCCGCCGGCAATCACCCGATGGGCGGATTCTCGACCTATCCGTTCTCGATGTTCGACCATTCCCTGATGGCGCAGTATGGCGCGATGTTTGCCGACAAACCCGACACGGTGATCGGCCACGACGTCTGGCTCGGGCAGGACGCGAAGGTGATGCCCGGGGTGCGGATCGGCAACGGCGCGGTGATCGGCACGGGCGCGGTGGTGGCGCGCGACGTCCCGGCCTGGAGCGTGGTCGTGGGCAATCCCGGCCGGGTGCTGCGGGCGCGGTTTGCACCGGAGGTCGTGGCGCTGCTCGACCGGCTCGCCTGGTGGGATCTGCCGCTGGACGAAATCCGCGCGCTGGTGCCGGTTCTCGCTTCTGGCGACGTGGCGGCGCTGGAACGCGAAACGGCGCGATTGAGGTCTTGAAAAGGGTTCGGGCTTAGGTTACCTGATCCCCCGGCCATAGGGGTATAGCTCAGCTGGTAGAGCGACGGTCTCCAAAACCGTAGGTCGCGGGTTCGAACCCTGCTGCCCCTGCCAACATTCTCAGAACAACACGTATTTGATGCCGATCGCGGTGACGATCAGCGCCATCGCGGCTTGCAGCCAGGTGTTTGACATCCGCTTGTTGATCTGCGGCCCGAGCAGCGCGCCCACGATTGCGCCGATCGCCAGCGGCACCAGCACGCCCCATTGGATCACCGCGCCCTGGCTGACGAAATTGCCCACCGAGACCAGCAGCGACATGAAGATCGGGATCGCCGTGGTGGCGGGGATGATGTGCATCGGCATCGCCAGCATCGAGGCCATGTAGGGCACCAGCAGGAAGCCGCCGCCGACGCCAAACAGGGCGGCGGTGAACGAGATCAGCGCACCGGCGATCAGCGGCGAGAACACCGGCACGCGGTAGCGCGTTTCGCCATAGGTGAAGCACATGCAGCGCAGTTGGATCGTCCGCTCGGTCACGCCGCCGATGAAGGGCTGCATCGGCTTGGCTGTGCCGGCGCGCGTGCCCTGCCAGTGGCGGTAGAGCTTCCAGCCGAGCTGCGCGGCGATGGCCAGGGTGAGCAGGCCGAACAGCGGGCGGAAGGTGGCCATGTCGGAGAGATAACGGGTCGAGAGTGTGCTGCCGACCCAGGCGCCGACTACCCCGCCAAGGCCGAGCAGCAGCCCGAGCGTAGGCACGATCGCGCCCCGGCGCAGATATCCCGGCACGAAGGTGAGCGCGGTGGCGAGCACGACGATCTGCGTCATCGGTTTCACCGAGTTCGGCTCCAGCACGCCAAACAGCGTGATCAGCCCGAACGAGGTGAGAATGCCCCCGGCCGCGCCGATTGCCGAAAACACGATGCCCACCAGCACCCCCCAGCCAAGGATGGCCGCGAGCAGACCCATATCCATGCCGTCATTCCTTCCATGTTGGACGTCGCGCCAAGGTAGCGGGCGGGGCAGGGGCAAGGCCACTGCGGGAAATGCCGCACCCCCCGCGCGTTGCGCGCCGATTTCGCCCTGCGGCGGCGCGGCCGATTGCACCTGCCCGCGTGGCCCGGCACTCTGGGCAGGCGCAGGTATGGGGAACGACGTGGCACTCTGGCATGATATCGCGGCACGGTTGCTCCAGCTCTTCGAGCAGGCCGGGCCTGCCCCGATCGGTGTGCCGATGACAGCCGAGACCGAGGCGGGGCCGGTGCGGCTCTGGGCCTATCGCGGCGCGGGCGCGGGCGCGGATGCGCCGGTCTATGTGCATTTTCCCGACACCGGGTTCTTGCACCGGGCGGCTGGGCGCGACGATGCCTTCTGCGGCGCGCTGGCCGAGGCGCTGGGCTGCGTCGTGCTGCGCGTCGCGCCGCCCGTTGCGCCGGCCAAACGGTTTCCGGCAGCCCCCACCGAGGCGCAGGCGGTAGCGTGGTGGGCGATGATGGCCGGGCGCAAGCAGGGCTGGACCGGCAAGCGGCTCGCGCTCGGCGGGCGGTGCACCGGGGCGAACCTCGCGCTTGGCGCTTGCCTCGAGCTGTCGGCGCGGATGGGGGTGAAACCGCTGGGCGTGGTGGCGCTGACGCCGGTGCTCGACATGACCGAGGCGCCGGGCGGCTGGCGCACGCGGCTGGCCCAGGCCGCCTACCTGCCCGACCGCACGGCGCGTCTGGCGCCGCTGGCCTCGCCCGTGCGCGCGCCGGTCGAGAGCCTTGCTGCGTTCGCGCCGACCCTGATCGTGGTGGGGGAAGACGACCCGCGCCGGGGCGAGGGTGAGGATTTCGCCGCGATGCTCCGCATGGCGGGGCGCGCGGTGCGGCTGGTGCCGGTTCTGCGCCCCGACGAGGCGGCACTGGCCGAGGCGGAGGCTTTCCTGCGCGCCCGCTTCGCCACGCCGGGCTGACCGCGGCGAAGCGCACTTGAAAACCCCCCGCGCATCCCGTATGTGCGCCTGCAACCGTTGAAAGGCAGGACAATGGCGAAGACCAATCCGTTCCAGTTCATCCAGCAGGTGCGCTCCGAGGTGTCGAAGGTCGTCTGGCCGACCCGCCGCGAAGTGCTGCTGACCACCGGCATGGTGGTCGCGATGGCGGCGCTGACCGCGCTGTTCTTCTCGCTGGTTGACCTGCTGATCCGCACCGGCCTGACGACGATCCTGGGCGCGTTCGGATAAGCCCCGGCCTAACCCCCTTGAATCGCGCGCGCTTCGGGGGTATTTCCGGCCCATTCCCCGAGTAGGCGTGCAATGATTCGAGTTGCACGCCGGTTTTTTATTTCGGGGACGCGGAATGATCCGCACGAGTTTGAAGACCCTTCGGGCGCGGCGTGCCCACCCAGAGACGAGGCTGAGACGACATGGCGAAACGGTGGTATTCGGTGAGCGTGCTCTCGAACTTCGAGAAAAAGATCGCCGAACAGATCAGGACGACCGCTGCCGAGAACGGTCTCGAGGACGAGATCGACGAGGTGCTGGTGCCGACCGAAGAGGTCATCGAGGTGCGTCGCGGCAAAAAGGTTTCGACCGAGCGCCGCTTCATGCCCGGCTACGTGCTGGTGCACATGGAAATGTCGGATCGGGGCTATCACCTGATCAACAGCATCAACCGCGTCACCGGATTTCTCGGCCCGCAAGGCCGGCCGATGCCGATGCGCGACGCGGAAGTGAACCAGATCCTCAACCGCGTCGAGGAAGGCATTGAAGCGCCGCGCACCCTGATCACCTTCGAGATCGGCGAGACCGTGGCGGTGACCGATGGCCCGTTCGAGGGCTTCGACGGCCAGGTCGAGGGCGTGGACGAAGACAACGCGCGCCTCAAGGTGTCGGTGTCGATCTTTGGCCGGGCCACCCCGGTCGAGCTGGAATTCACCCAGGTCACCAAGCAGACCTGACGTGACCGGCGGGGCAACCCGCCACTTCATGCGTGGGAGGCGAGGGCGCGCGCGTCCGGACCAGACCACGCCAACCGAAGGCCCCCGCACGCGTGCGCGGGCTGTTGAAAAAGGAGACGCCTGATGGCCAAGAAGGTCGCCGGCAAGATGAAGCTGCAGATCCCTGCAGGCAAAGCCAACCCGTCGCCGCCCGTGGGCCCCGCCCTCGGTCAGCGCGGCATCAACATCATGGAATTCTGCAAGGCGTTCAACGCCAAGACGCAGGACATGGAAGAGGGCGCGCCGTGCCCGACCCAGATCACCTATTACGCCGACAAGTCGTTCTCGATGGACATCAAGACGCCGCCGGCGAGCTACTTCCTGAAAAAGGCCGCCGGCCTCAAACCTGTCGGCAAGCGCAACCGTCCGAAAGGCGCGGTGACGCCGGGCCGTGAAGTGATCGGCAGCGTGACCGTCGCGCAGGTGCGCGAGATCGCCGAAGCGAAGATGAAAGACCTCAACGCCGTCGATATCGAGGGCGCGATGCAGATCATCGTCGGCTCCGCGAAGTCGATGGGTATCGAGGTGAAAGGGTAAGTCATGGCCAAATTTGGAAAACGTACCCGCGCCGCTCGCGAAGCCTTCGTCGGCAAGGAAGACCTCACCGTCGAGGATGCCGTCGCGCTCGTGAAGGGCAACGCCAAGGCGAAATTCGACGAGACCGTCGAGATCGCGGTGAACCTGGGTGTCGACCCGCGCCACGCCGACCAGATGGTCCGCGGTGTCGTGTCGCTGCCGAACGGCACCGGCAAGACCATGCGCGTCGCCGTGTTCGCCCGTGGCGCGAAGGCCGATGAGGCCACCGCCGCCGGGGCCGACATCGTTGGCGCCGAGGACCTGATGGAAACCATCCAGGGCGGCAAGATCGAGTTCGATCGCTGCATCGCCACCCCGGACATGATGCCGATCGTCGGCCGTCTGGGCAAGATCCTGGGCCCGCGCAACCTGATGCCGAACCCGAAAGTCGGCACGGTGACGATGGACGTCAAGACCGCCGTCGAAGCCGCCAAGGGTGGCGAGGTCCAGTTCAAGGTCGAGAAGGCCGGTGTGGTCCATGCCGGCATTGGCAAGGCTTCGTTCGACGAAGGCAAGCTGGCCGAAAACGTCCGCGCCTTCATCGACGCGGTGCAGAAAGCCAAGCCCGCCGGGGCGAAAGGCGCCTACATGAAGAAGGTGTCGGTCTCGTCGACGATGGGCCCGGGCGTTTCGATTAACATCGACAGCGCCACCGGCAACTGAGCCGAGCCCTACAATGGATAAGACGAAAGGCGCCCTGAGGGGCGCCTTTTCCCTTTTTGGGGCTTGGCTCGGGTCAGGTCCAGTTTTCCCCTTCCCTTTTCCTGACAATTTCTCTAGACACCGCCCGGTCTGGTTGCCCCGATCCCTCGGAGCGGCCAGATGATTCGTCCGAGACGGTGGGTGGGGGCCCAGCTCCCATAAGTCCTGCCCGAGACGGGAACAGACAGATTTCTTCGGGTGGCCCCTGGCTCCCCGGGGCGACTTGGACGGACCCGTAAGGACCCGACATCGGGGTTCGCCCCGGTGAAACATGAGCCGGGAGGGTCACACTTCCCATACTTGGAGTATAACTGTGGATAGAGCCCAGAAAGAGAAAGTGGTCGAAGAACTCGGCCAGATCTTCGAAAGCTCTGGCGTCGTCGTGGTTGCCCACTACGAAGGTCTCACGGTTGCTGAGATGCAGGACCTGCGCGGACGCATGCGCGTTGCGGGCGGGTCGGTGCGTGTTGCCAAGAACAAGCTCGCCAAGATCGCCCTGGATGGAAAGCCGGCCGCTTCGATTGCCGATTACCTGACGGGCATGACCGTTCTCGCCTATTCCGAAGACCCGGTGGCTGCGGCCAAGGTCATGGATGGCTATGCCAAGGACAACGACAAGCTCGTGATCCTCGGCGGCGCCATGGGCGAGACGGCGCTGGATCCTGCCGGTGTTAAAGCCGTTGCCGCGATGCCGTCGCGTGAAGAGCTCATCGCTCAGATCGTGTCGCAGATCGGCGCGCCTGCTGCCAACATCGCCGGGGCCATTGGCGCTCCTGCTTCGAACATCGCATCCATCCTTTCCACCATCGAGGAAAAGGCTGCGTAAGCAATCTAGAGACCAGCGTAGCGCAACGCCGCACAACGTTGGAACACATCTGAAAGAACGGAAACAGTACAATGGCTGATCTGAAAAAACTTGCTGAAGAGATCGTGGGCCTGACCCTTCTCGAAGCCCAGGAACTGAAAACCATCCTCAAGGATGAATACGGCATCGAGCCCGCCGCCGGCGGCGCTGTGATGATGGCCGGCCCGGCTGACGCTGGCCCCGCCGCCGAAGAAAAGACCGAGTTTGACGTCGTGCTGAAGTCGGCCGGCGCGAACAAGATCGCGGTCATCAAGGAAGTCCGTGGCCTCACCGGTCTTGGCCTCAAAGAAGCCAAAGACCTCGTGGAAGCCGGCGGCAAGATCAAAGAAGGCGTGTCGAAAGACGAAGCCGAGTCGGTCAAAGCCAAGCTCACCGAAGCCGGCGCCGAAGTCGAGCTGGCCTGAGGGCCTTAAGGGCGCGCGACGCGTCCTGCAAAATTGAGGGCTGGATCCGGAGAAATCCGGGTCCAGCCGAACCTGTCTTGGCGAGAGCTTTGATGCTCTGAGCTCTTCCCAAGGCGTGGTTCAAGGATCGGGCGGGGGCCTGTGGGAAGGCCCCCTGGTATGGATCCGAACCCCCGTTTCGAACGGTGTGCAGGCCGAAGCCCAGCGGCAATGCGCATCAGTGAGAAAAGAATGAAGGTGCACACCTCATGGCGCAGTCCTACCTTGGCCAGAAACGTCTTCGTAAATACTACGGCAAAATCCGCGAAGTGCTGGAGATGCCGAACCTGATCGAGGTGCAGAAAAGCTCCTACGATCTGTTCCTGAACTCTGGCGACGCGCCCGAGCCGACCGATGGCGATGGCATCCAGGGGGTGTTCCAGTCGGTCTTCCCGATCAAGGATTTCAACGAGACGGCGGTGCTCGAGTTCGTGAAATACGAGCTGGAAGCGCCGAAATACGACGTCGAGGAATGCCAGCAGCGCGATATGACCTATTCGGCCCCGCTGAAGGTCACCCTGCGGCTGATCGTGTTCGATGTGGACGAAGACACCGGCGCCAAGAGCGTGAAGGACATCAAGGAGCAGGACGTGTTCATGGGCGACATGCCGCTCATGACCCAGAACGGCACCTTCATCGTGAACGGCACCGAACGGGTGATCGTCTCGCAGATGCACCGCTCGCCCGGTGTGTTCTTCGACCATGACAAAGGCAAGACGCACAGCTCGGGCAAGCTGCTCTTCGCCTGCCGCATCATCCCCTACCGCGGCTCCTGGCTCGATTTCGAATTCGACGCGAAAGACCTCGTGTTCGCGCGCATCGACCGCCGCCGCAAGCTGCCGGTCACCACGCTGCTCTATGCCCTCGGGCTCGACCAGGAAGGCATCATGGATGCCTATTACGACACGGTCGATTTCAAGCTGAAGAAAGACAAGGGCTGGGTCACCAAGTTCTTCCCCGAGCGGATGCGCGGCACCCGCCCGACCTATGACCTGGTCGACGCCAAGACCGGCGAAGTGATCGCCGAGGCGGGCAAGAAAGTGACCCCGCGCGCGGTGAAGAAGATCATCGAAGACGGCGCGATCACCAAGCTGCTGGTGCCCTTCGACCAGATCATCGGCCGCTACGTGTCGAAAGACATCATTAACGAAGAGACCGGCGCGATCTACGTCGAGGCCGGCGATGAGCTGACCTGGGACCTCGACAAGGAGGGCAACGTCACTGGCGGGTCGCTGAAAGAGCTGATCGACGCGGGCGTGACCGACATCCCGGTGCTCGACATCGACAACATCAACGTCGGCCCCTACATCCGCAACACCATGGCGGCCGACAAGAACATGGGCCGCGATACCGCGCTGATGGACATCTACCGCGTGATGCGTCCGGGCGAGCCGCCCACCGTCGAGGCCGCCTCGACCCTGTTCGACAGCTTGTTCTTCGATTCTGAGCGCTACGATCTCTCGGCCGTCGGCCGGGTGAAGATGAACATGCGCCTCAATCTCGACGCCGAAGACACCCAGCGCACCCTGCGCAGCGACGATATCGTCGCCTGCGTGAAGGGCCTGGTCGAGCTGCGCGATGGCAAGGGCGATATCGACGACATCGACCACCTCGGCAACCGCCGGGTGCGCTCGGTCGGCGAGCTGATGGAAAATCAGTACCGCGTCGGCCTCTTGCGCATGGAGCGCGCGATCAAGGAGCGGATGAGCTCGGTCGAGATCGACACGGTGATGCCGCAGGACCTGATCAATGCCAAGCCGGCCGCCGCCGCCGTGCGCGAGTTCTTCGGTTCGTCGCAGCTCAGCCAGTTCATGGACCAGACCAACCCGCTTTCGGAAGTCACCCACAAGCGCCGCCTTTCGGCGCTTGGGCCGGGCGGCCTGACCCGCGAGCGCGCCGGCTTCGAGGTGCGCGACGTGCACCCGACCCACTACGGCCGGATGTGCCCGATCGAGACGCCGGAAGGCCCGAACATCGGCCTGATCAACTCGCTCGCCACTTTCGCGCGGGTGAACAAGTACGGCTTCATCGAGACCCCCTACCGCAAGGTGAAAAACGGCCAGGTGACCGACGAAGTCCAGTACATGTCGGCGACCGAGGAAATGCGCCACACCGTGGCCCAGGCCAACGCGCATCTCGACGAGAACGGCAAGTTCGAGAACGAGCTGGTGAACACCCGCCAGTCGGGCGAATACACCATGGCCGCGCGCGACAGCGTCGACCTGATCGACGTGTCGCCCAAGCAGCTGGTTTCGGTGGCCGCCTCGCTGATCCCGTTCCTTGAGAACGACGACGCGAACCGCGCGCTGATGGGCTCGAACATGCAACGCCAGGCCGTGCCGCTGTTGCAAGCCGAGGCGCCGCTGGTCGGCACCGGCATCGAAGCCAAGGTGGCGATCGATTCCGGCGCCGCGATCCAGGCCAAGCGCGCCGGGGTGATCGACCTGGTCGACGCCACCCGCATCGTGGTGCGCGCCACCCATGATCTCGAACCGGGTGATCCCGGCGTCGATATCTACCGGTTGCGCAAGTTCCAGCGATCGAACCAGAACACCTGCATCAACCAGCGTCCGCTGGTGAAGGTGGGCGATGTCGTGGGCAAGGGCGAAGTGATCGCCGACGGCCCCTCGACCGACATCGGTGAACTGGCGCTCGGCAAGAACGTGATCGTCGCGTTCATGCCGTGGAACGGCTACAATTACGAAGACTCGATCCTGATCTCCGAGCGCATTTCGCGCGATGACGTGTTCACCTCGATCCACATCGAGGAATTCGAAGTTGCCGCGCGCGATACCAAGCTCGGGCCGGAAGAGATCACCCGCGACATTCCGAACGTCGGCGAGGAAGCCCTGCGCAACCTCGACGAGGCGGGCATCGTCTACATCGGCGCCGACGTGGAGCCGGGCGACATTCTCGTCGGCAAGATTACTCCGAAGGGCGAAAGCCCGATGACGCCGGAAGAGAAACTTCTGCGCGCCATCTTCGGCGAGAAAGCCTCGGACGTGCGCGACACCTCGCTGCGCGTGAAGCCGGGCGATTTCGGCACCGTCGTGGAAGTGCGGGTGTTCAACCGTCACGGCGTCGAGAAAGACGAGCGTGCCCTGCAGATCGAGCGCGAAGAGGTCGAGAGCCTCGCGCGTGACCGCGACGACGAGATGGCGATCCTCGATCGCAACATCTACGCCCGTCTGCGTGGCATGATCGAAGGCAAAACCGCGGTGAAGGGGCCCAAGGGCGTGAAGTCCGGCGCCAAGATCGACGCGTCCGTGCTGGATGACCAGCTCAGCCGCGGCCTGTGGTGGCAGCTCGCCCTCGAAGACGAGGCCGACGCCGCCCAGGTCGAGGCGCTGCACGCCCAGTACGAGGCGCAGAAACGCGCGCTGGAGCACCGCTTCGAAGACAAGGTCGAAAAGGTGCGCCGGGGCGACGATCTGCCGCCGGGTGTGATGAAGATGGTCAAGGTCTTCGTCGCGGTGAAGCGCAAGCTGCAGCCGGGCGACAAGATGGCCGGCCGTCACGGCAACAAGGGCGTGATCTCGAAGGTCGTGCCGATGGAAGACATGCCGTTCCTCGCCGATGGCACCCCGGTCGATTTCTGCCTCAACCCGCTCGGCGTGCCGAGCCGGATGAACGTCGGCCAGATCCTCGAAACGCACATGGGCTGGGCCGCGCGCGGCCTCGGCCTGCGCATCGACGACGCGCTGTCGGACTATCGCCGCACCGGCGATCTGACCCCGGTGCGCGAGGCGATGAGCCACGCCTATGGCGAGGATGTCTACGAAGAGGGCATCAGCGGCATGGACGAGGGCCAACTGGTGGAAGCCGCGCAGAACGTCACCCGTGGCGTGCCGATCGCAACGCCGGTTTTCGACGGCGCCAAGGAGGCCGATGTGAACGATGCGCTCACCCGCGCGGGCTTTGACACCTCCGGCCAATCGGTGCTGTTCGACGGGCGCACCGGCGAGCAGTTCGCCCGCCCGGTTACCGTCGGCGTGAAGTACCTGCTGAAGCTGCACCACCTGGTGGACGACAAGATCCACGCCCGTTCCACCGGCCCCTACTCGCTGGTTACGCAGCAGCCCCTTGGCGGCAAAGCCCAGTTCGGCGGTCAGCGTTTCGGCGAGATGGAAGTCTGGGCGCTGGAAGCCTACGGCGCCGCCTACACGCTGCAGGAGATGCTCACCGTCAAGTCGGACGACGTGGCAGGCCGCACCAAGGTCTACGAGTCGATCGTCAAGGGCGAGGACAACTTCGAAGCCGGCGTGCCGGAGAGCTTCAACGTGCTCGTGAAGGAAGTGCGCGGTCTCGGCCTCAACATGGAACTCCTGGATGCGGAGGACGAGGAGTGAGGGCCTGAGGCCCTCGCTCTCCACCCCATCCGCACAGCTTTGAGGAATTCAAGATGAACCAGGAACTGACCACCAACCCGTTCAACCCGCTCGCGTCCCCGAAGATCTTCGACGAGATCAAGGTGTCGCTGGCGTCGCCCGAGCGTATTCTCTCGTGGTCCTATGGCGAGATCAAGAAGCCGGAAACGATCAACTACCGCACGTTCAAGCCCGAGCGCGACGGGCTGTTCTGCGCCCGTATCTTTGGCCCGATCAAGGACTACGAGTGCCTTTGCGGCAAGTACAAGCGCATGAAGTATCGCGGCGTTGTCTGCGAGAAATGCGGCGTGGAAGTGACGCTCCAGAAGGTGCGCCGCGAGCGGATGGGCCATATCGAGCTCGCCGCCCCGGTCGCGCATATCTGGTTCCTGAAGTCGCTGCCGAGCCGGATCGGCCTCATGCTCGACATGACGCTGCGCGACCTTGAGCGGATTCTCTACTTCGAGAACTACGTGGTGATCGAGCCGGGCCTGACCGATCTGTCTTACGGCCAGCTGATGACCGAGGAAGAATTCCTCGACGCCCAGGACCTTTACGGCATGGACGCCTTCACGGCGAACATCGGCGCCGAGGCGATCCGCGAGATGCTGAGCCAGATCGACCTCGAAGCCGAGGCCGAGACGCTGCGCGCCGATCTGGCCGTGGCCACCGGCGAGCTGAAGCCGAAGAAGATCATCAAGCGCCTGAAAATCGTCGAGAGCTTCCTTGAATCGGGCAACCGCCCCGAGTGGATGATCCTCACGGTGATCCCGGTGATTCCGCCCGAGCTGCGCCCGCTGGTGCCGCTCGACGGTGGCCGCTTCGCCACCTCGGACCTCAACGACCTGTACCGGCGCGTGATCAACCGCAACAACCGCCTCAAGCGCCTGATCGAGCTGCGTGCGCCCGACATCATCGTGCGCAACGAAAAGCGGATGCTGCAGGAATCGGTGGACGCGCTGTTTGACAACGGCCGTCGTGGCCGGGTCATCACCGGCGCCAACAAGCGGCCGCTGAAATCGCTCTCCGACATGCTCAAGGGCAAGCAGGGTCGCTTCCGCCAAAACCTTCTCGGCAAGCGGGTCGACTTCTCGGGCCGGTCTGTGATCGTGACCGGGCCGGAGCTGAAGCTGCACCAGTGCGGACTGCCGAAGAAAATGGCGCTCGAGCTGTTCAAGCCGTTCATCTACTCGCGGCTGGAAGCCAAGGGCCTGAGCTCGACGGTGAAACAGGCCAAGAAGCTGGTGGAAAAAGAGCGCCCCGAGGTGTGGGACATCCTCGACGAGGTGATCCGCGAACATCCGGTGCTGCTCAACCGCGCGCCGACCCTGCACCGCCTCGGCATCCAGGCGTTCGAGCCGATCCTGATCGAGGGCAAGGCGATCCAGCTGCACCCGCTGGTCTGCTCGGCCTTCAACGCCGACTTCGACGGCGACCAGATGGCCGTGCACGTGCCGCTTTC